>Ga0207797_1002554_pt1 | contig 12585 bp, 15 predicted proteins | sample PRCRCaboRojoPR_6_FD_187275 | JGI IMG/M metagenome (GOLD analysis project Ga0207797, IMG submission 187275) | Marine sediment microbial community from Cabo Rojo, Puerto Rico - PR CR 10% Liquid 1 (SPAdes) | ecosystem: Environmental > Aquatic > Marine > Coastal > Sediment | place: Cabo Rojo, Puerto... | reverse complement strand
TCGAGCCTGACGACGTCACCCTCGCCGACCTCGGGGTAGGCCCGGACGCCGGCCTCCTCGAAGGCCGCACACTCGACCGTCCCGGTTTCGTCCCGGAGTTCGAAGACGGTCGGGCCGCTGGTCTGCCGGGCGCTCGCGATTTCGCCCTCCAACCGGACGTGGTCGCCGACCATGTCATCGAGTTCGTCGATGGTGGCCTCGGTCGGCTCGACACTGGCCGACGGCTCCGGCTCGTCGGTCTCGGCTTCGGCTGGCTGTTCGGCGGGGGCGGCCTCGGCGTCCGCCTCTGCTGGTTCGGCGGGCGGTGCCGCCTCCCGCTCGACCGGTTCCGGCGAGACCTCGACGGCGCCGGTGCCGTCGGTCGCGGTCGGCCGGTCGTCCTCGCTTTCCTCCTCGTCCTCGGCCAGGAACGGGCCGCCGTCGGCGTCGGGGTCGTCGACGAGGGTGCCCCGGAACTCGCCCTCGCCCTGCCTGATCGACCAGCCGAGGTCGACGTTGCCGTTGTCCCGGACGTTCTGGACCTTGACGAAGACGGTGTCGCCCGGCTCCCAGTCGAGGCTCTCGAGGCGTCGGTCGAGTTCGCTGCGGTGCAGGAGGCCAGTGACGCTGTCGCCGATGTCGACGAAGACGCCGAAGTCGGCGAACCCGTCGACGGTCCCGCGGTAGTACCGGCCGACCGTCAGCTGGTCGGCGCGATCGCCGCGGAACTCGAAGACGACGTCCTCCTCGTGGACTTCACAGATGCGGCCGTCGGCAGACGTTCCGCAAATGATACAGGATCCCATTGACGGAGGAAAGCGGTCCCGCCCTAAAACGGTTGTCGAAACGCGAGCGAGCCGGCACCCTCACTCGAAGACGTCGCTCTCGTCCTCGAGGCGTTCGATGCCAGCCGCCACCTCGCGAGCCTCCGCGGGAAAGAGCGCGACCTCGACCTCGTTGCCGTCGCCGTCCTCGAAGCCCAGTTTGACCCGTTCGTCGCCGAACTCCCGCACCGAGACCGCCTCGATGTCGTAGAGCTTGGCGGTCGCGCTCCGGTTCGGGGCGCCGACGTGCTTGAGGGTCCCCTCCTTGAGTTCGAACATGAAGTCGTCCAGGTCGAGCGTGATCATGCCCGACTCTCGGCACGGCCCGCCGATAAGCGCTCGCACTCCCGCCGACTCAGCCCAGCGCCGTCCGGATCGCCTCGAGGAGGAGCCAGCCGACCGTCCGGCCCGCCTCGATTCCCCGGAAGGCGACGCCGAAGACGAGCGCCGCCGGGAGGGCCCCGACCGCAAGGCGCCGAACCCACCCGAGGTCGTGGACCAGCCCGAGGCCGAGGAGGTACAGCCAGGCGCCGTACGCGGCGACCGCGAGGCCCAACCAGGGCGACGGGAGCCCCGCGAGGACGCAGGGCGCCGTCGCGTAGCAGAGCACCTGTATCGTCTCGCTCACGCCCGCGCGCTCGGGCGCGCTCGCCGCGAGGAGGAGCGTCTGGATCGCCGCCAGGAGGTGGACGCCGACGGGTGCCACGAGGACCGTCACGGCCGCCAGCCAGACGAGTGCCGAGAGGAGCGGCCGGCCCCCGAAGACCGGGTACGCGTCGGGGACGAGGAGCAGTCGAATCGCCTCCTCGACGAGGACGACTGCGGCCAGGAACGTCAGCCCGGGCGCCTGATCGCCGGGGGCGACGGCCGTCCCGAAGAACTGACGGGGGCGAGCGATGACGGCAATCCACGCCCTGGCGAGCGCGACCGGCCCCCGGCCGCGGCCGCTCCCGTCGGGGTCGACCCACTGAGTCACGCGCCTCGCTTCGCGGGTGACCGGTAAGGCCGTTGTGACATCCCGCCGACGGGCTCAGTCCTGGGCGCCGACGTTCTGGCCGCTCTCGAAGCTGGCGGGGTCGGCCTCGATGTTCGCGAAGCGGACCGCCTCCTCGCCGAGCGTCGCCACGCGGTCGGCGATGGATTCGTCGACCAACTCCCCGTCCTCGAACTTCTCGGCCGCGTTCGGCACGGCCGCCTGGTGGGGAATGACCCAGGCGTCGAGAGCCCGACAGACCGACCGGAGGTGCTCGAGGGCGGTGATCGGGAAGCTCCCGCCGGAGACGCCGAGCAGGCCGACCGTCTTCTTCTCGAACTCGTCGAAGCCAGAGTAGTCGATGGCGGTCTTCAGCGGCGAGGCGTACGAGCCGTGGTACATGGGCGTGCCGAGGAGGATCGAGTCGGCCGAGCGGATCCGTTCACGGAACTCGTCGGCGTCGCCGGCATCGTCCGCGTCGGCGTCGTAGATCGGCAGGTTCCACTCCCGGAGGTCGAGCAGTTCGGTCGACGCGCCTCGCTCGGCCGCGGCGGCGAGGGCGTGCTCGAGGCTGGTTCGGGTGTGGCTCTCGTCCCGGAGACTGCCACAGAGGGCGACGACGTGGAGAGTGGACATGCGCCCACTCTATGGCTGGCCGGCCAAAGACGCTCCGATTCACTCGACGACCGTGAACCACTCCGCGTAGTCGTCCGTCCGGCGCTCCACCACGTCGAAGAACCGTGACTGGATCTCCGTGGTGATTGGCCCCGGCCTTCCGGGTCCGACGGGAATCCCGTCGACGGTCCGGATCGGCGTGACCTCGGCGGCCGTTCCGGTAAAAAAGAGTTCGTCGGCCGTGTAGAGTTCGCCACGGCCGATCGAGGCGTTTTCGTGGACGGGGTACCCGAGGTCCCTCGCCAGTCGACACACGCTCCGTCTCGTGATGCCCGCGAGCGCACCCGCCGAAAGTGCCGGCGTGAACACCTCGCCATCGCGAACGAGGAACACGTTCTCCCCCGGGCCCTCCGCCACGGCCCCGCGACCGTTCAGCATGATCGCCTCGTCGTAGCCGTCGCGGCCGGCCTCGTCCGTGGCGAGGACGCCGTTGACGTACGGACCGCCCGTCTTGGCGGTGGCCGGTATCCGGTCCGTGTCGTACTTTCGCCACGAGGACACCGTGACGTCGATGCCCGCCTCGAGGGCGCGCTCGCCCAGGTAGGCGTCCCACGGCCAGCAGGCGATCGCAACCCGGACCGGAAGTTCCGTCGGCCTGGTCGGACTCACGCCGAGTCGGTCGTAGCCGAAGAAGGCAATCGGCCGCACGTAACACGAGGCCAGGTCCTGCCGGCGGATCAACTCGACCGTCGCCTCGGTCAGGGTATCGGGCTCGTAGGGCAGCTCCATGCCGTAGACGGCGGCCGACTCGTAGAGTCGACGGCAGTGGTCGTCCCACCGGAAGAGGGCGGGGCCGTCCGTCGTCTCGTAGCAGCGAGCGCCGCCGAAGACGCTGGTCCCGTAGTGCAGCGCGTGGGTGAGGACGTGCGTCTGCGCATCCTCCCAGTCGACGAACTCGCCGTCGAGCCAGATGGTGTCGAGCGTGCCGGTTGCCGTGCGTTTCGCCGCGAAACCGGTCGGATTTGCCCCGTCGGACATATCGACTCGCGGACGCTCGTGGGGCAAATAGCCATCGTCTATTTTACCAAAATGAACTAATACGGACGTTACACGGCGGATAAATCGGCAATATTGGCCTATATAGTCACCCGTATTTGACCGAAATAGTAAAATAAGGTATGCCAGCGGCGATCGATGCGTCGACGCGCGGAGACATCGTCTACTACGCGGCCCTCGGCTACAGCCAGCAGGCCGTCGCCGATGCGGTCGGGGTCTCGCGGAACACGGTCCGGAAGTACCTCGAACTGACGAGGGAGATCGTTGAGGACGCCGAGGAACCGCGCGAGTGCCTCTGTGCGGTGCTCGAGGGAACGTACGACTGGAATGCCCGAACGGGGTCCGAGGAGATCAGACTCGACTTCATGTCGATGTGACCGGACCGGGCCGGCCGGGAATCTGATTGGCGGCCGGCATCGGAACGTGGCGCTCGCCCCCGGGGCGAGCGGCAGCAACCGGCTGGGGCGAGGTCGACGTCGCCCCATCAGCGAAACCGGCAGGTCTTTCGGCACGCCACGAGCGTCTGTGGCCGATGAACCGGCGTCGCTTCCTGACGACGCTCAATGCGGCGGCCGCCACGGGGTTGGCCGGGTGCGGGACCGAGGAGACCGCCGAGGCCGTGCCGAGGGTCGGGCCGGACGGCTTCACGGTCTCCTCGGACGGAACACGAGTGCCGTTCCGGATCCGGGGTGTCAACGTCGGCATGAGCAAGCCGGGACACTTTCCGGGCGACGCGGCGATCACCCACGAGGAGTACGCCCGGTGGTTCCGGGCCATCGACGACCTCAACGCCAACGCCGTTCGCGTCTACACCATCCATCCGCCGGCCTTCTACCGGGCCCTCGCCGCCCACAACCGGGACGCGGCGGACCCGCTGTACCTCTTCCAGGGGACCTGGCTCCCGGTGGCGGACCTCGTGGCCGCCGGCGACGCCACGGCGACGAGCCCCTCGTTCCGGCGTGCCCTCCGACGGACCGTCGACGTGGTCCACGGCGCGACGACGCTGCCCGATCGGCCGGGCCGCGCGAGTGGCACCTACGACGCGGACGTCAGCGACTATCTCCTGGGGTACGTCGCCGGCGTCGAGTGGCCGCCGGCCGTCGTCCGGGCCACCAACGAGGCGGGGACTGACGGGTCCTATTCGGGACAGTTCCTCGAGACCCAGGGCGCCTCGCCCTTCGAGGGATGGCTTGCCGAGTCCCTGGACGCACTGGTCGCCCACGAGACGGAGACCTACGGCACCCAGCGCCCGGTGGCCTTCACGAACTGGCCCACGACCGATCCGCTGGATCACCCCTACGAGCCCTTCCCCGGCGAGGACAGCGTCTCCGTGGATCCCGACGCCGTCCGTGCGACGGCGGCCTTCGACGCCGGGACCTTCGCGGCCTACCACGCCTACCCGTACTACCCCGACTTCCTCAACGAGTCGCCGGACTACGTGACCTACGTGGACCACCGGGGCGAGCCGAACAGCTACGCCGGCTACCTCGCCGACCTCGTGGGATCGACCGACCAGCCACTCCTCGTGGCGGAGTTCGGCGTCCCGTCTTCGCGGGGAATCGCCCACGAGCAGGTGCACGGCCGTGATCACGGCAACCACACCGAGCGCGAACAGGGCCGACTGCTCCGGGGCATGTACGAGGACGTCCTCGCCGCCGGAACACTCGGCGGCCTGGTCTTCGCCTGGCAGGACGAGTGGTTCAAGCGGACCTGGAACGTCGCCGACTACTCGCTGCCCTCCCGCCGTCCGCAGTGGGCGAACCGGCAGTCGCCCGAGGAGTGCTACGGGTTGCTCGCCTTCGACCCCGCGGGTCGGGTCCGGCTCGACGGCACCGCCGCCGACTGGGCGGACGCCCAAACGGCCACCACCACGGCGCCACAGACGCCGGTGGGTGACGGGGCCGACGGGGCGAGACGACTGACGTCACTCGCCGTCACGCACGACGCCGCGGCCCTCTCGATCCGGCTCGAGTTCGAGGCGCTCCCGGCGCCGGTCGACTGGTCGGCGACGAACGCCGTCCTCACCCTCGGGTTCACCGGTCGCGGGAACGAGACGCTCCCGTGGAGGACCGAGGCCGCGGTCCCACCGACGGACTTCGTCGTCCGGCTGGGCGGCCCGGGCGACTCCCGCGTCCTCGTCGACACCTACTACGACGTCTTCGCGCGAGAGTACGGCGTGGCGGCCGACCTCGACCTGGCCCGGTACCGCGAGCCGGCCGGCGATCGGTTCGGCCCGATCCGCCTGGCCGTCAATCGCGGTTACACGGTGCCGCCCACCGGCGAGTCGGTCCCATTCCAGTCGGTCGAAACGGGCCGGCTCCGATACGGCAACGCCAACCCGGCGTCGTCGGCCTACGACTCGCTGGCGGACGTCCACGTCGCCCCCGAGGCCGACGCCGTCGAACTGCGATTGCCGTGGGGCCTCCTCAACGTGGCGGACCCCTCGAGCCGGCAGGTGCTCGGCGACGTCTGGACGGGCGGTCTCGACGACGCCGAGGAGATCTCCGGCATCGACATCGCGGCCGCGACGTACGCCCCAGACGGGAACGGCGACGCTCGCCCGGTCGGTGGATCGACGAACCTGACCCACGCACTCCCGACGATCCGCGACGGCCGCCTCGGAACCGTCGAGTACACCTGGGAAGCCTGGAACGAGCCCGCCTACGAGGAGCGGACGAAGCGATCGTACGCGATCCTCCGGGACGCCTTCGCGGCCGCCGCCGGGCGATGACCCCAGCACCCGGTTACCGACGCAGCCGAGCCACGGGTTCCCGGCGTTCGTGGTCCAGCTCGACGAGGCCGTCGTCCCGGAGGTCCCCCAGGAGGCCCCGGAGCCACTCGCGGCCGGTCTCGCCGTCGGGCGCGTAATCCACCCGGACCTTGGGGCCGAGTTCGTCCAGCGCCAGCGGCCCGTCGGACTGCAGCGCCCGGATGATCCGCCCCCTCGCCTGCCGACGACTTCCCTCGAAGGACGGCTGCGTCGGGACGTCCGGCGCGGTGAAGTCCCCCGAGGCGTAGGCCGAACAGCGGTCGCGCCAGGGGCAGTCCGCCGCCTCACAGGCGGGCGTCTGCTCGCACGCGATTCCGCCGAGTTCCATGATCGCGTTGTTCCACGAACGGGACTTCCCCTCGGGCATGAGCCGGTCGGCAGCCGTCTCGAACGCGGCGTCGTCGTCGGGGACGTCGAAGGCCCGATACAGCACCCGCTTCACGTTCGTGTCGACGACCGCGTCGCCGTCGTTGAAGGCGAAGCTCGCGACGGCGTTGGCCGTGTAGGGGCCGACGCCCATGAGTTCCTCGAGGGTCGCCGGATCGCGGGGAAACTCGCCGCCGAACTCCTCGGTGACCTGCCGGGCGGCCTCGTGGAGGTACCGCGCCCGGTTGTTGTATCCCAGCCGGTGGTCGGTCCAGAACCCGACCACGTCGGCGCGGTCGGCGGTCGCGAGGGCCTCGACGGTCGGCCAGCGCTCGAGGAACGCCCGCCAGGGCTCGAGGACCCGGTCGAGCTGGGTCTGCTGGCTCATGACCTCCGAGACGAGGATGGGATAGGGGTCGGTCGTCTCCCGCCAGGGGAACTCGCGGTGGTGCTCGTCGTACCACTCGAGCAGGCGTTCCCGGAGGGCCGGCAACTCGTCCTCGTCGAGGGGCGCCGCCTCACTCATCGCCTTCGGGGTACCAACGGCGACCGCTTACGCCTGGCGATCGTCCCCGCTCAGGCCAGCAGGGCGAGCACGGCGTCGGCGATGCCTTCGACGAGCAGCTCCCAGACCGAAATCCCGGTCGCCATGCCGAGGAGCGTGTCGACGCCGAAGAACAGGAAGAGCGCGGCGCCGACGAAGTGGGCCTTTCGGAGGTTGACCTGCCCGACGACGTGGTGGAAGACGTACGCGTTGGCGGCGCTCACCGGGATGATCGCGAGCATCTCGCCGACCCAGATGCCGGGGTGGGCGCCGAACTGCGCGGCCAGGCCGATCGTCACGAGCTGGGTCTTGTCGCCGAACTCGCCGGCGGCCATCATGGCGAAGATGGGGAGGAATCCCCCGAATCGGTCGGGGACCTGCACGCCCAGGATCGAGACGTCGAGTGACCCGCCGGCCAGCCGACCCCCGTCGGTTTCCGGGCGCGCGTCCGCGTCTGGCTCGGGCGCCGACCGCACGAGCAGCACCGCGAACAGCAGGAAGAGCGCGGCGGTGATCCCGTCGAGGACCACGCCAGGGAGGGCTCGCTGGAGGAAGCCCCCGAAGAGGATCTCGAGCACCGTCCACCCGGCGAAGGCGCTGCCGGCGGCCGCGACGACGGTCACCGGCGAGTACCGCGTCGAGAGGCCGGCGATGATGAACTGGACCTTCTCGCCCGGCAGCACCGCTAGCTGGGCTGCGAAGGCGACGATCACGACCTCGAGGAACCCGACCATCCGTCTGTACCGTATTCGGTAGCGGCTTCGTGACCACGGTACTAGACTGTGATGGTCTCCGCCCGACAGGCTCCCGCACGTGTTCGGCTCCCGAGAGCGAAAGGCGTTTGCGCGCCGGGGCCGCCCGTCCCGACATGACCCTCGAGGAGCTCGGCGACGACGTCACCGACCGCTATCGCGACCTCGGCGAATCGATCGACGTCGACCTCGACCGCGAGACCCGCAACGAGCTGGCCATGCTGGCCGCGGCGCTCGAACCCGACGACCCCGACGAACTGCTCCGGCGTGCCGTCCACATGCTCTTCCAGACCGCCGTCGAGACGGGCACGCTCGACTTCCACCTGCGCAGCGGCTACGACGTGACCTACGACGAGTACCTCTCGGGGATGACCTACGACGAGATGACCGGCGGCTTCCCCCAGTCCCAGGGGGACGACGACCGTCGCTACCAGTTCTGAGCCGGCCCAGTCGACTCGTCACCCGCGTCGCCTTCGCCGAGTTCACTCCCGTCACGGGGGCAGTAATCGTATTCTGGGGACCGGGTTCGGAATCCGCACGACGGGCACCGCTTCAGCGGTGGCCGATCGGTCGACCGGCGGAACAGGAAGGGGACGAACGGCACGAACAGGAACAACAGGAGGGTGTCGAAGTAGACGTAGGCCGCGACGCTGAGGAGCAGGCTCCCGAGCAGGCCCGCGGCGGCCGTCACCAGGCTCGCCCGACGCATCGGGGCGCTCAGAGTTCGACGTACTGGGTCTCCCACTCGCGGCGGGCCTCGATCTCGCGCTGCCCGCGTCGCGTCAGGCTGTAGTAGTTGGTCCGTCGGTCGCGCTGGCCCTTCTCGACGAGGCCCTTGTCGACGAGGGTGTCGAGGTTCGGGTAGAGCCGACCGTGGTGGATCTCCTTCTCGTAGTAGTCCTCGAGTTCGTCCTTGATCGCGAGGCCGTGGGGCTCGTCCTTGCCGGCGATCACGTACAGCAGGTCACGCTGAAATCCTGTCAGGTCGTGCATCGGTAATGTCAGTTCGCATCTTATTGTCTGAATATATTAAATATGTCGTTCCGTATACGTGGCTGACCGGGCGAGGTACTCCGACGCGTCGAGGCCCCGTCCGCGGCGACCGGCCTCGCGGCTTTCACGCCCTAGCGGCCCGAATCCGGGACGCAGAACTGTCCTGCCCGGTGGCAGGCGTCCCGACGGCTCTCGGTCGGCCGATCGCGGTCCGGTTACCGATCCGGGATGGAGTCGTCATATGGCCGATACGACCCGGCTCGAATCGGTTTGCGGAAATAGCGCCGTCGCCGAACGGTCCCGGTCGCTTACACACCGGTTCGACCGCGAGACGAACGGTGGTTCGCCTGGCGGACGTAGCCGTCGCTGGGTGGTTGGAACGAAAGGTAAGGGAAGCGGCGCGGGCTCGAAAAGAGCCCGGGCCGCTTGCCGCCCTGAATTGGTCCCCGCTGACGCTTCGGCCCTCCAGACGAAGCGTCACCTGACAGAATCGGTGGCATGTACTTAAATGCTTCGGCCTCCCCCTCCCTCGACTAGTCGAGATGTCACGAGCGTCGCGCTCGTGCCCGCTGTGACCGTAAAATTCTCCTCGACAGGCCTGTAATCTACTGTCCAACTCTGGCGAGGAGTGGGCAGCTCCGTTCACTCGCGGTCGAAACTTCCCGCGCGTCAGATGTGCTCTTCCTCGAGTACCCACCCGAGCGCCCGCCGGTAGTAGGTGAACATCTGGCGGACGCCCTCGTGTCGCATGTCCTCGTCCTCGAGCTGGTCGATGAGGAACTCGTACTGCTCGCGAATCTCCGCTTCGTCCCGCATGCCCGTCCGTGTGGCCCTCGGGGCCATGAACCTTCGGCTCCACACGCCGGCCGCGGCCGTTATGGGGCACCGGCACTCAACGACGGCTATGGAGGTTCGCGGCGAGCGCGAGTGCCGGGACTGTGGCACGCGCTGGTCCTACTACGAAACGGGCTCGGTCGCGTGTCCGTCCTGCGGGAGCGTCTACAGCGTCGGGCACGGCGACCGCGCCGTCCACACGGCGGGTGGCGCCTCGCTCGACCTCGGCCGCGCGCGAGCGGCCGTCGACGAGGAACCGATCGATCGGGTTGCGGCCCTGGCCGCCGAGGCCGGCCGGGACTACCGCCTCGCGGCAGGGTTCGTGGACGCCGGCGAGCTACAGCCCTTCGATGACACCTATCTCCTCGCCGCGGAGCTCGAGACGACCGGGCGGGAGCTGGCCGGTTCGATGCGAGTCGGCCACGAGGCGGAAGCCCACCTGCTACGGCTCCTCCGCGCGCCCGAATCGGACGAGCGGCCCGGGCCCGATTCGGTGCCGCCCGACTTACAGCAGGCGAGGGGGCTCGCCGTCGCTCGCGCGGCCGGGGACTACCACCGCGACCTCCGGCGCGTCCTCGAGGATCCCGGCCCGTCGCTATCGGCTGCGCTCTCCACGATCCGGGCGAGGCGGAAGCGAATCGAAGCTCTCGACGGTGACGTCGACCCGCGGTCGGCCGAGCGTCTCGTCGGGGCGACCCGCGACGTCTACGCCCACCTCGAGCGGGACGACGAGGCGGCGCTGGCGCGCGTCGACCAGCGGTTCCGCGACTGAGTTCGTCCGGATCGACTGCTCAGGGACAGTCCGTCGAGTCGAACGCGTCCGGCTCGGCGCCCTGGTTAACGGCCAGGGTGCGCCCGGATGCCAGATCGACGAGGACGGCCCGGCCGCCGTACCCGTGGGTTTGGTCGTGACCGCGAACCACGACGCAGGCCACCTCGGCCGGAATCTCGATGGTCTCGTCGCGGGTGAACGGCTGGTTCGCGTGGGGATGGGCGAGGTCCCGCCGCCCGAGCCGGGTTCCCTCCAGCGTTTCCACCTGCCACCAGTTCGCGTAGCCCTCCTCGCCGGCGTCGTCGTGGTTGAGGGTCACCGAGAAGTCGACGCTGCCGTCCTGCTTCTCGAACTCGACGCCGACGACGTTGGCCTCGCGGCGGTCGAGCGCGACTGACTCGGTCGGCGTCGGCGTCGCGGTTCCAGTCTCCCTCGGCGGACTGGTGGTCGCAGTCGGCGTCGAGCCGTCCGGGGTTCCCTCAGAGCACCCCGCGAGGAGGAGCCCGACGGCCAGGCTCGCAAACCCACGGCGGGACAGGCGGGGGACCGCGTTCATCGCCTCGATGGTCGAGACCCCCGGTCAAAAAGCTGGCTCGGTCGGGCGTCAGTCGTACAGGGTGTACTCGTTGGTGAGTTCGGCGACGCGCTCGGCCACCTCCGCCTTGACCGAGTCGTCCGCTGGCGCGTCGACCACGCGCGTGATCAGGTCCGCGACCTCCCGACAGGCGTCCGCGTCGAAGCCGCGGGTGGTCAGCCCGGCGGTGCCCGCGCGGATGCCCGACGGGTTGAAGGCCGACCGGGTCTCCCCGGGGACCGTGTTGGCGTTGAGGACGATGCCGACGTCCTCCAGGGCCGCCTCGGCGTCCTTGCCGGTCGTGTCGGGGTGGGACTCCCGGAGGTCGACGAGGACGAGGTGGTTGTCGGTGCCGCCGGAGACGAGCGAGAACCCGTGCTCGGTGAGGCGCTCGCCGAGGGCGTTCGCGTTCTCGACGACCTGCGCGGCGTACTCCTCGAACTCGGGTTCGAGGGCCTCCGCGAAGCCGACTGCCTTGCCGGCGATGTTGTGCAGGAGGGGCCCGCCCTGGCTGCCGGGGAACACCGCCTCGTCGACGTCGTCGGCGTACTCCTGATCACACATGATGATCCCCCCGCGACCGGCACGGATGGTCTTGTGCGTGGACCCGGTGACGAAGTCGGCGATGCCGACGGGCGAGGAGTGGACGCCGGCCGCGACGAGGCCGGTGACGTGGGCGATGTCCGCGAGGTGGTAGGCGTCGACGGCGTCGGCCGCGCGCTGGATCTCCTCCCACTCGATGTCGCGGGGATACGCGGAGAAGCCGGAGACGATCACGTCGGGCTGGAACTCCTCGGCGTGCTCGTGGAGGGCGTCGTAGTCGAGGTAGCCCGTGTCGGGGTCGACGTGGTAGTGCTCGACGTCGTAGGTCTGCCCGACGAAGTTCGCGGGGTGGCCGTGACTGAGGTGGCCGCCGTGCTCGAGTTCCAGGGAGAGGATCCTGTCGCCCGGATCCAGCACGGCGAGGTAGACCCCCATGTTCGCCTGGGTGCCCGAGTGGGGCTGGACGTTGACGTGGTCGGCACCCCACAGCTCCTCGGCCCGGTCGATGGCGGCCTGTTCGACCGCGTCGGCGTACTCGCAGCCGCCGTAGTACCGCTCGCCGGGATACCCCTCGGCGTACTTGTTGGTCAGCTCGGAGCTCTGTGCCGCCATGACCGCTTCGCTGACGTGGTTCTCGCTGGCGATCATCGCGAGCGTGTCGTTCTGCCGCTGGCGCTCGCCGGCGAGCGCGTCAGCCACCGTCGGATCCACTGCCCGTACCCGCTCGTATTTCATGATGGAGCGGTCAATGGGCCGCACTAATAAACTACCTGTCCCGGCCTCGGCGGGCCACGGGTCGACCACTCCCATCCGCCGAACTCGCTCGGAGTGACCCCCGTCCGGACGGCATCGAAAGCCGTTCCCTGCGGGTGCCGATGGCCACTGCCGGGCTCGGGGCCCGCCAGGCTACGTCGGGCTCCTCGGGGCCGAGAGCTGCAAGGCGAATGCCTGAACGGGTCCCGTGCGGTACTGGTTCCGCGATATCGCCGG
>Ga0207797_1002553_pt1 | contig 12587 bp, 6 predicted proteins | sample PRCRCaboRojoPR_6_FD_187275 | JGI IMG/M metagenome (GOLD analysis project Ga0207797, IMG submission 187275) | Marine sediment microbial community from Cabo Rojo, Puerto Rico - PR CR 10% Liquid 1 (SPAdes) | ecosystem: Environmental > Aquatic > Marine > Coastal > Sediment | place: Cabo Rojo, Puerto... | reverse complement strand
CACGCTGACCTCCGCCGGGATGTCCGCGATGGGCACCTTCCATTCCGGGTTTGCGGAGGCGTATCGTTCGCGTATCGCGTCGGGCGGGAGGCCAGTCACGGAGCTCAACGCCTGGAGTAGGGCGTCCTCATCCTCAATTTGGGCTGGGATGACACCCAAAGTGACGACTGTGCCCTGCGTGGCCAGACCCAGGCCGTTCGCATCATAGATGTCGGCCCGTATAGGGATGCTGTAGGTCGTACGGAAGTACTCGTCCTCGCCGAGCTGCGGCCAGATCAGGCCGGCCTCCCACTCGACGCCCCATGAGGTACCTGTTCGGGCCAGGCCCATGGTGGCCTCGCTCGAGAGGGTTCCAAAGAGGGCTGTCTGCAGCGTCACATTGTAGGCAGCTGCCGCCGCGTCACCTTGCCGGAGGACGGACTGGAGGTCCGTGGTCACCGTCAGGACCGACGCGGTGCTCAGGGCATTTCGGTAGCGCTGGGTGAGGGACTCCAGGTCGAGGGCCTCCCGGCTTTCCGGTGACAGGAGACCGTGCATCGCCGCGTAGTCCCGCTGCTCCCAGGCCTGGAGGAAGGCGCTGGCCGCATCCTCGGGCATTGGTGGGACGCGCGTTGGGGTGGGCAGCGGCGTCGGCGGCAAAGCCGACGGCGTGGGCGGGCCCTCGTCGACGGCTGTTTGGCAACCTGTGAGGGCCACGGCCATCAGGCCGAGGACGGCCAGGAGTACCTGCAGGTGGTTCCGCTTGTTTGGTCCTATCAACCGCTCATGATCCTCTTGTAGACGTCACAGCGCCGAGACGTGAATGCCTGGCATGCCGCCGGCACGTCGGCCGCCGGGGGACAGCCGCGGGTGTGGAGGAGCCGGGTCAGGTGGCAGAGGGGAAGCCCCATGACGCTGGTGTAGCAGCCGTCGATCTCGCCAACGGGGTGGAAGCCGGCGTGTTGGATAGCATAGGCGCCGGCCTTGTCGAATGGGTCGCCGCTGGCGACGTAAGCCGCGATTTCGGCTTCGGTGTAGGACCGCATACGAAGCCGCGTGGCGGCCAGCTCCGTCTTCAGCCCTCGCCCGGGTGCTGCGGCCGTGACGGCGCTGTAGACCGTATGTGCGCGTCCACGTAGGGCCTGGAGCATAGCGGTCGCCTCCTCTGCGTCCGCCGGCTTGCCCAGAATGCGCTCCGCACCCCGCCCGTTCTCTAGGGCGACGACCGTGTCGCACCCGATGACGAGCGGCCGATCTGCTGGATCCAGATCCAAGTCCGTAGCCTTGGCGCGACTGAGGCGAGTGACCAGCTGCGCGGGGGTCTCCTGGGCTCGCGCCGTTTCGCTCACGTCCGCGACGGCAGGCTCAAAAGGGAGCCCCAGCAGCTTGAGAAGCTCACGACGGCGGGGCGACTGAGAAGCCAACACGAGGCGTGGACTGTTCATCGCGACCGGTATTGTAGCACACTCCAGTGAGTTGTAAAAACGGGTGGCGCGTGATAAGATGGCTGCATCAACCGCTTGAGATGGGCCCCGCCCCTGCGTCCCGGTGCCAAGCTTCGGGAACCTGGAGGGTTCCGCATCGTCGGCCTACGAGAGGACGGGGCCGAGGAGAACCAGGCGTCAGGGATCGCACGGATCAGGAGGCCCGACCACGGGATGGACGAGATGAAGCAGGTGCGTAAGGAGCCCCGCGACCCCTCCCGGCGGGCGCTCTACCTCCGTGCTACATTGATCGCGATCCTGGGCAACCTCGTCCTAGCGGCGGCCAAGGGGCTGGTGGCCTGGAGCACCGGCAGCAGCGCCGTCCTCTCCGACGCCGCCAACTCTCTCTCGGACACCCTGTACAGTCTGTTGATGGCCGTGGGCCTCTACATCGCGCAGCAGCCCGCTGACGAGTCGCACCCGCAGGGGCACAGCCGATTCGAACCCTTGGTCAGCCTCTTGATTGCCATCGCGATGGGTGTGGCCGCCTACACCGCCGCGCGCACAGCGGTGCTCCGCTTCTCGACTGGCGGTGCTGCCGTGGGCGCCGGCTGGCCCACGGCGGTTCTTCTGGGCGGCGTCGCGGCGAAGGTAGTGATGTACCGGGTGGTCATGGCGTTGGGACGGAGGGCTCGCAGCCCCGCGCTGCGCGCCAGCGCTCGAGACAACCTGGCCGACGTCCTGGCCTCAGTGGCGGCGTGGCTCGGCGTTCTGGGCTCGAACCTGGTACACCCTCTGCTCGATCCTGCTGCCGGGTTCGTGGTCGCTCTGTGGATCCTCCGGGCCATGTGGGAGATACTCTACGAGAACCTGGGCTATCTTACGGGCCGCGGGGCGCCCTCGGACGTGACCGCGGAGATCGCAGGGGCCGCCTCGACGGTGCCTGGGGTCATCAACGTCCACCAGGTGATCGCCGATTACGTCGGTCCTGAGCTGCGGGTCGACATGCACGTCGACGTGGACGGGGGGATGACGCTCCAGGAGGCGCATGACATCTCGGAGAAGGTAGCCGAGCGTGTTGAGGGCCTAGCTAGCGTCGATCTGGCATTCGTCCACGTCGAGCCGGCCGAGGAGCCCGCAGAGAGCTCTGCGTGACGGTCCCGCGAAACGGACACACCCGTCAAGTTAGCGCCGTGCGCTTTTCACCCGTCAGGTTCGGCCCTCGACGGAGCCATCTTCCGCATACGGCGTATCTGTTCGGCCAAGGCCTGGGGCGTCAGGGCGCTCTTGTTCATCAGTGTCTCAATGTGGTGATTGAGCTGCTCGCGCTCCTCGCGAGTCACGCTCTTGACCGTGAGGACGATGACAGGGATATCGGCCGTTCCTTCATCGTCTTTCAGAGCCTCCAGCACCTGGAACCCACTCATGCCGGGCATCATCAGATCCAGCAGGATGCCGTCCGGGTGCTGACGACGGGCCTCCTCCAACCCCTCACGTCCATCCTGCGCGCGGATCAGGGTGCACGGTTCTCCGTGGAGCATAGCCTTGAGCAGAGGGACCAGCTGTGGATCATCATCGATGACCAGGATCTTGGGACCCGACGGAGCCGGCTCGGCCTTCGACAGACGCTTGAGCACCGCGTGTAGGGCGCTGCGGTCGACGGGCTTGACCAAATAGTCTGTGGCCCCCAGGCTGAGGGCGAGCTCGCTATTGCGGAGGGCGGAGATGACCAAAACCGGGATGTCCCTCGTCCGGGGATCGGACTTCAGATCCTGAAGGATCTCCCACCCGTCCTGTCCCGGCAGCATGACGTCGAGGGTGATAAGGTCTGGGCGAAGCTCCTTGGCGGCAGCGAGCGCCCCTGGCGCGTGATACTGTTGGATCGGATCGTAGCCCTCTCTGCGCAGATAGAGGGAGAGCAGGTTGCTGAACTGACGATCGTCTTCGACGATGAGGACCTGGGGATCCGGATCCAGAGGCGTGAGCTCCTCTTCGTCTTCCTCCTCCTCAGCGCTCGGTCCAGCCAGGGGAAGGAGGAAGGAGAAAGTCGCACCTTCGCCGAAGGTGCTCTCAACCCAGATGGTCCCGCCGTGCATCTCGACCAGGCGTTTGGTGATGGTCAACCCCAGGCCGGTGCCCTCGACCTCACGGGTCGCCGTACCGTCGGCCTGTCTGAACTCCTCGAAGATGAGCTCTTGATCCTCCGGCTTTATACCGATGCCGGTGTCGATGACGGAGAAGAGGACGGTGCCGGGGTCCGCCAGCCGGCAGGCGAGGGTGATCTCGTTCCCCTCAGGGGTAAACTTGTGTGCGTTGCTGAGCAGGTTGAGCAGGACCTGTCGGACGCGGACTCGATCCGCGTTCAAGGGGGGCAAGTCGTCGGCGATATCGAGGATGAGGGTTTGGTCTTTCTCCTCGATCATGGGGATGACCGTCTTCCGCACGTTCTCGATCAGATCGGCAACCCGGAATCGCTCCAGCGCCAGCTCCATCCGGCCTGCCTCGATCTTGGAGAGGTCGAGAATATCGTTGATCAGCGCCATCAGGTGTTCCCCGCTGGCGTAGATGTTCTCGACGCACTCCTTCCGCTCTGGAGGCATTTCTCCCAGGAGTCCGTCTATCAAGACCTCCGAGAAACCAATCACCGAGTTGAGCGGTGTGCGCAGCTCGTGGCTCATGTTCGCCAGGAACTGGCTCTTCAACCGATCCAACTCTTTGAGCCGTGTGTTGGCGTGTTCCAAGGCCTCAGCGCGCTGCTGCAATTCGGCACGCGCGCCTTCTACCTCGTCGAAGAGGCGGGCGCGTTCGATCAGGATGGCGAGGCTGCTTCCCAGGGTGCTTAGAAGCCGCTGATCGTCGAGGGAGAAGACATCCGTATCAGAGCTTTCCACGTTCAGGGTGCCGAGCACGCCCGTGCCTGCGTTTAGCGGCACACAGATCTCAGAACGGGTATCGGGGTTGGCCGCGAAATAGCGCGGGTCCTCACGGACGTCGGACACTAGGGCCGGCTCCCCGTGCTTGGCCACCCAGCCGGTGATGCCCTCGCCGAGAGGTAGGTCCAGGCAGCCCTTCTTGTCCTGACCGTAGCCGACGCTGGCCATCATCTTGAGCATCTGAGCGTCCTGATCGACGAGCTGGAGGGCGACCTGCGTGCCTTTCCATTCCGCGGCAAGGGCCTCTGCCGCTGCCTGCAGCGTCTCACGGAGGTGGGTGCTCGAGGCAGCGGCCAGGCTGACGTCGTGGAGCAACTGCAGATCCTGAACTCGGGAGCGGGTTTCGGAAAGAAGCTCGGCGTTCTGGTAGGCGATGGCGATCTGGTCGGCCACGACCTCGAGGGCCGTCTGGTCATTCTCGTCGAAGGCATTGACCATGTCGGCCTCGACTTGCAAGACGCCGATGACTAGCCCCCCGACCTCAATCGGTACCGACAGGGAGGATGGCGAGAACCACTCGCCCACCCGATAAGCGACCGAACTCTCGGTCGCATCTTGGATGCGGAGGGTCTCGCCGGAGTCAGCGCAGGTCCCAATCGCGCCCTTTCCCACGGGCTGTCGATAACCGTCCGGGATGATCCTCCAGAAGTCGTCAGTGGCGGCCGCGGGGTAGAGCTCCTGAGCGGCGTGGTCTACGAGGAGCACAGCCGCCAGTCTGAACCCGAAGTGCTCCCGGATCATGTCGACGACCACATTCAAGAGGGAGGCGCGATCGGTGATGGCCGCCACGTGGCGCGCAACAGTCGCGGCGCAGGAGAGTTGGTTGGCCCGGCGCTGAGACTCCTCGATCAGGCGGGCGTTTTCTAACGCTGCGGCCGCCTGGTTGGCGAAGGCTATGAGCAGATCTACGTCCTTCTCCGTGAAGTCCGGCTGATCGGGTCGGTTGATGGCTGTCATCGTTCCCAGAGGCTTGTCGCGGTAGACCAGCGGGACGACGGCGATGGAGCCGCACTCGGTCTCTTCGCGCACGCGCCGCGCCTCGGCGCTCTCACGCGGATCGGGCTTGCCTTTCGGGGAGAGGGCCGGTTCCATCTCCCTCAAAACCCAGCCGGTGAGGCCGCTCCATAGCTCGTCAAAGGACGGTGATACCACGTGGTCCTGCCCCGGGCCTCCCGTGACGAAGTGTGTCACGTCCTCACGCCTGAGATCCATCGTGATCACCGTGGCTCGGTCCGCCGGGAGGGCCTCCACCACTCCGTCGACCACGGCCTGCAGCACGTCGGAAAGACGCTCCTGGGCAATGAGGGAACGGCTGGTGCGGTAGAGGACGCCCGTCTCTGTCAGTGCCTCTTGCACCTGACCAAAAAGCCGGGCATTCTCCATGGCGATGGCTGTCTGGTGGATCAGGGTCTGGCCTGTCGCCACCTCCCCCTCAGTGAAGGGTCTATCCGTGGCACTATCCCAGACGTAGGCGAATCCCAGCGCGTCTTCCCGGCTGACGATGGGGAGGAGCAGCATCGACTGAGCGCCCCGTTCTTGCAGCTTGTCGCGGGTGGAAGCGGACAGATCGCATTTAGCGATCCGATCGCCGTTAGCGATCCGATCGCCGTCGGCGACCCGAGCCTCCACGGGCTTGTTGGCCTCCAGTGCTCGCACCACGTCCGGCGACTCGTCGAGAACCTCCCTCCGTCCCGGACGGAGGTCGCGCTCCGCCTCGGTTGCTTCCGTGTTTGCATAGGCTGCCGAAGACGTTGCGCCAGCGCCGGCATCGTCCAGACTGTAGATCTCCACGCTCGTGGCATTCAGCATCTGGCAGAGACTCCTCGCTACGTAGGGGAGGACCTGACGGACGTCCAGCGTGGACGAGATGGCCGACGTCACGCCCTGGAGCACGGTCACCTCACGAAGCTGCGAGCGGGTCTGCTCGAAGAGACGCGAGTTTTCCATGGTCAGAGCGGTCTGATGAGCGAAGCCTGAAACGAGCTGGACCGTACGGTCATCAAACGCCGACGGCGACCGGGAGCCGACGGTGAGGACGCCGATCACCTCATCTCGGGCAGTGAGGGGCACCGCGAGCCAGGATGCCAAGGTGGCCCAATCGCGGCCCAAGGGTCCGGCTTCGCTGACGTCTGGGTCGGCGATCAGGACAGGCCGCTTCCCCTCCGTGACCTGTTTAATGACGGGCCAGTCCTCGAGGGCAAATCTGCTGTTCAGAAGCTCCTCGTTCCAGCCGCGGGACTTGACGACCTGGGCCCAGCTGTCGTGCAGGAGAACGACGGTGGACGTGTCGGACGGTGCGAGCTTCTGAAGCTGATCCAGCACCTGCTGGAGGAGCGGCCCGAAGCGCAGGGTCGTGCTGAGGATCTCCGTCGACTCCAGAAGCGTGCGCAGCTGGTCGTTCTGGCGCTGCAGCTGTTCCTCAATGGCCTTCCGTTCCGCGAGCTCGCGGTCGCTATGGTCGCTCAGCGTAGAGAGCCGTCCACTCGTCACGCCGATGATTAGTGTGACTGCCCAGCCGACGAGGCCGCCGCGGTTCCACATGTCGGACGTGGATCCCCCGGCCAGATTGAGCAGGAGCAGGCTTGTGGGGAACGCGATCAAAGCCGCGGCACCGCCGCCGATGGCTCCCTGAGCCCGGGCGGTGATCAGTACCGGCAGGACCACTGCGGCGAAGGCCATCGCGCCGGCGGCGCGGTACAGCGGGACGAAGGCCAGAGCGTAGCCGATCCACGCGCCTACGGCAATGAGCCACTGGTCCCTCGACCCGTGCAACTCCTCGATGATAGGACGTTCTTTCACGTCTCTCGCGCTCCTAGTAGTAGTCCGCTGCGCACCACACGACGCCGTCGACCAAGGCGGCTGTCTTGCGTCCGATGGGACCGCGCCAAGGTGACGCCGTCCACCGCGCGCCGATGCTGGGCCGCCAATCCACCGTCCGCGCTGGTGAAGGGTCGCTTTTCGGTCTCCGTGTCCCCGTGGCTGCACCGCCGACCTCGCCCAGGGTTGGGGAAAGCGGCCGAGTCTCAGTCTTGGCGCAGGAGCAGGGCCTCTAGCTGTCTCTCTAATGCCTCGAGGGCGCCTGATGGCAAAAACGCGTCTGTCCCGGCTCCGTCTGTGAGACCGGCTTTCTGCTGGTCCCCAACCAGGAGGAGAGTCACGCCGTCGATGCTCTCGCTGAGCCACTGGCAGAGGCCTCGGGGATCCGTGGATGTGTCGGCGTCGATGACGACAAGGTCGGGTCTCGCACGCACTGCCTCGGCACTGGCTGCGTAGTCGGTGGAGGTGAGGGAGACCTCGATACCTGTGTTGTTGCTCAGCTCCTTGACCAGCTCCACAATGCCGGGATCGGCGCTGAGGACCAGCAGACGCCGACGTCTCGAATCGTCGAGCTCCTCGTCGACGGGCATACCGTGACGCTCCAGAAAGGCGATCAAGTCCGTTCGTGGAATGCGGTGATGGCCGCCCGGTGTGGTGTAGCCGTTCAGCTTACCGTCCTTGATCCAGTTGATGATCGTTGCCTGGGAGACGTGACAGTACTCGGCGGCTTGTCCAGTGGTGAAAGGTCCGCTGTTGGTCATGATGTGGGCGGATATCCATTCGGTGAGAGCTTGCCGCAAACTTGGCGTATTATAAGATTTTTTGGAATTGCCGTCAACACGCACGCGCGCGGTCCGTGGGGAGGCCAGGCGGGCGGGGCGCGGAGTCCCATTACGAGAGGGCCTGCCGCGGAGGCGTTCCCGTAGTGGCGACTTTAGTCGCTGCGTGAGTGCCTTGGGAAGCGCATCGAGCCGGTCGGCTGCAGCAACGGGCTAGGGGGTGCCAGCGGAGGGCGTACACGTAACGGAGGTCCTGACGGAGCCGCCAAAGCAGCTACTACGAGAGGGGGCTTGGGCTTGTGGCGGGGGGTCTCGTAGTGGCGACTTCAGTCGCTGCATAAGGACTTTGATAGCCTCGCTCAACCGGCCCTCTGGAAAAAGGTCTGGGTGCCGCGCGGCGGAGGTTGTGCACGTGACAGACCCCTTGACGGAGCCGCCACAGCGCCTACTACGAGAGGGGGCCTGGGGGGTTTTGGCGGGGGTCTCGTAGTGGCGACTTCAGTCGCTGCGTGAGGGCCTTGAGAAGCGCATCGAGCCCGTCGACGGCAGCAATGGGCTAGGTGTTGCCTGGTCTACTTTGCGCACGTCACAGCCTTCTTGACGCAGCCGCCAAAGCGATCTCTACAAGGCGGTCGGCGGGCAGAGGTTTCCTAGCGTGCGAAAGAGAAGTCTGGTATAATCTACCCGAACTTACGTTCTACTCTTGCAGCACGATCTATAACACAGCGTCCCTGACGCTGCCGCCGAAACCACTCGGACAGTAGACCATGCCCAAGTTCGACCTAGTTTCTCAGTTCCAGCCGACAGGGGACCAGCCCCAGGCCATCGCCTCGTTGGTCGACGGCATCGAGCGAGGCGACGAGCATCAGACCCTCCTAGGGGCCACGGGCACCGGCAAGACCTTCGTGGTGTCCCACGTGATCGAGCAGGTGCAGAAGCCGACCCTGGTGATTGCCCACAACAAGACCCTCGCTGCGCAGCTCTATTCTGAGTTCAGCGACTTCTTCCCGCACAACGCCGTGGAGTACTTCGTTTCCTACTACGACTACTATCAGCCCGAAGCCTACGTGCCGAAGCACGACTTGTACATCGAGAAGGACGCCGACATCAACGAGGAGATCGACCGGCTTCGTCTGGCCGCCACCACGGCCCTCTTCTCGCGGCGCGACGTTATCATCGTGGCCTCCGTGTCCTGTATCTACGCCATCGGCGATCCCCAGGAGTGGGGGCGCGTTGTGCTGGAACTGGAGGTGGGGGCCCGCCACCGACGAGACACCTTGCTCCGGCATCTGGTCAGCATCTACTACGAGCGCAACGACGTCTCTCTCCAGCGGGGGAACTTCCGCGTGCGCGGCGATACACTGGAGCTGATGCCCGCCTACGGGGAGACAGCGTACCGGATCAGTTTCTGGGGCGACGAGATCGAGCGCATCACTGAGGTCGATCCGCTCACCGGGGAGGTCCTGGCCGATCTGGACGAGTTGAAGGTCTTTCCCGCCAAGCACTTCATCACGCCCGAGGAGAAGCGGGAGCAAGCGCTGCTCGACATCCAGGCGGAGCTGGAGGAGCAGCTGACCAACTTGAAGGCGGAAGGGAAGCTCCTTGAGGCCCAGCGGTTGGAGCAGCGGACGCGGTACGATCTGGAGATGATCCGCGAGATCGGTTACTGCTCGGGCATCGAGAACTACTCCCGGCACCTCCAGCAGCGCCCACCGGGTTCGCCCCCGTGGACCCTCATGGACTACTTCCCGGCTGACTACTTGCTGGTCGTCGATGAGTCGCATATGACCATTCCTCAGGTGCGCGGCATGTACCACGGTGACCGAAGCCGGAAGCAGACGCTGGTGGATTTCGGCTTCCGGCTGCCGTCGGCCCTGGACAACCGGCCCCTCGAGTTCGAGGAGTTTGAGGCGCGGGTCAACCAGGCGATCTACACGTCCGCCACCCCCGGACCCTACGAGTTGGATCGGAGCGATCAGGTCGTGGAGCAGATCATCCGGCCTACGGGTGTGGTCGATCCTGAAGTGATCGTCAGGCCTGCCCAGGGCCAGGTGGATGATCTGGTGGGGCGGATCAATGAGCGGCTGGACCGGGGCGAGAGGGTGCTGGTGACGACGCTCACCAAGCGCATGGCCGAGGATCTGTCCGACTATTTGCGAGAGCTGGATATCAACGTGCACTACCTGCACAGCGAGATACAGACCATAGAGCGGGTGGAGATCCTGCGGGATCTGCGTCTGGGCGCCTACGACGTGGTGGTCGGCGTTAACCTGCTGCGGGAGGGCCTTGATCTGCCCGAGGTTAGCCTGGTGGCGATCCTCGACGCCGACAAAGAGGGCTTCCTCCGCTCGGACACGGCCCTTATCCAGACGATCGGTCGTGCGGCCCGGCACGTGAACGGGACGGCGGTGCTGTACGCGGACGAGATCACCGATTCCATGGCCCGGGCTATCGAGGAGACGGAGCGGCGCCGCGAGGTGCAGGTCGCCTACAATGTCGAACACGATATCGAGCCTGCCTCAATCATCAAAGAGGTGCGGGACCTGACCGATCGTGTCCGCCGCGAGGCTGCCCCCGAGGAGACAGAGGATCTGAGCCTCGCCCAGCTCCCGAAGGACGAGTTGGCGCGGATGATCCGGGAACTGAAGAAGCAGATGGAGGCTGCCGCCGAGGGACTCGAGTTCGAGAAGGCTGCCGTGCTGCGCGACCGCATCTTCGAGCTCCGAGAGGTGATGAGCCAGAAGGAGGCCCTGGAGGTTCCCGCCTGGGAGCGGGAGAGGCGGCGGGCCCGCCTCGGCGTCGAGGAGTAGCAGCGACGGATTTGCGGGTTGTGGAATCAGACCCCACGACGCCGAACCGGTCTCGAAAGAGACTCTCGCCGTCCGACCTCTCCGCGCCCTGACCGGCTGTCTGTCAGGGGAGTCAGCGTAGGCCAGCTGCTGGTTGCGGGAACACGCCGCTGAAGGAGACCGGTGGCCTGGGAAGTGCAGAGCGCTGCCCCCCGCCCCTTGGCGCCTTCTGAATGAGCAAGCCGGTTGCTAAACCGTTCGGTTTGTAATACCATTGGCCCGGCACCCAACCAAGGAGAGAAGTCTATGGAAAGTCTGTCCATCGTCCTACCTGCTTACAACGAAGAGGAGAATGTCGAGGACGCCGTAACGCATGTGTCTGAGGTTGCTCAGACGCTGGCCCGGGAGCATGAGATCATTCTGGTGAATGACGGCAGCTCGGATCGGACCGGTGAGATTGGTCGGGATCTTGAGGACCGCATTCCCAACTTCCGGCTCGTCGAGCACTATCCAAACCGAGGCTACGGCGGAGCTCTTAAGGCGGGCTTCGACGCCGCGGAGAAGGATCTGATTACGTTTTATCCAGGTGACGCGCAGTTCGACTTCGGGGAGGTCGACCGACTCCTGGAGCGGATCGAGGAGGAGGACGCGGATATTGTCTGCGGCTACCGGGTCGATCGGCAGGACAACCTCATCCGGCGTCTGAACGGCCTGGGATGGAACTTGGTGGTCCGGCTCTTCTTCGGCTACCTGTGCCGAGACATCGATTGTGGGTTCAAGCTATTCCGTCAGGAGGTGTTGGACCACGTCAACATCGAGTCAGACGGGGCGATGATCGATACGGAGCTCTTGGCGGGAGCGAAGGCGCGCGGGTTCGATATTGCCGAGGCGCCGCTCACCCATTTGCCCCGGGAGGCTGGCGAGGCGACCGGCGCGAATCTGCACGTCATCGTTAAGGCGTTTCGAGATCTCGTTCGCTTCCGGCGAAGACTGAACCAGGAGCTGCGCGAGGAGCGGATGTGAAGCTACGCTGCCACCGCTGCCGGCGCGACGTGCCTTTTGATGCGACGCTCTACCAGTGCTCGTGCGGTGGGACGCTGGAGATCGTTGGAGGCCCGACCTTCGAGTTGACGGGTGTTCGGGAAGACGTTCACACGTTGTGGCGGTATCACGACGCCCTTCCCTTGCCCGGAGATGCCGCACCGGTGACGTTGGGGGAGGGTTGGACGCCCTTGGTCGATGCTGAATGGGCGGGAAGACGGGTCAAAATGAAGTTGGAGTCCCTAAACCCCACAGGATCTTTCAAGGATAGGGGGGCTGCCCTCCTGGTGGCGGCCCTGCACGGCGCCGGCGTGCGCGATGTGGTGGAGGATTCCTCAGGCAACGCCGGCGCAGCCCTATCCGCGTACGCAGCGCGGGCGGGGCTTCAAGCGACGGTTTACGTGCCGGCCCACGCGTCGTCCGTCAAGCAAGCGCAGATCGCGGTCTACGGCGCCGACGTCGTTTCCGTGCCGGGGAGCCGCTCGGACACGGCGGATGCTGTGTTGAAGGCAGTTGAGGAGGGCGCGGTCTACGCGACTCACGCCCGGAGCCCGCTCTACGCGCATGGCATGAAGACTGTGGCCTTCGAGCTCTGGGAGCAGTGCGGCTGGTGCGCTCCATCCACCATCGTCCTGCCCGTGGGCCACGGTGGGCTGCTGCTTGGTCTCGACATGGGATTTGGGGAGCTGCTGGCGGCCGGGCTCATCGAGCGACTCCCCCGTCTCGTCGGGGTCCAGGCCGAAGCCTGCGCGCCGCTGGTCCGCGCCTGGGAGCAGGGTGAGACACGTGTGGAGCCCGTCGACGAAGGAGAGACTGTGGCGGGGG
>Ga0207797_1002552_pt1 | contig 12587 bp, 11 predicted proteins | sample PRCRCaboRojoPR_6_FD_187275 | JGI IMG/M metagenome (GOLD analysis project Ga0207797, IMG submission 187275) | Marine sediment microbial community from Cabo Rojo, Puerto Rico - PR CR 10% Liquid 1 (SPAdes) | ecosystem: Environmental > Aquatic > Marine > Coastal > Sediment | place: Cabo Rojo, Puerto... | reverse complement strand
ACAAAGGACCGGGCAGTTAACCCACCGAGGGTCGACGGCGGAGAACGGATGGAACGGCGAACCTCGCCGGTGCAAGCCCGTGCCAAAGGTAGCTCGGTCGACATGGACACGGGTGCTCAGCTGAATGCCGGGACGAACAGAAGGGGGCTTACTCCCCTCAGCCACTTTCTTAATAACTGAATCGGTCTATTTTAATAAGAATAATTAACCACTCTATAAGGATTGGTAGGAGGATTAATACATTCTCGGTGGGTAGTCCTCGCTAATGAGTGAGGGCGACGAGCCGTCGGTCGAGCTGTCGGTCCCGTCGATGGACTGCCATTCGTGTGCCGAGAAGGTTGGCCGGTCGCTCGACCAGCTCGAGGATGTCGGCGAGTACGAGACCCATCCCGGCGTCGGCCGGGTGATCGTCCACGGCGGTCGGGCCGACCGTTCGCGCATCGTGGCGGCGATCGAACGCGCCGGATATCCGGTGGCGGAGAGCGATGACGACCACCTTTCTCCGAACGATGTGTGGCTGAGCCCTCGTGGGATCAAGACCTGGATCGGAGCGGTCCTGCTCGTCATGGGGTTGGTCTTCGAATTCGCCCTGCCAGATCCGGTCCTCCTGGCCCGGTTCGGCGTCGAGTTCACGGTCGCCTGGGCGGCGTATCTCGGCGCCGCCGGGGTGGCCGGTCAGGCCGTCCTCCGGAACGGCCTAGCCTCCCTCCAGACCCGGAGTCTGGACATCGACCTGCTGATGAGCGCAGGCATCGTGGGTGCGATCATCGTCGGTCTGCCGTTCGAAGCCGCCACATTGGCGGTCCTGTTCAGCATCGCCGAGTTGCTCGAACAGTTCTCCATGGATCGCGCCCGGCGGTCGCTCCGCGAGCTGATGGCGCTCTCGCCGGATTCGGCGACAGTCATCAGAAACGGCGAGGAGCAAACGGTCGATGTCGATGCCGTCGAGATAGGCGATTTGGTCGTCGCCCGTCCCGGCGAGAAGATCCCGGTCGACGGCATCGTGCGAGAGGGGTCGAGTGCGGTCGACGAGTCGCCGATCACCGGCGAGTCGGTCCCGGCGGACAAGACGCCGGGTGACGAGGTCTACGCCGGCACGGTCAACGAGGGGGGCTACCTCCAGCTCGAAACCACGGCGACCGCGGACGAATCGACCATCTCCCGGGTCATCGCCCTGGTGGAATCGGCCGAACGTGGAAAGACCGAACGCGAACAGTTCGTCGACCGGTTCGCGGGCTACTATACGCCGATTATCGTCATCGGGGCGATCCTGACCGTCCTGCTCTCCCCGACGGTGTTCGGAATCACCTGGACGGAAGCCTTCGTTCGCGGGTTGACACTGCTCGTCGTGGCCTGCCCGTGTGCCTTCGTCATCAGCACGCCCGTGAGCGTCGTCTCGGGCATCACGAGTGCCGCCCGAAACGGCGTCCTCGTCAAGGGTGGTGACGACCTCGAACGGATGGGCGATGTCGACACCGTCGCCTTCGACAAGACGGGCACGCTCACGACCGGCGAGCTCGGCGTCACTGACGTGATACCGCTTAACGGCAACGACGAGGAGGACCTCCTCCGATGTGCCCGGGCGATCGAGGCACGGAGCGAGCACCCCATCGGGGAGGCCATCGTCGCCTACGCCCACGAGACGGGTGTCGAGGATCGGGCGATCACCGAGTTCGAGGCTCTCACGGGTGCCGGCGTCCGGGCCGTCCTCGACGGCGTCCAGCACTACGCCGGCAAGCCGGGGCTGTTCGAAGATCTCGGGTTTGACCTCGAGGGCACCGTTCCGACCGCCGATGGGGGCCAGACCGTCGCCCAATCGACGTCGCTTGACCTGACCGAGGAAACCATCCCCGACCTCCAGGCGGCGGGCAAGACCGTCGTCCTCGTGGGCTCAGAGGACGAACTCGAAGGCGTCATCGGGATTGCCGACACGGTCCGACCGAAGGCTCGGGAGACCATCAGCGCCTTAGCCGAGCGCGGCCTCGAGGCCGTGATGCTTACCGGCGACAACGACCGCACGGCCCGGGCGATCGCCAACGAGATCGGGATCGATACTTATCGTGCCGACCTCCTACCCGAGGACAAGGTCGAGGCCGTCACCGAGCTCCGCGAGGATGGGATCGTGGCAATGGTGGGTGACGGCGTTAACGACGCCCCCGCACTCGCTGCGGCCGATGTCGGGATCGCCATGGGGGCGGCCGGAACGGACACCGCGATCGACACCGCCGACATCGCCCTCTTGGGCGACGACCTCACGCGGCTCCCGTATCTGGTCGACCTTTCGCGGCGGGCGAACGGCGTCATCCGCCAGAACATCGTCGGTTCCCTCGCCGTCAAGTTCGTACTCGCCATCGCCGCGCCCCTCGGGTTGGTCTCGGTCATCACGGCGATCGTGGTCGGGGACATGGGCATGAGCCTCGGGGTCACCGGGAACGCGATGCGGCTCGCGAACGTCGAGTGACTGCTCCCGGCTGTGTCCCGTCGAAGTCGCGTTCCACAGCCTGTTGCCGTTACCAGCCAGTAATCGACTGACCCGCCGGTTCGCTGAGCTATAAGTCACTATAGGTTATTGGATTACAATAGGTGATGAAAGGGTGAAACACCACTCCCCTGATTCCCGGAGGAGGGATCGGGTCCGATGACGGCCTGTGCAAACTGCGGCAGCCATGTCTCGTTCGACTACGCCCGGGTGTTCGCAGACGGCACGGGTCGCGTGAGCGGCTGTCCAGCGTGCGACGCCTCACCGGCCGCCTTCGGGTGATCGACGTGCCCGTCCTGAAATGCGCCTATTGCCCCCGGCGCTTCGACTCCATCGCGGCTTCCCGAGAACACGTCGACGAGCACGACGGGGTACAACGATGAGCACGACCGAGCCGGCCGGATTCCCAGACCGTGCGCGCTACCCGGAATTTGATCTCCATGCCCGGTTCGATGACCTCGGCGACCCCACCGAGCTGACCATCTATTCCGTCGATGGATCGGACGACCCAACCACGACCTGGCTCTCCATCGATACCGATCACGCAATTTCGATCGAGGACCTTCGCTAATCGCCCATCCGTTTCGAACGCTTTAGGCCGCGGGACACGGAACCCGGAGCAATGGAAGCCGTCCGCGTGGTCTGGGGGGTCGGTTCGGCCGAGACGGCCGTCGCCTCCTACGATGCCGCCCTCGCCGAGGCCAACCTCCACGACTACAACCTCCTCCCCGTCTCTTCGGTCCTCCCCGCCGACGCGGTACTCGAGGCCGTCGGCGAGGCGCCCGATCTCGGCCCGGCTGGGGGCCTGCTCCCCGTCGTCCAAGCCAGGGTCACCGCACATGACGGTGAGCAGCTGACCGCCGGGCTCGGCTGGGTGATCTCCGAGGATGGGCCGGGCGTGGTCTACGAGGCCGCCGGTAAAACGGACGAGGCGACCATCCACGACCGGATCGAGCGGGGCTTGACGGGGGCGGCCGACCTCCGTGACTGGGCACCCGTTGACCCGACGATCAAGACCGTCTCGGCCAGCGCTTCTGTTGAGCGGTTCACGACCGCGATCGTCATCGCCGTCTACGGCCGTCCGGATCCAATCCTTTAGGGGTAGATGAGAACGGTCGCGTCGCCGACCTCGATGACGTCGACCTCCTCGCCGGCCTCCGAGCGGTATTCTTCGATCACGCTGACGGCCTCGCCGTCGACCGTGACCGATTCGCCATCGACATCGAGTTCGAGGTCGCCCCGCGAGACCTTCTGGGCCTGTAGCTCGGCGGGATCGGCCGACTCGAGTGCCTCGACAACCTCGCCGGCCCGATCGCGGAACTCCGGTCCGATCAGGTCGTAGCCGATATCGACGTCGACGGGGGTCAGCTCCACGTCCGGGTTGCCCTCACGGACGTGGACGGGTGCGTTGATCGTCTCGCTCAGGTCGTACGTATCGGGTCGTCTCCCTTCGAGATAGAGCTCCACGCGGTCGAGGTTTGCGTTCAGCGCGATGCCCCGGTCGGACTTCCAGGCCCGCACCTCGCTCGCGACCGAGGCGATCAACTCACCGGCTTCGATTGCCTCTGGGTCCTCCATCGCGACCGACGGCCAGTCAGTCACGTGGATGCTCCCGTCGGTCTCGGGCAGGTGAGCGTAGAGTTCCTCGGTGACGAACGGGGCGAAGGGTCCGAGCATTCGGAGCGATGCCGACAGTGCGGTATAGAGCGCATGTCGAGCGGCATCGCGCTCGCCGGGCCGGCCACTGTAGAGCCGCCCCTTCACGAGCTCGACGTAGTCGTCGGCGAGATCGTGCCAGACGAAGTTGCGGAGTCGGCGAAGGGCGGCGTCGAAGCGGTAGTCGTCCATCGCCGCCTCGACGTCCTCGGCCACCGCCCCAAGCTCGGAGAGGATCCACCGGTCGGCGTCACGGTAGGCCGGGTCCTGTATCTCGGGGGTCGACTCGTCCAGGTGGCCGAGGGCGAACTTGGCGATGTTCCAGAGCTTCGTCAGGAACCGGCTGGCCGAGGTGACCTCCTTCCACTGGAACTGGATATCGCTGCCGGGCTGGCCGCCGAGGGCGATGGCCTGCCGGAAGGCATCGGCTGAGTATTCATCGACGACCTCCTCGGGTTGGACGAAGTTACCCCGCGACTTCGACATCTTGTGGCCGTCGTCGCCGAAGACCATGCCGTTGATGAGCGCCTCCTCCCACGGGATCTCGTCCTCGAGGGCGGCCGTGCGGAGGATGGTGTAGAACGCCCAGGTCCGGATGATGTCGTGGCCCTGCTCGCGGAGCTGCACCGGCTCGAACGGCTCCTCCGGCCATCCGCCGACGTACATGGCCGAGATCGATGAGTCCATCCACGTGTCCATGACGTCGGTCTCCGGTCGCCAGTTGTCCGCCTCGCACTCGGGGCAGTGGCCAACCGCCGGGTTCTTCTCGGTGGGGTCGACGGGCACCTCGTCGACGCTCGCGATGTGGGTGGCGCCACACGACTGGCAGAACCACGCGGGGATGGGCGTTGCGAACACGCGCTGGCGGCTGATCACCCAGTCCCAGTCCATGCTCGAGGTCCAGTCCTCGAGGCGGTCGTACATGTGGGCGGGGATCCAGTCGACCTGCTGGCCGTAGTCGAGGATCTCCGCCTGGTCGACGGTGACGAACCACTGCTCCTTCGAGAGGATCTCGATGGGGGTGTCACACCGCCAGCACGCCCCGACCGACTGCTCCGTAGGTTCGGTCTCGCCCAGATAGCCCGCCTCATCGAGGTCCTCGGCGATGGCCGTCTTGGCCTTGGGGATGGCCATCCCTTCGAACTCGCCGGCGAGCGGCCCGAGTGTGCCGTCCTCCTGAAAGGCGTCACGGAGGTCGAGGTCGTACTCGGCCCACCACTCGACGTCCTGCTTGTCCCCGAAGGTACAGATCATGACGGCGCCGGTCCCGAACTCGGGGTCCACCGCCTCGTCGGCGATGAGCTCGACCTCCTGGCCGAACAGGGGGACCTCGAAGCTGTCGCCGACCCGGCCCTCGAATCGCTCGTCGTCGGGGTGGACGGCCATGGCCACGCAGGCTGACAGGAGCTCCGGCCGGGTCGTGGCGATGACGATATCGTCGTTTCCCACGCCCGGGAAGGTGACGTCGTAGAGAGTGCCTTCGCGGTCGATCGTCTCGACCTCGGCGTCGGCGATCGCGGTCTCACACCGCGGACACCAGTTGACGGGGTGCTCGTCCCGGTAGACGTAGTCGTCCTCGGCCATCTCGACGAACGAGCGCTGCGTCAGCCCCCAGTACTCGGGGTTCATCGTGTAGAACTCGTGCTCCCAGTTCTGGGAGAACCCGAGGTCGTGCATCGCCGACCGCATCGCCTCGACCTGCTCCTCGGTGTGCTCGATGCACATCTCGCGAAACTCGTCACGGGGCACGTCCGTCCGGTGGATACCGTGTTCCTCCTCGACCTTCACCTCGGTCGGGAGGCCGTGGCAGTCCCAGCCCTGGGGGAAGTCGACATCGAAGCCCTGCAGCCGCTTGTACCGGGCGGCGAAGTCCATGTAGCACCAACCCAGCGAGTTCCCGATGTGGAAGTTCCCGGTGGGGTAGGGCGGCGGTGTGTCGATGACGTAGTCCGGTGCTTCGGTGTCCTCATAGGTGTAGACGTCGGACTCGAGCCAGCGGTCGGTCCACTTTGACTCGACGGCGTCCGGGTCGTACTCGTCGGGTAGATCCGTGTCGGCGGTCGCTTCCTGAGCAGTCATGGTACTAGGTCCCTACTCCTGTGGCTGTCGAGAGAACGGGCGGGAAACGGTGAGTCGCCTACAGACGTACTACCGACAGCATCACGATCACACTCGAAACGAACGCTGCCGCTCGCTTAAAGCTTCCTTCTGGCGGCTTCGGGTTTTCGCCGATTGAAGCCAGTCCCGACGCCCTGTGAGGCAGGCTAGCCACACCTCGCCCGATGACGTTCCGCGAGACGGATCCCCACACCCGGTACAGCATCGTCCTGCTCACCATCTCCGTGCTGTCCCTGCTAGCCGGCTACGCCGTCACTATAATGGCGTACGATTCCCGGTTCATCCTCGCCGCCCGTTGCTGGCCCTCTTCGTCGCCGGGGTGGCCAGGGACCGCATTTTGCTCAATAACGAACCAATCTATCGGTCCGAAGGTAGAAGGCAGCCGGGCTCCTTCGCCCGGCAGATGCAGACCGTCGTTCTCGCCGCCGGCGAGGGGACCCGTATGCGGCCGCTCACCGCCCATCGCCCGAAACCCATGCTGCCGGTCGCCGGCCGGCCGATGCTCGAACACGTCCTTGACACCGCGGTCGAGGCCGGCGCGTCACGGCTGATCGTCGTCGTTGGGTACCACGCCGCTGCCGTACGCGAGCATTTCGGCGAGTCCTATCGGGAGGTCCCGGTGGAGTACGCCGTCCAGGCCGACCAGGCCGGGACGGCCGACGCGGTCCGAACGGCACGCGACCACCTCGACGACGGTCCCTTCGCCGTCCTCGCCGGGGACAACCTCTACGACGACGCGACGATGGGGTCGCTGTTCGAACACGCCCCGGCGGTCGGCGCCTTCGAGGTGGAGGATCCCCGCCCTTATGGCGTGTTCGAGCTCGATGGAGACCGCGTCACCGGCGTGATCGAGAAGCCGGCCGAGCCACCTTCCTCCCTCATCAACGCGAGCGCTTATGTGTTCGAGGCCCGGGCCCGGGAGTGGCTCGATGTCGACGAGAGCGAACGGGGGGAATACGAGCTCACGGACGTCCTGGCTCGACAACTCGATGCGGCGGCCGTCCGGGCGGTGGCCTTCGAACGATGGCTCGATGTCGGTCGACCGTGGGAGCTGCTCGCGGCCAACGAATGGAAGCTCGGCGACCTTGATCGGCGGCTCGATGGCGAGGTTCACACTGATTCGGCGGTACTCGGCGAAGTGGTGGTCGAATCGGGCGCCTCGATCCGGAAGGGGGCGGTCGTCGAGGGTCCGGTCCTGGTCCAGGCCGGCGCGACCGTTGGCCCGAATGCCTATGTGCGGGGGGCGACCGCCCTCGGCCCCGACTCGAAAGTCGGCCACGGGGTCGAGGTCAAGAACAGCGTGATCATGGACGGTACGCAAGTCCCCCACCTCTCTTACGTCGGCGATAGCATACTCGGACGGGACGTGAACCTCGGGGCCGGCACCATCGTCGCCAACCTGAGACACGACGACCAGCCGGTCAAGATGACCGTCAAGGGTGATCGAGTGTCGACCGGTCGCCGAAAGTTCGGCGTCGTCCTCGGCGATGAGGTCAAGACCGGGATCGACACCAGCCTCAACGCCGGCGTGGTCCTCTCGGCGGGTGCACTCACGAAACCGGGCGAGGCCGTCACCCGGGACCGCTGAGGTCCGTCACCCGATCAACGCATCGCGCACCAGCGCACGCGCCTCATTAAATACGCTGTCGGCCCGAGCTGGCTTCCGGGCCTCGGCCGTCACCCGGATGAGCGGTTGGGTGCCGCTCGCCCGGATCAGGAACCAGGCATCGCCGCGGTCAACCCGGACGCCATCGAGCGTATCCACCTCGTTGTCGGAGGATTCGACAGCCTTTCTAACACGCTCCATCGCGCCGGCCTTGTCGTCGGTTTCGAGGCTGTCCCGTCGGATGGGATAGGTTTCGATCTCGTCGACCAGTGTCGACAACGGGCCGCGGCGATCGATCAGCTCGACCAGCTTGGCGCCGGCCATTGGCCCGTCGGGACAAAGTGTCTCGTTCGGCCAGATCCACGCCCCGCTCGGCTCGCCCCCGAAGACCACGCTTGCCCCAGCCGCCCGTTCGGCGACGTAGACGTCACCGACCGGCGTCCGGACGAGCTCGGCACCCACCTCGGCCACCGCATCGTCGACGGCCAGGCTGGTGTCGACCGGGGCCGCAACCCGATCGCCAGCCGACGCTGCCTCCCGGGCAAAGATCGCGAGAAGCACATCACCGGATACCCATTCACCCGCATCGGTGACGGCCTGGAGCCGATCCGCATCGCCATCGTGGGCGATCCCGAGGTCAACCGACGAAGTGCGCACGAATTCCTGGAGGTCGGCACAGTTCTCGGCGGTTGGCTCGCTCGGTCGGCCGGGAAAGCGCCCATCCGGTTGCGCGTTCAGCGTTTCGACCGTACACCCGATGGCCTGGAGGGCGTCGATCGAGACCCCACCGGCCCCGTTGCCGAGGTCGACAGCGACCGTGAGCTCGCTTGAAGCAACGACCGCTTCGATAGCCTCGACGTGCCGCTCCCGGGCCCGAGCCCAGCGGGTCTCACCGCCCTGTTCGTCCCAAGGCGCGAGATCGAATTCCTCCTCGGCGAGTCGGGTCTCGATTCGCTCTCTACGGGATTCATCGAACGCCTGTCCCGAGGGCTGCCAGAGCTTCAGGCCGTTGTCCTCGGGCGGGTTGTGTGATGCCGTGATCGAGACGCCCGCGTCGGCCGAGCACCAGCCGACGCTCCGGGCGACTGTCGGCGTCGCGGCCAGCCCCAATCGGACGACGTCGGATCCGCCCTCGCGAAGCCCGGCGGCGAGCGCGTCCTCGAGGATGCGACCGCTTTCGCGTGGATCACGACCCACGACGACCCGGCCGGCATCTTCGGCGAGGGCGCGGGCGACGGATAGGGCGAGCTCGGCCGTGACCGTCTCGCCGACGGGCCCACGGATCCCGCTCGTCCCGAACATACGAAGACTCCGCCTCGGCGGGGGAAAAGTATATCCTCGTCAGCGCTCGTCGCCGCCATCGGCTGCCGATTCGGTCCCGAATGCCGTACAGTACGCTGCGACCGAGAGATCAGCCCGCTTTGCCCGGGCTGGCGGGTTGACGGCGTTCATGAGGTGGGTCAACATCTTTAGGTGTCCCTAAAGCTCGGACGGAGTTATAGGTTTCCCCAATCCAGCCAACCACAACCCCTACCTCCCCACCCGGCGAGGCACGGGTATGCAGCTGGGCGTCATCGGGCTCGGACGGATGGGGCAGATCGTGGTCGAGCGGACGCTCGCGGCCGACCACGACGTGTTCGTCTTCGACGTCGACGATGCTGCGATCGAGGCTGCCGTCGAGGTCGGGGCGACGCCGACCGACTCCATCCCCGATCTCGCGGCTACGATGGACGAGATCCAGCTCTGGCTCATGGTGCCGGCGGGTGATCCTGTGGACGCGGCCCTCGACGAGCTCGATGGCCACCTGGATGACGAGGCCATCGTCGTCGACGGCGGCAACTCCCACTTTCGGGACTCGATCCGTCGGGCAGAGGCGTGTTCGGCCGCCTACCTCGACTGCGGGACGAGCGGCGGCCCGGCCGGCGCCGAGCTCGGGTTCTCCCTCATGGTCGGTGGCCCCGAGTGGGCCTACGAGGCGATGGCACCGGTCTTCGATGTCATCGCGACCGGCCCGAACGGCCACGCCCGAATGGGGCCGGCGGGTGCTGGCCACTATGTCAAAATGGTCCACAATGGAGTGGAATACGCGCTCATGCAGGCCTACGGCGAGGGGTTCGAGCTGCTCGCCAACGGGCGGTACGACCTCGATCTCGAGGCGGTGGCCCGGACCTGGAATCACGGTGCTGTCATCCGGTCGTGGCTGCTCGAACTGTGCGAGGAGGCGTTCCGCGAGGAGGGCAATGACCTGGGGGACGTCGCTGACCACGTCGCGGGTGGCTCCACCGGGACGTGGACGGTCCAGGAGGCCCTCGAGCAGGAGGTTCCCGTCCCGCTCATCTACGCCGCCCTGGCGGAACGCTTCGGCTCCCGACGCGATCGCTTTTCCAGACGGCTCACTAACCGGCTTCGCTACGGGTTCGGCCGCCACGACGTCCTCCGAAACGGGTAAGGACAGCCGTTCCAAAATCGCCTTATCCTAGGCCTCCATAGCCGCGCCCATGGTCGACCCACTGGGCGTCGCCTTGGGCGTGTTCCTGACGCTCTTGGTCGTCGCGGTGCACTACACCCGTGGCGCCCGATGGAACATCCCGGAGGACATCTCGCAGAACCTGTTGGAGCGGCGCGCCGCGACGGTGCCCGAGACGGACTTCCCCGAACCGATGAACCGGTCCATCGGTGGCGGGGGGATGGTCGGGGGCGTGGCCCCCGGCGAGGCTGAAGGCGAGCTCGAAGAGGCGGGCGAGGAGGCCGGCGAGAGCCCGGCCTCGATCCCGGACGACGAGGCAGAAACCTTCGAGATCGAGTACGTGAAGGAGGGCGAGACGATTGAGGTCGGGGAGAACGAGACTATCCTCGAGGCCGGCGAGGACGAGGGCTGGGACCTGCCCTACGCCTGCCGGGAGGGGCAGTGCCTCTCGTGTGGCGGGCACATTCCGGACGGCCCCTCGGAGGACTTCGTCGTCCACCACACTCAGGAGATGCTCAACGAGGAAGAGCTGGGCAATGGCTACACCCTCACGTGCGTGGCCTACCCGAAGGCCGACTTCTCGATCGAGACCGGCGAGTCCCCCTAGGGACGGAATCAACGGCTTCAAACGGCGAACCCTCGTTTTCGGTGGTTGGTGACGTCGAGCCCCCGCTCAACCATCACAGAGGGTGGGCTCATTCGGCCGCTCGCCCGGCTGGCTTGGCCCATCGTCGTGATCCAGCTCCTCCAGGTTGCCTACAACATCGCCGACACGCTCTGGCTCGGACGGCTGTCATCCGACGCGGTCGGCGCGCTGAGCCTGGCGTTTCCACTGGTTTTCCTCGTCATCTCGGTGGCCGGCGGGTTCACCGCGGCCGGGGCCATTCTGGTCGCCCAGTACACCGGCGCCGAGAGCGAGGGCTCGGCGGGCAAGGTCGCTGGCCAGACCTTCTCGTTCGTCGGGATCCTCGCCGTCGGGCTCGGCCTCGTCGGGTTCGTCCTCACGGAGGAGCTGCTCGGTGTGCTTCCGAGCTCGACCCAGACCGCCCTCCAGATCGTCCCCCTGGCGGCCGACTACATGCGCGTCTTCTTCCTCGGGATGCCCTTTCTCTTCGGGTTCTTCGTCTTTACGGCACTGATGCGGGGCTACGGGAACACCCGGACCCCGATGCGGATCATGGCGGTAAGCGTCGCGATCAACGTCGTCCTCGACCCGATCCTGATCTTCGGATGGTTCGACGCCCCCGTCCTCGGGGTCGAGGGGGCGGCGCTCGCGACCATCATTTCCCGGGGGATCGCCTCGCTCATGGGTGCCTACATCCTCTTCGGCCGTGGTGTCGGCCCGACCGTGCAGCTCGGCCATCTGGTGCCGGACCTCGGGATGATCCGGGAGATCGTCCGGATCGGCGTTCCCACGGCGGCCGAACAGTCGATGAGCGCGCTGGCCATGATCACGCTCACGGCCATGGTCGTGACCTTCGCGCCCCCGGTCGTCGCGGCCTACGGGCTGGGCAACCGGCTGATCTCCCTCGTGTTCCTCCCCGCGATGGGGCTGGGCCGGGCGACCGACACGATGGTCGGCCAGAACCTCGGCGCGCGGAATCCTGACCGGGCCGAACGGGCCGTCTGGCTCGCCGCCGGAGTCGCGATGGGGGTGCTCGCCGTCGCGGCGGCCGTGGCGGCGCTGTTCCCGGCAGCCATCGTGGGCGTCTTCATGGCGACCGGGACCCCCGAAGCGGCCGAAACCATCGCTTTCGGGAGCGACTATCTCCGGATCCGGGCGATCGAGTTCGCCTTCATCGGCCTCCTCCAGGTGCTCCTCGGCGCCTATCGAGGGGCCGGAAACACGAAGACGGCGCTCGCCTTCTCCCTTGTGACGCTCTGGCTCGGCCGGGTGCCCGTCGTCTACTACCTCGCCTTCGTGCTCGGGTGGGGACCGACCGGGGTCTGGATCGGCATGGCCGTCGGCCACATCGTCGGCGGAATCGCTGCCGCCCTCTGGTTCACCCGCGGGACGTGGCGCGAGGCGATCATCGATCAGCCGTCACGGGAACCCGCCGCGATCGAGGCTGATGCGGAGGATTAAGCGGGACAAATCCGCGGGTATTTATATAGGAACGGACAAACGGGGCATACACCATGGCAACGGGTACGGTAACCTTCTTCCATGATCGGAAGGGCTACGGGTTCATCGAGACGGACGAAGCAGACGACGACGTGTTCTTCCACATGGAGGACGTGGGCGGCCCCGACCTCGAGGA
>Ga0207797_1002551_pt1 | contig 12590 bp, 11 predicted proteins | sample PRCRCaboRojoPR_6_FD_187275 | JGI IMG/M metagenome (GOLD analysis project Ga0207797, IMG submission 187275) | Marine sediment microbial community from Cabo Rojo, Puerto Rico - PR CR 10% Liquid 1 (SPAdes) | ecosystem: Environmental > Aquatic > Marine > Coastal > Sediment | place: Cabo Rojo, Puerto... | reverse complement strand
GGGAGTACCCGCCGCCGGACGCGGCGAGATACCCGCAGGCGGTCAGGGCCTCGGCCAGCCTCTCCACTCCATCGGCATCCAGTCCGGTCTGCATGGCGATATGCTGCGCAGACGCGGAGCCCGACCCGATGGTCTCCAGAATACCGGTACGGACCGCGGTTACGATCGCGATGGATTTCAGAGCTGGTAGTATGGGGTCTGTGAGGGGGTTGGAGTCCCGGTTAACGGGCGATTCCTTGCCCATGGCTCTACCTTTCCGTTGGTGTTCGTTTGCGGGCCGGGATGGCTGCAGGCGGCAATTCCTGGGGTAGGCGCCTCGAAACGGGCAGATGGAGGGACGCAGACAGGGGGGACCGACTGGGGGACGGAAGGGACGATTGCACAGGTTCAATACCGACAGGGTAAAGCGCCGTCAATCGCCGCTGACGGAAGAAGGCTCGCCAATCCCCGGATGTACTTCCGGAATGCCGGCCCCGAAACCGCATTGGCTTGTGGACGCAGGAGCATCCACGGCCTTATCCTGGGGAGTGAGGCTGCCATTGCCCTGCAGGATGAGAGGCCCTGAAGCTGCGGAGAGCATGGAGGGATGTTCAGCAGTAGCTGTCTAGCGGCAGGAAGACCTGTGCCGGCAGATGTGCAAAGGCCCGGTATCTGATGGAGCCGAGGATCTGGAGTCTGAGGAAGCGCTTTGCGGAGAACGGCTTCCGGGTGACAGACCCCGACGGCCATCCGGAATGTGCTTTTATGTACTGCGCCAGCGCTGTTCGCTTCGTGCGCGTTGGCATGCCCACATTCCTGGAGGAGTACTACCTCTTCGGGGAGTTCGGCCGGCTAACCAGCCCGCTTCTGCACGAGTTCAGCGACAGGGCCTGGCGCTGGGCCATGGAGAACGGGCACCCGATGCCCGAAGCCCGGGAACTCGGCGAGGCTGAGCGAAGCTACATCGCCAACATGGCCGGCTGCGGGAAGACACTGAAGGCGCTGAACCTGGAGAAGATGAGCGCCCGCAGGGTGGCCACGCTCGTATACGTGGTTCCCGTGGCAGTATCATCGCACATAACCCGCGAGGTGCTGCGGTGGGTGTGGAGCAGGGGCTCGGCCCTCAGGAGGAAGGTTCCGGCCCGTAAAGGCTTCCTGATCCCGGTGATATACGACCCCGCCCGGAGGGAGCTGCACCACTTCCACAGGCGGCCGTTCCTGGGAAAGGTGTTCTTCACCGAGGCGCACCGGATGATCTGGGAGAACCTCTACATGGGTGGACTGTCCCGGCTTCCCCGGCGGTCCGAAGACGTCTAGGGAGAGGGGGGGGATCACCGTGGGTCGCTGCGGCCCGCTTCTGTGCATACTGCTGACGCTGTTGCCGTGGGGTGCTCCGAAAGCCATTGACGTAGGAGCCCATGCCGGCCTCTTCCGGCCCCTGAACGAGGACACCGGAATACCGGAGTACGGCGGAGCCCATGGGCTCTCGCTGGGACTCGACCTGGAGAAAGAACTCCCGAGGATAGGTGCCGTGGTGGCCGGGGCCTCTTGGATACCCCTGGAGGTGGACGCAACAGACTTTTTCCCCCGGAACAGGGGATACGAAGGATGGGGCGCTTGCGGAAGAGTCGGAGTCGTCCCTGGTCCCGATGCCGAGACGAGGTTCATCGGCGGGGCGTTCCTGCACAGGCGGCACATCGAGTGGGAGGATGCTGACCCGGAGGAAGAGGGCTTCGTGCAGTCCACCCGAGACCCAGGTCCTATCCGGAGTCTGGCTGGGTATGGACGGCGATATCGGGGCGCAGTGGGCCGGAGGGGGCTGGCGGTGGCAGGCCTTCGTAGATTTCGTCCCGGACGGCGACTGGGACGAGATATGGCTGAACGCGCGGCTTCAACTGCTCTGGCGGGACCTTCTGTAGATTATCCACTATCTCACAACACACCATAAAAAGGCAAGATAGGGCCGAGAATATCAGCCGCTGTCCGGTATGAGCCGCAAGGCTGCGAACACCGGCCCTGTATGGTGTTCCAAGCCGGCCTTATATTCCTGCGTTAACAGAATTCGTAGGATCGGATAGCTTCCACAGGGCCTTACGGAGGTCATATGGGCGAGATAAGGCTGCTTCCGGACGAGGTGGTCAACCGCATCGCGGCCGGCGAGGTGGTGGAACGGCCGGCTTCCGTGGCCAAGGAGCTGATGGAGAACGCCCTGGATGCAGAAGCCGGTGCGGTGGACGTGGTGCTGGAAAAGGGTGGACGCAAGCTGGTGGAGGTCCGCGACGACGGGGCAGGGATGAACCGCCACGACCTGCTGCTGGCGGTGCAGAGGCACGCCACCAGCAAGATACGCACCGCCGATGACCTGGACAGCCTCTCCACACTCGGATTCCGCGGCGAGGCCCTGCCCAGCATAGCCGCCGTCTGTCACTTCACTGTGGTGACCTCCCCCGACGGGGAGGAGGGCTGGAGGCTGCGGATGGACGGTGGAGAGATGAAGGACGTCTCCCCGGCGCCGCGGGCCAGGGGCACGACGGTGTCCTGCGGGGGGATATTCTACAACCAGCCCGCCCGCAGGCGGTTCCTGAGGTCCGCATCGACAGAGCTTTCCTGGGTGCAGCGGTTCGTCACCGGAGCGGCGCTGAGCAGGCTGGACGTGGCCTTCAGCCTTCGCCACAACGGAAGGCCCCTCTTCAGCCTTCCTGCGGGGCAGGAGCTTCGGCAAAGGCTGCGGGGCCGCTACAGCCTCGGCTCCGACGTACGGATGGTGGAGGGGGCAGGGTCCTCGGGGAGCACCGAGGCGCATGTGCTGGTGGTGCCCGACCAGCGCTGGAGGGGACGCCGCAACCAATACGTGCTGGTGAACGGAAGGCTGATCCACTCCCCCATGGTGTCCGCGATAGCGGGGGAGGAGCTGGGCGGTCCCGCCGGGCATCCCCTTCTGGTGGTGAGCCTCTCCCTGCCCGGAGCGGAGGTGGACGTGAACGCCCACCCCACCAAGAGGGAGATCCGCTTCCGTGACCGGAGGGCGGTGGAATCGGCCCTGCGGTCCGCGCTGGCGGAGCTTCCCGGGGCCAGGGCGGCCCAGACTATGGAGTCCTTCTCCGCACCCTCCGGCGCCGGGGGCGGAAGGGCCTCCACAGGTGCCGGCTACCGGCGAAGCGGCGGGAGAAGGAGGCCGCCGGGGGCCGCGGAAGACCGGTCGGGCCTCTTCGAGGCGGCAATGGAGCTGCAGAGGGCCCGCACCACATCGGGAAGCGACGAGCCCGCCAGGTACCGCGGCTGCGGAGTGGTCCAGGTGGGGAAGAGCTACCTGGTCTCCGCGGTGAGCACGGGAATAGTGGTGGTGGACCAGCACGCGGCGCACGAGAGGATACTCTTCGAGCGCATTCTCCGGGGGGACGAGACCGGAGAGCGCTCCAGCCAGGCCCTGCTGCTTCCCGAGACCATCCGGCTGGAGCCCGAGGAGGTGCAGGCCCTCAGGAGGTACGCCGTAACCCTGCGCAGAGTGGGGTTCGGCTTCTCCGTGGAGGACGACAGGCTGCAGCTGCATGCCGTGCCCGAGGGGGTGTCCCACGGGGTGGATGCGCTGATGGAGGTGCTGCGCAGCCCCGATGGAAGCAGCCGGCCGGAGCTCCCCGAGCGCGAGCAGCTGGCTGCCGCCGCCGCCTGCGCGGGATCCGTGAAGGCCGGAGACCGCCTTACGCCGGAGGAGTCGGCAGAGCTGATGGACATGCTGTTCTCCACCGGCGACCCCTTCCACTGCCCCCACGGCAGGCCCACCCTCATCGAGATACCCTACAGCGAGCTGGAGGGCCGCTTTGGCAGATAGGCTCCTGCCGGCGATCGTGGGATGCACGGCAACGGGGAAGACGGCAATGGCCCTGTCCCTGGCGGAGAGGCGGCCCATAGAGGTGATCAGCGCCGACTCGCGGCAGATCTACAGGGGAATGGACATCGGAACCGCCAAGCCCGACGCTGCAGAGAGGAAGGCACTGCCGCATCACCTGATAGACGTGGCCGACCCCGACGAGTACTACTCGGCGGGGAGGTTCGCGCGGGAGGCCCTGGAGAAAGCCGACGGTATACGGTCCTCCGGAAACCGGCCCCTGGTGGTGGGGGGGACGGGCCTGTACATGATAGCCCTGGCCGGAGGGCTGGACGACCTGCCGGTGAGGAACGACCGGATCCGGCGGGGACTGCGGGCGGCGGAGGAAGAATCTCCGGGCTTCATGAGGCGGGCCCTGATGAGGCTGGACCCCGAAAGGGCGGAGAAGATAGACGGGGCGGATCTGGTTAGGCACGTGAGGGCCCTGGAGATAGTCCTGCAGTCCGGAAGGACCCTCTCGGAGCTCCGGGGAAAGCCGGAGGACCGGGGTGCGGAGCTCAGGATCGCCGGCCTGCGGGTTGCCCCGGCGGAGCTGAAGAGGCGGGTGGCCGAGCGCACCGCGAAGATGCTGCAGGCGGGGCTGGTGGAAGAGGTTCGGGGCCTGATGGATGCCGGCTACGGCAGGGATTCCGCCCTGGGCAGGACCATAGGTTACGCGGAGATCATCGACCACCTGGAGGGGATGACCGGCCTGGACGAGGCGGTTGCCCGCATGGAGACCAACACCTGGAGACTGGCCAGAAGGCAGCGGAACATACTCAGAAGGCTGCCCGGAATACGGTGGTTCGGCCCCGGGCGGACAGACGCCGTGGAGGAGTACCTCTTCGCAGGAGTGGAGGGAGCATGATGGATAGGGAGAACCCGGTAGAGCACAAGGCCCTGGAGGAGGTCCGGCTGGAGAGGATCTCCGCCGCGGAGCCCCCAGGTGAATGGGATCCCGAGGAGTGCACCGAGGAGCCCATGCAGCCCCCGGTGCTTCTGGAGGAGGACGAGGAGCTCACGCTGATGGCCCACCACAGGACCTTCTGGAAGGCCCTGGATGAGGGCCGCAGCACCATAAGGTGCCTGGTGGTCCGCAGCGACGTCCACATCGGCCTGGCCCACGAGAGCCTGGTTAACTGCATAGAGGAGGCCCTCTTCTTCGACGGCCTGCTCCGGAAGGGACTGGTGGACAAGCGCAGCCGTCTGGCGGAGATGCTGGGCTACTCCCGGGCCAGGATCACCCAGATGCTGAACCTGCTGAAGCTCCCCCTGGAGATAAGGCGCAAGGTCCTGCTCTCGGACAACATCAGCGAGTTCCAGCTGCGGCCCCTGGTGCGGATGAAGGACGGGCGCAAGCAGAGGAACATGTTCGAGAAGCTCCTCAGCCAGAAGCTCACCGGCCGGCAGATGGCCAGGGAGGCGGAGGACCACAGCAGCGAAGAGCCCCCGGACATCTCGCGGCTGATGGAGGAAGAGGCCGAGGAGGAGGAAGCCGCTGAGCAGGAGATCAAGCCGGACTCCCCCAAGGCCGTCTCCGAGAGCTTCAGGAAGCTGCTGGAGTCCCTGGGGACCGTGAGGGGCCGGGGATGGGCCGAGAGGGCGGTGGGCATGCACGCCGACGACGAGGACATGGCCCTGTTGCGGGCGGTGTCGCTGCTGCGAAGCGGACTCTACGACAAGGCCTCGCGGGCGCTGGAGGAGTTCGTGTCCCACTACCCCGAGCATCCGGCCGCCTACTATTACCTGGGCCGCTGCCGCAACCTGCAGGGAAGCCTGGAGGAGGCGGAGAGCTACCTGCGGAACGCCGTGGACCTGGTCCCCGACTGCGCCGACTTCCTGGTGGAGCTGGCCATAGTGCTGGAGAAGCAGGGCAGGGAGGCGGAGGCCTCCAGCTACTACCACCGGTCCAGCGCCCTCCGCCGGGGAAAGGTCGCAGACATCGGCAGGGAGGGGTAGCTTGAAAAGGCTCTCTCCGGCGGCCACGGCTTCGGCCGTGCTGCTCCTGGCCCTGGCCTGCGCCCGCGTGGTGGCGCCCAAGGGCGGGCCGGCGGACACCACGGCGCCGGCGGTGGACACGGTGATTCCGCCCCCCGGCTCCGGTCTGGCCGGGCTGCGCAGCGTGGTGATCGAGTTCGACGAGAGGGTGGAGCCCGCCAGCATGGTTCCCAGCCTGTTCCCGCCCCTGGAGCACAGCGTGGAGGCCGGCGGGTCCCGGCTGGAGATAGAGCTGGCCGAGCCGCTGGACTCCGGCCTGGTGGTGGTGAACCTCCCCCGAACCCTTGCCGACAGGCACGGCAACGAGACGGCCGAGATAACCAGCCTGGTGTTCGTGGCGGGAGACAGCATACCCTCGGGGGCGCTGCGGGCGGAGCTGTTCAGGCAGGGCGGCGGCAGTGTGTCCGAGGCCGCCATAGTCGACCTGACGCTCGAGGACGGAACGCTTGCCCGCAGGGGGACTCCGGACACCTCCGGGGTGGCCCTGCTGCGCTGGCTGGAGGCGGGGACCTACACCGTAACGGCCTACGAGGACGACGACCTCAGCCGCAGCTGGGACTCCGACCGGGAGGCCGGCACGGACACCACGGTGGCCCTGGCGGCGGGGGACACCCTGACTCTGCCTCTGGTCCTCACGGTCCTGGACACCCTTCCCCCCAGCCTCATAGAGGCCGAGCCCCGGGACCGCCACCACCTGTTCGTCCTCACCTCCGAGGAGGTGGGCTGGGAGGGCTTCAGGGACGCTTCGGTGGCCCTGGTGGACTCCGCCGGCGACTCCGTGAGGGTCTGGGGGATGTGGCCGGCGGGTGGCCGGGGCAGCAGCGGCATGATGCTGGTGACCGGAGCCATGTGCGACTGCGAGATGACCCTGCGGATCGCCGACTTCGCCGACCTCATGGGCAACAGGCGTCACCTGGACTCCCTGCGCTTCTGGGGAACCGACAGCCTTCCGGGGGACAGCCTGCGGGTGGAGGGCACGCTGCCCTACCCCGGAGAGCAGGACGTGGACCCCTACGGCCCCTACCAGATCGCCTTCACCTCCTGGGTCAGCCTCGACTCAGTGGCCGCCAGGCTCACCCTCACCCACGTCTCGGCGGATACCACGGCGCAGGTGACCCTGTCCAGGGTAAACGGGAGGATAATCAACATCGAGCCCCTGGAACCGCTGCTGGGGCAGCAGCAGTACCGCCTGGACCTCGACTCGGGCCTGGTCTCGGTATGGGGGCAGGCCGTGGACGGCTACTCCTGGAGCTTCACACCGCGCTGGGCCGACCTGCCGGGGTCCGTCTCGGGACGGGTCACCGGCTATCCCGGGCCTGTGATGCTGCAGGTGAGCGGCGCCGGGGAGGGTGGCGAGGTGAGCTACCACCGGGTGGCCTCCGGCGACTACCTGATCGAGGGCCTGGAGGCCGGCAGGTACACGGTATCGGCCTTCGCCGACGGCGACGGAGACGGCAGATGGGGCGCGGGAGAGGCCTACGGAACCTACGCCGGCGTGGTGATGGTCTATCCCGGAACGGAGACCGATGGCATCGACATCCAGATTCTGCCCTGAAGAAAACCTGGACCCCGGGGCCTGCACCGGCTGCGGAGTCTGCGTCCGGGTCTGCCCCTCGCTGGTGATATCCCTCGCCGGCCCCGCCGGCCCTCCCCGTTTCGCCCCCTCCGGTTGCATCGGCTGCGCCCACTGCGCGGCCTGGTGCCCGGAGAACGCCTTCGGAATGGAGCGGGAGTCTCCGGATCCCCCTGCGGTGGAGGAGGTGGACAGGCTGCTGCGGGCCAGGCGGTCGATGCGGTTGTTCGCCGACAGGGCCCCGTCCGAGGAGACGCTCAGGGAGCTGTGCGGGGAGGTTCTGCAGCACAGCCCCACCGGGACGAACTCCTGCGGGCTGGAGGTCAGGATTGTGGACGCCGAGAGGCTGAGGGAGATGGAGGCCGGGGCCAGGCGCGTGGCCAGGGTCCTGCACAGATTGGGGCTGCTGCGGCTGGCGGCTCGGACCGCCGGCATGGAGCGAGCGGTCTCGGCCTTTCTGAAGGGCAGAAGCCTGGTCTTCAGGGGAGCTCCGGCTGCGGCGTTCGTGTTCGTCCGGCGGGGAAGCTCCACTCCCCGCGAGGACGGCGTGATAGCCGCAACCCTGCTATCGCTGCGGGCGGCCGCCATGGGAATGGGAGCGCTGTGGAACGGCGTGGCGGTCTGGCTCTACAGGCTCCTTCCCGGCTGGAAGCTGCCCGATGCCTCCCGGCGCCGTCTGACAGCCGTCCTCTGCCTGGGATACCCCCGGAGGGGGCCGGTGTGGGAGGTTCCTCCCAGACCTTACCGCCTGCGCTTTCACCGCACCAAGCGAAACGGAGGGGAGGGCTCTGAGGGCGACTAGCCCTCCAGGGGAGGCATCCTGTATGGCAGGGGGTCGTGGAGGCTCTCCCTGCCCGGTCCCGGCCGGGGCAGTGAGGGCCAGCGCAGCAGCTTCTCCACCGAGTACCTGCTCATGTCTATTCTGCTGGTCCTGTAGCGGCCCAGCCTGGTTTCGGCCATCCTTCGCAGCGAAGTCACCGCTCCGTCCACCAGGCAGCCGAAGCTCACGGCCCGGCGGCCGCGGTGGCGCAGGGCCTCCATGAACTCCTCCGCCCCCACTTCCTTCGGAAGGCTTCCCCCCGGGTAGGAGAGCGAGGAGACGGACCGCGACCTCAGGCCCAGGTTGCGGTGGAAGCGGTCCAGGGCGCCGTTTACCGTGAGGTCCCACCTGTCGCGGGCCAGGCCGGAGAAGCTGGCGTGGTAGAGGGTGTGGTTGCCGATGGAGTAGCCCATGTCCAGCAGGAGGTTCAGCTTGCTCTCCACCAGACTCTCCTCCCCGAAGGGGACCTTGTCCCAGGAGATGTAGAAGACCGCGCCCCGTCCCAGCTCCGGATGGCTCTCACTGACCCTCTCCATGACCGCCAGAGCGCAGGCGGGGTCGAGGCTGGCGGGATCGCCGGCGAGGTAGCGCATGTTGTCCCTCCAGCCGTCGTCGAAGGTGACCATGACCGGGCGGCGGTCTGCGGGAACCTGCATCAGGCCGTTGTCGAGGTCCTCGGGCGTCACCAGGTGAAAGCCCTCCTCGGCCAGGCGGACGAGGTCGCTCTCCAGACGCCAGGGGGAGACGGAGTACATGCCGGGCTCGGCGGATACGTGGTGGTAGCAGAGGATGGGAAGCCCCGCCGGGGCGTTCTGCTGGGCGGGCGGGGGCGGGCAGCTGTCCAATGCGGGTACCGAGGCTGCCCCGGGGTCCACCTCCAGGGCCAGGACAAGGGTCAGGGCTGCAATCATTCCGCCGCCTTCGGCACCACGGTGAATCTGTCCACGGCCACGTCGGCGTAGGCGTCCACGAAAACGCCCACCTGACCCAGGGCCGGCAGATGCGTCCGCACCACCTGCACCAGCTGGCCGTTGACCCTCAGGTCCACGTAGTTGCCGTGCACCACCGCCGACACCAGAACGCCGGGAAGCGAGTAGGGAAGAAGACGGCTGGACTGGAACACATCCATTCCCATCACGCTGTGCCACATGCCGTTCCTCATCTTCTGCACCGTGTACTGCCCCCGGGAGTTCACTCCCAGCAGGAGGAAGTCCTCGCGGCTCTCGGCCCTCAGCACCAGTCCCACCACGGAGTGGGGGGGAGCGTCCACCATGTCGAACTGCACTTCCACCAGGCCGTCGCGCTGCAGGCCCGCAGTGGAAAAGAGCACTACGGGCTCGGGGAGGTTCCCGTTGTCCACGTGCAGGGCTCCGTGGTATACCTCGAAGGCGTGGCCGGTGCCGAAGGGGGCGTCCATGACCCCGTCGAAGGTGCAGTTCACCAGGGTATCGGTCTCCTCCACCCCGATGGCGGCTCCGGAGGCCGAATCCGGGGTCTCCGCCCGATAGGTGCCGGTGGGTTCTCCCACGAAGAACCCCGATGTTCTCGTCTCGCCGCAGCCGGACAGCAGAAGGGCTGAGGAGACGGAAATCAGTGCCGCTGCGGGGAGGAAGCTGTTGCGCATCGGTCTCCCATCTATAATTGGGTATGAGAATGAGAGTGAATAGTAAGCTGGCACTGCTTCTCTGTCCACCCCTTCTTCTGTCCTGCGGGGGAGGGGACGGCTCCGCCTCCGAGAGGGTCCCGGGATCTGCCGGGGAGGCCTCCGCAACCGTCAGGGCGCTCCCGCTTCCGGCCCTTTCGGTGACCCCGGTGGCCCCGGCAAAGAGAGTATTGCTCCTGCAGGGCGACATGGAGATGAGGCTGGACACGGTTACTGTGTCCGAGGGCGATTCCGTCGCCGTCGGTGACACCCTGGCCATGGCCATCGACACCCTCTCGGTCCTGGAGGCCCAGCGGGTGCGGATGGAGGCCGACTTCCTCAGGCAGTCCCAGGAGACGGACAGCTCGCGGCTGGACAGCCTCCTCTTCCTGGCGGATGAGCTGGAGTCTCCCGCCCCCCTGCTGGCCAGCCGGCCGGGGATACTGGTGGAACTGCGGGCCCAGGCCGGCCTTCGCCTGGGTCCCGGGGACACGCTGGCCCTGCTGCAGAGCGGGGAGGCGGCCACCCGGCTGCGGCTTCCCCCGGGGGGGCGGCTGGAGAGCTGGCCCCGGCTGGACGGAGCCGGTCCGGTTGAGGCAACGGACAGCACGGCGGTATATTCGATTCCGCCCCCGGGCCGTGACAGCCTTCGCCTGGAGGGTCTGTGGCGCGTCCCGCGCAACGCTCTCCGCGACGAGGGCCTCCGGTCTTTCGTAACGCTGGCCGGAGGAGATACCGTATCGGTGAGCAGGATGGGCGGCTGGGACGGCGCCGTGGTGGTGGCCGGCCCGCTGGAGGGGGCCCGACTGCAAACCTGGTAGGAGGCGAGATGGACAGCTCCGACCCCATGCTCACGAGATTCAGCGCGCGCTACGAGTACCCCGGGCTTCCCCAGGGAGCCTGGGACCTCTTCGGCAGATGGCGGGAGGATGGGAGACTGGGCTTCCTCGACCTCCCCGGCGATGCCGGCCTCCTTCAGGCCAGCCTCGATGCCGCCGAACGATGGGGAAGCCGGGCCGGAAGCATGGTGGTCACCGGAATCGGCGGATCCTCGCTGGGGCTGGTGACCCTGCTTTCCGCCCTGGGAGAGCCCTCCGGGCGGAGGGTGGAGGTGGTCCAGAACCCCGACGCCAGGACCCAGCGCATGGTTCGGGACCGGCTCGATCCGCGCAATACCGTGCTCACGGCGGTTACCAAATCCGGGGGCACCGCGGAGACCGTGGCCGGCTTCCTTGGTATGTACCGCTGGCTCCGCGACGATTCCAGGGTGGTGGCGGTGACGGACCCGGATAAGGGCGACCTCAGGGCCCTTGTGGAGAAGAGGGGATGGGACAGCCTTCCGGTCCCGCCCGCGGTGGGTGGGCGCTTCAGCGTGCTCTCGCCGGTGGGGATGTTCCCCGCGGCTTACGCGGGAATCGACATACAGGCCATCCTCAGGGGCGCCGGAAGGGTGGTCTACGATTTCGACAGCAGGGGGGCCGACAGCCTGGCCGGCAGGATCGCGTCCGCCTTTCACGCCAGGTTCGCCACCCACCCCATACACGTCTTCTTCGTCTACTCCGACCGGCTGGAGTCGCTGGCGGACTGGTTCGCCCAGCTGTGGGCCGAGAGCCTGGGCAAGGCCCGCAGGCTGGACGGCTCGCCGGCGGAGGTGGGGCAGACCCCCCTGGCCTGCCTGGGGCCGTCGGACCAGCACTCCCTGGTGCAGCTGTTCATGGAGGGCCCGAAGGACAAGACCTTCACCTTCGTCACCGCCCCGGAGGAGGGGGAGCCGCTGCCGGGTGGATTCGGGGGAATGTCCTCCTTCGAGTACCTGGAGGGAGTCACCCCCGAGGAGCTCCGCTCGGCGGAGGCCGAGGCCACCGCGGAAGCCCTGTCCGAGAGGGGGCTGCCGGTGTCCGGGCTTAGCCTGGACCGGGTGGGCCCCGAGGAGATGGGCGAGGTTGTCATGGCCCTGGAGATCGCCACCGTCCTGGTGGGGCTGGCACTGGAGGTCGACCCCCTGGACCAGCCGGGGGTGGAGCGGGGGAAGGTGCTAACCTACCGGGCCCTGGGCAGACCGGGCTACGAGTGACGGCAGCGCTTCTTCTGGCCTCGCTGCTCTCCGCCGGGGCCATGTACCCCGGTCCCGCGGACCTGCTGGAGACTATGTCGGTGGTCGGCTGGGCGGCGGTTCCGCTGGGCAGTGAGCCCAGGACCCTGCTGGACGGCCTGCCGGTCAGCGATGCCGGTATGGACCGGCTGCCCCCCTGGGGCGTGCTGGGTACCGTGGAGCTGCGGTCTCCCGTGGCGGGGGGGCTGTGGTCGGGCGGACGCTGGTCGCTGGAGGTAACCGACCATGAGATACCCGACAGCAGCTACTACAGCCGGGTGGGTCTCTTCCAGAACACCTTCGACAGGCATCGGTACACCGGAAGCCTGCGCAGGCCCCTGCCCTGGGGGATGGGCATGGATGTGACGGCGGGCCGGGAGGACAGCCTGCGCATGGAGCGTATCCGGCTGGCCTGGCGCGGCATCACCGCCGACGGGCTGGCCTGGCGCGAGGATGACGACGCCTACTCCGCCTGGATCGGGGGCAGTCCGCTTCCCGGTGTATTCGCCCGGGCCTCGCTGTCCAGCCCCAGCGAGGGTAACCGCTGGCCCGGAGGACTGGTCCAGGCCGGCGTTGACTGGGGCCGGGCCAGGCTGGAGGCCGGGGCGGCGGCCGCGGCAA
>Ga0207797_1002550_pt1 | contig 12590 bp, 6 predicted proteins | sample PRCRCaboRojoPR_6_FD_187275 | JGI IMG/M metagenome (GOLD analysis project Ga0207797, IMG submission 187275) | Marine sediment microbial community from Cabo Rojo, Puerto Rico - PR CR 10% Liquid 1 (SPAdes) | ecosystem: Environmental > Aquatic > Marine > Coastal > Sediment | place: Cabo Rojo, Puerto... | reverse complement strand
GCAACGTGCCCGTGGCCGTGCTCGCCGCCATGCTCTTCCCGGCCGTTGCGACCCAGCGTGGGGAGCTTTTCGTCAGCCCCCGCAACCTCTTCCTGCTGGCAGCGCTCCCCACCTTGCTGGTCGCGTGGAAGACGCACAGTCTCTTTGGATCGGTGATCACAGGCCTCGTCGTCGTAGCCCTGGGGCGGCTGCTGCTGCCGCTGTAGGTGCCCATCCAGGAGGGCGATGCCACCGCCTTCCTGGTCGAACCCGATGGATGGAATCCAGTCGGACCTCGCAACCAGTCATCCACGGCTTCAGTCGACAAACGCGAACGTCCCTGCCACGGCCGGGATCAGCTTCGTGACCTCCGGCTCATCCGCCCGCAGCGGCACCACGGGGGTGCTGACCCGCAGCTCGCCGGAGGGCACGTGCCGCACCTCCATCTGCCCGTTGAAGCTCTTGTCGCCTCGGAACGTCCCATGCTCGGCGTTCCGCACACCGAGGCTGACGTGGAACGCCTGGTCCGAGTTGACCGCCTTCCGAACCTCGAACGTCAGTCGCGGTTCCTCCCGGCCCTGCGATGAAGGACCGCAGCTCACCAGGGCCATCATCACCACCATCACCGCCGCGAACAAGAACCTGTCTCCCATCGTTACCATCGTGATCACCTCTGATTGCTCATTCTGCCATCTACTGCGATCTCTTGGGATTGATCGTGGCGACCTCAATCATCTAGCCTTCGCCTTCCATGAACAGCTGCGGTCGCTGCTACGATCTCGACCACGAACCTCTCCTTCATCCTCAGTCTACCGACTCGCGCTGCCGAGGGCATCCCCCCGATGGGTGAATCGGTACCTGGTCGGATAACCAGGTACCGAGGGGAGCGGGCCTGCCGCCCCTGTTCGTCGCCGCGCTACTCAACCTGGAGAGCGACGTCAACGATCTCCCAGCGACCGTCGATCTGCTTCAGCGTCACCAGGCGCTCGCTCGGCTCCGGGTTGCCGCCCCAGAACATCTCCACCCTCACCAGGACCTCCTCGCCCACCAGCTCGGCCTCGCCCACCGCCACCTCCACCGGCACGTCCTGCGCCAGAAGGAACGGATCGTATCCGCTATGATGGAAGGAATCGAGCAGGGCATCCACCTCGTCCACGAACCCCTCGCTCAAGTACTCGCTCGACCGGTAGGAGCGCTCGACCAGAGGATTCTCTCCTGCCTGGAGATCGATGGCCTCCAGGTACCAACCGTAGAACCCTGCCACCACCTCGTCAGGAGCCACGTCTTCCGTCACTTGTGCCCGGGCGCTGTACAGAGCGGCGGGACCGCCCACCGCCACGACCGCCACGCCGACCACCACCGCCATCACCGCCAGTCCAACACCGAGAATCCGTCTGCTCTTCATCGACCGTCTCCTTTCCCGCTTGGGATTAGGAGGGCCGGGCCTCTCCCAGCCCTCGACTCTACGACCAGTATACGTGAGGAGCCGTCCAGCGACATCGGGCTTCTGGACGATCCGGCGCTCAACCATCCGGCGGATCTAGGACCTGGTCAGGCGACCAGGCACAGAAAAAGCCCGGCAGCACGTGCTGCCGGGCCCTCCATGCTTCTCTACTCGCTTGCGCTACTCCGCGCGAAGACGTCCTAAGAAATGATACAGAGGGGTGCTCTCAGGCTGAGTTCGAGCTCTCGGCTGCGCCCAAGCGCTTCACACGGCCAACTGATGCTATCGGTCAAGGGCTCAACCATCGACACATCCCTGATCTTCCAGGCGCCGTCGATCAGCTCCAGGTCAACCCGGCGCACGGAGGGCGTGTCGTTTCCGCTCCAATAGAGCGAGACCATCACGGTGGCCTCATCTCCAGAGATCTCCAACTCCTCCACCGTGAACCGCTCCGGGATGTCCTGAGCCAAGAGGATCGGATCGAAGTAGATGCCGCCTTCCAGAACCTCATCGATCTCCTTGACGTAGGACTCGGCCAGATAGGAGCTCTCGCGGTACTCGCGGTCCACCAGGGGATTCCCCGGACAGCCGATATACCAGCGGTAGAACTTGGTGACCACCTCCTGTGGGCTCAGCTCGGGCTCCCTGGTCACCCAGGAGCAGCCGCCCACGACCAGAGCCAGCAGCAACCCAAGAACCATCAGATGCCAGGCTTCCATCGTCCCCTCACCTCCTCCTCACGTATCAACCAGACCTTTCTGGAGGGCCAACGAAGCGGCCTCTGTGCGCGTGGAGACGCCCAGCTTAGAGAGAATGTTGCTGACGTGGGTCTTCACCGTTGACGGACTGATGATCAGCCGCTCGGCGATCTCCGGGTTCGTCGCGCCCTCAACGACCAGCACCAGCACCTCCCGCTCCCGCTCCGTCAGATCGTCGCCCAGTCGAGGTCCCTGCCGACTGGCCTGGAAGAGCACCCAGGCGGCCTCGGGCGCCAGCGCGGGCTCGCCTCGCCGCGCGGCCCGAATCGCCTCGGCCAAGTCGTCGGCGTCGACATCCTTGAGCAGGTAGCCAATCGCGCCGGCGTCCAGGGCGTCCTGGATCAGCTTCTCGTCCTTGAAGCTCGTCAGGGCGATCACCTTCACCTCCGGGTCGCGGTCCAGCAGCGCTCGCGTCGCCGTCACGCCATCCATCCGCGGCATCTTCAGGTCCATGAGCACCACGTCCGGTCGGACGTGATCGAAGATCGCCAGCGCCCGCTCTCCGTCGCTGGCCTCGCCGACCAACTCCAGATCGTCGTGAACCAACAAGAACGTCCCCAGCCCGTTGCGCACCATCTGATGATCGTCGACCAGCATCACCCGAATCGATTCAGTGCCCTTCATCGCCAGTGCCCCCTCTCCATACCACGCTCACCTCTGTTCCCTCATCCGGATCGCTCCCGATCGTCAGCGCTGCCCCCACGCTCTCGGCACGCTCGCGCATGGTGCTCAAGCCCAAATGCCCAGGCGGGATATCGCGCGCTCGGAAACCCCGTCCATCGTCACGGATCCGCAGCACGATTCCACCGTCCGCTCTCCACACACGCACCGTGACCTGGCTCGCCCCGGCGTGCTTGACTACGTTGTTCAACGCCTCCTGCGCGATGCGGTAGAGCCCCATCTTGACGTCCGGGGGAGGCGTCACTGTCCGTTCCACGTCCAACACAACCTCCACGTCCGCCCGCCCCGCCACCGCCTTGACCAGCTGACCGAGGAGTTCACCCAAGGGGGTCTCCAGCAGGGCCGCGGGCCGCAGCTCCCAGAGCAGCGTCCGCATCTCGGCCATCGCGCCCCGCGTCAGGCGTCGCAGGTCGTCCAGGCGGCGCTCTGCCTCCTCGGGATACCGCTCCCAGAGGCGGGGCAGCACGTCGGCGATCATGCTGGCGGAGAAAAGCGTCTGGCTCACCGCATCGTGAAGCTCGCGGGCCAGCCGATTTCGCTCCGCCGCTGCCGCCGCGGCCTCCGCCTGCTCGTAGAGCCTGGCGTTCTCCACCGCTATCCCGGCCTGCTGTCCCACGGCCGCCAGCAGCGACCGCTCATCCGCCGTGATGGAGCGCGGTGCACGCGCTGCCAGGTTCAGCACCCCCAGGGTCTCCCGCTTCGCCACCAGAGGGACGCTGATCACCGACACCAGGCCCTCCTGGCGGAGAATCGCCTTCAAGGCCCCCTCCGGATAGGCATCGACCGAGCGCACGACGGGCCCTGCCTCCACCACGGCCTGCGCGGCGATGCTCCGCTGAAGCGGCATCGTCCTCACCTCGCGGATGAAGGAGCTCGACAACCCCTCGTGCGCCATAAGGCTCAACGTCCCCTCCTCGTCCAGTCGGAAGGCCGCGCCCGCCTCCAACCCCATCGCCTCTAACGTCTTCTCCAGCGCGGCGCACATGACGTCCTCCAGCTCCAGCGAGCGGCTCACCACCGCCGAGAGGGCGTTTAGCGTTGACAGTTCACGCGTCCGGTCCGCCACCCGCTGCTCCAGATGGGCGTAGGACGCCTGCAGGTCCGCCGCCATCGCGTTGAACTGCTCGGCCAACGTCTCCAACTCATCGCCGGTCCGCACCTCGATCATCTGGCTGAAGTCTCCCCCGGCGATCGCCTCGGCCGCCCGGGTCAGTTCCTCCACGGGGTGGGTGACGCGACGCACCCCCAGCGCTACCACCGCCACCGGGACGACGACACCTAGGGCCAGCAGCCCCACCAAGAAGCGGGTGTACGGGCGGCTCGTCGCCGTGATCTCGGACCAGCGGTCCTCCGTGACCAGCCCCCACGAGGTGCGCGGGACTGGGGCAAAGCCAGCCACCACGTCCCGCCCCTCGACGTCGCGCGCTCGCACCGCCCCCTGCTCCCCGTCGAGGGCCCGTTCCACAGCCTCCAGCTCTGAGACGTCCTCGCCGATCAAGAAGGTGTCCGGGTGGAAGATGACCCGCCCATGGCCGTCCACCAGGTAGGCCGTCTCTCGCCGGCCAATGTACAGGTCCCAGATGTTCTGGTAGAACCTGCTGATCCGCGTCGCGCCCCGCTCCGCGTGGAAGAGCCCCACTACCGTGCCCTGATCCTCCCCCCTCGTGTCCGTTACGGGGTACGCCAATGCGATGACGTCCATGCCGGCGACCTTGTCTGGAAGGATATTCGTCAGGGACAGATCCTCCGACGCCCTGGGTATGACCACCAGCTCCGGGAAACGTTCGCCGCGCGAGGGGAACTCGGTCATGTGCACCCAGCCAGGGACCGCCGCCATCACAGTGCCCTCGGCATCTAGGACGATGACGCCGGCATTGAAGGCGTCCAGCTCGCCGCCGGGCCACTCGCGGTCCATGTGGGCTTCTAGCTGCGACAGGGGTTGATCAGCCGCCGTACGGGCCACCGCCGCCAGAGGCTCCTCATAGGTTCGGAGATCGGCTGACAGCTGGTTGGCCAGCAGTTGGGTGCGGTTCTGGTTCCGCTCCAGCACCAGATCCTCGGTGATCCGCTGGGAGGCGTAGAAAGCCACGCCCCCCACGGCCGCCAGGATGAGGGTTGTGGGGATAAGCACCCATACCGCCATCTTGGCCCGCAGGCCGCCTCGATCGATCACCCGTCGGAGCATAGATCAGGTCTCACGAAGTCGTCGGGCCCTCCACCACAGGACCGTGTTCCAGAACCAAGTATACCCCATTTCCCCCCGGGGAGCTATTCGGCCCATACCCGTCCGTTAGTCGACGGGGCCCCGGGGTCCACAACGTAGACCATCAACCCCACGTACCACCTATGATACGCCATAATGGCGAGTGTCGCATCGGTCGATCGACCAGTCATCGGCCCGTCCATCTGACCAGTCTCTATGGCGTCACGGACCAAGCTGGATAGCTCACACCCCACAGTCCAACAACCCTGATGCTGCCAGGCGCGAAAAGAGCCCGAATAGCTCGAATTACCTATTGAGCAAACCAGGTAGATCTTGTATCCTAAGGTATTAAACTATGGGTAGGATCATTGGGACCGTCTCATCACCGATCATAGGAGGGGCATCATGTCGATGCTGAAAAAAGAGGTGCATGCCGGACAGAAAGGGCAGGGGCTAGCAGAATACGCCCTTATCCTCGTTCTGGTGGCCATGGTGGTCATCGTCGTCCTGTCGGTGCTCGGGCCGGCCATCGCCGATGTGCTAGCACAGGTGACGATGTTTCTAAACGGAGGGATCGCAGTCGTCAACGTGGAGCTTGTAGATGCAGGAGCTTTCGACAATCTGCACGTGATCGTTATGACCTCTGAGCAATCCACTGTTACGCTTACAACCAGTGAAGGGCCAGGCGGCTCAGCATCGTGCCAGCCAACTCAGAGATGCGAAATCACGGCAAGCGGTGTCTCGGGAGGCTCTTTCACCGTCTCAACCGACTCCGGGGCAGAGACGTCGGGTACCTACTAGTCGTCTACCCTGGCTGACAGAAGGACGCTGCGACCGAGAGAAGGTTTTCCCAGTGCGTAAGCAGGGAGTCATGTCGGGATGGTCTGTCCAACTCGATGACGACGACAACGTATCCACAAAAATCACCGAGACAACGAGAGCCACGGTGTCCTACTCGTAACAGACGTGCCATCGTTTGTGAGTAGGACCAGTTATCCTTGCTCCAACACGAGAGTCCTGTTCCACTGAAACCAGCTGTACGCTCAGATCCGAAGTGTTATCTGAGCATACTCTTGAGCCAATAACCGGTTTCATCTAGGCCGCGTTCCGTTCAAACGTGCCAGTCCCGAAGCACGGCCGATGGAGCTACCACCGAACCAGCGAGAGGAGAGAACAATGAATCAGAATCCCGTCACCCGAAGCAAGGGCCCCCTGCCACGAATAGGCCATGCCCGCCTAGCAAACCTGGCCGTGGCCTCCCTCTGGCCTCTGTTCATATTGGTGATACTGTGCGCCATTCTCCATGCCCCGATTTCGCTTGCTGGCAACGGATCCACGGTCCTCTACGTCGCGACCTCTGGGAAGGACAATGGGGACTGTTCCTCCACGGGCGAACCTTGTCGGACCATCCAATATGCCGTGGACCAGGCTGCCTCTGGCGATGAGATTCGGGTGGCGGGAGGCACCTACACGGGCTCTGTGACTATAGAGAGAGACCTGGGCTTATACGGTGGCTTCACCACCACGAACTGGGTCACACCGGACCCGGTTAGAAACCGAACCACGGTTGACGCCCAGGCCAGCGTCGTCGACCCCGGACGGGTGATCAGTATACCGAACACAGCTCCCGACGCTGTCAGGGTCAGCGTCGAAGGATTTGAATTGGAGGGGGGCAATATTGGTAGCGGAATCGGGGCAGGGTGCTACAACGCGAAGGGCCATCTGATCCTGATAGACAACGTCATCCACGACAACCAAGCACCCGGCGGCAGCGGCGGAGGGGTAGGCGTTGCCAGCACTGCAGAGCTGACGTTGAGAGGCAATCGGATCTACTCTAACTCGGCACGTAGAGGCGGTTCTGTCTACGTCGATGGCACCGCGAGTATTGAATCAAATGACGTTGCCAGCGGTTCTGCCAGCCTGGCAGGTGGCGGGATCTACGTCGAAGCCGGTGGAACAGTCAGTTTGACAGGCAACCTCTTCTATGCAAACTCCGCCGTCTACGGCGGTGTCATCTACAGCAATCAAGGCGACTTTCGCATTCTGAACGATACGTACTACAGCAACCATGCGGACACGGACGGTGGTGCCATCTACGCCTACAACTGCAAGGTGGCGATCACCAACACGCTCATCATCAGCAACACAGCCTCCGATGGTGGCGGAATCTACGAAAACGCTACAGAAGAGCTGATCGTTTCTCACAACGACTTCTTTGGCAACTCCCCCGAAGCCATTGAAGGATCTCCCACCATCAGCGTCAGCAACCGCATCACCAACCCCCAGTTCATCGACCCCCAAAACTACAACCTCCACCTCTCCCCTGGCTCGCCTGCCATCGACGCCGGCATCCCCGGCGCCGCCGCACTCTCCGATGTCGACGGCCAAGGCCGCCCCTTCGGTCCCGGGACCGACCGTGGCGCCGATGAGTACACCCCCCTCAGCGACTGCTACGCCCGCGTCGGCCAGGCGCTCACCCCCACCGACACCCATCGCGTCTACGCCGCCGTCCAGCCGGCCGTCGACGCCGCCGTCCCCGGCAGCATGGTTAAGGTGGCCGGTCACTGCGCCGACGCTGAGCCCCGCGGCGGCCTCAACCAGACTGTCTACCTGAGCAAGAGCCTCACCCTGCGCGGCGCCTACACCGTCACCGACTGGACATCGCCCGGCTATGGCCCGACCGTGTTGGATGGCCAGGGGCTCCGTCGGGTGCTCTACGTCACCGGCACCGCTGTAACGGGTTCCATCACGCCCGTGATTGAGAACCTCCACGTCACCGGCGGGCAGGGCGACTATGGGGCCGGCGTCTACGTGGGGCAGAACGTCAGCGCCACGCTGCAGAACAGCGTCATCTATCGGAATGAGGCCACACAGAACGGTGGAGGCGGTGTGTACAACCAGGGCGGTCTCCTTATGCGCCACGACACCCTCTACGACAACACCGCCTCCCAGGGCGCGGCCATCTTCGCCGCCAACGTCGTCACGCTGGAGAACAGCGCAGTCGTCCACAACCACGCCACCCTCTCTGGCGGTGGGGCGATCTACGCCGAGGGCGTCTCGTTCACCCTCAGCTACAATGATTTCTACGCCAACACCTCCCCCGAGCACCCGAGCGGGGCCCCGAACCACGGCAACGTCGATCCCGGGGCCACCGATCTGTCCGTCCCGCCCGGCTTCGTCGACCCTGCCGCCGACGATTTCCATCTGGCCGCCACGTCGGAGCTGATCAACGCCGCCGATCCCGCCTCCGTCCTGACCGCGGACTTCGAAGGGCACCAGCGCCCTACGGGCCCCTACGCCGACATCGGCGCCGACGAGAGCCTGGTGCGCGCCGATCTGTCCCTGAGCCCCGCCCCCAGCAGTCCCGTCCTCGTCGAGGAGGCCGGCGCTATCGAAGGCCAGACCATCACCTTCACCCACACGCTCACCAACGATGGCGACACCGGGGCCGGCAGCGACACCGTCATCATCACGTCCGCCAACAGCGGCGGGTGGACCACCACGCTTTCGGGCATCACCTCCACGGTCGTCCTCTCCACCGGCGCCTCTCAGACCTTTACCGTCTCCGTCACGGCGCCGGAGACGATCACCACCATCTACAACCGTACCACGATCACGGCCACCTCGGCGTTCGAGGACGACGTCTTCGACGTGGTCGAGGACGTCATCGTCAGGCCCGGCGTGACGCTGACCCCCGACATCCTGGAGAACGCCGATCCCGGCGAGGTCGTCACATTCACTCACACCCTGGTCAACGCCGGCGACGGCCCCGACACCTTCTCCCTCTCCACATCCTCGTCGCTGGGATGGAGCGAGTTGTTGACCCCCACCGGGGAGGTCGCGCTGGCGTCCGACGCGACGGCATCGATCATCCTCAGGGCCCAGGTGCCGTATACCGCACCGGTCAACCTGGAGGACGTGACCACGATCCGGGCCACCTCAAGCTACTCCGTGGGCATCTCCGATCAGGTCACCGACACAGTCATCGCCAACCCCACCATCGGCGACCGCTTCGTCGCCGTTTCCGGTAACAATGGCAACAACAACTGCACTGACCAGTCAGCACCGTGCCGCACCATCGCCTACGCCGTCAATCAGGCCGCGTGGGGCGACACCGTCCACGTGGCCCAGGGGACCTACAACGAGAGCGACGTCAGGATTCAGGACGACGTCAGCGTGCTGGGGGGCTATATGTTCACCGGCCGCGAGTTCAGCCTGCCCTCCGGGGGGATCGATCCGGCGAATTATCCGGTGATTGACGCCGGAGGGGTAGGGCGAGGGCTGCGCATCCAGGTTCCCGCCGGCTACCATCCGCTGGTCAGAGGCTTCACCATTAGGGACGGTTCCACCAGCGGTGTCGGCGGCGCCATCTATGTCCAGGCCGGCTCGGCTCCCACCCTGACGCACCTCATCCTCCAGGGTAGCTCGGCCACCCGCGGCGGGGGCATCTACGTCGAAGGCGGTAGCCCGATCCTGCAGCACGTCACCATCTCCAACACGGTGGCGGACACCTATGGCGGCGGCCTCTACGTCAACGGCGGCGACGTCGTCGCCGAGAGCGTCGTGATCTCCGGGGCGACGGCCGCCAGCGGCGGTGGCATCTACGTGGCGGCGGGCAGCCTCGCCGGTCGAGACCTCCGCCTCGCGGAGAACCAGGCCGACGACGACGGTCAGGGCGGCAGCCTCTACCAGGCCGGCGGCACGGTGACGCTCTCCCGAACGCGGGTCCTCAGCAACGTCGCCGGCACCGGCGGCGGCTTCTACAGCGCTGGCGGCGGAGATCTGACCCTCCGCAACAGCTTGATCTACAGCAACACGACGACCTCGGGCGCCGGCGGCGGCATCTACAAGGGCAGCGGGGCGCTGACGCTCGTCAACGACACGCTCTATGGCAACCAGGCCCAGACATACGGCGGCGGCGTCTTCGAAAGCGGCAGCAGTTGGCTGGTGATATCGAACACCATCATGGCCACCAATACGGCCGCCAGCGGCGGCGGCCTCTACCGGGAGCAAGGCGGAGGCGGCAGCGCCTCCATCGACTATAACGACTTCTGGGATAACGCAGCCGCCTGGTACCCCGACAGCAACGTCTCCACCGGGGTGCACACCTTCGCGGCCGATCCCCTCTTCGCGGACCCGGCGAGCGGCGACTTCCACATCGTCTATGAGTCGCCCTGCGTCGATGCCGGGGATCCGAACACCGGCCTGGACGTCGACTTCGAGGGCGACCGGCGCCCCTACAACCAGGGCTTCGACGTCGGCGCCGACGAGCTGGCCGGCTGCCTGGCGCATAACGAGAACACGGGGAAGACCTACGGCATCCTCCAACGGGCCATCGACGAGGCGGCCGAGAGCCACGTGATCCGCATCGCCGGCATCTGTCGGGGCGTGCAGCCGCGCCTTGTCAACGGCCAGATCATCAGCCAGACCGCCTTCATCAGCAAGAGCCTGACGCTGGCGGGGGGCTACGAGGCCGGCTTCAACGTCGATCCGGTCAGCGGCCCCGTCAGCACCACCCTCGACGCCCGCGGCCTCGGGCGAGCGCTGGTGGTCACCGGGACCGAGGCCTTCGTCCATATCTCCCGCCTGCGACTGATCGGCGGCGACGCAGCGGGACTGGGGGGCGGTCCCGGCGGCGGCGCCGGGGGCGGCGGCGCCGGAGGCGGCGTTTACAACCACAGCAAGGACCTCTACCTGAGAGAATGCACCATCACGGGCAACCGGGCCACCTATGGGGGTGGGATCTACAACGCCGGTGAGACCCTCGCCATGGGCGGTGAAGAGGAGGGCCAGCCGACCCGGATCGTCAGCAACACGGCCACCTTCGGCGGCGGCCTCTACAACGTCGGGGCTTCGACCTTGGTCAGCCAGACCGCGCTCTACAGTAACACGGCGAGCACTGGCGGTGGCGTCTTCCACGCGGGCGGCCTGCTGCAGACTCGGGTGATCACCGCCGCCCGCAATGTAGCGCCCAATGGCAGCGGCGGGGGCTTCTACAACGAGGCCCAGCTGGATCTGCAGCGCAGTCTCGTGGTCAGCAACACGGCCGCCAACGGCGCGGGCCTCTACAACGCCGAGTCGGGCGACCTGACCCTGATCAACACAATGCTCGCCAACAACGACGCCGCCGAGGATGGCGGCGGGTTGTACAACCTCTCCACCGACGTGACCGTGCGGCACGACACCTTCTACGCCAACAGCGCCAGCGATCAGGGCGGTGGCGTCTACCACGACGGCGATACCTCGTCCCCCATCATCAACAGCAGCTTGATCGTCGAGAACACGGCGAATGCGGGCGGGGGCGTGTACAGCGCAGATGTCGATCCGAGCTTCGACTACAACGACGTTTACGGAAACGACGGTGGTGATTACGACGGTAATCTGGTTCCTGCCGACGGCACCGGCAACCTCTCCGTCGATCCCGGCTTCATCGCCACCGATCCGGAGAGCAGCGATTACCTCAGGATCCCCAGCGGCTCCCCGGCCGAGGACGCCGGCGACCCGACCAGCCCCGTCATCACGGACATCGAGGGCGAACCACGCCCCACGAATCAGGGCGTCGACATCGGCGCCGACGAGGTCGGAGGCTGTTACGTGCGCGTCAACGGCAAAGCGCCAACCTATGGCAACGTACAGGTCGCCATTGAGGCAAGCAGCGCCGGGGACAAGCTCCACGTGGCCGGCACTTGCCAGGGGGTGAACGTCGCCATGGACGGCGGTCGGACGGTGAGCCAGACTGCCTTCCTCACCAAGTCGCTCAGCATCCGGGGTGGGTACACCCTCGACGAGTGGACCGAGCCGGACCCCGTGGCCCATCCCACGGCGCTGGACGCCATGGAGCTGGGTCGCGTGGTCTACGTCACCAACACGGCCGTCATCAGCGTCACCGGCATCCACCTGCGCGGTGGCACAGCCGACGGATCCACGACGCTCACCGAGGGCGGCGCCATCTTCGTGGGGGGCAACGGCACCCTGACCGTGACCCAGAGCCCGATCTACAGCAACACGGCCGTCCACGGCGGCGCCCTCTACAACCAGAGCGGCGACGTCGCCCTCCTCCGCAATCAGATCTACAGCAACACAGCCACCCACGGGGGCGCGGCGTACAGCGCAGGGGGCGAGACGACCCTGGACAGCAACCGCATCTACGGCAATCAGGCGGTCGACGGCGGCGCCTACTACCACGACGGCGGCAGCGCGTGGGTCCAGAACAATGTGGTCCGTCAGAATCAGGCCGGCGGCGATGGCGGCGGCGTCTACAACGACGGCACCGGACTGATCCTGCGGCACAACACCCTCTACGAGAACGAGGCCACCGACGGCGGCGGACTCTACACGACCAATGGAGATCCCACCGTGGTGAACAACATCTTCGCCCATAACACAGCCATGTCGGCCACGAGCCACGCCATCCATGGACCAAGCGACCTGGAGCCGGACTACAACGACGTCTATCCCTCGTCGAACGCGTACGGCGGCGACGTCGATGCCGGCGCCCACAGTCTGTCTGTCTCACCGAGCTTCG
>Ga0207797_1002549_pt1 | contig 12592 bp, 8 predicted proteins | sample PRCRCaboRojoPR_6_FD_187275 | JGI IMG/M metagenome (GOLD analysis project Ga0207797, IMG submission 187275) | Marine sediment microbial community from Cabo Rojo, Puerto Rico - PR CR 10% Liquid 1 (SPAdes) | ecosystem: Environmental > Aquatic > Marine > Coastal > Sediment | place: Cabo Rojo, Puerto... | reverse complement strand
GCCCCGCCTCTGCCAGAAACGACAGAGGCACCGGAGCCAGGCAGGTGGCATAGCTGATCGTTCTGGTTGTTCCCCGGCCGGGCAGGCTGTGCTGGTCAAGGACCAGACCGGCCTGGGCTTTGGCGGGGAATCGCGATCCGGCCCCGATCTCGACCTCCGAGAGCTCGTTGCCCATCTTCCGGGAGTCCCGACGGCGCCTGACAAAGGCCAGCTCCGGTTCAGCCCGGACAGCCGCCTTGAGGAAGGCCTCCCTCGGCGGCGCCTCGTCACCATTCCGGATTCTGGAGAGCTCCAGAATGGAATCCAGCTGCGAAGCTATCCGGCGAGCCTGCTTGAGAACGGATTGACTCACCTTGACGGCTTCAGGAGGATCAGCCCGGACCAGACGGACCAATGTGGTAGCGTCGCAGGGCTCTGGAGCCCAGTCTCTCAAGGCCTCAGACTCCTTCTCATTGGCCGGCCCGCGGTAGACACTTCCATCAGCTGACAAGGCCGCCGACAGATCGATCATGAAGGCCTGGGTTGCTCGATCCGGCATGGCCAAAACGAGATGGGCCAAGAGCGGATCGAGCGGCAATGGGAAGAGCTGCCTGCCTCGATCGGTGGCGGTCCCGTCTCGGTTCAAGGCACCCATGGCCTCGAGCCTCTGCCTGGCCCTGGCGGCTGCATGCTCTGGGAGCGGGTCCGGAAAATCGAGCTGATCTGCCGGACATCCGCAGACCGCGGCGGCCAGAAAGAGGTCAGTCAGCTCCTCCCGACAGACCTCCGGCGGCGTGTGGGCTTCCAGCTTAGCCGCAGAACCCCAGAGACGGATGCACAGACCAGGCGCCAAGCGTCCGGCCCGGCCGCGACGCTGCTCGGCCACAGCTCTGGACACGCTGCTCAGGGCCAAAACGGTGCGCCCGTTGCGATGCTGCGTCCGACGTTCCAGGCCGGAATCGACAACAACTGTCACGCCTGGAATGGTCAACGAGGTCTCGGCCACGTTGGTGGCCAGGATAATCCGTCTGGTATCTGAAGGCTTGAGGGCCCGATCTTGCTGACTGGTCGGCACCGAGGCGTGCAGCGGGATGATCTCCCCCGGGGCCCCGCCCTTGCTCAGCTGTCCTCCAGCGGCTTCGATCTCGCCGCGACCAGGCAGAAAGACCAGGACGTCCCCGTGAGAATCTTCCCGGCAGGCCGCCCGGACAGCCTCGGCCACGCGCCTGTCCAAGCCCTTCTGGCTTGGCAGCTCATTCCGTCCGGCATAGCGCACCTCCACAGGATAGGTGCCCGACTCGACGCGCAGCCGGGTCCCCTGAACGTACCCGGCCAGCCGCTCCCCTTCGAAGGTGGCCGAGGTCAGAACAAGGGATCGGCCCTCGGAGACGAGCAAGGCCGCCAGCAGGTCGGTGTCCCAGCGGCGCTCGTGGAACTCGTCCAGAATGACGGCGTCGTAGCCGCGCAACCCGGTGCTTGCAAACCAGCGCAAGGCGATCCCGGGCGTGGCGAAGACGATCCGGGAGGCTGCTTCGAAGCGCAGGTCGAAGCGCACGGCGTAGCCTACAGTGCCCTCGCCTCCATGAACCTGGCTGGCCAGATATCTGGCCAGAGAACGGCAGGCCAGCCGTCTCGGCTCGACAACCAGGGTCCGACCATGCTCGGCGCACCAATGGGGCAGCCTGGTCGACTTGCCGCTGCCGGTTGGCGCTTCGACAACCACCGAGCCTTGGTTCAAGGCATGCAAGAAGTCCTCGCGAATTGCCTCGATGGGAAGGGTGGTATTTCCGTCGTTTCCAGCCACGGCTTCAATCCTCACGCTGAGCTCTGCTCAATCCGGGAGCTTCCTGTCTATTCCGACTGCCCTTAGCCACTCCTCAACAGCCTGCCTGAGGAGCCCATAGTAGCGTTCGCTTCCACCGAGCCCGCGTCTGGCGAAGTAGAAGTTGACCTCGAGGAGGAGCGGCTCGGCTCGAACTTGGCCGTTTTTCAGGGGAAAAAGGACATCCACCCCGGCGAGATTCATGCCGGTCCTGCTGCAGAGCTTGCGAACCAGATCAACTCCAGCCTCCTGGAGCTCGGGGTCGGCTGTGTGATCGATCTCGCCACCGGCGGCCAAGTTGTGCCTGAAATCGCCGCTGTCCGGCTGCCTGCGCCAATATGAAATAAAACGGCTGCCGATGACCGCCACCCTGAGGGTTCGTTGATCATTGGGCACACACTCCTGAACCAGGAAACCGCGCAAGCCACTGCTTTCCATGCCGGCCAGCATCTGGATCACAGAACGGGCCTGATCCGGGGAGCCGACCAGAAAGACGAGCTGGCCTTCCCCGCCGTGATTGCTCTTGATGACCTTGGGGTAGTGCATAGCATCCCAGTAATCCTCTGGACAGGAGGCTGCCTCGGCAAAAAGGTCCGCAGCCGGATGGGGCAGCCCGAGCTCCCTGAACAAACGGATGTCCCCGATCTTTCCGGGATAGTCGTAGCGGTAGTCGTAGTTTGGAAAGACATTCGGGCAGAGCCTCCGGCTGGTACGGTAGAGCTTTTCCTGTCGGTGCTGGGGCAGGATGATGGCCTCGGCCCGGCGCATCAGAGCGAAATCACTTTCATCAGGGTCTCTGTCCGAGCAGAGAATGAACCGGTCTGCGTTGAAGATGGGATGAAAGGACAGAATCATACCGCCCCTCGCAAGTGGCTTGCTGCATAAAAGTGATATATCTCGCTGAAAAGGGGCGCCTTGTCAACGCAGATAGGCCTGAATGCCGGGCTTTTCGTTGACAAGGCAGTCGTCTTGTCTTTACAGTCTGAACCATACACTGACCAGCTCGAACTGTATCGTCTTAAGGAGGAGTGCATGAGCATCGATCCGCAACAATTCAGGGAGGTCGATCCGGGGAAACGCATTCTTATGGGGCCCGGCCCGAGCGATGTATCCTCTCGGGTGCTCCAGGCCATGGCATCCCCCTGCATCGGACATCTGGATCCCTACTTCCTCTCGGTCATGAACGAGACGCAGAACCTGCTGCGTTTCCTGTTCCAGACCGAGAACAGCCTGACCATACCCGTTTCCGGCACCGGCAGCGCAGGCATGGAAGCCTGCTTCGTCAATCTCGTCGAACCGGGTGACGAGGTGGCTGTCTGCGTCAACGGCGTTTTTGGCACCCGCATGTGCGATCTGGTCAACCGTCAGGGCGGCAAGCTCATTCGCATCGACGGACAATGGGGCCGAGCCATGGACCCGGATCAGGTGCGGCAGGCCATTAAAGGCAAAAGGCCGAAGATTCTGGCCGTGGTGCATGCCGAAACCTCCACGGGCGCCTGCTCCCCCCTCAAGGACCTCTCGGCCATAGCCCATGAGGTCGACGCCCTCTTCCTGGTGGACGCAGTCACCTCCCTCGGCGGCATGGAGGTCGCCGTGGACAGGGTGGGCATCGACGCCGCATACAGCGGCACGCAGAAGTGCATCTCCTGCCCGCCAGGGCTCTCTCCGGTTACCTTCAGCAAGCGGGCCATGCAGGCCCTTGAGAACCGCAAGGCTCCGGTGTCCAGCTGGTACCTCGATCTGGGCATGGTCAGCAGCTACTGGGGAAATGAACGCAAGTACCACCACACCGCACCCATCAATATGGTCTACGCCCTTCGGGAGGCTGTGCGCATGATTGCCGAGGAAGGTCTGGAAAACCGCTTCGCCAGACACCGGCTCCATCATAAGGCACTGGTGGCCGGAGTCGAGGCCATGGGCCTGTCCATGGTTGTGCCCGAGGCGGAAAGGCTTCCCATGCTCAATGCCATAGCCATCCCCGACGGTATCGAGGACAAGCCGGTCAGGGATCTCTTGCTCAATGATTTCGGGCTGGAGATCGGTGGCGGCCTGGGCGAGTTCGCCGGAAAGGTCTGGCGTGTCGGACTCATGGGCCATGCCTGCTGCAAGACGAACGTCTTCCAGTTCCTTTCCGGATTGAAGATCGCCCTCCAGAAACAAGGACATTCCGTGGGCCCCGCAGCCCTGGAGGCTGCTGAGGCCGTATTTGAGGAAGCCTGATGCCTGAAACCTTTCTATCCGAGCTCCAGACCGCTGTCGGCAAACAGAACGTCGCCACCGCAGCCACCGATACAGAGGTGTACGCCTACGATGCCTCCCTGGCCCGGGGCAGCCCCGGGATCGTCGTCTTTCCGGCCGATACCGGCGAGGTTGCCGCTGTGGTCAGAGCGGCCAGAAGGGCCCAGGTTCCCTTTGTGCCGCGGGGGTTCGGCACCAATCTCTCCGGCGGGAGCATTTCCGCTCCTGATGGACTGGTCATCTGCCTCTCCAGGCTGAACCGCATTCTGGCCATCAATCCAAAGCGCCGCACCGCGCTGGTCCAGCCGGGCGTCACCAACTTGGAGCTGCAAAACGCCTTGGCCAAAGAAGGCTTTTTCTACGCCCCGGACCCGGCCAGTCAAAAGGTGGCCACCCTCGGCGGCAACGTCGGCGAAAACTCCGGCGGGCCTCGCTGCGTCAAGTACGGCGTGACCAAGAACCACGTCCTCGGTCTGCAATGCGTCCTGGAAGACGGCGACATCCTGCAGACAGGCGGAGAGACCTTCGACTTCGCCGGTCTGGATCTGACCGCCGTCCTGATCGGCAGTGAAGGGACCCTGGGCATCGTAACTGAGGCGATTGTCAAGATCCTCCCCCTGCCCGAGTCTTTGGTCACCCTTTTGGCCGTCTACGACGATGTTTCCCACGCGGCCAGCTCCGTGGCCCAGATTACGGGAGGCGGCATCCAGCCTTCGGCATTGGAGATGATGGACGCGCCAGTCATGCGAGCCGTGGAGGAGAGCTATCCCTGCGGCTACCCTCTGGATGCCGCGGCGGTTCTGATCATCGAGGTTGAAGGACCCCTGGCCGGCCTGCGGACCCAGGCTGACAGGATCAAGGAGATCTGCCGGCTGAACGGCTGTCGGAGCATCGACGAGGCTCGTGACGCGGAGCAGAGGGATCAGCTCTGGGCCGGAAGGCGCGGAGCCTTTGGGGCGGTCGCCCGTCTGGCCCCGAACTATCTGGTGGCCGACTGTACTGTTCCCAGGACCGAACTCCCACGGGCCCTGGCCCAGGTGGCCGACATTGCCGGGGAGCACGGGCTGGAGCATGGCAATGTCTTCCACGCCGGAGACGGGAACCTCCACCCGCTCCTGTTTTTCGACTCCCGCGATACGGATCAGCTGGCCAGGGTCAAGCAGGCCGGCTGGAAGATCATGGAGGCCTGCGCGGCCCTTGGCGGAACCATTACCGGCGAGCATGGCGTCGGCCTGGAAAAGCTGGAAGCCATGCGCATGGTTTTCAGCGAGGAGGACCTGGCCGTGCAGCGGGCTGTTCGCAATGCCTTTGCCGGCAAGGGGTTGCTCAATCCGGGCAAGGTCATCCCCGAGCCTGCCAATGGCCCAGCCCAGGCTTCAGCAGCCAAACCGGAGATTGAGCCCACCGAGGGAACCGGCTTTGCTCCCATGGATGCGATTGAAGCATGCCAAGCCGTGTCCTGGGCGCACTCCCAGGGCAAGAGCCTCTTCCCTTGCTGCTCGGGCAGCTCGGTCACTTCGCTGCAGCAGACAGATCAGGTTCTTCAGCTGTCCAGTACAAACCTCAGCGGAATCGTGGACTACGATCCACCCAACCAGGTCATCACCGTGCAAGCCGGCCTAAAGCTCGAGAGCCTCCAAAAGACCCTCGGGCAGCATTGCCAATGGCTCCCCTTGCGCCCCGGGCGTTTTTCCTCATCCAGCCTGGGCGGCCTGGTGGCCAGCAATGACGGCGGACCCGAACGCTTGCGCTACGGCTCCCTCAGGGACCTTGTCCTTGGGATGTCCTGGATCGATGCCCACGGCTCCCAGCTTCGGGCCGGTGGCAGGGTTCTCAAGAACGTGGCCGGCTACGATTTGACCCGCCTCATGGTTGGTTCCGCCGGCAGCCTTGGGTTCATCACTCAAGTAACCTTGAAGGTTACGGCTCTTCCCGAGGCAACCAGGTCCGTAAACGCTGAAGGCTCCTTGGAGACGATCGCCGCCGCTTCCAGCCGTCTTCTGATTTCCAGGCTGGAGCCGACCCTCGTCGTGGCCATTCAGATGTCCTCGAGCACCGACCTTTGGCGCTTGACCGTCGGAGCCGAGGGCTTCACCGAGACAGTGGACGTCCAGATGGACGGGATCAAGGAGCTCCTCGAGCAATCCGGTCTGCAGCCAGGAGAGGTCTGCGAGTACCCCTATCTGACAGGACCGGATCTCAGCCCCGGGAACAGCTGTCCCGATCGATCCCGGGGGCTCCGGGCCGATGTACCCCTCGACCGGCTTGCCGATCTGGCCGCAAGAGTCCGAAGGGAGCTCGAGCTGACCGATATTGAGCTCGACTTCGGCTGCGGACGCCTCTTGGCCGGCCTCGATCACCTGACTCAGGAGCAGTCTCAATCACTGGAGTCCCTGGTCCGCAGCCACGAGGGCTGCATGCGCCTGGTGGAAGCTCTACCTGGCTCGCCGGCGTCTTTTGCCCGCAGCGAAACGGATGAGGCCACGGCCAAGGCCTTAATGCGACGGATCAAGCAAGCCCTTGACTCTGACAGGCTTTTCGCTCCGGAAGTTCCGTTCGGCTTGGCCTCGACCCACGACGAGGTGCCAGCATGACCCTGACAGAGCTCTACGATGAAATTGCCCGCTGCAATCGCTGCGGCTTCTGCCAGGTGGCCTGCCCAATCTTCCGGTCCACCGGTCACGAAGCCGGTGTGGCCAGGGGCCGTGTCGCTCTGCTTCGCGCGCTGATCGAGAAACGAATCGACTGGAGCAATGACCTCGAGGAACCGCTCTTCGCCTGCCTCTTATGCGGCTCCTGCACGGCCAACTGCTTTCCCAAGGTGGCTACAGCCGACCTGATCATCGCTGCCCGCCAGGAGTACCTTGACACAGTGGGGCGTTCCGGAGCCCATCGGCTTCTCTTTACCAGGCTGCTGCCCTACCCTGAGCGACTCCGCCTGGCGGCCAAGACCGTCGCCTTGAGTCAGAAGAGTCGGCTGCCCAAGCTGGCCAGGGCTCTGGGCCTCTTGCGCATCTTTGGACGCGACTTCCCCAGGAGCCTGGATATCCTGGACGACTTCCCGCTGCGCGCCTTTCGCGAGCGCTTCGAACCCGGCATCCTTCCCGGATACGGCCATGGCCTGAGCATCGCCTACTTCGTCGGCTGCGGCCAGGACATCATGGTTCCGGACTCAGCCGAAAGATCCCTGGACCTGCTGCGCGGCCAGGCTGAAACCGTCCGCATCCTGCCCAACGTCTGTTGCGGACTGCCGGCCAGAGCGTACGGCGATCTGAGGGCCGCTCGCGATCTGGCCAGGCAGAACCTGGAGATCCTCTTCCGCTACGAGTTCGATGTGGTGGTCAGCGATTGCTCCAGCTGCGCCTCCTGCCTCAAAAAGTACCCGGAGCTCTTTGAGCCTGGAGACCCGGGGCACAGCATGGCCACGTACCTGGCTGAGCGGACCAGGGACATCCTCCAGCTTTTCCCGGAGGCAGAGAGACTCGAAGATCTTCCGGATGCCCGCCGCACGGCGACCTACCATGATCCCTGCCACGCCTCCCGTGGCCAGGGCCTGGTCAAAGAGCCGCGGAAGCTGCTGAAAAGCCTGCCAGGGTTGGAGTACCGGGAGCTTCCAGAGGCGGACTGGTGTTGCGGCGGCCCCGGATCTTACGCCCTAGGCCATTATGACCTGTCACGATCCGTCCTGGAACGAAAGATCGCCAACATCGAAAAGACCGGCGCCGAGGTGGTCTACACCTCCTGTCCGGCCTGCCTGATTCAGCTCCGCTACGGCCTGAAGCTCTTTTCTCTGCCGGTGCAGGCCGAGCACATTGCCCAAGCCATTCCTGCCGCCGCCTCGGCAGCGCCGGCTGCACAAAGCCTCTACTGATGCCAGCTCCATACGCGAGCGTTCCCTGGGCCGATATGTTCTATAGAACCGTCATGCCTGCGGCGCAGGTACAACCAAGTGTGAAAAAAGGCAGACGACCGGGAGTACCGGGAGTCCGCCGAAATGGCCGACGATGCGGGTTATGGAGACCATGGTGCAGACCCAGAACTTGGATCAGCTGCGGGTGGTGGTGACCACCAGCAATGACGAGCACTATCGTAGCGATCAAGCCAGCCTCCGAGCGCTGAACATCTCAGTGGCTCACCGCTTTTCCTCCGGGTATGCTGCCCTCGATTACCTGCGTTTCAACCCGACTCATTTGCTCCTGGCCGACAGGGAGCTCAACGACATGGATGTCCACAGCCTCGTCAAGGGGGTCAACGCCTGTTTGAAAGGCCATCCCATCCCCATCGTGGTCATCTCGGACGACAGCACGCAGGACTTTGTACTGGACTGCATCGGGGCGGGCTGCTCAGCCTTCCTTGTCAGACCTTACAGCCAGGAGACGCTCAAGACGCAGCTGCTGAACATCTTCTCCCTGGAAAAGTTCAAGGATATTGAAAACGAGCTCTTGGCCGCTGCCGAAAAGAAGATCGCCAGCGGTGATTACGACTCGGCCATCGAGGATCTGAACGAGCTCCTCAGCTCAGAGGAGAACGAGGCTGAGCACTACTTCGACCTGGGGACCCAGTATCTGCTGCAGAAAAAGTACGCCAAGGCCATCGTCGCCTTCAAGAAGGTCCTGAAAATGAACAGCATGTTCATCAAGGCCTATACCGGACTGGCTGAGGCTTATAAGGGCAAGGGGGATACGGAGAAGCACAAGTACTATCTGCAGAAGGCCGCCGACGAGTACGCACGCATGGACGAGTTCGAGAAGGTCCGTGAGCTCTTCGCGGCCATTCTGAAGACCGATCCCCACGCACCGAACCCATACAACACCCTGGGCATCAACCTTCGCAGAAAAGGTGAGTACCGTTTGGCCAAAGATGCCTATATGCGAGCCCTGAAGCTGAATCCCGAGGACGAGAACATCCATTACAACCTGGCCAAGGCCCAGTACTTCGACGAAGAGTATGAGGCCTGCCTGGAACATTTGACTGAGGCTCTGACCCTTAATCCGCAGTTTCAGGAAGCGCGGAAGCTGTATAAGAAAATGACCGATAAGGAATGGGGGGCAAGCTGACCGAGCTGATAAGGCAGGCCATGTTCTCAGATCGCGGATCCAGGCAGATGAAAGACCAACTCGGCCTGAAGCGAGCTGTGGCCAGGCACTCGGAAGCTGATCGCAACTGGCCACGAGCAATCCCTGTGTACAGTCCTGAGAAGAAGTCCTCCCGGCCGATTCACAGGCAACACCAAGCCCACCATGGACGAGGTGTCCCAGATGTCCAAGGCCTCAACTGACGACAACCGGGATTTCAAGCCCTGCCCAATTTGCGGCAAGATGGTTCAAGTTGATCTGGAGAAGCACACCCTGTACGCCTGCCGGAACTTCCTGCTCAAGCAATACTACCGGGAAACGGACTCCTTGAAGCGGAAAAAGCTGGAAAAGAGGGTCGATACAGTCAATGCAAAGCTCGGAACCAGCAGCAAGAATCTGGTGGACACATAATTCAGACTCAGGGGAATACGGCCATGCTCTACCGACAGATCGGGAGGACCGGGAAGACCGCTTCTATCCTTGGCTTTGGCTGCATGCGCCTGCCACTCTCGGGGAAGGACAGTGCTGCCATCGATGAGGGCAGAGCTGAAGCTCTCCTGCAGGCCGCTGTGGAACGTGGGGTCAACTACATCGACACGGCCTACCCTTACCATGATAAAGCCTGCGAGCCCTTTCTGGGAAGAGTCCTGAAAAAGGGCCTGCGAGAGAAGGTCTTCCTGGCTACCAAGCTCCCGCCTTGGGAGGTCTCCACTCTGGAGGACTGCGACCGGCTCTTGGACGAGCAGCTGACTCGGCTGCGCACCGGGCAGATCGACTTCTACCTGCTTCATGCCCTGAAACGGGAGTGGTGGGAAAAGCTCAAGAGGCTCGGCATCCGCGAGTTTCTGGATCGCGCCGTCAGAGACGGCCGCATCGGATATGCCGGATTCTCCTTTCACGATGAGCTGACCCCTTTCCAAGAAATCATCGACGCGTACGACTGGTCACTTTGCCAAATCCAGTTCAACTACATGGATGAGGAAATGCAGGCCGGCCGAGCCGGTCTGGAATATGCCGCCGGCAAGGGCCTCGGCGTCGTAGTCATGGAGCCGCTGCGCGGCGGGGCCCTGGCCAAGGAAGCCCCCAAAGACGTGCAGCATATCTGGGATCGGAGCCCGATCAGGCGGAGCCCTGCTGAATGGGCCCTGCGCTGGGCCTGGGACACCCCGGAAGTCTCTGTGGTTCTCAGCGGAATGAACTCGTTGGATCAGCTGGAGGAAAACTGCCGAATCGCTGCTGATGCCCGCCCTCATGTCCTGGGCGAGGACGAGAAGGCCTTGATCCAGGAGGCCAAATCCTGCTATCGACACAGGATCCGCATTCCCTGCACCGCCTGCGGCTACTGCATGCCCTGCCCCAGCGGGGTGAACATCCCGCGCATCTTCTCCATATACAACGACCGCTTTATCTACGGCGACAGGCGCTGGTCGCATCTGATGTATGTCTTTGCCAGCAATGCTGACGAGCGGGCCGACACCTGCCTGGAATGCGGCGAGTGCGAAGAAGCCTGCCCCCAGGGCATCTCCATCATCGAGGAGCTGAAGACGGCCCATGAGACGCTCAGCCAGCCGGCGACCTGAGCATCTGCGGTACAGCTGGACAGCCTGTTCAGTGGCCCATTTCAGGACGGGCCCGGCGACTGCTTACCGGCCAGGCTTCAGGACAAACCGAGGCAAGACGCATCGGTACACCGTTCGTCATTGATGCGACCCAGCCAGGTCTCCGACGTGGCCTTGCCTGAACGCCGGATTGGATCTGGAATGCTAAAGCGCACCGCATCACCGAAAAACCACCCATCCTCTTCGCTTGCCTCTTCGCAAGGCCCTGACATAGAATATATACATGAACCCTTTTAAGTGCTTATGTCCTGGAAAAGAAACCAGGAATGACCGCAAAGATTCTGATGATAAACGGCCTTCAGCAAGGGGAACCTTCAGCAAGAGAGGTGGTTATGTCAGCCTGCAAGCACATATTCGGTCTGCTTTGCCTTGTTTTCATTGCCTTCCTTGCCGTTACCCCGGCGAAGGCCATGCTCAAGCCAACATCCTTCCATCTGGCGCCAACTGTCGGTGGATACCTCTTCGAAGGGAATCAGGACATCGAGCACGGACCGGCCTACGGGCTGCGGTTCGGCGCTTCCTTTTCCGAGCATTGGCAGGAAGAGCTCTCTCTCTTCTTCATCGATACCGAGTCCGACGATGGGGCCGGAGACATCGATGGATACCTCTACCGGCTGGAGGGCCTCTACACCTTCCTGCCCGATAAGCGAATCTCGCCTTTCACTGCTGCTGGGATCGGTGGGATCACCCTGGATCCTGACCGGGGCGATTCAGACACGCGCTTTCTGGTCAACTATGGCGGAGGCCTCAAGCTCGGGCTCACGGACAGCCTCTCTCTGCGAGGCGACGTCCGGCACCTCGTGTCCTTCAACGACGTGCAAAGCAACCTGCTCTACAGCCTCGGCCTGACCTGGAGCTTCGGCAAGCCCCGCACTGTTCAAGCCCGGACAGCACCCGCTGACAGCGACGGCGATGGCGTGCCGGACACAAATGACCGCTGTCCGGGAACGCCTTCAGGGGTGAGCGTCGGCACGGACGGGTGTCCCAGGGACAGCGATAACGATGGCGTGCCCGACTATCAGGATCGCTGCCCTGATACCGAAGCCGGGTTGTCCGTGGACAGCCGAGGCTGCCCTCGTGACAGCGATGCTGACGGCGTAGCCGACCATCGGGATGATTGCCCGGACACCTCCCGGCAAGCCGAAGTGGACAGCCGAGGATGCCCGATAGACTCCGATGCCGATGGAGTGGCCGACCATCGGGATGAATGCCCCAACACGCCGCAGCAAGCCAAGGTGGACAGTAAGGGTTGCCCCCTGGACAGCGACGCCGATTCCGTGCCGGACTTCCAGGACAAATGTCCGGGAACTCCGGAAGGAGCCTCGGTCAATGCGGCCGGGTGCTGGATCGCCGGGGTGAAGTTCGCCACAGACTCGGCAGCCATACAAGACCAGTATCGCTCAAACCTCAACGAGGTCCTGGATTTGCTTCGGAGCTCGCCTGGCTTGCATTTGGAGATCCAAGGGCACACCGACAGCGTAGGTTCAGCTGAGTACAATCAGCAGCTTTCTGAAAGGCGGGCCCAGGCGGTCAGGGAGTATCTCGTTGAGCGGGGCATCAATCCTGAACGCCTGGAGGCAGTCGGCTACGGCGAATCCCAGCCGACAGCCAGCAACGAGACCGGAGCGGGCAGGGCGGAAAACAGACGGGTGCAGCTCGAGCCCCTGGACTGAGCGCTGGCTGCGCCTCATCTCTTCAAAACCCTCATGCCTGCGATGCCGCAGGCACAACGAAGCATGAAAAAAGCACGTTTCGGCTGGGGCGCCGAGCGCAGGTTCCATGGCGGCACAGACCATAGAGACAGCCAGCGGCTTGGTATTCGATCCTTGAAGGATCCTGGGCTCGAATGACAGGAAGGG
>Ga0207797_1002548_pt1 | contig 12593 bp, 11 predicted proteins | sample PRCRCaboRojoPR_6_FD_187275 | JGI IMG/M metagenome (GOLD analysis project Ga0207797, IMG submission 187275) | Marine sediment microbial community from Cabo Rojo, Puerto Rico - PR CR 10% Liquid 1 (SPAdes) | ecosystem: Environmental > Aquatic > Marine > Coastal > Sediment | place: Cabo Rojo, Puerto... | reverse complement strand
GGGCGAGCCCCGTGACGGTGTGCATGCCCCCGGCCGTGCCGGGGATGAAGCGCCGGGCCAGTCCCGTCTCCGGATCCCAGTCGTAGGGCCTCAATCCCTCCGGCACCGGAGAGAGATCCGGGGGCGAAGCCACCCAGGCCTCGTCCACCTCCGGCCGGGGGAAGGGCGACACCCCGGTAGCCAGGTTCGCGTCGGTGAGGATGATGACCACCGTGCGGAAGGCCTCGGCGATGCGCCGGGCCGTGATCATGGCGTAGAAGCACTCCTCGATGGTGGCCGCCGCCATGACCACGTGGGGCGCGTCGCCGGGCTGGCCGTAGATGGCCGCCAGCAGGTCCGACTGCTCCACCTTCGTGGGAAGGCCCGTGCTGGGTCCGCCTCGCTGCACGTCCACCACCACCAGGGGAATCTCCGTCATGATGGCCAGACCCAGGAACTCGGTCTTCAGGGCCAGGCCCGGGCCCGAAGTGATGGTAAAGGCCACCTTCCCGGCGTAGGAGGCTCCCACCGCCACGCCGGCGGCGGCGATCTCGTCCTCCGCCTGATGCAGGATGCCTCCGAAGTTCAGGAAGATCTCACCCAGGTGATGGGAGACGGAGGTCGCCGGGGTGATGGGGTACATGGCCGCCAGGTCCATCCCGGAAGCGGCTCCGCCCATGGCGACGGCCTCGTTCCCGTTCATCACCAGGTGGGGCCGGTCGTCACCGGTGGGGGGAACGTCGAAGCCGAAGCCGAGGTTTTCCTCCGCCCAGCGGTACCCCAGGTGGAGGAGCTCCACGTTCCGGTCGGTGATCTCCTGGGCCTTCTTTCTGAAGGTGTGGGCAATCTGCTCCTCGGCCAGGGACGTGTCCCGGTCGTACAAGTAGCAGAGCATCCCCAGGACGAACATGTTCTTCCCCCGGCGGGGATTGTCCACCACCTTCAGGCACTCCTCCTCCATGGGGACCTCGACAAAACGGTAGTTCTTGTCGGAGATCTCCTCCATGGCGTCGGTCCACTCCTGGCGGATGTCCTCGTCGGCGTGGTCCTTCCACATGTTCTCGATGAGGACGATGGCGTCGTCCTCCAGAGCGCCCAGGCGGTGGCGGGCCAGAAGAACCTGCTCGTTCAGGGCCACCACCAGGCCCGACCGGTCTCCCCAGTTCGTCACCGGCACGGAGCCGATGCGAATCCGGTTCCCGGAGGCTCCGGCGGGGATTCTGGGCGGCGGCTGGATCTCGGCGGGGATGATCTCCACCGTCCACACACCGTTTCCCATCTTGGCGGAGATGGCGCCGAAGATCTGCGCACACTTCTGGGCACCCTCTCCGGGATCCGAGACGATCTCCACAGTCTCGAGCTTGGATCGGGTCACGCGCTTCTCTCCGGCAGAGGCCTTGTCTTTTTCAGAGGCGTCGGCCCCGACTAAGGGCAGCTTCGTCTCCATGGATCAACCCTTTGGTCTCGGTAATTGAGCCCCCGAGGCCTGGGATGGGCCCCAGGGGCAGACAACCCCCGATATCCTTCAGCGTGTTTCGTGCCAGGAGGATTCCCGGGGGCGCACGCCGGTAAGGTAAGAAGAATCGGGGGGATCAGCCCAGGGGTGGGGGGCTCCGTGAATGGGACCCGAAATCAACCGTGACAATTTGTCCCCTTATCGGACGAGGGAGAAGGTCCGGCTCCCCGAGGGCACCGGCCGATGGCCTGGGAGGGCCGCACGGGAATCCGCAGCCGTGGCGCCGGGAACCCGGCTCGCCCACCTTGTCCAGCAGCCTCCGTGGTTGGAGTCCGCATCGGACCATGGCAATGGCAACCCAGAACTCGGAGGAAGAGGTGCAGGACGGAGCCAACTCCAGCAGTACGCCGGTGAAGATCTGCACGGCGTTTTCTCCCGGGTCCATCGGCAACGTGGCCTGCGGCTTCGACGTCATGGGGATGGCTCTCGAGGGCCCGGGGGATGAGGTCACGGTCCGACGTAGCCCCCTGGAGGGAGTCCGGCTCGTGGCCATCCACGGGGACGGGGGCCGGCTTCCCCGGGAGGCAGGGAAGAACGCCGCCGGAGCCGCGGCAGCGGCGGTTCTGGAGGAACTGGGCCGGGAGGACGGGGTGGAGCTGGAGCTCCGCAAGGGCCTGCCCCTGGCCGCGGGGATGGGTGGGAGCGCTGCCAGCGCCGTGGCTGCGGCCGTTGCCGTGGATGGACTCTTCGGGGCAGACCTTCCTATCCACGCCCTTCTTCGGTGCGCCCTGGCCGGGGAGAGGGTGGCCGCCGGGGATGCCCACACCGACAACGCGGCTCCCTCTCTGCTTGGGGGGCTGGTCCTGGTCCCCCGCTGGCAGCCCCTGAGGATGGTAGAGCTGGAGGTGCCCCGGGAGCTCACCGTGGTCCACGTGCATCCCCACGTGGAGGTGGAGACGGCCACGGCCCGGCGAGTCCTGGGCGACCGGGTCTCCCTGTCCGACGCTACGGCCCAATGGGGGAATACGGCGGCTCTGGTGGCGGGCCTCCAGCGGGAGGACTGGGATCTCATCGCCAGGGCCGTGGAGGATCGGATCGCCGAGCCCCTCCGGGCGTCGGCGGTCCCGGGATTCCACTCGGTGAAGGAGGCTGCTTTGGAGGCCGGGGCCCTGGCCGCCAGTCTCTCCGGCAGCGGCCCCTCCCTTTTCGCCCTGTGTCGGGGGAAGGCGAGTGCCCGGGAGGTAGCCCGGGCCATGGCCCGGGCCTTCCGGGAAGACGCCGGCCTGGAATCCGACATCCTGATATCCCCGGGACGGGCCCCCGGCGCCCGGGTCACGGAACGATCCTGACATCGGCGCCTCATTTCCAGGTGTCCGACACGGCCGAGGTCGCCGGAATGCTCTGCCGTCCCCAGACCATCCCGACGTCAGCAGTAGCCATAGTAGCCATGGGACGTCGGACCATCGGAGGAAATCCAGCGTATGAGGTTCATCAGCACGGAAGGTCGGGCCCCGGCCGCCGATCTCCCCACGGCCCTCTTCCGGGGACTGGCCCCGGACGGGGGGCTCTACATGCCACGGGGCCTGCCGTCCCTCCGTCCGGAGGAATTGGAGGAGATCCGGGGACAGCCCTGGTCCCGGGTGGCCCTGGAAGCGGCAAGGCGCCTCCTGGGTCAGGACCTGGGGGGTCCCGGCCTGGAGCGGGTGGTGAAGGAGGCCCTGGACTTCCCTGTCCCCCTGGTGCCCTTGCGAGAGAACCTGCACGTGCTGGAGCTCTTCCACGGACCTACCCTGGCCTTCAAGGACGTGGGAGCCCGCTTCATGGCCCGCCTCATGGCCCACTTCCGGGACACCGACCAGGGTCCCCTCACCGTTCTCACCGCCACCTCCGGAGACACGGGAGGAGCCGTGGCCCAGGCATTCCAGGGTTTGTCCGGGATCCGGGTGGTGATCCTCTTCCCCGACGGGAAGGTCACGCCCCGGCAGGAGCGACAGTTCTCCACCCTGGGAGGAAACGTCACGGCCGTGGCGGTGCAGGGGGATTTCGATGACTGCCAGCGCCTGGCCAAGGGAGCCTTTCGGGACCCCCGGCTCGGTGACGAGATGGCCCTGACCTCGGCCAACTCCATCAACGTGGGCCGGCTCCTGCCCCAGAGCTTCTACTACTTCCTGGCCTGGGCCCAGCACTCCGCCCCCCTTCTCTTCTCCGTCCCCTCCGGGAATTTCGGTAACCTCACCGCCGGTCTCATGGCCGGGGCCATGGGCCTGCCGGAGGTGAAGTTCCTGGCAGCCACCAACGCCAACGACGAGTTCCCCGAGATGCTCCGAACCGGGGTCTTCACCCCCCGGCCCTCCCGCAAGACCCTGTCCACGGCCATGGACGTGGGCGACCCCAGCAACCTGGCTCGGATCCTTCACCTCTACCGGGACGATCTGGATGCCCTTCGGAGGGACGTCTCGGCCCGGAGCGTCTCCGATGCCGAGACCCGGACCTGCATCCGACGTGTCCGGGACGAGACGGGCTACGTCCTGGATCCCCATACCGCCGTGGGGTACGTGGCCCTGGAAGAGGCCCTGGAAGGGATGCCGGAGCGGACGGGGATCCTCCTGGCCACAGCCCATCCCTCCAAGTTCGCCGAAGTGGTGGAGCCGGTGCTGGGCACCGAGCTGCCCATCCCTGCCCGGCTGGCCCGTTGTCTGGAGAAGGAGAGGAAGGTCACACCCCTGGAGCCGGAGCAGGATGCGTTGCACGCACTCCTCCGGGGCCTCGAGACGGTGTGACCCCCGGGGTGGGGCCCCGGGCGGGTCATGGTTCTCGCGTTTCACAGCGGTGTCATCTCGCCGATGCCAGGCGGCCCAACAACCCTCTACAAAAATGCCATGACCAGGTTGTTGGCCAGGAAGGCGCCCACATAGGCCAGGATACCCATGTAGACGAACTGGAGGATGGGGATGGTCCACCCCCCGGTTTCTCGTCTCACCGTGGCCACGGTGGACATGCACTGCATGGCGAAGGCGAAGAACACCAGGAGGGCCACGGCCCCTCCCAGGGTCAGGTCCTGACGCAGGGCCTCCTGCAGACCCATGGACTGCTCGTCGCCTTCGATGCCGTGCAGGGTTCCCAGGGTCCCCACGATGACCTCCCGAGCCGCCAGGGAGGTCACCAACCCAACTCCGATCTTCCAGTCGAAGCCCAGGGGCTCGATGGCGGGCTCGATGGTCCGGCCCAGGGTCCCGGCCAGGCTGTCGCCGATCTCCGGGGGCTGTCCGTTGACCAGAGGCAGGTGAGCCAGGATCCACAGGGCCACGGCCACCCCCAGGATCACCGTGCCGGCCCTCTTCAGGAAGACCTTGGAGCGGTCCAGGAGCCGGAGTCCCAGAGATTCCACGGTGGGCCAGCGGTAGGGGGGGAGCTCCAGGACGAAGGGGGTCCGGTCGCTCTTCAGGATCGTGGACTTCAGGACCCGGGCCGTGACCAGGGCCGCCACGAAGCCCAGGATGTAGAGTCCCAGAAGGGCCGCGGCCCGGGTGCCCAGGAAGGGCCCGAGGAGAGGCTTGCTGGGCAGAAAGGCGGCGATGACCAGGGTGTAGACCGGGAGGCGGGCCGCACAGGTCATGAACGGCGCGATGAGGATGGTGGCCAGACGGTCCCGTTTGTTCTCGATGGTCCGGGTGGCCATGATGGCCGGAACGGCGCAGGCGTAGGCGGAGAGGAGGGGAATGAAGGATTTCCCCTGGAGTCCCACCTTGGCCATGGTCCGGTCCGCGATGAGGGCCGCACGAGCCAGGTAGCCCGAGTCCTCCAGGATCCCGATGAAGAGGAAGAGGAGGAGGATCTGGGGCAGGAAGACCAGGACCGACCCCACACCGGCCCACACGCCCTCGATGAGAAGATCCTTGACGGGAGATGCCGGCAGGTTCTCCCCCAGCCAGCCGCCGGAGAGGGTCACCAGGGCCTCCACCCCGTCCATGAGGGGGATGGCCGCATAGAAGATCACCTGGAAGACGGCGATCACCACCAGGAGGAACACCAGGGGGCCCAACCAGGGGTGGAGGAAGACGCCGTCCAGCCGCCGGGTCCACTTCGGGGCCACCGGCGGCCGGTAGGCGGACTCGGCGGCCACTTGTCCGGCCCATTCCCGGCAGGAAGGGGGACTCTGGAGGACGGGCAGCTCCACGGGGGTGGGAGCGTGGAAGGTGTCTTCCAGGAACTCGTGGATCTCCCCGATTCCCTCTCCCTTGGCCGCGCTCACCAGGACCACCGGAGCCCCCAGGCGCTGGGAAAGGGCCTCCACGTCCACCTGGCCTCCCCGGCGCCTGAGCTCGTCGGCCATGTTCAGAACCACGAGGATGGGCTTCTCCAGGGCCAACATGGGGGCCGCCAGGACCAGGTTCCTGCCGAGATTCGTGGAATCGATGACCAGGATGACCGCGTCCGGCACGCACACCTCGGGCATCTTGCCCCGGAGGAGATCGTCCGTGATCCGCTCGTCCTCGGAGCGGGGGGTGAGGCTGTACGTCCCGGGAAGATCCAGGAGCTCCAGTTCCTTCCCGTCGGTGAGGCGGACCGTGCCATGGTGACGCTCCACCGTGACCCCGGGGAAGTTCGCCGTCTTCTGCCTCAACCCCGTGAGGCGGTTGAACAGGGTGGACTTGCCGGAGTTCGGAGGGCCCACCAACGCCACGGTGGCCGCTACACCCGGCCCGGGCTCGCAAGCGGGAGGCTCTTCCAGAGCCGTGGCCCGGGGATCCACCACCTCCCCCGCTTCGACGGAGCCCATGGACTTCCTGACCTCATCGTTTCCCGCCATCACTCCACCTCATCCTCGTCGTCGATCCCGGGCCCCTCGGGGGTCCGGAGGAGAAGCCTCTGGGCCGTCTCCCGACGAAGAGCGATCTCGCTCCCGTCCACCCGGAACACCCGGGGATCCCCCCCCGGTGCCGTCTTCCCGGCCTCGATCTCGCTTCCCGGGATGAAACCCAGCTCCATCAGCCGGTGAGACACCTCTGCGGGAAGCTCCAGGGACTCGATGATACCAGACTCGCCCTCCCGGAGATCCGCCAGGCTCAGGGGCCTGCGCCGCCGCCTCCCCCGGCGCTTCCACCGGCGGCCCCGACGTTTCCCCTTGCCCCCTGAGAATCCCCGACCTGGCATGTCCGACGTATCCTGGATGCGGCCCGGAAGCCCCCGAAAGCCGCTAGATGAGAACGATTTTCAACCCACACAATCTCGAAGCATGGCGTGGTGAGGTCAAGCAGGAAGAACCATGCCAGAGGGGCCGGACCCCCAACCCCTCCTCCCGGCTTCTGCCCGGCTGACCCTACCCTTGGGAACCCCGAGCCCCGTAGTTTGGTACCGTTGCCCCCGGTCCTTCGTTCGCATGACCGGGCACGTCCGGCATTCCCGGGCGAGCCCTTCAAACGAGCCTTCAGTGGATTGGGAAGAACCATATGGAATCGGACAGTCACTCGGACGGTCACAAGGACGACGGGGGCGGGTCCCCGGACACCCCGGAAGGAGGGCCCCGGGACCAGGACTCTCTGGCGCCGAGCTCCGAGCAGGAGCGGGCCTCGGCCATCGCCTCCGTTCTTCGGGACCAGGAACAGAAGGCGCAGGTCCGGGGAAGGATCCGGCCTCCGGGAGACAAGCCCCTCCTTCCCCAGCTCCTCTCCCTGGCCCTGGCCACCGCCGTGTCCGTCTACGTGTGGTTCGGGTCCCCGAGCTGGCTGGAGCCGGATGCGGTACCGCCTCCGCCGGTTAGCGTGGAGGAGGCCTCCGTGCGCCTGGCCATCTTCCTCCAGGCCCAGCGCATCGAGGCCTACCGGGAAGAGAACGGTCGTCTGCCGGCCTTCCTGGAGGAAGCGGGGCCACGGGCACCCGGTGTCAGCTATCGGCGCATGGACAGTCGAACGTACCTGATTCGCGGTCAGGGTGAACGCGTGGGTCTCACCTACACGTCGGATCAGGCCCCCGACCTTTTCCTGGGCCGAGGGGAAGACATCCTGGCCCGGGCGCTGGGGGACCGATGACGACAGGGGATCCCCACGGGAAACGCCGTGGATTCACGCTCATCGAGGTCTTCACGGTCCTCATGGTCGTGAGCGTGGTGGTGCGCATCGGGATTCCCAGCTACCAGGAGGTGCGGACGAAGGCCATGGCCGCCCAGGTCGTGGCGGACCTGAAGGCCATCCGGGTGGGAGTGGTGAACTACAACGCCGAGACTCACGGCTGGCCCGGGGACGCCGGTCCGGGCCAGGTTCCACCTGGCCTGGAACCCTTCCTGGAGGGGGTCTCCTTCAACCGGGGGTACTATCAACTGGACTGGGAGCACTGGGCCCTCCCGTCGGGTCTCCCCAATCATCCCGGAGTTGGTACGGTCCTGGCCATCTCCCTGGAGACGGAGAATCGGGCCCTGGCGGCAGCGGTGAAGGATCTCCTGGGATCATCCAGGGCTCACTTCAGCGTGGGAGACAGCCACACCTTCGTCCTGGACGCCTTCTGAGACTGCCCGGTCCCCATGGCGTGACAGGACCGCCTTCCCCATTCTGCCGGGGTGGAAAGCACGTGTCTCGAACCCCACTCGAGAGGAAAACCGATGGATCTCGCCCGTTTCCCCCGACGCCGATACACCGAGGGCCCCACGCCCCTGGAGCACCTACCCCACCTCACCCGCCACATGGGGGGCCCCCACATCTTCATCAAGCGGGACGACCTCCTGGGGCTGTCCGCCGGAGGCAACAAGACCCGGAAGCTGGAGTTCCTGGTGGCCGACGCCCTCCGGTCCGGAGCCGATACGCTCATCACCTGCGGAGCCGTCCAGTCGAACCACTGTCGCCTGACCCTGGGAGCCGCGGTGAAGGAGGGAATGAAGTGCCGTCTGGTCATCGAGCAGAGGGTCCCGGACAGCTACGATCCTGAGGCCAGCGGAAACAACTTCCTCTTCCGCCTCCTGGGGGTGGAGAAGATCACCGTGGTGGAGGGGGGCGTGGACCTGGCGGCGGCCATGCAGGCCGAAGCCGACGAGTTGGAGGAGGAGGGCCGGAAAGGCTACGTCATTCCCGGCGGCGGATCCAATCCCCTGGGGGCCCTGGGCTACGTGTCCTGTGCCCAGGAGATCCTGGGCCAGGCCTTCGACAGGGGCATCCAGTTCGACCATGTGGTGTGCGCCAGCGGGAGCGGGGGAACCCACTCGGGCCTGGTGGTGGGGTTGGGGGGCATGGGAAGCCGGATTCCCGTCACCGGGGTCAGCGTGCGGCGACCCGTGCCGGAGCAGGAGAAGCTCATCGGGGGTCTGGTGGCCGAGACCCGGGAGTTCCTGGGACTCTCCTCCGATCCCCTCCCCGGGGAGTTGACCATCTTCGACGACTACGTGGGCGGGGGGTACTCCATTCCCACCGAGGAGATGGCCGAGGCCGTGCGGACCTTCGCTCGTCTCGAGGGAATCCTCCTGGATCCGGTCTACACGGGGAAGGCGGCAGCCGGCCTCCTGGACCTCATCCGGAAGGGTCATTTCAAGGAAGGGGAGAAGGTCCTCTTCCTCCACACCGGAGGCTCCCCGGGCCTGTACGCCTACCAGGACGTGCTCCTGGACTGAGCTCCGGGTCGGCTCCGGGTCTCGCCGGAACGACGAACCCATCAGGACGGAAGGGGAGTCCCGGTGCCGGGGGTGGCAGCGGTCAGCTCCCTGTCCGCCTTGAGAAGGGTCCGGAGGAGGACGTTCCCTCCCGCCTCGATATCCCCGGGGCGGGAGTACTCTTCCGGCGCGTGGCTGACGCCGTCCACCGAGGGGATGAAGATCATCCCCATGGGGGCGAACTGGGCCACACTCTGGGCATCGTGGCCCGCGCCGCTGGGCATGCGCCGGTGGGAGAGGCCCAACTCCTCCGCCGCCGCCTCCATCCACTGGCGGAAACGGGGGTCCGAGGGTGCGGCACGACTCAGGTAGAATTCCTCCAGGCTAATCGGCGTATCCAGCTCCGCCTCGATCTCCTCGGCGGCCCCCTGGATCTCTTGAAAGACCTCCCGGATCTCCTCCATGCTCAGGGCCCGGACCTCCACACTCATCCGGACTTCTCCTGGGATGACGTTCGCCGCCCCTGGAAAAGCCTCGATCCGGCCCACGGTGGCCACCTGACTACCCTCCCTGGAGGTGGCCGCCCGGTTCACCGCCTCCACAAGGCGGGCCCCGGCCAGGAGGGCGTCCTTCCGCTGGTCCATGGGGGTGGTCCCGGCATGGTTCGCCGCCCCCAGGACGGTGGCCGTCCAACGGCGAATCCCCACGATTCCCTCTACCACTCCGATCCGCGTTTTCGTCCGATCCAGGACCGCTCCCTGCTCCACGTGGAGCTCCAGGTAGCCGGCCACGGAGCCGGGGCGGCGCCTGGCGTTCCCCAGCCGTTCCGGGTTTCCCCCGTAGCGTCGAATTCCCTCCGCCACGGTGTAGCCGCTAGCCGTCATCCGAGCCAGGTCTTCGGACCGAAGCTCCCCGGCCATGGCACGGCTTCCCGTCTTCCCGTCCTCCTCGTTCACGAAGGACACCACCTCCAGAGGATGGCGGGTCCGACCCCCCCGCTCCTCCAGGGTGGCCACAGCCTCCAGGGCCGCCAGGACGCCCAGGGCTCCATCGTAGTCGCCCCCGGCGGGAACCGAGTCGATGTGGGATCCGACGAGGAGGGGCGGAAGCCCGGCATCCTCACCCTCCCTCCTTCCCAGGAGGTTTCCCGCCGGGTCCACCCGAACCTCCAGACCGAGCTCGTTCATGAGGTGCCGCAGGTAGGCTCGAGCCTCCCGGGCGGCGTCGCTGAAAGCCAGCCGATCCACGCCCCCCTCTCCCCTCCGCCCGAAACGATTGAACTCCTCCAGCCACCGATTCAGGCGAGCTCCGTCGATACGCAGGTCCCCGGCTGTCTGAAACCCCGCAGGCTCCTGGGGGTCCAGGGCCGGAAGCGTGCGCCCGAGGCCCCGGGGAGGGGGCCCCCGGGTCTCACCTTCCAGGGACCGGAAAGGCGCACCCGTCAGGGCCCCGGCCCCCAGGGCTCCCAGGAGCATTCGTGAGAACCCCCGACGATTCATCATGAAATCACTCCTCTTCCTTCCCAGACACGGAAGGCCCCGTCTTCCGCCAGCATCCGGACGGCCTGGAAGTGGGCCCCCAGGGTGCTTTCGAGCTTCAGACGGCGCTGGGCCACCAGCACCAGAGATCCCTCCGGCTTCAACACCGACGGGACTCCTCGTATGAGCTCCAGGATCATCCCCGGCTCCTCGGCCTTGCCCCGGTGAAACGGGGGGTTCGTGACGATCCAATCGAAGGGGGCCCCATGATCCGGGGCCGGGAGGCCGTCCCGGAGGTGCAGGGTGGCCCCGGACACGTTCTCCCTGGCCGCTTCCAGGGCGAGAGCGTCCACGTCCAGGAGGTGGAGCTCCACCCCCGAGGCCCGGAACCTGATTCCTCCCGCCAGAGGGCCGGATCCGGAGCCGTAGTCCAGGACCCGGCTCCCTTCCGGAATCGAGGGAAGACTGTCCAGGAGAAGGCGGGTGGCCGGATCCAGACGCCCATGGGCGAAAACCCCCGGGTAGGAGACCCAGGACCCTGGAAGGTCCGGATGATCCAGATCCATCGTCTCCCGCCAGGCCTGGTGGGAGCCCTCCAGGTCCGGGAGGTCCTCCTTCCGGATCCCCATCACCAGGCGACACCGTCCCCCGGTGGCCACGGTGTCCACATCCCTGAAGAGCCCTTCCATTCGCCGGAGGGAGGAGCCGATCCCCTCGTCCTTGGCACCGTAGAGGATGAGAGCACCCCCGGGAGCAAGAACGGTGGCGGCGGCGTGGAGGTCCATCTCCAGCTCACCCCGGGTTCGGGGTAGCCGGAGGAGGGCGGATCCCCAGGGACCGGGAGGAGGCCAGGGAGAAGCCGGACGGCCCCCCAGGGCCCGCCGATGCCACACCCCCATCTCCCACCCCCTCCCCCTCACCTCGTCCTCCACCTCCCTGCGGGGGTCCTTGGCCACCAGGACCGGCGGATGCAGGGGAAGGGTGGAACGATGCCGCACCACCAGGGCGGCCGCCGCCTCGTCCCGCCACCCGGGACGGCTACGCCTGGGCAAGGACCTGCCTCAGCTCGTCTCCCCGAAGTGGCCCAGGACCGGCTCCCATCCCGTTTCGTATTCCCGCCGGGCGGCTGGAGCCCGCTCCCCCAGACGATCCCATCCGTCGTGGACCAGGCTCACCCGGGTGCCATCCTCCAGGGGCTCGAAGGTCACCTCCACCGTCTGGGCCGTCTCTTCACGCTCTCCGGGGTGCCAGGAGAACCGGACTCGCCGGGGTGGCTCCCAGACTTCCACGGTGCCCCAGAGGTGTTTCCCTCCGTCCTTCAGTCGCTCGAAGATCCTCCCCCCCTCTTTTTCCTCGAAGACGACGGTCTCGGTCCTGGAGCGGCCCACGGAACGGGTGGCCAGGGGCCACCAGTTCGCCATGTCCACCGTGAACCGGCGGAACGCCTCTTCAGGGGGAACTCCTATCTCCACGCTCTTCACTACAGCATCCTCAGCCACCGGCCTCAGCCTCCTTCCTCCGTCGTCCGTTCAGCGAGTGGTCACGTTCCCCCGCTCCTCCGCACCGGAACCTGGAGCTCCAGGGGTCCGGAGGTCCGGAACCGGAGGGTGAGGGGGATCGTGTCCCCTTCCGCCAGGCTCCGTCCGAGGTCGATGAGCATGATATGGAGCCCCCCGGGCTCCAGATGGGCCTCTCCCCCGGCCTCTACCTCAATGGCCTCCACCGGGCGCATCCGAGCGACCTCTTCCTGAGTCCGGGTCTCATGGAGCTCCACCAGCCTGGCCACAGGCGTGCTGCCTCCTACCAGGCTGTCAGCCATTTCCCCTTCGTTGCTCAGGACCAGATAGACCGCCGAGTTGATGCCACTTCCCAGGGTGTCCGGGGGACTCTCCTCCGGCACCGCCATGGGCCGGGCCCAGACATCTCCCACCGAGAGCACCGGCGGGGCTGGCGCCCGGTCCCCGGAATCACCGCAGGCGGTGAGAAACAGGGACCCCAGGACCACACCGGACACCGGGATGGATAGGAAAGAAGGAAAGCGGAACCGGCCCCAGGGAGCGTTGGCCACGGGATGATTCATGGGCGAGCCTCCGGAAACAGAGGATGT
>Ga0207797_1002547_pt1 | contig 12593 bp, 13 predicted proteins | sample PRCRCaboRojoPR_6_FD_187275 | JGI IMG/M metagenome (GOLD analysis project Ga0207797, IMG submission 187275) | Marine sediment microbial community from Cabo Rojo, Puerto Rico - PR CR 10% Liquid 1 (SPAdes) | ecosystem: Environmental > Aquatic > Marine > Coastal > Sediment | place: Cabo Rojo, Puerto... | reverse complement strand
GCATGTCCGGTGCCGACGTCCGCCTCAAGATGGAGCACCTCCAGCGGACGGGGTCGTTCAAGACCCGCGGCGCGTACAACAAGCTCCAGCGGGTGGCGGAACGCGAGGACGTCGAGCGGGTCGTCGCGGCCAGCGCCGGCAACCACGCGCAGGGCGTCGCGCTCGCGGCGACGACGGTCGGCCTCCCGTCGACGGTGGTGATGCCGACGAACGCCCCGCAGTCGAAGATAGACGCGACCCGCGAGTACGGCGCCGACGTCGTCCTCCACGGCGACGACTTCCAGGCGGCGCTGGCCCACGCGCGGGGGCTCGCCGGGGAGGCCGGCGTCGAGTTCGTCCACGCCTACGACGACCCGGAGATCGTCGCCGGGCAGGGAACGCTCGGGCTCGAACTCTACGAGCAGGTGCCCGATCTCGACACGGTGATCGTCCCCGTCGGCGGCGGCGGGCTGATCGGCGGCGTCAGCACCGCGCTGAAGGGGCTGGACGAGTCGATCCGGGTCGTCGGCGTGCAGGCCGAACGGGCCGCCACGGTGCCCGACAGCCTCCGGAAGGGCCGTCCCGAGGGCGTCGACGACCCGCGGACCATCGCCGACGGCATCGCCACCGGCGGCATCTCCGAGTTGACGTTCGGACTCGTCCGCGAGCACGTCGACGAGGTGGTCGTCGTCAGCGACGACGAGATCGCAACCGCCGTGCTCGTGCTGCTCGAACGCGCGAAACAGCTCGTCGAGGGCGCGGGCGCGGCGTCGGTGGCGGCGCTCCTGAGCGACGACCTCGACGTGACAGGCGAGACGGTCGTCCCCCTGCTCTGTGGCGGCAACATCGACATGTCGATGCTCCAGACGGTGCTGGCTCACGCGCTCACCGACCGCCAGCAACTGCTCCGACTCCGGGTCCGGATCGAGGACGAGCCGGGCAAGATGGGCGAGATCGCGAGCGTCATCGCCGAGCGGGGGGCGAACATCCGGGACGTGCGCCACGACCGGGCGGTCGACGACCTGCAGGTCGGGGAGGCCTATCTCGTCTTCCAGGTCGTCACCAGCGGGAGCGAGCACGCCCGGTCGGTCTGTGAGAGCGTCCGCGCGGCCGGCTACGAGGTCGAGCAGGTCAACTGACCCGGCGCGAGTCGCCCCGGCGGCGGCTCCGTTCCCGCCCCGTTTTTGTAGTCCGGGTGAGAGAGTTCGGACAATGGTCGTCGGAGATATCTCGACAGGGACGGACGTACTGGTTATCGGCGGTGGCCCCGGCGGGTACGTCGCCGCCATCCGGGCGGCACAGCTCGATCTGGACACGACGCTCGTCGACCGGGACAACTGGGGCGGGGTCTGTCTCAACTACGGCTGTATCCCCTCGAAGGCGCTCATCTCCGCGACGGATCTCGCCCACCGCGCGGGCGACGCCGAGGAGATGGGGATCTTCGCCGACCCCGCGGTCGACATGTCGGCGATGCAGGAGTGGAAGGAGGGCGTCGTCGAGAAGATGACCGGCTCGGTGGAGAATCTCTGCGAGGGCAACGGCGTCACCCTCGTCGAGGGGACCGCCCGGTTCGAGAGCGACTCGAGCGTCCGGGTCGCCCACGGCGGCGAGGGGCAGGGCTCGGAGAGCATCGAGTTCGAGCACGCCGTCGTCGCCACCGGGAGTCGGCCCATCGAGGTGCCCGGCTTCTCGTTCGACGACGGCCCCGTGCTCGACTCGCGACAGGCGCTCGCGCTCGACTCGGTGCCGGACCGGCTCGTCGTCGTCGGCGCGGGCTACATCGGGATGGAGCTCTCGACTGTGTTCGCCAAACTCGGCACCGACGTCACCGTCGTGGAGATGCTCGACGACGTGCTTCCGGGCTACGAGTCCGACGTCACCCGGACCGTCCGCCGGCAGGCCGAGTCGCTGGGCATCGAGTTCAACTTCGGCGAGGCCGCCAGCGGGTGGGAGCACAGCAACGACGGCGGCATCGTCGTCGAGACCGAAGACGACGAGGGCGAGAGCTACACCTACCCCGCGGACCAGGTGCTCGTCGCGGTCGGGCGCGAACCCGTCACGGACACGCTCGACGTGGAGAAGGCCGGCCTCGAACCGGACGAGAACGGCTTCCTCGCGACCGACGACCGGGCGCGGACCGACGTCGAGGGGATCTACGCCGTCGGCGACGTGGCCGGCGAGCCGATGCTGGCGCACAAGGCGAGCCGCGAGGGCGTCGTCGCCGCGGAGGTCGTCGCCGGCGAACCGTCGGCGCTGGACTACCAGGCGATCCCGGCCGCCGTCTTCACCGACCCCGAGATCGGGACGGTGGGCATGACCGAAGACGAGGCCGAGGAGGCCGGCTTCGAGCCCGTGACCGGGCGCTACTTCTTCCGGGGCAACGGCCGCGCCCTGACCGCCGGCGAGACCGAGGGGTTCGTCCGGGTCGTCGCCGACGAGGCGACGGGCTTCCTGCTGGGCGGCCAGATCGTCGGCCCGGAGGCCTCGGAACTGATCCAGGAACTCGCGCTCGCCGTCGAGATGGGCGCGACCCTCGAAGACGTGGGGTCGACCATCCACACCCACCCGACGCTCTCTGAGGCCATCGTCGAGGCGGTCGAGGGCGCACAGGGGAAGGCCATCCACCGGATGAACCGGTGACCGCGACGGGAACGACCCGAGAGGCGAGCGGCCGAGGCGACGGCACGTTGCCGGGGACCGACCGAGGCGGCGACGCGTCGGCGAGGACCGACCGGACAGGGACGTGGAGTCGAACGAAGGCGGAACGCAGTTAACACCTCCCTCGAATGGGGACACGTGGTCGAAATTCTCCTCGTCGTCGGACTGGCGGTCGCGGCGTTCGTCGGTTTCAACATCGGTGGGTCGTCGACCGGAGTCGCGTTCGGCCCCGCAGTCGGGAGCGACGTCGTCGGCAAGCTCGCGGCCGCGGGACTGATGACCGGCTTCGCGCTGCTGGGCGGCTGGACGGTCGGACGAGAGGTCATCGAGACGATGGGCGGGAAGATCGTCCCGCGCTCGGAGTTCACCCTCGTCGCCTCCGTGGCCGTCCTCTTTTTCGTGGGGACGGCGCTGCTCATCTCGAACACGTTCGGCGTCCCCGCGTCGACGTCGATGACGGCGGTGGGTGCCATCGCCGGCCTCGGCGTCGCCACCGGCACGCTGAACGCCGAGGTGATGCTGGAGATCGTCTCGTGGTGGATCGTCGCGCCGGTCATCGCCTTCTGGCTCTGTGCGGTCATCGGGCGCTACCTCTACCCGTATCTCGAACGCCACTTCACGATCGACCAGAGCGACGGCGCGCTCCTCGAGTTCGACCCGCTCCCTCGACTCGGCCCGGACACGACGCCCCGGGAGTTCGGCGGAACGGTGCTGGTCGTGCTCATCGCCTGCTACATGGCGTTCTCGGCGGGCGCGTCGAACACGGCCAACGCGGTCGCGCCGCTGATCGGCAGCGAGGAGGCCGGCCTGAGCGTCGAGGCGGGCATCCTGCTGGCCGGCGGGGCCATCGGACTCGGCGCGTTCACCATCGCGCGCCGGACGCTCGACACCGTGGGCAACGACCTGACGGACCTCCCGATTCTGGCCGCGCTCATCGTCGAGGTCGTCAGCGCCAGCCTCATCTCGCTTCTGTCGGCGCTCGGCGTCCCGGCCAGCCTCGCGGTGAGCGCGACGATGTGCATCGTCGGGCTCGGCTGGGGACGCGCGACCCGGACGGTGACCATCGGCGAGGCGCTCCGCGGCGAGGGTCCGGCGGTGTCGGTCGACGCGCTCGCTCCCGAAGCCGAGGAGAGCGACGACGTTCCCGAGGTCGGCGAGGCCGACTTCGAGATTCGGGCGGCCGACCTCTTCGACCCGAACGCGACCGGCCGCGTCATCTTCTTCTGGATGCTCACGCCCGCGGTCTCGGCGACCGCGTCGTTTCTCCTCTTCAGGTATCTGCTCGTCTGAGCGGTCGCTCGCCCGGCCGGGCGGAACGCTTCGAGCGAACGGCCGGCGCGGGCGGGAAACGCCGAAACTGTGCGAGCCGGCGCGGACGCGAGTCGTCCCAGCGCCGCGCCCGCGACGATCGCCGTGAACCGCGATAACAGCCCTCATACGTCGGGAATTCGAGCACCACTGAAAACAGCAAAGTCTAATGGAGAGGCGGTCAAACCGCTATGCGATGCCCACGGTAGAATACCTCAACTACGAAGTGCTGGACGACCACGGTTGGTCGATGGACGACGACGACCTCTTCGAGAACGCCGCCGACGCCGGCCTCGGCGACGAGGACTACGGCACCCTCGAAGTCAACCAGGGCGAGTACATCCTCGAGGCCGCGGAGGCACAGGGCTACGACTGGCCGTTCTCGTGTCGCGCGGGTGCCTGTGCGAACTGCGCCGCCATCGTCAAGAAAGGCGAGATCGACATGGACATGCAGCAGATCCTCTCCGACGAGGAGGTCGAGGAGAAGAACGTGCGCCTGACCTGCATCGGCTCGCCGGCGGCCGACGAGGTCAAGATCGTCTACAACGCGAAGCACCTCGACTACCTCCAGAACCGCGTCATCTGAGCGGCTCTCGACCTCGTTTTTTCGAGCGGACGACGGGTAGCCCCCGGGCCGTCCAGCCCAAAACGCTCATTTCCCTCCCGTGCCCGTTCCCGGTATGCTCGCGCTTGGCTCCGTCCCCGACCTCCTCCGGTTGCTCACCGTCCCCATCCTGGGCTGGGCGGCGTGGCGCGACGTCCAGACGCGACGGGTCCCGAACCGAACGTGGTATCCGATAGTCGCACTCGGCGTCGTGCTGCTCGCCTGGGAACTCGCGGTGCATCTCCCACCGGCGGGGTTTCAGGACCGACGCTACCTCGTTCGCGTCGCACTCAGTCTCGGCTTCGTCGCGCCGCTGTCGTACGCGTTCTGGCGCATCGGCGGGTTCGGGGGCGCGGACGCGAAAGCGCTGATGGCGCTCGCGCTCGTCGTCCCGACGTTTCCGACCTACTACCTGCCGACGACGGCGTTGCCGATGGTCGAGACGACCCTCGGCGTCTTCTCGATGACGGTGCTGACGAACACGGTGCTGGCCGGCCTCGCCTACCCGCTCGCGCTCGCGGCGCGGAACGCCCTCGGCGGCGACGTCTCGAAGCTGATGTTTCTGGGTCGCCGGGTCGCGGTCGCGGACCTGTCGGCGGCGCACGGCCGCCTCTTCGAGGACGGCGAGGGGTTCACCCGGCGCGGACTCGACCTCGACGCGCTCCGGATGTATCTCCGGTGGCGGGGCGCGAGCCTGGACGCGATCCGGGAGGCCCCCGAGCGCTACCGCGACCCGGCGACGATCGAGACGACCTACGACCCCGGTGACGGCGCCGTACGCGACGCCCGCGCCGACGGCGGGGCCGGGGCGGCGACGCTCGGCGAGTACCCGACCGGCGCGATCGACGACGACGCTGCGCTCGACGATCCGTGGGGTGCCGAGGCGTTCCTCGAGGCCGTCGACGGGTCGGCGTACGGAACCGACCCCGAACTGCTCCGCGACGGTCTCGATCTCGTCACCGGCCGCGACGAGGTCTGGATCTCGCCGGGCATCCCGTTTCTGGTTCCGATGTTCGTCGGGCTCGTGCTCGCGTTCACCTACGGCGACGTGCTCTTCGGGCTTCTCGGCGCGCTCGGGGTCGTCTGACCCGGCGTCGTGTCGCGCCGGCCCGTCGGTCCGAATCGGTGTGGGTCGTACTGCCGTACCACGCTTCGGAGTAAGCTTCACGCGAAAGCGCCGACGACCGGCCAGGAGCGCCTGATTTTCGTCGGATCGTCGGTGCTCTTGGGGGAAGAGTCCTAAAGCGGGGTATGGAGCAGTCCACACGATCTCCGGGCGACGCAGACACCCCGAACCTACCGATCACGGCTCTCGGCGCGGTCGTCGTGATCGTCAGCGTCCTGTTCAGCGCGTGGGCAGGAATGCACGGCGACGTCGTCGCGGCGCTCAGTACAGTCCCGATCGCGGTCGCCGGAATCCTCCTCGTCGGCGTGGGGAGCCGACCCAGCGGCAGGGCGTAGGCACAAGACCTTTCGCCGCTTGCATCGGACACAGAACACATGATCGAGGTGGAGTTCGGCGAGGACGGACTGGTCCCCGCCGTCGCACAGGACGCCGAGTCCGGCGACGTGTTGATGCTGGCGTACGTGAACGAGGAGGCGCTCGAACGCACCCGGGAGACCGGGCGCGCGCACTACTACTCGCGGTCCCGCGAGGAACTCTGGGAGAAAGGCGCGACCAGCGGGCACGTCCAGCAGATCAGAGAGATCCGCGTGGACTGCGACGCCGACACGCTGCTCTATCTGGTCGATCAGGAGGGCGGGGCCTGTCACACGGGCTATCGCTCCTGTTTCCACCGGACGATCGACGGCGAGTACGTCGGCGAGCGCGTGTTCGACCCCGACGAGGTCTACGAGTAGGGGATGTCCGACTCCGACCCCGCCGCGGCGTTGCGCGACGCTCGAACCGAACTCGCAGACGTCGTCGCTGAGATCGAAGACGTCGGCGAGGAGAACGTCGAGGCCGTCGCCGACGCCTACGACCGCGCGACCGACCTGCTCGACAGCAACGAGGCGGCCGCGACCGGAACGGGCGACTTCGAGGCATACGTCCGCTTCCAGAACGCCTTCGTCGAACTTCTCGAGGGGCTAGACGAGGACCTCCCGACGCGGGACGCCTTCGAGGCCGCGAACGACCACCTCGACAAGCGCCGGTTGAGCGAGAGCGATTTCGACCGGGCGCGCGAGGCGCTCGAACCCGCCCGCGAGGTCGCGGCGCTCCTGGAGCGACGAACGGCGGCCAGAGACCGCGTCGACGAGGCCGAGTACGCGGTCGAGTCGCGGATCGACGACCTTGACGAGCGGATCGACGACCTCGAACGACTCGCGGGGCTCGACGACGTCGACCTGGACGTGCCGGTCTCCGACCTGCGCGACAGCGTCGACGAGTACAACGACGCGGTGCGCGAGGCCTTCGAGACGTTCCGCGCGAACGCGAGCGCCCGGGCGGTCTTCGATCTCGTCGCCGCGACCGAGTCCTACCCCCTCGTCGAGTTCCGACAGCCGCCGTCGGACCTGCGGCGCTACGTGGCCGAGCGACCGGCAGGCGAGGAGACGATCGAGACGCTACTGGAGTACGCCGACTACTCCGCCTCGAAACTCGACCACTACGTCGAGGACCCGTCGGCGCTCAAGACCCGCGTTGCCGTCCACCGCACGTATCTCGAACGGCTGGACGCCGACCCCCTGACCGTGTCGTGGCCGCCGGCCGACGCGGAGTCGCTCCGTCGTCGACTGCGCGAGGTCGAGGCCGTCCTCCACCGGTTCGCGCCCGAGGAGACGGTGGCGACGCTCCGCTCGCTCCGCGACCTGAGTCGCACCGACCGCTACGACAGACTCCGCGAGGCCGCGGTCGTGGAGACCGAACTCGACGAACGCGAGCGCGAACGCCTCCGGTCGGGAGCGGTCCACGACGACCTGGCGGCCGCGCGCGACGAGCGAGAGCGACTGCGCGCAGTCCTCGACGAGTAGTCCGGCGAGTCGGCGTCGGTCTCGGAGCGTCGGCTACGCGTCGCGGGCGGCTTCGAGCGCGGCCCGCACGTCCTCGGCGAGCGCGGCGGCGCGGTCGCGGGAGTGGGCCTCGGCGTAGACGCGGATCTTCGGTTCGGTGCCGCTGGGTCGGACGAGGACCCACGAGTCGCCGTAGTCGAGGCGGTAGCCGTCGGTCGTGTCGGGTTGGGCGTCCGCGCGTTCGACGTAGTCGCCGGCGGCGTCGAGCAGTCGGGCCCGCTCGTTCTCGTCGGCGTAGGTCAGGTTCACGCGGACGTTGTGGTAGTCCTGGTACGGCGCGACGATCTCGCTGACGGGGCGCTCGGCGACCAGTTCGAGGAACTTCGCTGCGACGAACGCGCCGTCCCTGACGAGTCGGTAGTCCGGGAAGAAGACCCCCCCGTTGCCCTCGCCGGCGACGGGGACCGACTCGCCGGCGGCCCGGAGTTCGCGGATGCGCGTGATGATGTTCGTCGCACCGATGGGTGTGAGTTCGAGCGACGCGCCCACGTCGTTCACCACGTCGACGAGGCGCTGGGAGACGTTGACGGCCGCGACGGTCGTGTCGCCCTCGTCGAGCGCCGCCGCCGCGAGCGCCGCGAGCGACGCGTCGCCCTCGACGTACGCCCCGCGCTCGTCGAAGAAGATGGCCCGGTCGGCATCGCCGTCGTGGGCGATCCCGACGTCGGCGTCGGTCGTCCGGACGAGGCGGCCCAGATCCTCGAGGTGTTCGGAGACCGGTTCGGGCATGCGGCCGGGGAAGCGGCCGTCGGGCTGGGCGTTGACGGTGACGACCTCGCAGCCGAGTTCCCGCAGGAACGCGGGACTCGTGAGCGCGCCCGCGCCGTGGCCGGGGTCGAGCGCGACGGTCAGGTCGGCCGCCGCGATCGTCTCGCGGTCCACGGCGGCGAGCAGGTCGGCGACGTACTCCCGGTTTGCCGACTCGACGCGGTCGGTCTCGCCCACCTCGTCCCACGCGGCGACGTCGTAGTTCTCCGCGAGCGCGTGTGACTCGACGCGTTCGAGGTCGTCGACGGTCAGTTCGACGCCGTCCGGTCCGACCAGTTTCACGCCGTTGTACTCCGGCGGGTTGTGCGAGGCCGTGACGATCACCGCCGGGACGCCCTCCGCCTCGCAGTATCTGGTCACTCCGGGCGTGGGGACGACCCCGAGTCGGTCGACGTCCAGCCCGACGCTCGCCAGCCCGCTCGCCGCCGTGTCGGCGAACAGCTCCCCGGTGGTGCGCGTGTCGCGTGCGACCGCCGCGCGGTCGGTCTCCCAGACGGTTCCCGCTGCCTTCGACACCGAGAGGACGAGCTCGGGCGTCAGCTCGGTGCCCGCCACGCCTCGAACACCGCTCGACCCGAACAGTTGCATGGATGTGCGTGGTGAGTCCTCCGGCAAAGCCGTTCCGGAGCCCCACGCGTCAGGCGACTGATCACTCCGGGTACGACGCGGGCGTGACGTCTCCGGAGGCGACGCAGGCCACGCCCCGGACGCGCCGTCGTCCCGGTGACTTTACGCGGCGGGACCGCCGAGACGTGCGCATGAGCCAGCAGTTCCCCGAGTTCGAGGTCGTGCCCGCCGTCGACATGCAGGACGGCGAAGTCGTGCAACTGGTGCAGGGCGAGCGCGGGACCGAGAAGCGCTACGGCGACCCGGTCGAGGCCGCCCGGCGGTGGGTCGATGCGGGCGCGGAGACGCTCCACCTCGTCGATCTGGACGGGGCGTTCGAGGGCGAACGCGAGAACGCGCCCGCGGTCGAGGCGATACTGGAAGCCGTCGACGTGGACGTCCAGCTGGGCGGCGGCATCCGCACCGCCGCCGACGCCCGGTCGCTGCTGGACCGGGGCGTCGACCGGGTCATCCTCGGCACCGCCGCCGTCGAGAATCCCGAGGTCGTCGCCGAGATCAGCGAGACCCACCCCGGCACCGTGGTCGTCAGCCTCGACGCGAAAGGCGGCGAGGTCGTCGTCTCGGGCTGGACCGAGGGGACCGGTCTCGACCCCGCGGAGGCCGCCACGCGCTACGAGGACCTGGGCGCGGGCGCGATTCTCTTCACCGACGTCGACGTGGAGGGCCGCCTCGAAGGCGTCCAGACCGACCGCGTCGAGCGCGTGGTCGACGCCGTGGACGTGCCGGTGATAGCCAGCGGCGGCGTGGCGACGCTGGACGACGTGCGGGCGCTGAAAGCGGCTGGCGCGGCCGCGGTCGTCGTCGGCACGGCGCTCTACGAGGGGCGGTTCAGCCTCGCCGACGCGATGGCGGTCTGAGCGCGGCGCTACTCGTGGCGCGACGTCCGGAACCACCGTTCGATCCGGCCGCGCGAACAGACGAGCGCGAACGCGACCACGCCGACCAGCGCCAGCCCCAGAAGCGTGCTGGAGAGCGACGCGTCGACGAGCAGCACGCCTCCGACGGTCAACAGGTAGAGCCCCAGCGCGACCCGCTTCGGGTTCATGGTGCCGGGGGTGTGCACTGGAGGCTCTTGAAACCGCGTCGGACGGGAGTCTGACGTGGCTGTGGACGGACTTCTGGGATTTTCGGGAGGAGACGTTCACTCCGTCGTGTAATTCGTCGAACGAAGGAAACGCGTTTCCGATCGTTCGAGGGGAAACCGAGGGGTGGATCGGAGGTCTCTGGGCGGACGCGCCGCGTCCGCGGTGACGGAGACGACCCGAACCGACCGGAGCGGGACGCGCGACCCACGGGAGGATCACTCGGGAGTCTCCGTCCCACCGTCGCCGACCTCGTCCACGTGGAGCGTGAAGTCGTCAGAGCCGTCGAACGCGGGGAGTCGAGTCAGACGGTCTCCCGCAGACAGACCGCTCCCACGGAGGTCGATCTCGACGCCGACGGGTACCGGGTTCCACGCTCCGTCGTCGGGACTCGCGTCGTCCGGGTCGTACCGGGCACCGTCGGCTTTCGATTCGATGTAGTTCGTCCGCTGGCTGTCGACGTAGAAGTTCAGACGGTCGCTCGGGGCGTCGAACCAGACGACGTACTCGCGAACGTCGCTCCCGGAGGAATTCCGGTTCTCGACCGTGAACACGACGTCGAAGCGATTGGTGGCGTCGGGCTTCAGACCCGCACCGCCAGAGCCGACACGCCCGAAGTTCAGGTACAGCTCACCCGTACTCGGGTGGTACGAGAGACGCTCTTCGTCACCAGCGCGAGAGTTCGGATCGATCGCGACGGGGGCGTCGCTGTCGCCGGCGACGCTCCCTCGGACGTCGCACCGCATCGAGGACTCCGTGAGCGCACCGGCCCCTATCGCGGCACCGGTACCGGCCGCGAGCGACCCGAGTCCGACCAGGAGTTTGCGGCGTTGCATGCTCTATCGATCGCCCTGGCCGCGGACGACTCGGTTAGACGTCACCCGGGGGACCCCCATTGTTATTAAGATCGAGCGTTCGGAGCAAAGGACCCCCGCGACGGCACAAGCCGCCTCACGTCGGAGCGACGACGACCGCAAACACGCCCCCGGTGAGAGAAAGATCGGGATTACGACACGACAGGCCGGGGCAAACAACTTTCAATTAACCAATAGCTAACTATTAAGTCATTTTTATTACAGCCGCGCAGTCTCCCGATCGGCACTATTTCCGCGTGACAACTGGTGGGTAACTAAGGATGTAGGGATGGTGTATACTCCCGGAGAACCTGTCAACAGGGGAGAGCGATGGGGGCCAAGAACACAGCCGACGAGTCGACGAGCGGCGGGGCTGCGATGACCGACGACGGGGCACAGACAGTCGAGGGGGACCAGGCACAGACGCCGGAACTGGGGGACGTCTACGAAGCGCTGAGCAACCGACGGCGACGCTTCGCGCTCCACCACCTGAAACAGCTCGACGAGGAACAGCCGGTGGACATCTCGACGCTCTCGACGCAGGTCGCGGCGTGGGAGAACGGGACCGACCCGGAGCAGTTGGGCTACGCCGACCGGAAGAACGTCCACACGTCGCTCTATCAGTTCCACGTACCGAAGATGGACGACCTCGGGCTGGTGAACTACGACCGCAGTCGAGGGACGGTCGAACTCACCCAGTACGGCCGGGACGTCGACGTCTATCTGGAGGCGGTCTACGGCCGCGAGATCCCGTGGGCGACGTACTTCCTGCTGCTCTCGGTGGTCATGACCGGGGTCGCGGTGGCGGCGTGGGCCGACGCGCCGCTGTTCGACCTCGTGTCCGACGGGAGCTGGACGCTCTTCGTCGCGGTGAGCTTCCTCGTCTCTTCGGCGGCCTACGCCTACTCGAATCGGAGCATGCGCGTCGGCTCGGAGGGGTCACCGCCGGAAGTCGAGACGGAGTGATGGGCCGGAACGCACGTCTCGCCCTCCCCGGCGTGGCCGCGTTGACCGCGGCCCTCGGCACGACCGGACCCGGCGCGTTCGCCGCGGCGTCGCGGGACCGGATCACGCAGATCGACGTCGCCGACGGCGACGCCTACCCCGGACTGACGTCGTACGAGTGCGAGGGGGACGGCCGGGCAGACCCCGAATCGAGAAACCGGGGTCCGAACGCCGGAACGCACGCCGCCCTAATCGTCCCGAAGCGACGGCCCGAAGTCTCCACGGACCGCGACGGAGTCGGCGGGGGCGTCGCTGGCAACGAGCAGACGCGGAGAGAGATCTGACGAGGGGCAGTGTTCCGAAGTAGCGACAGGATCGATCCGCTCGAACTGGTTCCGGGGATGCGGCGGGGCGCGCCGAAGCGAAACGTCATCGTCGTGCTCGTCTACCTGTTTCTCTCGCTCCTCGTCGGCGGCGTAGTCTGGGAGCTACTCCCTCGCGTGCTGCTCGCGGCGGTCGACGGCTGGCGTCCGCCGCTCCGGACCTGGCGAGCGCAATCACCTTAAGTCGGGCACGCGTGGCACTTGCCATGACCGACCGAACCGCCGCCGTCTCCCGGGAGACGGCCGAGACGGATATCGACTGTACGCTCGACGTCGACGGCGACGGCGACGCCGCCGTGGACACGGGCGTGGGCTTTTTCGACCACATGCTCGAATCGTTCGCGAAACACGGCCTGTTCGACCTCACCGTCGAGTG
>Ga0207797_1002546_pt1 | contig 12594 bp, 11 predicted proteins | sample PRCRCaboRojoPR_6_FD_187275 | JGI IMG/M metagenome (GOLD analysis project Ga0207797, IMG submission 187275) | Marine sediment microbial community from Cabo Rojo, Puerto Rico - PR CR 10% Liquid 1 (SPAdes) | ecosystem: Environmental > Aquatic > Marine > Coastal > Sediment | place: Cabo Rojo, Puerto... | reverse complement strand
GGCGGCGGCCACATCGGCTGTCCGTACACCCGCGAGACGGTGGCCGAGGGCGCGACGGTCGTCGAACACGAGGATCCGGTCGCCGTCGCCGACGGCATCTACGCCCTCGGCGAGATTCCGCGCCCGCACGCCGACGCCGCGGTGGGCGTGATCGACACCGACGACGGGCGCCAACCTGACCCCGTCCCGGACGATCAGGCGCTCGCCGTCGAGACTGACGGCGGCGTCGCGGTCGTCCTCGGCTGTGGGCACGCCGGCCTCCGCAACACCGTCGAGTACGCGGAGTCGGTGACCGGCGGCACGGTTCGCACCATCGTCGGCGGGACCCACCTCGTCGCCCGCGACGAGACGGAGATTCACGAACTCGCCGACTGGCTCGACGGTCGGATCGATTGCTTCGGGGCCGCCCACTGCACGGGGTCGACCGCCCGGCGGATTCTGGCCGAGCGACTGCCCGATGCCTTCGAGTCCGTCGGCGTCGGTACGGTGCTCGACCTGTAGCCGTCGGACGCCCGGTCGAGCCGTTGTGTCGGAGTCGACACAGACAAACGATTTGTGCGCGGAGCGACGACTCCCACCAATGTCACGTCCGATCACCGCGGCCGGCCGGCGGGCCGATACGCCGGCGGAGGCGTAGCGTGTCCGACCTGCCACCTGTCTACGGCGGGGAGACCCTCCACGTCCGTCTCGACGAGGGCGAGGACGACATCGAATCCATCGACCCCGCCGACGCCCGACGATTCCTCGGCGGCAACGGCTTCGCGGCGAAGGCCGTCCACGACCACGTGCCGGTCGACGCCGACCCGTTCGACCCCGAGAACGTCGTCGCCTTCACCGTCGGGCCGATGAACGCGACGCCCTTCCAGTCGACGAGTCGGGGCGTCGTCGGCTTCGTCAGCCCCCAGACGGACGGCTTCTTCGACAGTACGTTCGGCGGTACCTTCCCGCGTGCCCAGAAGACGACGGGCTTCGAGAGCATCGTCCTCCACGGCGCCGCCGACGAACTCTCGTACGTCCACGTCGACAGCGAGGGCGCGACGGTCGTTCCCGCACCCGGCCTCGCGGGCCTCGACACCTACGAGACCTGTGCCGAAGTCGAGGAACTCGCCGCGGCGGACGCGGAGAACGACGTCCACGTCGTCGCCGCCGGTCCCGCCGGTGAGAACCTCGTCCGCTTCGCCTGTCTGCTCCACGACTCCGAGATGCGGGAAGGGGTCGCGGGCCGTGGTGGCGCCGGCGCCGTCCTCGGGTCGAAAAACGTGAAAGCCGTCGTCGTCGAGGAGGGGGATTTCAGCCCCGAACCGGCCGCAGACGGCGACTTACGCGAACTCGTCGGCAGTCGGATGAAGCCCCTGATGGCGGAGACGGAGATGCTCCAGGACTACGGCACGGCCGGCCTCGTCAACCCCATCAACGAGATGGGGAAACTCGGGCGGCGGAACAACCGGGTCGAACACTCGCCCCGCGAGGACGCCGAGGCGATCAGCGGCGAACTGATCCGCGAGGAGTACGTCACCGAGGACACGACGTGTGCGAACTGCGCCGTCGCCTGCGGCAAACACGTCACCGTCGAGAGCGAGGGCGTCACCGACGCGAAGATTCCCGAGTTCGAGAGTCTGTTCGGCACGGCGACCATGACCGACGTCTTCGACGTCGAACGGGTGATCAAAGCCAACGACCTCTGTGACCGCCTCGGGATGGACACCATCTCGTGGGGCGTCTCCGTCGCGTTCGCCCGCGAGTGTTACGACGAGGGGCTCCTGACCGACGACGACTGCCCACATCTCGCCTTCGGCGACGCCGACGGCCTCGTCGAACTCGCCCGTCTGACCGCCCACCGCGAGGGGTTCGGCGACCGACTCGCCGAGGGATCGTTCCGCCTCGCGGCCGAGTTGGACGAGGACGCCGAGCGCTACCTTCACGGCGTGAAGGGCCTGGAGTTCGCCGCCCACTCGCCGCGGGGGCTGAAGGGGATGAGCATCGGCTACGCCACGTCGACGCGCGGTGGCTCTCACCACGACACCCGCCCGACGCCGCAGTACGACGGCGAACACGCCGAGACGACGGCGGGGACCCCCGAGTTCGCGGCTCGCACCCAGCATTTCACCGCCCTCGGCGACTCCCTCACCCAGTGTCGGTTCGTGAGCGAGGGCGGCTACGACAAACGCGTCACCCACCGCTACCGCGACGCCATCAACGCGGCGACGGGGTGGGACCTCTCGACCGAGGCCGTCGAACGCATCGGCGAGCGGGTCTACAACCTCGAACGCCTGATCAACGTCGAACGTGGCGTCGCGCGCCGCGAGACGGACACGCTCTCCCACCGCGTGATGCACGAACCCATCCCTGACGGGCCGGCCGAGGGGATGTACTGCCCGCCGGAGGAACTGTCGGCGATGCTCGACGAGTACTACGAGTTCCGCGGGTGGGACGACAATGGAATTCCGACTGCGGAGCGTCTCGACGCCCTCGACATGGCGGAACTGGCGGACTGATCGGCCGGAACGTATAGACCGTCCCCGTCTCCTCGTCGTCGCCTTCTGCGCCCCGTCGAGCGGGCGCGAACTCGTCTGGAGCCGCTTTGGTCACTAGCTGCCGGCCTCGCGGTAGCCGGCGACGAACCACGCACTCAGCGCGACGACGGCGGCGACGATCACGAACGCCCAGAACGCGACCCACGCGCCGAGGCCGACGCTCCCAGTTCGAACCGCGGCGGCGACGCCCGTCCCCGCGGCGACGACGAACGGGGTCAGGAAAGGCAGGTCGGTCCACGACCCGCCCGCGTTGTAGTACTCGACGGCGTAGCCCCAGACGTTGCCGACGGTGAACTGGAAGAGGACGAGGCCGAAGAGGCCGGAGAGAACGGCGCGCATCGCCGAACCGGTGGTTACCGTGTCGGCGCGCAGGAGCGAGACGGTCGTGCCGACGAGAAAGACGGCCAGCATCAGGGCGTGCCAGGGGCGGAGTCGCTCGCGGAGGGCCATGGGCGGGCCTCGACCGCCGAGCCAAAGAGCGTAGCGCCTCGGTCGAGGCCCGCGTGCTCAACGCCACGTTTCCTATCGCGACATATGATTTATTCTGGTCGGGGCCCGGGAGCGCACGGACAACACGGATTTATTCACCTCCGTCCCGGACGGTGAGGTATGAGCGGACTCTCGCTGGACGCCACGCAGCTGGATCGCTACTCCCGGCACATCATCATGGACGAGGTGGGGCCGGGGGGGCAGAAGCGCCTGCTGGATTCGAGCGCGCTCGTCGTCGGCGCCGGCGGCCTCGGCGCGCCCGTCATCCAGTACCTCGCGGCCGCGGGCGTCGGACGCCTCGGCGTCGTCGACGACGACCGGGTCGAGCGTTCGAACCTGCAACGACAGGTCATCCACGGCGACAACGACGTGGGCCGGCCGAAAGTCAACAGCGCGAAGGACTTCGTGGCCTCGCTCAACCCCGACGTCGACGTCGACACCTACGAGATGCGCCTCAGCCGCGAGAACGCCGACCTCCTCACCGACTACGACATCGTCGTCGACGCCTCCGACAACTTCCCGACGCGCTATCTCGTCAACGACACCTGTCGACTCGCCGGCATCCCCGTCTCCCACGGCGCCATCTACAAGTTCGAGGGGCAGGTGACGACGCTCCACCCCGACGGACCCTGTTATCGCTGTCTGTTCCGCGAGGCGCCCGAACCCGGCACCGTCCCCGACTGCGCGACGACGGGCGTCCTCGGTGTTCTCCCCGGGACCGTCGGCTGTATCCAGGCGACCGAGGCCGTGAAAGTCCTCCTCGACGCCGGGGAGCCCCTGATCGGGCGCCTGCTCTTCTACGACGCGATGGACATGAGCTTCGAGACGGTGCCCTACGCCAAGGACCCCGACTGCCCCGTCTGTGGCGACGACCCCATCGACTCCATCGAGGACATCGAGTACGTCGATGGGTGTGCCATCGGCGCGGACTGATACGCTTTGTTGTAACTGTTTCCCGGTGAGTCGCCAGCCCGGCACGGAGACTCACCGGTAATGATTACAACGATCCGTACGAGCCGAACGAAATCCTTTAGCGGGCGCGAGGAAGACAAACTACTGAGGGACCGTGGGTTAGCCTGGTATACTTCGGGCCTTGGGTGCCCGTGACCCCGGTTCGAATCCGGGCGGTCCCACTCTTGTGCGAGGAACGAAGGTGACGAGCCAAGAGTATACACGCCCGGATTCGAAGCAGGGAGAGAAGCGAACGGAGTGAGCGGACCGACCGTGGTTCGATATCCGGGCGGTCCCATGAGCGAGCCTTGCGAGCGAATGGGGCCTTGTGGACGACCGAAGGGAGTCCACGATGGTCCCATTCCCACTTTTTGCTCAGTCACTACGTTCCCTCGCAAAAACTTGGGGAAAAACCGCACGGCAGGATTCGAATCAGGGAGCGAAGCGAAACGACCAAAGTGGGGAGTTTGAGTACCCGTCTCGGGGATCGACGGCACCCAGAACTCCGTACCGGAGGTGTTTTGTGGCGCTGACGGGAACGGGAGGTAGACGGCACGGTCAGCCAGCCCCTTTCAGCCCACGTGGTTCTCCACGTGTGGTTCCGTTGACTGACCTACCCCGTCTCTCTACCAACCACGAGCGACCGCCACGGCGGCTTCGAAACACACCTGACAGCCTCAGAGGCATCGATAAGAGTACGAGCGGGGAGATTCGCAGAGCCGTTCTCTCACCCCGGCAACGGCCCCAGAATCCTGCCGGTGCGTGGTCTCTGCTCGTCGAAGACACGTCGGTCACTGTTCGTAGAGTAGTTGTACGCGCGTGCGTCCGCCGTCGAGGACAAGCGCTTTCACTCCCAACCGCGAGGGTCGGCCATGGGTCTGCGTTCGTTCCTCGAAGGGATCCCCTGGTGGGGGTACGGCGTCGTCGGCGTCCTGTATCTCGCCTTCCTCGGCGTTCGACTGTTCGAGGGGTCGACGCTCTCCACGCCGGGCCTCGTGGTTCGGCTCCTCCTCGGCTGGTGGCTCATCTTCGTGAGCTATCTGAAGTACTACGGCTACCTCTGACCGTCAGAAGTTTGTGCCCGTTCCACGAGTCGGGAATCGATGCCCTCCATCAGACCGCTCGCGTTCGGTTCGAGCGTCGTCGCCGCGTGTTCGCTCGCCGGCGTCGCCGTCGCACAGCCCGAGATGGGGTCCAACCTCGGCCTCGGAACCCGCGTCGCCCTCCGATTCGGCGTCGTCCTCGTGATCAACCTCGTGCTCGGCGGGGCGATCTATCTCCTCGCGCCCGACTACGTCCGGCGGATGGTCGCCGACATCCGTGACGACGCCGGCACCGCCTTCCTCTGGGGCTTGCTCACCGGCATCGCCGTCCCCATCGCCCTCGTACTGATCGCCCTCACGATCATCGGCCTCCTGATCACGATTCCGGGCCTGATCGCGCTGTTTTTCGTCGGCCTGATCGGCAACGCGGTCACCATCTGCTGGATCGGGACGCTCCTGACCGAGGGCGACGCCCCCGACGGGACGGCCGTCGGCGTCGGCGCCGTCGTGCTAGCCGTCGTCGGCGCGATACCTATCCTCGGTAACCTCGCGACCACGCTCGTCGGCTTCTTCGGCCTCGGCGCCGTCGGGCGCGACCTGTACACCTCCTGGCAGGGGTAGGGGTACCGACGTTTTTGTCCCCCGCCTCCGACCGGGCCGTATGCGATCACGGACGGTCACCGGCGGTGGCGGGGTCGAGATTCACGTCGAGGAGCACGGGCCGAGCGACGCTCGTTCCGTCCTCCTGATCCACGGCTTCTCGCAGTCGCGACTCGCGTGGACGCCGCAGTTCGAGTCGTCGCTCGTCGACGACTATCGCCTCGTCGCGATGGATCTCCGGGGCCACGGCGCGTCGGGGACGCCGGCCGACCCGGACGCCTATCGCGACTCCGCGCTGTGGGCCGACGACGTGCGGGCCGTCATCGAGGGGTTGGCACTCGACGAACCCACTCTCGTCGGCTGGTCGTACGGGGGCCTCGTCGTCTCGGACTACCTCGCGACCCACGGCGACGACGCGGTTGCCGGCGCCGTCCTCGTCGACGGCATTACGGAGAAAGGGACCGCCGACGCCGACCGGTTCGCGGGCGAGCAGTTCGTGGCCCTCGATTCCGGCTTCCGGTCGACCGACGCCGAGGAGAGCGTCGCGGCTCTCGACGCCTTCGTCGACCTCTGTGTCGAGTGTGCCCTCGGCGACGCGGACCGATACCGGATGCTCGGCTACAACGTCGCGGTGCCACCGTTCGTCCGCGCGGCGATGCAGGATCGCACCGTCGAACACGAGGCGGCCTTGGCCGACGTGGCGACGCCGGTCCTGTTGATCCACGGCACGGCCGACCCGGTGGTCCGGCCGGCCGCGGCGAGAAAGCACGCCGACCTGTTCCCGAACGCGACGCTCGAACTGTACGAGGGCGTCGGTCACTCCCCGTTTTTCGAGGTTCCGGATCGGTTCGAGGCGGATCTACGCGCGTTTCTGGAGTAGTTACTCCGTCGCCGCTCGCAGGCGGGGGTGACCGTCGACGACGGCGTCGCCGAGGGTCGCCACGTCGTCGGGGTAGAACGCCTCGAACGCGGCGACGAACTCGCGGGCGCGTTCGCGGGGCGGGCCTCGCGGCACGGCTTCGAGAACGGGGTCGGCGTCGGCGAGGAGGCGGAGGCGCGGTTCGGCGGCCGTCGGCGGCGTCGCCTCGACGCGCAGGTCGCCGTCCGTCCGGTCGAAGACGGCCGCAGTCGCCGACGGCGTGTGCGTCCACGTCGGCGGCAGGTCGACGCCCGCGTACAGATCGAGCAGAAACGTCGCGAAGACGTCCTCGCATCCCCGACAGAGCGGGTACGTCCCCCGCGAGACGACGCGGTCGTCGACGAGGCTCGCGAGGGCGACCAGTCCCGTCTCGTCGACGGGCCGGTCGCAGAACCCGCAGGCGTCGGCGTCCGGGTCCCGTGGCTGCCAGTGCCGGGTCAGGTCGACCACCTCGGGCCGACAGCCGTCACAGACGAACGCCGTGTCGGGGAGCGGTGCGTCGGGGTCGATCCGCCGGCGAACCCGAATCCGGCCGTGGCGACGCGCCGGCGACCGACGGAAGTGGCTCCCGCAGACGTGACAGCGTCTGATGGGACGCATGTACGCGAGTCGCGTCCTGACGAGCATAACCGTTTCCCGGATCGTCAGACGGTCGTCGGACGGGAACCATGAAGTGGGCGCGCGGAGTCGGGCGAGACGAATGACCGACCGAGCCACCGAGTTCACGCCGGCGGCGGCCGTCGCCCACCTCCGGGCGCAGGGCGTCGTCCCGCCCGACGCCGACGCGACTGCCCGCTCTCTGGGCGGCGGCGTCTCGAACTACGTCTACCAGGTCACCTGGGACGACGACTGCCTCGTCGTGAAACGCCCCCTTCCGAACCTCGCCGTCGAGGACGACTGGCCGGCGGACGTGGACCGCGTCCACAACGAGGCCGCGGCCATCCGCGCTTACGACGCCGTCCTCCGAGACACCGGCCTCGCGGCCCGTGTCCCCCGCGTCGTCAGCGAGACTCGGGAGCCGGACCACGTCGTCGCCATCGAGTGTGCGCCCGCGGACGCCGGGATGTGGAAGACGGAACTCCTCGGCGGGCGCGTCGACGCCGGCGTCGCCACCGCGGTTGGCGACGTCCTCGGCGCCGTCCACGACGCCACGTCGACCGACGACGCGGTGCGCGACCGATTCGCCAGCAAGCGCCCGTTCGATCAACTGCGCGTCGACCCCTACCACCGCACGACGGCGGCGCGTCACCCCGACGTGGCCGACGCCATCCACGCGGAAATCGACCGCCTCATGGACACCTCGCGGACGCTCGTCCACGGCGACTACAGCCCGAAGAACGTCCTCGTCGACCGCGCCGACGACCTCGTCCCGTGGATCCTCGACTTCGAGGTGGCTCACTGGGGCGACCCCGCGTTCGACACCGCCTTCATGCTCAACCACCTGTACATCAAGTCCATCTACAACCACGGACAGCACGCGGCCTACGCCGGCGCCGCCGACCGGTTCTGGACGGCCTACGACCGGGCCGTCGACTGGGACATCGAGCGCGAGACGGTCGCCGAACTCGCCGTCTTGATGCTCGCGCGGGTCGACGGCAAGTCGCCCGTCGAGTACGTCGAACGCGAGGCCGTCGCCGACGCCCTCCGCCGCGTCGCCAAGCGGACGCTCCGCGGCGACGCCGAGACGCTCCCCGAGTTCGCGGCCCTCGCTCGCGAGGAGGCCGAAGCGCTATGACCGAGATAACCGGCGTCGACGCCTGGGAGGTCCTCGACTCGCGGGGCGACCCCACGGTCCGGGTTCGCGTGGACGCGGGCGACGCGAGCGGCACGTTCACCGTCCCCGCCGGGGCGAGTACGGGCGCTCACGAGGCCGTCGAGCGCCGTGACGGTGGTGACCGGTACGGCGGCCGGGGCGTGCGCGACGCCTGCGCGGCCGTCCGCGACGAACTCGCGCCGGTCGTCGTGGGGCGGGACGTGACGGATCAGGTGGGCGTCGACGAGGCGCTGGCCGACCGCGACGGAACCGAGAACCTGTCGGCCCTCGGCGCCAACGCCGTCCTCGGCGTCTCGGGCGCCGTCGCCGGCGCCGCCGCGGCCGCGACCGACCGGCCGCTCTACGAGGTACTGGCTCCCGCCGGAGGGCCGGGCGACCTGCCGATGCCCATGATCAACGTCCTCAGCGGCGGCCTCCACGCCGCGGCCGACCTGCCGATACAGGACTTCCTCGCCGTGCCCGTCGGCGCCGAGACGTACCCCGAGGCGCTGGAGACGGTGTGGGACGTGCGCCGGGCGGCCGGCGCGCGCATCGGCGCGGGCGACCATCCGCCCTCCGTCGCCGACGAGGGCGGGTTCGTCCCGCCCGTCGCCGACGCGGACGCGGCCTTCGACCTCCTCGTCGGCGCGATTCGGGACGCCGGCTACGACCCCGGTGAGGAGGTGGCCATCGCCGTCGACGTGGCGGCCACGCACTTCTACGACGCCGACCGCGACCGGTACGTCCTCGCCGACGAGACGCTCGACCGGGAGGCGATGATCGACCGCGTCGTCGGCTGGATCGACGCCCATCCCGTTCGCTCCGTCGAGGACCCCCTCGCCGAGGACGACTGGGAGGGGTGGGAACGACTGGCCGACCGCGTCGGCGACCGGGTGCAGTTGCTCGGCGACGACCTGTTGGCGACGAACGCGAGGCGGGTAGAACGGGCGCGCGACGTCGGCGCGACCAACGCGGCGCTCATCAAGCCGAATCAGGCGGGGACGGTGACCCGGACGCGGCGGGTCCTCGAAGCGGCGCAGGACGCGGGCTGGGCACCCGTCGTCTCCGCGCGCTCCGGCGAGACGTGTGATTCGACCATCGCCGACCTCGCGGTCGGTCTCGACGCCGGCCAGATCAAGATCGGCTCGCTCGCCCGCTCCGAACGCCTCGCGAAGTACAACCGCCTGCTCGGCATCGACCGCACGTCCGACGGCGGGTTCGCGGGCGGCGACGCGCTGGCGCCGCTCGACTGATCGGGACCCGTCGTCACTGGATCCCGTGGCACACCACCGGCGCCGACTTGGGTACGACCGCGCGACGGATGCCGTGGGCGCCACGATCCGACCCCCCGGTGGCACCACTGACGGACCTGCGGTCGTGGCGGAGGCACCCCTGCCGGACCGTGACCCCCCTGCCGTCCGTCGCCGACCGGTCGCGGTACACCGCGGCCGCGGTGTACACTCCCGACGACCGCCCGGTGGTAGTTGAGTACTTTGCCGTTACTCACGTTACGACCGTTACTTCGATAGCACCCCGGCACGACCGAGGGGTATGAACGTCGCCGAACGGGTCCACGTCATGCCGCTGGGGTTCGAACACGACCGGATCGTCGACCCCGCCGTCGAGTACCGCGCCGACCGGGTGATCCTGCTCGACTGGATCGCGGACGACATCGAGCGACCGCCCTACCACGCGGACGTGTTCGCCGACCTCGAGGCGGCCGGTATCGACGTGGAGCGCCGGGACTGCGAACTGTTCGACCTCTACGACTCCATCGCGGTCATCGCCGAAATCGCGACCGCCGAGGCGACGCCGACCGACGACGCCGACGTCGCCAACGACGTGTACGTGAACCTCGCGACCGGAAGCAAGATCACGGCCATCGGCGGTATGATCGCCTGCATGGTGACCGGCGACGCCAGCCCCTACTACGTTCGCGCGGAGCGCTACGCGTCGGGGACGGAGCCGGTGGGCTACGGGATGGAACTCGCTATCGACCTCCCGACGTATCCGATGGACCGGCCCGACCGCCAACAGATCGCGGTCCTCGACCGACTCGTCGAGGCGGGGCCACAGTCGAAGAAACGGCTGATCCGGTTCGGTGCCGATCAGGACCTACCCTTCGTTCGAGACTGTGACCGACCGTTCGACGGCGGCGGCAAGCCGACAAAGCAGTCGTACGCGCGGCTCCGCCGGCACGTCGTCGATCCGCTCGTCGACCGCGAGTTCGTCACCGTCGAATCGGTCGGGACGACCCGACAGGTCCGGGTGACGGATGCCGGTCGGAACGCGCGCACGGCGTTCGGTTTCGTCCTCGACTAGACCCGGTCGAGCAATGGGGCGAGTCGCTCGTCGTCGTCGAACGCCTCGCTCAGCGCCGTCGTGTCGTACTCGGGGTCGTACTCGGGGCGCCCCTTCCCCACCAGGGACTCGCTCCCGTCGGTCGCCATGTGGACGAGTCCGTCGGCTTCGAGTTCGTTGAGCGCACGCGTCGCCGCCGCCTCGGAGACGGACCCCACCACGTCGCCGTCGACAGTGTCGACGTATTCGGAACAGGCGCGGGCGATTTCACCCGCGTGCGCCGGGGTGTCGTCCGCCGCCGATAGCTGGGCGACGCCGATCAGCGCGAGTCGTTGCGTGAGCGTCGTCGAGTCGAGGTCGGCCATACCAGTGGTTCGAGCGTCGAACTTCAAAACTGTACCTGATGTGTCGTAACGGCGTGTCGTCGCGCCGTTCGGTCGGTACGCCGTCACGTCGCCCACGAGACGACGAGTCGCACCCCGTGCTGGTAGTCCGGATCGACCGTCGCGTGCCACCCGTGGACCTGTGCGAGCGTCCGGACCATCGGGAGCGCCGTCCCGCGCGTCGTGTTCGCCACCGCGTCGCCGTAGTCGAAGTAGCGTTCGGGATCCCCCGTCGGTGGGTCGCCGTCGCCCGTGATGGTGACCCCGTCGTCGCGGTGCTCGACGACCACCGTCGACGCGCCGTTGTCGAGGGCGAACTCGAACGCACGGGCGAAGAGGAGTTCGAAGCGAGCGGGATCGGCCTCGACCGTCCCGTCGCCCTCGACGGTGAGGCTGGCGTCGAGGGCGCCGGCCTCGGCCTCGGGCCAGGCCGCCCGGACCGCATCCCGAAACTCGACGGTGACGGGATCGGTCATCGTCCGGCCGTACTGCGCCAGCGTCGCGAAGTCGTTCATCAGTTGCGTGGTTCGGTCGGTCGTGTCCGTCGCCGTCCGGAGCGCGTCACGGGCACCGTCCACGTCCCCGTCTTCGAGCCGTGCCATCGCCCAGCGGACGTTACCCCGGACGACCGTCACGGCGTTACGGAGTTCGTGGCGCATCCCGTCCGAGAGGTCCTCGAGTTGCCGGTTGTGGCGTTCGAGTTCCCGCCGCTTGCGCTCGATCCGCGTCACGTCGGAGAGGACGACGATGTACCCGAGCGACCCCTGTCCCACCTCGAACGCGTTCTCGCTCACCACGTAGTGTCGGCGCTCCCCGTCGACGTCGACGGTGACTACGTCGTCCGCCGCGTCGAGTGCCGTCGCGAGACCCGGCACCGCGTCGGTCGGCTCACCGACCGCGTCGTCGAGGGCGGGAAAGAGGCGGCGGGCGGCGGCGTTGAACTCACGAACCCGGCCGTCGTCGTCGAGAAAGATCGTCGGTCCGTCGACGTCCCCGGTGAGTTGGACGGCGAAGAAGCGATCCTCGAAGACGAAGAGGACGCCGAGGGTGAACGCCGCCACGCCGAGGGGGGCGTGGATCATGTCGAGGAGCATCGGCGTCGCGTAGCCGACGATATCGAGGACGACCGGGAGGCCGGCGAGGGCGACCAGCCCCGCGAGGGGGGTGGCGTCGTACTCCGACTCCGCGAACGCCTCGAAGAGGGCGAACATCCCCACGCCGGCGAGCAGGTAGGAGAGGCCGGTGACGATCCAGTGAAACAGCCCCTGCTGAATCGCTAGATGTCGAAACGGCTCGGCGACGACGGCGGTCGTGAAATAGAGGTGGTGGAGGGGGTTGGTCACTTTCACCGCGACGACGACGAGATACAGGGCGACGGCGGCGCGTCGGTAGGCGGACCGCCGGTGGTACGTTCGACCGGTGTACGCCGAGCAGAAGTAGAGCCAGGCGAAGACGGTGCTGAAGCCGAGGATCAACCCGACGAGATAGACGACCGTCTTCAGATCGGTCGAGGGGACGAGGAGGAGGAGGGCGTGGGCGACGGCCCAACTCCCGCTCGTCGCGAGGAGGGCGACCAGTCCGTGACGGGTGTCGACGTCCTCGATCCGACGGGTGTGGCGGG
>Ga0207797_1002545_pt1 | contig 12597 bp, 10 predicted proteins | sample PRCRCaboRojoPR_6_FD_187275 | JGI IMG/M metagenome (GOLD analysis project Ga0207797, IMG submission 187275) | Marine sediment microbial community from Cabo Rojo, Puerto Rico - PR CR 10% Liquid 1 (SPAdes) | ecosystem: Environmental > Aquatic > Marine > Coastal > Sediment | place: Cabo Rojo, Puerto... | reverse complement strand
CGGATCGGTTTCCGCGATCCCAATCTCCTGGGTGTAAGCCACGGCTTCCTCGAAGCTGCGGCCCTCTTCCATCCGGGTGAGAATTAAATTGGTGGTGGAGTTGAACACGCCCCGGATGGCGTTCACCCGCGCTCCCGGCATACCGCACCGTCCGATCGAAAAGACCGGGGCCCCGTCCATCACCGCAGATTCAAAGAAAAAGGATTTTCCGACCTCCCGGGCCAGGCCTGAAAGCTCCCGGTAGCCGTGCACGACCGGGCCTTTGTTGGCCGTCACGGCGTGCATGCCCTGCTGGAGGGCGCTGGAAAGATAATTCAGGGCGGGCTGGCCGTCCTGATAGCTGACCGGGGTGGTTTCCAGCAGGGCATCCGCAGGACAGCGCTGGATGAACTCCCCGGATCCGCTGATCGGTTCGATGCTGAGTTCGTTCAGGGAAAACCCATCCCGGACCAACCCGAGAGCCTCCTCGAGGAGAATACCGGAAGGGTTTACGGCCGCCCCGTGCGAGCCGGTGGCAATCCCTACCACCCGCAGGGTCAGCCCGAAATCATCCCGCAGATCGGTTTCTTTTTCCTGGATCAGGTCAGCGAATGCCCGGCCGACGTTGCCGAAGCCAAGCATTGCCAGGTCGATGGTTTGTTGAGGAGGAGCAGGGGACATAAGGGCCTTCCGTGGTCAGCCGGTCCAGGCGCGGTTCAGCGGCGGCCTTTCTTGTGCCGGCTCTTGAGGGTTTGAATTTCTTGTTCGGTCAAATCCGGGATTTCTTCGGTGTCTTTGATGTTCAGGGCCCGGCGCTGCGCCTTCCGCCAGCGGGACAGCCGTTCAGCGACAGCAGGTTCATACCCCTGGCTGGACGGCTGGTAAAAATAGGTCCCGAGCAGCTCTTTGGGAAGGTACTGCTGGGGCAGAAAGTGGTCTGGATGGGCATGGGGATACTGATAATCTTCTCCGTGGCCGAGCGCTTTTTTGTCCCGACTGCTGTCCTTGAGGTGGTCAGGGACCTCGGTCTGCCGGGCTTTTTCGATCAGGTCGAAGGCTTTGAAATAGGCCCCGGTTGAGTTAGATTTCGGGGCGGTGGCCAGGTACAGGGTGGCCTGGACGATCGGATATACTCCTTCCGGCAGGCCGACGAATTCAAAGGCCTGGGCCGCGGCATTGGCGATCAGCAGCCCCTGGGGGTCGGCCAGGCCGATATCCTCGCCGGCCGAGATGATCAGCCGGCGGAGGATGAAGCGCGGGTCCTCCCCGGCGTAGAGCATTTTAGCCAGCCAGTACAGGGCGGCATCGGGATCGGAGCCCCGGATCGACTTGATAAAGGCAGAAATGGTATCGTAGTGGGCATCCCCGTCTTTGTCATAGAGCACCGCCCGACGCTGGATTGAATCCTGGGCCACCTCGAGGGTGATCTCAATCGTGCCGTCGGCTCCGGACGGCGTAGATTCCACCGCCAGCTCCAGGGCGTTGAGCGCGTTGCGGGCGTCGCCGCCGGCCACCCGGACCAGGTGGGTTTCTGCTTTCTCGGTCAGGTTGATCTGCTGTCCGCCGTAGCCTCTTTCCGGGTCCTGGACGGCCCGGTGCAGCAGCGTGCGGATGTCCCGGTCGGCCAGAGCTTTGAGCTGGAAAATCCGGGACCGGGAGACCAGGGCGCTGTTGACCTCAAAGTAGGGGTTTTCGGTGGTCGCGCCGATCAGGGTGATGGTGCCGTTCTCGACATGGGGGAGCAGCGCATCCTGCTGAGCCTTGTTCCAGCGGTGTACCTCATCCACAAAAAGGATGGTCCTTTTCTGATACATTTTCCGCAGGTCGCGGGCTTCCTGGATCACCTGCCGGAGATCAGCCTTCCCGGCCATCACCGCCGAGAGGCTGGTGAAATGGGATTCAGTCTGGTTGGCGATCACCATCGCCAGGGTAGTTTTGCCGGTTCCCGGAGGCCCCCAGAAGATCAGGGAGGAAAACAGGCGGTCGGCGCGGATGGCCCGGTACAGCAGCTTGCCCTCGCCGACAATGTGCTCCTGGCCGACAAACTCGTCCAGGCTGCGCGGGCGCATCCGGGCAGCCAGGGGGGCCTTTCTCTTCATGCGCTCCTGCATGGCATGGTCAAATAAATCCATGGCACTATTCTATCACGGAGGAAAAAGGAGTTTGGTAAGTGTGAGACCCCCCGTGCACTCAGGCGTGGGGAGTGCTCAGGTCCGACCCCAGCCCAGGGCTTTAAGCAGCTGGCCGAGCATGAGGGGCAGCAGGCTGAAGCTCAGGGTCAGCCCCCAACCGGTCGGGCTCAAGGGGGTAGTTCCCAGCAGTTCAGACAGGAAGGGCAGGTGAACAGCAGCCAGCAGCAGCCCGATGCACAGACCGAGGGCGCCCCACACATACGGGTTGGTAGTGATCTCATTGCGGATCAGCCCTGTTCCCAGGCTGCGCATATTGAACACGTGCCAGAGCTGGGCAAACGCCAGGGTCAAAAAACCGACGGTGACCGCGTGCAGATTGTCCATCTCGAAGCGCCGGAGGGCCAGGATGAAAGATCCCAGCACGCTGATCCCGATCAGGGTGGAATAGGCGCTGATCCCCAGCCAGTGGTCCCGGGTGAGCACGGATTCATCCGGATCCCGGGGCGGATGGTGCATGACCTGCTCTGAGCCTTCGCCGACCCCGAGGGCCAGGGCCGGGAATACATCGGTGACCAGATTCAAATACAGGATCTGCAGCGGACGGATGGGCAGCGGGAGGCTGGTCAGGGAAGCCAGGGAAACCACCAGGATTTCGCTGGCATTGCAGGACAGCAAATAGATGGCAAATTTCCGAATGTTGTTGAAGATGTTCCGGCCCTGCTCAATCGCCACGGCGATAGTGGCAAAAGAATCATCCTTGAGCACCATGTCTGCGGCCTGCTGGGCTACCTGGGTCCCGCGCCTGCCCATGGCGATCCCGATATCGGCTTTTTTCAGGGCCGGGGCATCGTTGACCCCGTCCCCGGTCATGGCCACCACCTGGCCGCTCTCCTGCAGGGTGGATACCAGGTTCAGCTTCTGGCCCGGGTTGACCCGGGCAAAGATGTCGGCTTGCTCCGCTTCGGTTTCCAGGTTCCGATCCTCTTCGGTCAGATCCTGACCCCGGACGACTTTCGACTGCTCGTCGGGCACCATCTCTACCTGGGAGGCGATTGTTCGGGCGGTTTCCGCTTTATCCCCGGTGACCATCACCACTTCGACCCCGGCGCCCTGGCAGCGGTCGATCGCTCCCTGGACATCCTCCCGAGCCGGGTCAATTAAACCCGCCACCCCGAGAAAAGTCAGGTCCTGATAGGGATCCTCGTCAGGGCTTTCCAGCTCGCGCTCTCCCAGGGCAATCACCCGGAAGCCTTCCGCCGCCATCCGCTGGATGCGCTCCCGCCAGCGCCGGCGGTCGTCCTCTTCCAGGGTATGACGTGACTCCCGTCCAATCCCCCGGCTGCTGATCCGGAGGATTTCCTCCGGGGCCCCTTTCACCGCGGCCCAGAAACCGCCTTCCGGATCATCCTCCCTGCGGTGGATTGTGGCCATCATCTTGACCTCGGGGTCAAAAGCGATTTCGCGCTCTTCCGGATAAGTTTGGAGGAGTTCTTTTCTCCGGTAGCCGGCCCGGTGAGCGCCCTCCAGGAGGGCAATTTCCAGCGGATCGCCGACCGCTTCGCTGTCTTCCTCCGGGTGCAGCTCGGCGTTGCTGCACAGGGCGCTGACCCGGAAGGCCAGCTTGAGGGCCAGATGGTCGTCGGGCTGGACCGGGTCGCTGTCCAGGGTGAGCTTATCGCGGTCAGTGGATGGACCCGGCAGGCGGACATCTCCGCTCCGGGTGGCAAGCTGCTGCCAGGTCATTTCGTTCTCGGTCAGGGTCCCGGTCTTGTCGGTCAGGATCACCGTGGTGGAGCCCAGGGTTTCCACCGCGGAAAGCTGCCGCACCAGGGCGTTGCGGTCGGCCATCCGGCGCATCCCGGAGGCCAGGGCGATGGTGGCCACGATCGGCAGGCCCTCCGGTACCGCGGCGACCGCCAGGGCGATGGAGGTTTCCAGGATCAAAAAGAGGTCTCTTCCGACCAGGATCCCGACCAGGACCAGCAGGGCGGCAATTCCCAGGGTGATCCAGACCAGCCGTCCGCCCAGTTCATCGAGCCGCTTTTCCAGCGGGGTGCGTTCTTCCTCGGCTTCCTCTACCAGGGAAGAAATTTCGCCCAGCTCGGTCTCCATCCCGGTCGAGGTCACCACGGCCCGACCGGACCCGCGGGTTACAGCAGTGCCTTTGTAGACCATATTCACCCGCTCTGCCAGTGGGGTGCCTTCTTCGATTGGGCCGGTCGTTTTCCCTACCGGGACGGATTCTCCGGTCAGGGCGGATTCGTCTACCTGAAGGCGGGAAGCTTCCAGCAAACGGGCGTCCGCCGTGATCACATCCCCGCTTTCCACGGTCAGGATATCGCCGGGAACGATCCGGTCGGCCGGCAGAGTGACCATCCCGCCCTCCCGCAGCACCCGGGAATGCATTTTACCCAGCTCGCGGAGGGCTTCCATCGACCGCACCGCCCGGAGCTCGGTGAAAAAGCCCAGCAGGGCGTTGATCAGGATCACGGCCAGGATGGCCAGGCCTTCCACCGTTTCACCGAACAGGAAAGAAATTACCGTGGCGGAGCCCAGGAGCAGGACGATAATATTCTGGAACTGCTCGAAAAAGATCACCAGGGCGCTCCGGCGTTCGGCTTCCCGGAGTTTGTTGGGCCCGTACATTTGCAGGCGCTGTTCGATTTCTGCGTCGGTCAGGCCGGTTTCTGGATCGACCTCCAGCTCCTGAAGGACTTCCTGGTAGGGTTCTGTCCAGGGTTTTCCGCGGTAGGCTTCCTGTTGGGTTTGGTCTTCCATGTCACTTCCCCGCTGGCTGGATGATGCGCTGATTGATAGAGGAGCGCCCGCTGTTTACGGCGCCTCGGGAGACGAGCAGGGCGAACTTGTCCCGCTGCTCCTCTCAGTATTCTATCATCAGTGCTGTGGGGACGTGAGCCGGAGAGGTTGTATTGAACTGAACTTGGCAGGGTCAGGAGGATTTTTTACCGCGGGACCGCGCCGCCTGGAACGCAGCGATAAAATCTTGCACCGGAAGCTCCCCGATGGTCTCGCCGATCAGCTCGAGGGGCAGATCTTCCAGCTCCCGGAAGCGCACACAGGATTTCCCCATGTCCATCCGCTTGCCGGTTCGCTGATAAGCCTCCGCGAAGGCCGCGCGGTTTTCATCGGAGAGGTACACCCCTGTCAGGTACAGGGCCAGGTGATTTTTTTGATTGGCCAGGGCGGCGTACATCAGCGGCTTCCCGTTGTAGGTATCGGGGTAGGTCTCGAGGGGCACCTGGTAGCAGATCATGCCCCAGTTCATGGTCTCTTCATAGCCGGGAGGGAGGTGTTCCAGGACGGTCCCGCGGACCGTTTCCAGGATCTCGCGGCGGTCGTCGGGAAGGTCGTTCAGGTAGGCTGTTACATGTTCGGCCCGGGTAGTTTTCATCGGCTGCTCCTTAGTCACGCTGTTTTAACGTTGGTCCAGCCATTCTACCCGGGAATATTTAAAAGAGGATTAACGATTCAGGTGAGGATGAGAACCTGAACCGCAGCAGGATCAAGATGGCCCAATCAGCCGGGGATAGAACCAGCGCCGCAGGAAATAACCCGGATCCTGAGGTTCAAAGGACCGGTTCAGCGGTAATCGTCCCGGGGGGGATGGAAGATATCCAGCAGGCGGCAGTCAGTCACGGCCCTGCCGCTGTGCGGGGCATCCCGGGGGATCACGGCCGTGGTACCCGGTTCGAGCACCCGGGTTTCCCCGGAGATGGTCAGCTCGAATTGACCTTCCAGCACGACCGCGACCTGCTTGTGGCTGTGGCTGTGCTCGGGAAGGGCTGCCCCGGCCTCTACCTCCCAGAAAGCCAGGGTCATTTCCTCGGTGTGCAGGAACCGGGCGGTGTAGCCGGGGACAACTTCCCGGACCTCCAGGTTGTCGAGCTTGATGAAAGACATGGCAGCTCCTTCGCTTTCTGTTATTAAATTCGGCTCAGGTGAGCCTGGCGGCCAGCTCCCACCCGGCGGCCCCCAGGTAGTACAGGCCGAGCCCGGCCAGCAGCAGCCCGGAGATCAGCAGCAGCGTCCGGCGGGATGATGGACCGAGGGCTGAGGCGGTGCCCATCAGGCGGATCAGGATCAGCGAAGTCCCGATCATCACCCCGTAAAAAGCAAACAGCAGCCCCAGGGCGTACCCCGGTTGAGCCGACCAGGCCTCGAGGACTGCCGGACCGAGCACCAGGCTCCAGGCCAGGTAGGGGTTGGGGTTGAGCAGGTTGACCAGGACGGCCTGAAATATCGTCCTTGGCGGCTGTTCCATTTGCTCCGGTGCTGCGTCCGGGTTCTGGTGCCACCTGCGCACGGAACCAACGGCCAGGCTGATTAACAGGATTCCTCCAGCAGCCTGCAGTCCTACCCGCATCCCGGCCGGCAGCTGGCCGAGGGCCAGCACCGCGGTCAGGGCGATCGGTCCGTCGCTGATCAGGGGGGCGAAGGCTGCGGGGAGGGTTTTTCGCCAGCCCTGCTCGGCCACTTTAGTGAGGTAAAACACCTGCAGCGGCCCGGGCTGGAGGGCGGCAGCCAGGGCAAAGCTGGAGCCGATCAGCAGATAGCGGATCACGGGATCTCCCGGGCAGGCGGGGTTAGCCTCGGGACCAGCGGTCGGGACTTCAAACGGGTAGGTGTCATCAAATATGAACCACCAGGTCCCAGGATCGGGCCGGGGTGGGAATCCGGAGGGCAGGTCGGCCGGCGAACTCAGCCTCTTCCAGGGTCGGGTCTGCACCCCGGAACGGAGCCAGGGACTCAGCTTCCAGCAGCACCGCGGTCAGTGAAAAGTCCTTTTCCGGGGCCAGCGGTCCGGTGGACCGGGCCGGGAGCGGAGCTGCCTCCCGGCTGTACAGCGGGATCCCATCCAGGCGCAGGATGCCTTGTTCGAGGGGCTGACCGGTCAGCCGGCTTAACCGCTCCATCTGGTCTGGATCCAGGTCAAACACCAGCCCGCTCACCCGGGCGGCTGTGTTGGCGTGGATGGTCCGGGGATGTGAGGCTGGGTAAGGCTTTTCGAATTCGGTCAGGAACACAAACGTGCCGGGCAGGATCGGGTCCCGGAAGTTGAGGTAGTTCCAGCCCGGTTTGTGTTCGTCCTGGCCTCCTTCATAATTTTCATGGAGCAGGTACGGCCCCCAGCCGGTAAATTGTTCTTCCAACCCGGCAAGTTGTTGTTCGGACCCTTCTTCCAGGGCCAGGTTGAGCCCGGGCTGGTAGGGGAGCATGCCCGGCGGGACAAAGCTGAGATAGTCCTCGGGATCGGTGACTTCGATCAGCTCCAGGCACGGGCCGGACCGGAAATCGATAAACTGCAGCTCCTGGGAACCGGCAAAGGAAGAACCCTGCGGGCGGATGATGAAGCCCAGCTTTTGCAGTCGGACCAGGTCTTTTTGGGTGTAGCCGTGTCCGAAAATGTTGTGAATGGTCAGGGTGTTCATAGTCATGATTTGATGAGGGATGAGCGGTCAGGTTAGTAGTAAGGTAAAGACAATATGATTAAGCCGATGATCAGCGCTCCCAGGACGCCGAGCAGGATCGTCCACAGCACCATCAACCGGCGCAGCTCCGGGTCCTTCCAGCCCCGGATAAAGGTCGGGGTTCCCCGCAGGGAGCGCAGCCAGATCTGCCGCTGCCCGGCGTATACCCGGGAACCGACCGTAAATTGAAAGATCAAGTTGGCCAGGACCAGCAGCCCGAACAGGCAGAGCAGACCGCCGCCGACCAGGGTGGTCTGCGCAGCGGGAGCCGGGCTCAGGGTCACTTCCGGTCGAGGAATAGGTCCGGCGGGGAGCAGCAGGACCAGGAGAGCCGGTGAGTGATGCGGGGAAAACCGGGGCATGGATTAACCGTCCTCGGTCCCTTTTCGGGCCAGGATGGTCACGGTCGGGGGGTTGAGCAGCAGCACGCCGCTGATCAGGACAGCGATCAGGATCAGCACGCCGCCGATGATGCCTACCCCGACCGGTCCGAGCAGGTCCAGAATATTGATAATGGTCCTGGAAAAGGCGCTGCCGCGCGGATCCACATTGCCGGCCTTGATTTCCACCGCTCCCCACAGGCCGAAGGCCGTGATCCCGGACGCGATCCCGATATACAGCACGGACAGCCCCAGGGCGGTGAGCGGATTCATCGGTTCAGCGGTGGCCTGGTAGTCTTCTCCCAGCAAAATCCGGAGCACGACCATGACCTGTTCCGCGGCTTCGCTGTCTTCCAGGTCGAGCAGGACAGAAACTTCCTGGCCTTCTTCTTCGTAGAAGATTCGCACCGAACTCATGGTCTGGCGGACTTTCTCGATCGCCTGGAGCGGGATGATGAGCTTATTCAGCAGCTCAGTTCCTGCCAGCGGCTCCCCTGCCAGAGGCGGCTTGAGATCAACCGGTTGATCTTCGTCCGCCTCGGCTTTGATCACTTCATTTTCTGTGATTAATGTCACCCGGGTTTTGGATCGGGCGGTGTGTTTCCAGCCTCGGGGGAGCTTTAGTTTTGCCGGGCTGGGAAGTGCGGAGGACTTCCTGGTGGGGGAAGGCCGTTCTTCCGGGGCCGCGGCCTGGGGAGGTTCTTCGGCCCCAGTTGGGGCTTCTTCAGGCTCGGGTTGAGACGGCTTTCCAGGGACATCAGCTGCTTCTGGTCCCGGTTCCGGATCGGCGGCTTCCGGTTCTTGCGGGGCAGGAGCCGGAGGCGCGCCGTACGAGGAGGCTCCCGGCCAGGTCTCTGCGGCCGGATCCTCTTCGGGTTCGACGGGAGCGCCCTCCGGCTGTTTATCGAGCGGTTCCTGCCGCGGCACGGCATCCTCGGCGACCGGCTCCACGGGCGGTCTGTCTTCCAATTTGTGGAGGGCTTTTCTGGCCTGAACGTGGGTGGGGTTGATCTTCAGCACCTGCCGGAGGCATTTTTCACGCTGGTCTTGCGGCACCAGCCCGGCCATCACGTACCAGGCATCCGCATTGCGGGGCTGTTCCTTGATGATTTCCTGAACCATTTGAAAACCGGCTTGTTTTTCCCCCGCTTTGACCGCCTGGACGGCCTGCCTGAGTTTCTCGTTCATCGCCTGCCTCCTTTGATCTCGGAGCCGCGGAAGCCCGCCCGCTTACCCCGGCTGATGTAGGATGGTGAGGGCTGATTCGATTATACAATGAGGTTTCCGATCCCGCCAAGTATTCAACCCCCGTTCGGCTGCGGGCTGACTCGGGAGCGGGCGGCCGAAATAGGGGGTATCTAGATTTATATCCCTTCCTACCACTCGATCTATAAACAAACCAGGGCGCCTGTGCTAGAGTTAGGGTTAAGCAAGGATGATATCCACAGACCCTGGTTTTGGAGGATCTTCATGGGAAAAGGTTTCAGCCTCGGAAAAATTTTTGGGATCAAAATAGACATTGATTGGAGCTGGTTGTTCATTTTCATACTGGTCAGCTGGAATCTGACCACTGCTTTCGGTCAGATGCATCCGGACTGGGGCTGGACGCTGCGGATTGCCACCTCGGTAGCAGCCGCTTTGCTCTTTTTTGCCTCAGTCCTGGCGCATGAGCTGGCTCACTCGCTCGTGGCCCGGTCCCGCGGGCTGCCCGTCCGGGGGATCACCCTGTTCCTGTTCGGTGGTGTGTCCAACATTCAGAAGCATCCGCCTTCCCCGGTGGCGGAATTTTTGATCGCCGTGGTGGGGCCGATCACCAGCGGCGTGCTGGGTGTGATCTTTTTGGTGCTCTCCGGGCTCGGTCTGGCACCGATGGCCCAGGGTATGACGGATCCGACCCAGATTGCTGCCCAGCTCGGCCCGGTCCGCAGCCTGCTGCTCTGGCTCGGCCCGGTCAACTTGATCCTGGGAGTTTTCAACCTGATTCCCGGCTTTCCGCTCGACGGCGGGCGCATCCTGCGGTCGATCTTCTGGAAGCTGACGGATAACCTCAGGCAGGCCACCCGCTGGGCTTCCTGGGTTGGTCAGACGATCGCCTGGCTGATGATCGCCGGCGGCATCGCCATGGTCTTCGGCGCCCAGGTTCCTTTCTTTGGGTCCGGGCTGATCAACGGGCTGTGGTTGGCCTTTATCGGCTGGTTCCTGAACAGCGCGGCTATCAGCAGCTACCGTCAGATCGTCATTCAGGATGTGCTGGAAGGTGTGGAAGTCCGCCGGATGATGCGCGAGCAGATGCCTACTGTCTCCCGGGACGCTTCCGTAGAAGAGCTGGTTCATCATCACATCATGAAGTTCGATGACCACTCTTTTCCTGTTGTGGACGGGGATGAATTTGTTGGGACGGTCACCCTGCAGGATGTCCGGGAGATTTCCAGGGAGGCCTGGGATGGAACCCAGGTGGCGGAAATCATGACCCCGCAGCAGGACGTGGTCTGGGTGAGCTCCGACGAAGAAGCCGCGGACGCGTTTACCAAATTGAGCCGCCGGGACGTCCGGCAGCTGCCTGTGCTGGACCAGGGCCAGCTGGTCGGCGTGCTCAGCCGCCGGGATATCGTCCGCTGGCTGCAGTTTCAATCCGACCGGGAATTCGACCGCTCTCCCATGCTGGGCTGAGCGGCTCTTGATTGACATTGAATTGAGAATTCGTTTCAGGATAAAGGACAGCTGCTTATGACTATTGATATATTAACTGTAGAGGAATTCAAGGACCTGGTGGATTACCAGCACGAGCACAGCCTGTCAATTTACACGCCCACTCACCGGGGAGGGCAGGATATTCAGCAGGATCCCATCCGCTTTAAAAACCTGCTGGAGGATGCCAAGGAACGGTTGTTAGCCGGGGGAATGCGCCGGCCGGAGGTCGAGGAGTACCTCAAGCCGCTGCGCGATCTGCTGGATCGGACAGAGTTCTGGCGGAATCAATCCGATGGGCTGGCGGTGCTGTATTCTCCGGAAGAGTTCAATATCTACCGGCTGCCGTTTGAATTCGATGAGCTGGTGATGATCAACGATCAGTATTATATTTCTCCCCTGATCCCGGTCATGGTCGACAACCAGCGCTACTATACCCTGACGCTCAGCCGGGAAAAAGTTCGGTTATTCGCCGGAAACCATCTCAACATCAGCGAGCTTGATCTCGGTGACACGCCCACCAGCCTGGCGGAGTCGCTCCGCCTGGATGATCCGGAACAGCGCCTGCAGCAGCACACCTCGGTGCCTTCTCCCCGGGGAGATGGCGCAGAGATGTTTCACGCCCATGACCCTGACAACCAGGAGATGGAGGATTTGAAGCGGTTTCTGAGCAAGATCGAGAATGAAGTCACCGGCCGGATCGGGGATGACAATGCGCCCCTGATCCTGATGGGCACGGAAAAGATTGTCTCGTTCTACCAGGAAAAAGATTCCTATGCCTATACCCTGGATGAGGTGATCAATCTCAACCCGGATCAGCTTTCTGCGAAGGATATCCTTGATAAGTCTTGGGATCTGGTTCAGCCGATGGTGGAAGCCCGGCATCAGCAGGCTTTGGACCGCTACCGCACCCTGGCGGACGGCGAGAAGGTCAGTGAAGCGCTGGATGAAGTGGTCCCTGCGGCCCTGCACGCCCGGATCGACACCCTGTTCATTCCCCTCGGGAAGCAGGTCTGGGGCAAGTTCGACCCCGATCAGCAGGCCGTGATCAAAATGGATGAGGATGATCCGGAGAGCCGGGATCTGCTTGATTTTGCTGCTCTGCACACCCTGCGCAACGGAGGCAGGGTATACGCCCTGGAACCGGAAAAAATGCCGGTTGACGGTCAGCAGGTGGGGGCGGTCCTCAGGTTCTGAGGAGCAGGTTATGACAGCGGGCCAGCCCCGGCTGAAGAGCCGGGGCTGTTTTGTTTCCGGGGTGCCCGGGCGGAATCACGGATCGGGGCAGAACGGAGCGATCCCGGTGCTGTCAATTTCCTGGATCATGGTCATGACATCCTCATAGGAATCTCCGATTTCCTCATAGGCGGCGGTGGAGCAGTTCTCGTCCAGCCGGCAGGCCCGCCCGGCGTCCGAGAGCGATCGGGCCCGGGTTTGGAGCTGCTGGCGGCGCAGCTGGGTGCAGTTCCCACCGTGCTCCAGGCTTTCCCGGAGCAGGTCATCGGATTTTGTGAAGGCGGTTTGGGCGGCGGCCCCGTTCCCGTTGGCTGTCCAGACCGCGCCGGATTTCTCCTGCAGCCGCCAATCTTCCGGGCGGATGGACACCGCCGACTGCACCTTGTGCGTGTCCAGCTCCTGCACGGCTTCGTCGGCCAGCTGGTCGGCTTTTTCGATATCCTTGACCACGTCCACCCCGTCCAGCTCGATGAACTCCTCGTCGTTGGTGACCTCCGCCACCATGGCTTTGTTGAGCTCCCGGACCAGGGCCATCGGGCTGTAGCTGTCCCCTTCGATGATCCCCCGGTCTTCGGCGTAAGCTTCGATGGCCATGGCGACCAGGTCTGTATCCAGCTCTCCGCAGCCGGACAGCGTCAGGGCGGTCAGCAGCAGGGTCAGCAGCAGGGCGATTTTATTGCTGGGTTTGTTCAC
>Ga0207797_1002544_pt1 | contig 12599 bp, 9 predicted proteins | sample PRCRCaboRojoPR_6_FD_187275 | JGI IMG/M metagenome (GOLD analysis project Ga0207797, IMG submission 187275) | Marine sediment microbial community from Cabo Rojo, Puerto Rico - PR CR 10% Liquid 1 (SPAdes) | ecosystem: Environmental > Aquatic > Marine > Coastal > Sediment | place: Cabo Rojo, Puerto... | reverse complement strand
GACAGCGCCGACTCGAAGTCGGCTTCGCCGTCGGGCGTCGTCTCGTTGAGGCGGTCGACGAGCGCCAGCACCTCCCCCCGCGTCGACTTCCCGGTGTCGATGCGCTCGGTCCGCTCCCGAAAGAGGGAGAACCGGAAGTCGTTGTGCTCCTCCGCGGTGAGGTAGGCGTAGCCCAGCCCCAGCTTCGCCCCGAACTCGAACTTGTGTTCGTCGCCGTCGCCGAAATCCATCGACGCGCTCGCGTCGAGGAGGACGTGGACGGTGAGGTTGCGCTCCTCCTCGAACTGCTTGATGAAAAACTCCTCCGTGCGGGCGTAGAGCCGCCAGTCGATGAGACGGGTGTCGTCGCCGGGGGAGTAGCGCCGGTAGTCGCTGAAGGTCAGCCCCTCGCCGACGCTCGGCGACTCCTGTTCGCCCTTCTTGATCGCCGTCGTCTGCTGGTTCAGCGACGCCTCGAAACGGTCGAGTTCGTCGAGGAAGTCGGGATCGATCGTCATACCTCGTCGACGAGTTCGGCGATCACGTCGTCCGTCGAGAGGCCTTCGCGCTCAGCGCGGAAGTCGAGCAGGATGCGGTGGCGGAGCACCGGCGCCGCCATCGCCTCCACGTCCTCCCACGAGACGTGATTCCGACCTCGCATGAACGCCCGCGCCTTCGCGGTGAGGACGAGGCCCATGCTGGCGCGGGGACTGGCGCCGAACTCGACCGTCTCGGCCTCGCGGGTCGCCCGCACCAGTCGGATCGCCCGGTCGCGCACGTCGTCGGCGATGGGTACCTCCCGAACCAGCGACTGGATCTCCTTGATCTCCTCGCGCGTGAGCACCTTCTCGACCGGGGGTGTCGACCCCGATCCGCCGCCGGTGTAGAGGTTGACGATGTCGCGTTCCTCCTCGTAGGACGGGTAATCGAGGACGAGTTTCAGGAGGAAGCGGTCCGTCTGGGCCTCGGGGAGGGGGTAGGTCCCCTCCTGGTCGATCGGGTTCTGGGTCGCGAGGACGAAAAAGGGTCGCGGGAGGTCGTACGTCTCGCCCGCCGCCGTCACCTGCTTTTCCTGCATGGCTTCGAGCAGGGCCGCCTGGGTTTTGGGTGTCGCCCGATTGATCTCGTCCGCGAGGACGACGTTCGCGAAGATGGGGCCGCGCTCGAAGACGAACTCGCGTTCGCCGCCCGCCTCGCGGATGATCTCCGTCCCCGTGATGTCGGAGGGCATCAAGTCGGGCGTGTTCTGCACCCGCGAGAAGTCGAGGTCGGTCACGTCGGCGACGGTGCGGACCATCGTGGTCTTGCCGAGCCCCGGATTGCTTTCGAGTAGGGCGTTGCCGTCCGCGAGGATGCAGACCAAGAGGCCTTCGAGCACCTCCCTCTGGCCGACGATGCGTTTGCCGACCTCCTTGCGGACGCCGGCGAGTCGTTGCTGTAACCGATCGATGTCCGTCGTGGGTTCGCTCATTCGTTGTCGGTCTCCTCTCGAATCCGCAGGTTGTACTCGCGGATCAGCTCCGCGTCTTCCAGTTGCTCACGCTCCGTGAAGCCCGCGCGCTGGCTCTCGACCGTCTCCGAGCCACCGAAGCCGCTGTCCTCGTAGGCCGCCGCCGACTCCGCCTCGCTCCCGTCGCCGCTCCCCGAGCCGCTGGTGTCGATGGTCGCGTCCAGTTCCTCCGACCCCTCCGGCACGTCCTCCGGTTCGCCGAGGATCGACGACCCGTCCTGAAGGCCGGTGTACTCCGACTGGGTGCCGCCCCCGGGGGTGCCCGCGTCCGGCGTGTCGCCGAGGCCGGCGAGCGAGATGTCGACGACGGCGAGTTGGACCGTCGCGATGCTCACCACGGTGATCAGGAGGACCGTCACCACCACTCGGCGCACGTCGAGTAGCCCGACGCTCGACGCCCGCTTGAGGTCGGCGAGGACGCTCTCGTAGAGGCGACGGGCCATCCGCGAGTGCTGATCTTGGCGGACGGCGTCCCGCGCGGTCCGGAGCGACTCCTGGAGGGCGGGGTTGGCCGCCTCGAACTGCTCGACGAGTGGCCGTCGCACCCGCCACGCCACCTCGACGGCGAAGACGAGGAGGCCGACGGCGACGCCGACGACTGCCGCGCTCGAGACGCTCGGCTCGGCGAGCGTCACGCCCGCCGTCTCGCGGAGCGTTCGGAGTATCGCCGGTGGGATCGGGAGTCGGGCCGGGAGCCGCGGCACCCCGCCCAGAAACGTCGCGACGAGGTTCACTGCGAGCGTCGCGAGCGCCGCGTCGATGACGGCGTAGATGATCGCCACCTTCCACCCTTCGCGTCTGATCTGGGTGATCGCGCGACGGATCTTGCGCTCCTCGGTGGGGCGGTCGGTGTCGTCCGTGGACTCGGTGGTCGACATCTCAGTTACACTCCGGTGGCGGATCGTCGAACTCCGAACAGACCGCCGCGAGGTCGTTCCGGAGCCGATTGTTCTCGTCCCGAAGCTGTCGGTTCTCCGAGCGGAGGTCCGCGTTCGCGTCTTCCAGCTGGTTGACCTGCGACTGGAGCGAACTCACGTCGTCTTCCAACTGCGCCACCTCGTCGTTCAGGTCGTCCACGTCCTCTTGAAGCTCGTTCCGCTCCTGACGGAGGTTCCGGTTGGTGGACTCCAAACTGTTGACCTCCGAGCGGAGGTCGCTGTTTCGAGCTTCGAGGGTGTTCACCTGACCCTCCAGTTCCTGCACCTGATTCCGGGCGGACTGCAGATTCTGGCGCGTCGACGCGAGTTCCTCCTCCGTCGACTCCAGTTGCCCCTCGGTTTCCTCCAGGTTCTCGGAGACCTGACTCACGTCGCTCCGGGTGGTGCTGAGGCTCTCGTTGAGCTCTTGGAGCCGCTGGCGGGCCTCCTGCAGGTCGGCGCGGGTCGACTGGAGGTCCTGACGGAGCTGTTCGTTCCGTTCGCGAAGCTGGCTGTTCTCGGCGTCGAGTTCCTCGACCGACTCCTGGTAGAACAGGGTCGCCCCGGCGGTGCCCGCGACGGACACGCAGATGAGGAGGGCGAGGGCGAGGTTAATCGACCGGCCGATGAGGCTCATGGGAGACCACTCTCGCTTCGTGTACGCCCGTTGTACACTTGAAGCCGCCGGACGACCACCTCGGTCAGGAAGAGGAGGAGGCCGGCGAGCAGGAACGCCCAGTCCCACGTCTGGCGCACGTCGCGGACGCGCGTCGCCTGCTGGCGGGCGAACGAGGCAATCTGTGCCGCCTGTCCCCGCTCGAACTGCCGGCCGCCGGTCGCCCGTACCGCGTCGGTCAGGGCCGACGACGTGCCGAAGGCGGCGTACTCGGCCGGGTAGTTCGCGGCGTATGTCGCGCCCGCGACGCTCTCGAAGCCGACGCTCGTCGGCGTCACCTGCGCCCGGTAGACGCCCTCGTCGACGGCGGTGAAAGGCGCGTCGGTACCGCTCGGTGGGCTGTCGCCCCGATAGATCACGGTCGTCGGCTCGCCCACGCGGGTGTCGGCCACGTCCGTCACGCCCGCGGCCTTGCGCTCGGGGTCGCCGATGGCGTAGTTGACCGACTTCGTGACCAGCAGGGAGTCGGGTTGCTGGAGGAGGCCGTCGAGGCCGCCGTTCGGTCCGTAGGTGGTGATGGTGGCGACGCGGCCGAGGCCGTACCGCCACGAGGCGACGGCGGGCGTGCCGTCCGGCGCGGCGACGAGGAAGTTCGCGCCGGGGCGCATCGACACGTCGTTGACGCGGCCGGGGTTCGACTCCAGCGTTACGCCGCTGGTGATGAAGTTCCCGGAGTCGACGACGGTCAGCCCCTCGCCCTGGAACTGGCGGCTGGCGCCGCCGAACAGCAGGCGGAGCCGATCCGTCTCGCTCGCGCGGAAGTAGTTGCCGCCCGACTCCTCCGCGATGCGCCGGAGGACGCCCTGGTTGACGGTGCGGCCGGCGCCGACGGCGACGACGCGGATGCCCTGTCGACCGAGGGCGTTCGCGACCACCGCGGACCGGCTCTCGGTGTCGCCGCCGTCGCTGACGAGGATGATCGTCCCGCGCTGACCGCCGAGCATCTCCTCGGCGCCCCGGAGGCCGTTGGCGATGTTGGTGGCGCCGCCGGCCTGCAGGCGCCGGATCCGATCCTCGACTGTCCCGCGGTTCTGGCTCAGGGGCGCGGGCTGGACGACGCTGTACGCCTGGTAGTTGAAGCCGACGACGCCGACCGTGTTCTCGTCGTCGAGTTGCGAGAGGGCGTCGAGCGCAATGGCCTTCTGGATGCGCATCCCCTCGCCCGCGCTCCCGGAGACGTCGATGAGCATGACGATCCGGGCGCTCCCGGGCGTCGCCTCGCCGAACGTGACCGGGAGCGTCGCGGCGACGGAGGAGTTGGCGTAGTTGCCGTTCTCGAAGCTGTTCGGCCCGCCGACCATCAGGAGGCCGCCGCCGTCGATGACGAACCGCTGGAGTTCGTCGACGTCGCCCAGATCACCCGCGGCGACGTTCTGCACCACGACGGCGTAGTAGGGATCGAGGTTCGTCGGCACCGACTCCGCCGTCTCTACGTCGTAGAGTTGCGACAGGTAGGACTGCAGGGAGTAGTTGCCGCGGGAGACGTAGAGAACGCGTGGCTGATCGACCACCCGGACGGTCTTCAGCGCCTCGTCGTTGATCGGGTAGACGTCGCTCCCGTCGATTTCGGCCCTGATCTCGTGGCTCCCCGTCCGCTCGAACGTGTAGCTCACGGGCACGCTGCCGGTGCCCTCGTCGATCCGTTCCGTCGTGACTTCCTCGCCGTCGATTTCGACCGTTACTTCGACCGGTTCGTCGACCTCCACGCCGTTCACCTGCACCAGAAACCGGCTCTCGACGCCGACGCTGGCCTTGCTCGGTCCGGCGAGGGTGACGTAGCGCTCGGTGCGGGTCGGCGCGGGCGTGACCGTGCTGATCGTGGCGTTGAGCGAGCGGGCGAACTCCGCCGTCTCGGTCAGACTCTGTCCGCCGGTCACCTGCCCGTCGGAGACGACGACGACCGACCCGTTCTCGCGGAGGTTGGCGGCGACGCCGTCGCCGATCCGGGAGTCCGTCCCCTGCGCGATGGTCGCGGTGGTGACCGGGACGCCCTGGTCCTCGATGCTCGTCGCCAGTCCCTCGGCCACGTCCGGCGAGACGGCCGTGCTGTCGGAGCGGTCGACGAGGAGGGAGACGGTGGGGTCGCCCTGCGTCTCCATCGTGACGACGGTGAAGGGCCCGGCGGCGGCGACGACGATCAGCGTCGCGACGACGACCCGCGAGGCGAGCAGGAGCCGACGGCTCCGCGTCGAGGCCGTCCCCGTCGCTCGGTAGCGGACCAGCAGGGCGAACAGGGCGACGGCGACGGGTACCGCCACGAGCAGTTCGGGGCGTTCGAGGCCGAGTACGGTGCCGTCCGAGAGCGTCGTGCGGATGGCGAGCGGGAGCATCAGAGATCACCCCGCCGCCGGAGGTAGGCGATTTCGCCGACCGCGACCAACAGCGCCGCGAGCGCGACGAAGGGTGTCAGCGGCCGCGGCACCCGTCGTTCCTCCTCCCGCGTCGTGACGCCCGTCTCGTCGCTCCGTTCGTCGAGCGACGCGGCGGTCACGTCGGATTCGGCCTCGCTGTAGAGCGAGACGCCGATCCGGCGGTCGCCGATGCCGTAGAAGCCCACCTCGTCGAGCGGGACGACCCGTGACGAGACGGTCCCGCTCGGCGTCCCCACGCTCGTCGCGTTCGCGAACTGGAGACGGCCGCCGGTCTCGCGGTTCAGCGTCGGGAGCGGGTCGCGACCCGCGAGGTAGAACGTCGCCCGCTTCCAGAAGACGGGGTACTGGTAGTTGAACCGGAACGGGTCGTCGTCGACGACGTAGCCGTAGTAGAGGACGCGGCCCGTCCCCCGTTGCTGGGTGGCGACGAGCGGCGTCCCGTTGCCCGTCCGGACCAGTGGCGTCCCGGCGTCGAGCGACCCCGTCAGGTAGCGCTCCGGCGGCGGGAAGTCGATGCCGCGAGTGAGTTCGTCGTTCGTCACGCGACCGACCGAGGGGTTGCTGGCGACGCCCGACGGCGAGAGCAGGAGGAGGTCGCCGAGGAGGTCCGGCGGTGACGGCTGAGCGAGGACGCCGACGCCGCCGCCGGCCTCGATCACGTCGCGCCCGGCCTCGACGTTGCCCCGGAGGAGGCGCTCCGAGTTGAGGTTGCTGTAGAGGATCACGTCGTAGCCGTCCTCGACGGTCGTGGGCGGTTGGTCGACGGTGAGGCGCACCTCGTCGATGACCGACAGCGCGGTCGCGAGATACCGGTTGCGGTCGTTGGTCAGGAGGAGGACGTCGACGGTCGGATCGGCGGGGGCGGCGACGTACGCGGCGTCGTCGGTCGGGAAGTCGTCGCCGGGGGAGAGTTGCGCCCGCCCGCCACCGGCAGGGACGGTGAGCGAGACGCGTTCGAGGTCACCGGGGCCGAGACTGACCGACCGGCGCTGGTCGCCGAGGGTCACCGACCGCGTGACCCGCGACGTGCCGAAGTTCTTCACGGAGAGGGTGACGTTGCGCCCGGAGAACGCGCGGTCGACGATGCCGACGTTCGCCGTCCCGCCGCCCGCGAACTGCCGGAGGTCGACCTGCAGGTCGCGGGCGCGGGCCGAGCGCACGGCGTCGGTCCAGCCCGCGTCGTCCGCGAAGTCGCTGAAGACGACGATCCGGGCGTTCTCGCCGGCGATGGAGGCGGCCTGAGAGATGGCGGCGCCGAGGTCCGTCGGCGTATCGACGACCGACAACTCGTCGAGCGCGCGATCAACCTCGTCGCTCCCGCCGGAGCGAAGGGCGACCCGGCTCTCGCTCCCGGCGAAGACGACGGCGTTGGTGCCGGTGGTCTCCTCGCGGGCGGCGGCGACGGCGGCGGTAAAGCGCGTCCCGCCGTCGGTCTGGACGCCCATGCTCGCACTGCCGTCGAGGACGATGACCGTCTCCTCGACGGTCTGGCTCTCGGAGACGGAGACGTAGGGGCCGGCGAGCGCGGCGACGAGGGCGACGATGACCAGCAGTTGGAGGAGGAGGAGGAGGCTCCGCCGGAGGCGTTCGAGCAGGGGATTCGACGCGTCCCGCTCGTCGTCTTCGAGCAGGAGGCGGAGGGTGGGAAGCTCGATTCGGCGGGGGTCGGGCTGGACGAGATAGAGGAGGATGACGGGGACCACGGCCAGCAGAGCGACCAACCCCAGCGGTGTGAGAAACACGTCGGAGAGGGCCATGCCCCCCAAATCGGCGTCGCCGCCTATCGGTCTTTCGCCGACCGCGAGTCGGGCAATCGGCCGTCGCCGGCACGTCGGGCGACGAGCCGAAGTGTCACCATCGTTTCACACGGATACTGACGCGTAGACAAACCCTTTTAGGTAGGCGTTCAACCTCCGCGTATGGATACGAAACGGGAACTGGTCGATCTGCTCCTGGAGAACGCCCGCGAGGACACGGAGACGATGGCGCGACAGCTCGGCCGGTCGCAGGCCGAAGTCGAGGAGATGCTCGACGAACTCGAAGCGGACGGCTCCATCCTCGGCTATCAGGCCGTCGTGGACTGGAGCAAGGTCGACGAGGACCACGTCACTGCGGAAGTCGAACTGAACCTCGAACTCGACCGTGATACGAAGTACGGGCAGGTCGCCCGGCGGATCACGAAGTTCGACGAGGTGACCGCGCTCCATCTGGTCTCGGGTGACTACGACTTCGACGTGACCGTCGAGGCCGAGTCGATGCGCGCCGTCTCGATGTTCGTCTCCGAACAGATCGCACCGATCCCGGAGGTGACGCAGACGGTCACCCACTTCGTGATGAACACCTACAAGAATCGTGGCATCGAGTTCACCGAACGCGACGACGACGACCGGTTGTCCGTTTCGCCATGAAACTGTCCGAACGCGCGGCCTCGACACCTCCGTCCGGCATCCGCCGCTTCTTCGAACTCGCCGAGGAGATGGACGACGTCATCTCGCTCGGCGTGGGCGAACCGGATTTCAGCGCCCCGTGGAAGGCGCGAGCCGCCGCCATCCACTCGCTGGAGCGGGGGCGCACCTCCTACACCACCAACCGGGGGATGTACGACCTCCGGGCGGCCATCTCGGAGCACGTCACGCGCTACGACCTCGACTACGGGCCGGAAGAGGAGATTCTGGTGACGACCGGCGCGAGCGAGGCGGTCGATCTGGCGCTTCGGGCCATCGTCGACCCCGGCGACGCCGTGGCGGTCCAGTCGCCCGCGTACATCTCCTACGGGCCGGGCGTGCGCTTCTCCGGCGGCGACCCGCTCCCCGTCTCGACGCGCGTCGAGAACGACTTCGTGCTCACCTACGACGACCTGGAACGGGCCGGCGCCGCGGACGCCGAGGCGCTGATGATCTGCTATCCCAACAACCCGACGGGCGCGACGGCAAGCAAGCACGAACTCGCGGAGATTGCCGAGTTCGCCCGCGAACACGATCTGACGGTGCTGTCCGACGAGATTTACGCGGGCCTCACGTACGACGGCGACCACACGTCTATCGCGACCCTTCCGGGCATGCGCGAGCGGACAATCGTCTTCAACGGCTTCTCGAAGGCCTACGCCATGACGGGCCTGCGCCTCGGATACGCCCTCGGGCCGGCGGAGGCCATCGACGCGATGAACCGCATCCACCAGTACACGATGCTCTCGGCGCCGACGACGGCGCAGTACGCCGCCCTCGAAGCCCTGCAGTCGTGTGACGACGACGTGACCGAGATGCGCACCCAGTACGACCGTCGGCGGCGGTTCGTCATCTCGCGCTTTCGGGACATGGGTCTCGACTGCTTCGAGGCGACCGGCGCCTTCTACGCCTTCCCCGAGGCGCCGTACGACGACGAGCAGTTCGCCGAGGACCTCCTCCACGAGCAAGGCGTCGCGCTGGTTCCGGGTCGGGTCTTCGGCGAGGAGGGGTACGGCCACCTCCGCGTGTCGTACGCGACGGGTATGTCGGAGTTGAAGGAGGCGCTGAACCGGATCGAGACGTTCCTCGACGAGCACTGACGGCGAGCCCCGAATATTATCCGTGATTCTGTGATAAGAAGTATTATTTGTGGGGCTTCCGTTCGTTCAGTTGATGGTTGCGGGTGGAGGGATGGGGCCCGACGACGACGGTGTCAGCTTCGCGCACGCCCTGGCGACGCTCAAAGAACAGGGTAGCGCGCTCCTCGTCGTGGGATCAGTCCCCGAAGAGATGTTCGCAGACGCGTCAGCGACGATGCTGGGCGATCCGTCCGCCGACCCCCCGCGGCGGCGTCTCGTCGTGACGCCGGAACCGAATCAGCCGAGTGCAATACGTCGGCTTCGCGAAACCGGGCCGCTCTCCTCGGAGTACGCCCGGCTCATCACGCGCGGCGAGAAGGCACGGAGCGCCGCGGTGGTCGACCGCTCGCTCGATCAGGCCAGACCACGGACGCACGTGATCGACGGCTCGATCCGTGACCTCGGCACCACTATCGGCGAGGTGATCGAGGAGTTCGACCTGTTCGCGGGCGGCCTGAACGCCGCCGAGTTCCGGATGGCGTTCGACTGCCTGCCGACGCTCCTGTCGGCGTACGGTCGCGAGACGACCTTTCGCTTCCTGCACGTCGTGGTGGCACAGGCCCGCGCGGTTTCCGGACTCGTCCACTTCCGGCTTCCGCGCGACATCGACTCCGAGGTCGTCAGCCTGTTCCGTCCGCTGTTCGACGCGACGGTCGAACTCCGGATCGACGGCGACGCGCTCGATCAGCGGTGGCACTTCAGGGATCGCGACCTCACGTCCGACTGGCTACCGCTCGACGGTCCAGCGTGACACTCAGTGGTGACTAATGATACTGAACCAACAATACCCTTTTGTGAACGACGGCTGATTTACATACGATGAGTCGGAGCGAGCGGCCACGTGGGGACCGCTTCGAACCGGATAGTGACAACCTCGAAGTGTCGTTCACCCCCCTCGAGGACGAGGCGGGGCTGATGGTGTCGGATCTGATCGAGCGCAATCAGTTCTGCCTGTTCACCGACCGTCCCGTCTCCCCGACGCCGGTCGACCCCGACGGTCATCGGTTCCCTATCGACGCCGCGGCGGCTATCGACGCCGCTGAGATTGCCCTCCCGACCGTCGTTTCGGTCTGTGTTCGGAACGAAGCGGGCGAGATGCTCGCCGAGACGGACCACTCCGCCTACAAGGAGTTCCCCCACGGAACGTACAGCCTCGAACTCTGTGGGCCGATCAAGATCTACCTCCGGGTCGACGGTCCCGTGACCGTCGCCTCGGACGTGAACCGGACGCACATCGACTTCGACGGCGTCCGCGAGGTGCGCGTGGGCGCTCGCTCCCACCACGAGGGGCCGGCGGCGACGCTCACCACGACCGACGACCCGGTCGACGTGATGGCGGCGGTGTCGGAGTTCTCGTCCGCGTTGAAAACCACGTCGCCGGAGCGGTCGTATCCGACGCTCCGGGGACACCCGCCGCTCGTCGAACTCGGGGATCGATTCGAGATTCCAAACGGCGTCGTCTCCCCCGAAACGGGCATCAGACTCGAACTCCCGCCTGAGTACGACGCCATCTACGTCGCCGCACCGCTCGCGTACTACGTCGCCGCCGACGTGGTGCCCGGGGATTCGCCGCGGCTGGTGACCGCCAACGGCTTCGAACACGACCTGGATACGGTGCGTGGCTTCGAGACCGAGGTGGAACGCGTCCTCAAGCAGACGTTCTTCCTCGACTGCGTGACGCGGACGGAGGGGTACTACTCGGTCGACCTGCACGAACGCGAGGCCATCGAAGCCAGTCTGGACCTGGATTTCGGCTGGCTGTACGACCAGCCCCTCGCGACGCAACTGGAGGAGTACCTCTCGATTCCCTTCGGCGCCGTCGAGGACGAACTCCCGGAGTGGCGGATGACCTCCCACGTCGCGCCGACGCCGGAGAACGTCGAACTACTCCCGTTCGTGACCAACGACCTCGCAGTCGTGCGGACGCCACAGGACCGGCCCGACCCGAGTTCGGAGGTGCAGACGACGGCCGCGAGCGAGTTCTTCCGCGACGAGTCGTTCACCCGGAGCGCGTCGGCGGACGGCGCGGCCCGGTCGTACGTCCAGCCCGAAGCGACGGACTCGCTCGAACAGTCGTGGATCGGCGACGGCGCGCCCATCGGCGCCAGCAAGGCGACGACCAACGCCTTCTACAATCGACTCGACCGGAAACCCGCCGACGGCAACATCGGCATCACGGTGATCTGTAACGATCCCCGGATGGCCGACGAACGGGACGTCGTCGACGAGGTGTACGCCTCTCAGGGCGAACTCCCATTCGACGTGCAGGTTCACCACGACCTGACGCGGACGGAACTTCGGGAGGTTCTCTCGACGGAGGCCGACCTCCTGCACTACATCGGCCACATCGACGGCGAGGGGTTCGAGTGCGCGGACGGCAAACTCGACGCGACGACGCTCACGGCGGCCGGCCCCGACGCCTTCCTCCTCAACGCCTGTCAGTCCTACGAACAGGGCTCGGCGCTGATCGACGCGGGCGCCATCGCCGGCATCGTCACGCTGTCGGACGTGATCAACAGCGGCGCGGTCCGGATGGGGCGGATGCTGGCCCGCCTGCTCAACCGCGGCTTCACCGTCGGGAGCGCCCTCGAAGTCGCTCGCGGCGACTCGATCATCGGCGATCAGTACACCATCATCGGCGACAGTAGCCTGTCGCTCGCGCGGACGGACGGCGGCCCGCCGAACGTCTGTCACATCCGTCGACGCGCGGACGGCTACGAACTGGAGTGGGAGACGCACCCCTCGACGTCGTTCGGGATGGGGAGTCTGGTGATTCCACTGATCGACAACGTAGACGAGTACCACCTCTGGTCCGGTGACTCTCGGACGTTCAGCCTAACGCGGACGGAGTTACAGCAGTTCCTCTCGCTGGAGACTGTTCCGGTGAAAATTGACGGCTCTCTCGTCTGGAGCGACGAACTCGATTTCTCGGAAATTTAGGGACCGGAGATACCCGCGCCATTGCCGTCGGCGGTCATCGGGCCAGAAATGCCAGCACCGTTGCCGTCCGCAGTCATGGGACCAGAAATGCCAGCACCGTTACCGTCCGCAGTCATGGGACCAGAAATGCCAGCACCGTTACCGTCAGCAGTCATCGGGCCGGAAATCCCTGCACCGTTGCCGTCCGCAGTCATGGGACCGGAGATGCCGGCACCGTTGCCGTCCGCAGTCATGGGACCGGAAATCCCTGCACCATTACCGTCGGCGGTCATGGGACCGGAGATGCCGGCACCGTTACCATCAGCGGTCATGGGACCGGAGATGCCGGCACCGTTACCATCAGCGGTCATCGGACCGGAGATACCCGCACCGTTGCCGTCGGCGGTCATCGGACCGGAGATACCTGCGCCATTGCCGTCGGCAGTCATCGGTCCCGAAATGCCCGCGCCGTTACCATCAGCGGTCATCGGTCCCGAAATGCCCGCGCCGTTGCCGTCCGCAGTCATCGGACCGGAGATACCTGCACCATTGCCGTCAGCGGTCATCGGGCCGGAAATCCCTGCACCGTTGCCGTCGGCAGTCATGGGACCGGAGATACCTGCCCCATTGCCGTCGGCAGTCA
>Ga0207797_1002543_pt1 | contig 12605 bp, 16 predicted proteins | sample PRCRCaboRojoPR_6_FD_187275 | JGI IMG/M metagenome (GOLD analysis project Ga0207797, IMG submission 187275) | Marine sediment microbial community from Cabo Rojo, Puerto Rico - PR CR 10% Liquid 1 (SPAdes) | ecosystem: Environmental > Aquatic > Marine > Coastal > Sediment | place: Cabo Rojo, Puerto... | reverse complement strand
CCCCCCCCTTCCTTTCGACGACCGGCCAGCCACAGGCCTCACGAGTCCTTAAATACGATCGCCGGGCAAGCCATGGCATGGGCTTCGAGTCCTTCGAAGTGATCCCCGCCGTCGACGTGAAAGACGGGTCGGTGGTGCAGCTGGTCCAGGGCGAACGCGGCACCGCGACCGAGTACGGCGACCCGGTCGAGGCGGCCGAGCGGTGGGTCGCGGAGGGTGCGCGTACCCTCCACCTCGTGGACCTCGACGGGGCGTTCGAGGGCGAGCGAGTGAACGCGGCGGCGATCGACGCCATCCTCGAGGCCGTCGACGTGCCGGTCCAGCTCGGCGGCGGCATCCGGACCGCCGATGGCGCGATCGAGCTGCTCGAGTTGGGCGTCGAGCGGGTCATCCTCGGCACGGCGGCGGTCGAGGACCCGTCCATCGTCGAGGTCGTGAGCGATGCGTATCCCGACGGCGTGCTCGTGAGCCTCGACGCCAGGGCGGGCGAGGTGGTGGTCTCGGGCTGGACCGAAGGCACGGGCCTGGACCCGGCCGAAGCGGCCGCCCGCTACGAGGACCTTGGTGCGGCCGGCATCCTGTTCACCGACGTGGACGTGGAGGGGACCCGGGAGGGCGTGCGCGCCGAGCCAGTGCGCCGGCTGGTCGAGGCGGTCGACATCCCGGTCGTGGCCAGCGGCGGCGTGGGGTCGCTCGCGGACGTTCGGGCGCTGGCGGACGCCGGGGCGGCGGCGGTCGTCATTGGAACCGCACTTTACGAAGGGGCGTTTACGCTCGCAGACGCGAACAGGGCCATCGAGGACTGAACCGGGCCGACAGTGGGGCAGGCCGGACACCGCCGCCAGGCGGAACGACCTTATGGGTCCACCGAATGGTGGGCGGTATGAGCGAGCGGCAGGCCGCCGTCACGCGAACGACGGCGGAGACGGACATCGAACTCACGCTGGTCCTGGACGGGGACGGCGAGGCGACGGTCGAGACCGGCATCGGCTTCTTCGATCACATGCTGGAGTCGTTTGCGGCCCACGGGCTCTTCGACCTGACCGTGCGCTGCGACGGCGACCTGGAGATCGACGACCACCACACCATCGAGGACGTCGGGCTGGTGCTGGGCGAGGCCCTGGATGATGCACTGGGCGACCGGCGGGGCATCCGGCGCTTTGCCGACCGCCAGGTGCCCATGGACGAAGCGGTCGCGGAGGTCGTCCTCGATATCAGCGGACGCCCGTTCTTCGCCTTCGACGGAGAGTTCTCACAGGAGCGGGTCGGCGAGTTCACGAGCGTGCTCGCGAGGCACTTCGTGCGATCGATCGCGACCCAGGCAGGGCTTACCCTCCACGCCTCGGTCGAGGGGCAGAACGCCCACCACGAGATCGAGGCGCTGTTCAAGGCGCTGGCGAAGACCCTCGACGACGCGACGCGCCTCGACGAGCGCCGCACCGACACCCCGAGCACGAAGGGAGAACTGTGAGCGGGGACACCCGCGGACGGCGATGACCGGGATGGAGCCAACATTGATGGTTCGACCGCGTCTGCGGACGGACGAGGGTCGACACGTGGCACCTGACGCTGGACCGAGAGCCCGAGGGGCAGATGGGCCCGCCCGAGGGAGGCTCGGCTGATGTTCCAGGAGATCATGGACAAGTTCGAGGGCAGCCCCGGGCAGCAGGCTGTCATCCGGCTGCTCCTCGAGCGCGGCTTCTCGGTCAACGAGGAGGGGCGGGTGGTCTCGGGCTCCATCGAGATCCCGAACACCCAGATCGCAAAGGAGGTGGGGGTCGACCGCCGGGTCGTGGATTCCACCACCGACGTCATCCTGGCGGACGCCGAACTGGAGCGCATCTTCCGCAACATCTCACAGATCCCGAGTCTGATGGATCTGGCCCCGGTTCTCGACCTCTCGGTGCTCACCGTCGCGGTGCAAAACGCCGACGAGCCGGGGATCATCGCGCAGGTCTCCTCGCGACTCGCCGACCGCGGCATCTCGATCCGCCAGATGATCAGCGAGGACCCCGAGTTCACCGACGAACCGCGCCTCTACATCATCACGGACGAGACCATCCCCGGCGACCTGATCACCGAGCTCTCCGGCCTGGATTTCGTCCGGTCCATCGAACTCTCCTGAAGCGTTCTTGGCGGTCGATCCAACTCCTGGCGGACCGGTCCCGGTCCACTCAGGCTGCCGCGTCGTCGAGGGCGCGCTCCAGCCGCTCTTTGACTTCGATCGCGATGTCGTCGAGGTCCGGGTTGTCCGCGACGTCGAGGAGGGTGACCGGATCGACGGCCGCGATGTAGACCTCCTCGTCGTCCGCGAGGGATTCGTACACGATCACGTTGCAGGGCAGCAGAGCCCCGAGTTGTCGCTCGGCCGAGACGCCCTCGAAGGCAAGCGGCGGGTTACACGCCCCCAGGATCTCGTACTCGCCGACGTCTTCGCCGACCTTCTCCCGGAGCGTCGAACCGATATCGATCTCGGAGAGGATGCCAAAGCCCTCCTCGCCGAGACTCGATTCGATCGCCTCGCGTGCCTGGGCCACTGTCCCGTCGAACCGCCTGGTCATTGTATAGGCCATAGCGTACAATACCAACTCGGGCCCTGAAAACGCGCGCAAGCCAGAAACGGCCGCTACTATCTCATCCTTTATGACAACGTCGACGACCGGGGCAAGCTATCGTGGTCTAAATATACAATAATACCTCGTGGGCAGGGCGTGTGCCCTGGCCGATCAGCGGTACGGGGTGATCGAAGCCCCGAACAACGGGGTGTCGAAGTACGTCTCGATGCCGTAATCGCCCAGGGTCGGATCGTCGGCGAGGGCCTCGAAGGACTCGAGGAAGCCGACCTTCGTCAGTTCCATCTGCCGGCCGAGGGCCTTCTGGCCGAGGTGGTCGGTCTGGTAGGCGACTTCGTAGAGCATCCCCGCCACGCCGTCGTTGTCGTTGGCGAAGTTCGGGCACATGCCGTCCAGGTACGAGCCCCACAGTGGGTAGTACCCGTACCGGGTGATGCTGTCGAAGATGCTGTTCCCCCGTTCGCCCAGGGCCTCGATGACAAGCGAGTTGAGCTTGATCGAGCGCGTGCTGGTGTCGTAGTCGAGGAAGGGGTTGATTACTTCCTCGACGGGGCTGTAGCCGGGCGGGTAGAACGGCGACCGGTCGGCGTAATCCAGGCCGTACGCCGCCATCACGCTCATCAGCGTCTGTTTGGGCGGCTTCTTGCCGTTGCCTGTGCCCGGGTAGATGCTGCCACCCTTGTGGTGGTGGGTGATCGCGTAGTCCGGGTTGAACTCGTTGAACGAGTCTGTCACGCCGCGGATCTCCGGGGCGAGGCGGAGTCCACTGTTGAAAAGCGTGTAGCCCTCGTAGGGCATATCCATGTACCGCTGGGCGAACCACCAGCTCTCCTCGTCGTCGGTGCGCGGGTTGAACTCGTCCGGCGGCTGGACGTTGAAGTCCCGGTTCATGTCGTAGCCGGGGTCGGTCCCGGGCGGGAAGACGTAGTTATAATAGGGCTTGTACCGGGAATCGCCCATGTTCCAGGCCTGGGTGTTCTGCCGCCGTCCGATCCACTCGACGTCCCCGTCACCGTCGTAGTCGTACTCGTACATCGCGCCGTCGGGGTTGACCCGCGGGACGATGGCGAAAGAAAGGTTCTCGAGGATGTGATCGACCTGTCGCGAATTGCTCATCGCCAGGCTCTTGATGAACTTCAGCGCGACTTCGGTGCCGACGTGTTCGTCCCCGTGAATCTGGGTGATCAGGTGAATCTTCGTGTTCCCGTCACCGACTTTGACCTCCCAGACGGGATCGTCGCGGCCCGCCGAGCGGGCTATCTCGCGGAGCTCGATCCGGTCGCTCTTGTTCTCGATCTTCGTGAGCGCCTCGGTCAGCTCCTCGTTGGTATGCAGAGCGTTCAGGTTGATCGACTTCGGGCTGCCGAGTTTCGGGCCGCCCGGTCGGTACTTGTCTCGGTCGACGCCGTTGGCACTGGCGGTGCCGATCGCGGCCAGGGCGAACGGCGACGCGCCGGCGACTTTGAGGAAGTTGCGTCGTTTCATTGGTTATCGGGGCGGGCGTGAGCCTCACGCTGGACGTTTCTGACAGGCTCCGAATACCCACTCCCCACGTTGGAGTTTACCCATGGCCAGCTTCTATATGGTGTTAGTAACGTGGTGTGTAGTCAGCCACTAACAAGGTAGGACGGTATTACTCATGAATAAACTAGTATATATCATGGTGAACGGTACATCGCGTACCTGTTAGTCAATGATGTATTACCGCGGTAGGCACCATCTCGAGGCGGAGACTCCCCGTCTGCTGCCCCAGGAGGTGGCCTGAAATATCTTCACTATGATAAGTGTCTCCGGCCGTCGACGAGCACTCGGGCGCGGAACCCACCGGGAGACCGACCACCCGGCTGGCAGGCGCTGGCCCCCACCACCCCCAACAATTTTGTATGGCGCCAGGACAGGTGAGGGACATGCCGTCACGCCGGGCCGTCCTCGGGGCGCTGGTATCCGGGCTCGCCTCGACTGCCGGCTGCCAGGCTGAGGACGGGTCGTCGGAGGAGACGACTGCAACGACCACCACCCGGACGACCCCGACGACGGATTCGACATCGACGACCGAGACGACGACGAGCACGACACCCCGCCAGCCGGTGCCCGTCTTCGACGGTCGCGAGGGCGTCATCGTGGTCAACGGCTACTCCACCTCGAAGCTGTGGCCGGACTTCCTCCAGCGGAAGCTCGACCGGTACTTCGGGGGCCGAGTGCTCTACGTTGACACCGCTATCGAGGCGGGGACGCCCATCGCGAAGTGGATGGATCCGGACACCGGCGCGCCGAAGGCGCCGTGGAACGAGACGCTGGCTCCCGCGCTCGACCGGGAGCGGCCCGTGGTCGTGCTGGGCCAGCAGTCACTCCAGTTCGCGTTCGGACCCAGGACCGAGGGCATCGACGGCCCGGACGACGGGACAGACATCGAACGGGGCGCCGACGTCCTCGAACGGTACGCCCGTGCGCTGCTCGAGGCGGGGGCAACGGCCGCGTTCGTCGCCACGCATATCTACAAAGACCCGCTCGAGCCGCTCATCGGGAACGAGCGGCTGGCCCTCGAGGCGGTGCTGCAGCGGGACGTCCGGGGCCTCGTACGGGGACCGGACGTGTGGAAACCGACGAAAGCGCACTACCCTGCCGTCTACAAGTCGGACGGGGTCCACCCGAACGAGGCCGGCGCCGAGATCATGGCCCATCACTGGTTCCGCCGCTTCCTCGAGAGCGACGGACAGGCCGTTCCAGCGTGGTCCAGCCGCGAGATGGACGCGGCGATCGACGAGTCGCGGTAGCGCCCGCTGCCGCCGGGCCCGGGAGCCGAGCCCCGACTCAGCTGTTGCGGTCCCAGACCCCGTACACGATGAGCACGTAGCCCAAGGTCTGCAAGCCGTAGTTGACGGTGAGCACGATACGCACACCCTCGAAGTCCGCGATGAACGCCGTGACCGTCGTCGCGATCATCGCGGCCACCACGAACGTGAACCCGATCGCCAGGTAGAACAGCTCCTGGCGCTCCGTGCGGGCGTAGGCCTGCGTGGCCATCGCGACCAGCATCAACCCCACCACGGACACGACGATGCTGAACAGCCCATAGAGCGCCTCCAAGATCCCCTCCGCGACCATTGTCCGAGATAGCGACGCGCTCCCCGATAATCCTTGTCCCTCTACGGGCGGTGCCACCGGGGACCCGGCAGTCCCGCGTCTGCCACGCGGCATCGCTGGCCTGGATGGAGGACCCGCCGGCCGGCCCGCCGAATCGGAACGCCGAAGGCCCCACTGGTCGGAGTGTCGCCGATGGCCGAGGAGTCCTTTCCCACCGTAGCCGGGCGGGGCGAGGCACGGTTCGAGATCCGCGGCTCGGAGTTCATCGGTCACGTCGCCCCGGCCCGGACTCGGGATGCCGCCGAGTCGATGGTGGCGGAGATCCGGGCGGCCTACGACGACGCGACCCACAACGTCCCGGTATACCGCGTCCGCGAGGAGTCGGGCAGCGGTTACCTCCTCCGCGAGTACCAGTCCGACGACGGCGAGCCCACGGGCTCGGCCGGCAAACCCGCCCTTAACGTCCTCCAGCAGCAGGACCTCGAGAACGTGGTCGGGGTCGTGACTCGATACTACGGAGGGACCAATCTGGGGGTAGGCGGCCTGGCGAGGGCCTACGGCCGCGCGATCAAGGAGGCTGTCGAGGCCGCAGGCGTCACCGAGGAGCGTCCCGCCGAGGCGTTCGCGATCGAGGTCGAATACGACGACTCGGGGACGGTCCGCTCTATTCTCGAGTCCGCGGCCGTCGAATTCGAGGCGGACTACGCCGAGGTGGTCTCCTTCGTGGTTACCGTCCCGAAGGCCGAGGGCAGCGGGCTCCGGGACCGGATCCGGAGCGCGACCAGCGGTCGAGCCGCCATCGACCGTGACAGAGACACGACGGATAGCTCCTGAGTTGTCCCTGTTCACAGTCCTCAGCCCACATTCTCGGACAATGCGGCTCCATACCGCTCAATAGGGGCGTTTCACCCCGAGCCCGGCCGGGCCCGATTCAGCAGCGGGCGCCGGGGTGTGGACTCGAAGCGAAGGGGTTCGAGAAAACGCGCGTTGCCGGCCGACTTCCAGCAGTCGGTCCAGGACCGTGTCCCCTAGGCGCACGAGTGAGCGGGGTGGGTCTCAGTCAGTCGACGATGATGTTGTCCTCGCCGTCTTCGGTGACGACCGGCTCCTCGGTTTCGACCGGGCCGGCCTGCATCTCGTCTTCGTACCGGTTGATCCACTCCGCGAAACACTCGGGGCACAACCGCTGGGCGTCGATCTGCGAGCGGTCCACCGACAGCCGGACCGTCCGCGCCAGCGCGTCGGAGACCGGGTCCCCACAGGCGTCACACCGGTCGGCGTCGCTCATGGCTCCGCATACCGGTCCGCGAGATATATAGCTTGGTCCGTTTCCCGGGTCGTTCGGCCCGACCCGGCACCCTGTGACCCGCGTGGAACCGCGTCGGCCCGCCCCACCGGCCGGCGTCGTGGACCCCGGCTCAGTCCGTCCCGGTCGTCCCGAACGCGCGGTCCCCGGCGTCGCCGAGACCCGGAACGATGAACCCGTTCTCGTCGACGTGGTCGTCGATGCTGACGGTCAGCAGCTCGGCTTCGGGGTAGGCGTCCTGGATCCGCAGCAGGCCCTCGGGGGCACTCACGGCCGAGAGCACGAAGAGGTTCTCCGGCTCCGGGGCGTCCGCGAGGACCAGTTCGAGGACGGCCTCGAGGGTCGACCCCGTCGCGAGCATCGGATCGGCCACGATGACCGTATCCTCGGGGGTGATCTCCGGCAGACGCACGTAATCGATGCTGATCGGGAAGGTGCCGGTCTCGTCCATCCCGGCCTCCTCGTCCCGCCCCGCGCTGATGACGCCCTGGCGGGCGGCCGGGAACGCCTTCAGGAGTCCCTCCACGAACGGCGTCGCGGCGCGGAGGACGTTGACGATGACCACGTCGTCGAGTCCGGTCACCGACTCTCCCATGGTCGTGGTCAGGGGCGTCTCGAGTTCGACGAACTCGGTCTCCATCACCCCGTCGATAATCTCGTACCCGCAGATGCGACCGAGTTTCACCAGCCCCTTGCGGAACGCGACCTGCTCGGTCTCGACGTCCCGGAGCGTCGAGAGTGTGTCTTTGGCGAGCGCGTGGGCGATCACGGCGGCCTCGCCGCGGTCCTCGATGGGCATGTCCGGTGGGTCTCGTGGCGCGGTGTTATCCCTACCGGTCCGGGCCGCTCCGGGCCACCCGCTTCGGGCCGGAGACCACCCTGTCAGACGCTCGGCCGCCGCACCGGAAAGACGTTTATTCGCCCGTCTCGTTGGCTCGACCGATGGAAGAGAGCATCTCGGGTTTCAAGCGCCGCGGAACCTGGGGTGACGTGGTCGAGCACGGCGAGCGCATCACGACCGCGTTGCGGGAAGCATCGGCCACGGACTCCTATCCCGAGTCCTTCGAGGAGTGGGTCGAGTGGCGACCGAAGGCCCACGAGCAGATCGAGTCCGACGTCTCCGAGAAGACGGCAGACCAGGCGAGCGTCGGGGAGGGCGAGGGCGAAGCCAAGGGCAAATCGCCGGACGAGGACCTCCAGACCGCCGGCGAGCGTCTGACCGAGTCCTACGAGAAGATCGAGGAAAACGACGCAAACGGCGCGGTCGAGAAGTGGCAGGACTCCCTGGATTACGTCGCTCGCGCGGCGGATACCGCCAGCCGGAAGGCCCTCCGCAAGGTCGAGAACACGGTCTACCAGCGGGTCATGACCCAGGTGGCCCCCTATTACTTCGACAACGACCTCGTGAGTGCCAACATCCAGCGGGTGCGCAGCCAGGAGGAGTTCGTCCTCGAGGTGAACGTAAACGACGAATCACTCAAAGAGGAGGTCAAAGAGCACCTCTACTCCTTCGAGACCGACATCGACCGATGGCACGTCGACGCGGAGAAAGACGTCGAGAGCGCCAAAGCCGCCGAGGGCGTCGAGGTCCCCGACGGCGCCGACGAGCCGGACGACGCCGCGCCGAATTCGACGACGAACTGAGTCTGTCGGTCCCGCTTCACTCCCGCGGGCACTCGTCTCCGTGACCGCTTTCCGTCTTCGTCTCCGTGATTGCTTTTCCGTCTTCGTCTCCGTGACCGCTTGGCCGTATTTGCCTCCGTGACCGCTTGACAGTATTCGTCCCCGTGACCGCTTGACCGCATTCTAGAATGGCGCCCACCTCGGGGGCCCGGTCAGAGCTCTTCGACGCCCGGCTCGGCGGGGTCCGGCGACTCCTCGGCGTCCTCGTGCTTGATGACCCTTGCCTTCATGATCCGGGTGTTCTCGACCTGTTCGACGCTCAGCTCGATGTTCTCGTAGGTGAACGTCTCGCCTTCCTCGACCAGCCGGCCGGCGCGGTTGAAGATGAACCCGGCGATTGTCTCGAACTCCTCGCCCTCGGGGAGTTCGATCTCGAGGGCCTCGTTGACCTCCTCGATGTTGACCTCGCCCCGCACCAGTACCGTCGTGTCATCGACCTGCTCGACGGGGTGTTCCTCCTCGCCCTCGAGGATCTCGCCGACGATCTCCTCGATGATGTCCTCGGTGGTGATCAACCCTTCTGTCGTCCCGAACTCGTCGATGACGATGACCATCTGTACCCGCTCCTCCTGCATCTCCGCGAGCAGATCGTCGACGTTCTTCGACTCGGGCACGTGGAGCGTGGGCTCGATCAGGTCCTTGAGATCGGCGTCGTCGTTCTCGCTGTAGTGGTGTTCGCGCACGAGGTCCCGGAGCTGCACGAACCCGATGACGTTGTCCAGGTCGGTCTCGTAGACCGGCACCCGCTCGTGGCCGCTCTGGGTACAGGTCTGGATGGCGGTTTCGATCTCCTCGGTGGCGGCGACGGCGGTCATGTCCAGCCGCGGGGTCATCACTTCCTTCGCGATGGTGTTGTTAAACCGGAAGATGCGCTGGAGCATCTCGCGTTCCTCCTCGTCGATGACTCCCTCGCGTTCGCCGGTCTCGATGAGGTTCTGGATCTCGTCGCGGGTGACGTAGGAGGTCTCGATCGCGGCCTGGCCGCCGGTCACCTGGACCACGGCCCGCGAGATGTAATCGAAGAGTACCACCAGCGGGTACAGGACCCGCTCGGAGAGCTGGAGCGGTCTGGAGATGCGGAGCGCGTATGACTCGGTGTTCTCGACGGCGTAGGACTTCGGCGCGATCTCGCCGAAGAGCAACACCAGGGTCGTCACCCCGAAGGTGGCGGCGGTCACGGCCTGCCCGCGGGAGAGATAGTAGCCCAGCAGACCGGTCGCGATGGAGGACATCGCGATGTTGACCAGGTTGTTGCCCACGAGGATGGTCACCAGGAGGCGATGTGGGTCCTCCTTGAGGTCCATGATGATCCGGGCACCCTCGACGCCGTCCTCGTAGAGTGACTCGATGCGGTGTCGAGCCAGGGAGAACATGGCGATCTCCGAGGAGGAGAAAAACGCCGAAAGTGCCAGCAGGACGAGGATCGCGACCAGGCCCACTGCCGTCCAGGTAGAGGGCGCCACCGAGAGGCCAAGCGCGGCTGGGACGAAGGCGGGTATGCCCATCAATACCGGGGGTTCCGGGCCCGAGACCTTTAGCGTTTCTTCATCGGGCCCCCGCTGACCGGTTTTCTCGGTACGTCCGGTCGGTTCCGGACCGGGCTCGGCGCTCGCAGGGCTGGCCGAGGTCGGCAAGGTTTTCCCTCGCTCGTCCCGAGGGTCGAGCATGACAAGCGGCGAGCCGGACCGACCCGCGCACGTGGACGCGGACATCACCCTGTATCGACTGCAGGCCTGTCCCTATTGCGAGCGCGTCGTCCGCACACTCGAGGACCTGGAGCTGTCGTATCACTCGCGCTTCGTCGAAGCCCTCCACGGCGACCGCGACGTCATCAAGCGACTCACCGGCAAGCGCGAGGTACCGGTCATCGTCGATGACAACACCGGCGTGACGATGGGCGAAAGCGGGACTATCGTGAAGTACCTCCACAAGCAGTACCGGAACCGGGGTGGTGAGGAATGAGGCTCAAGGTCACCGAACTCGGGCCCGCCGACCACGTCGAGGTGGGCGAGACCGCCCCTGACTTCGTCCGCCCCCTGGTCAACGACGAGTTCTGGGAGGACGTCGCCCTCTCGGACCTGGTCGCCGACGGCCCGGTCCTGCTCCTCTTTCACCCGATGGACGGGGCCTTCCCGACGACCTACATCTACAACGAGCTTCTGGACCGCGAGATCGCCGAGTACGACGTCCAGGTGGTGGGCCTCTCGATCTCGACGCCCTACGAGCACAAGAGCCTCATCGAGGATCGCGGCATCGAGCACTACCGCGGCGTGTTCTCCGACCCGGCCAACGGCGTCGCCGATGAGTATGGGATCGCGATGGAGATGGACGGGATGACCGGCATCGAGGAGCCCCGTCCCTCGCTGTTCCTCGTCGACGAGGACCGAACCGTGCAGTTCGCGTGGGTCGCCGAGGCCTGGCCGAAGTTCCCGGACTACGACGACCTCGAAGACGCGCTGGCGGACCTGTAAGCACCCTCGACGCGCTGGTGGATTTATCAGCTCGCCCTCGATTGGCTCCCGAGTGTCCCGACCACCGATCCACCGGCGCAACTGTCCGCGGCGTCCGGGCGCTCGGGACCTGCAAAGCGGTCGACGCTCTCTTGGTGACCCGGCCCACACCGACAGCTATGGCCGACCGGCTGGACGCCGCGAGCGAGCCGGCTCTCGACCGGGCCGCGGCCGCGATCCGGAACGGCGACCTGGTGGTGTACCCGACCGAGACGGTATACGGCCTGGGCGCGGACGCGTTGAACCCCGAGGCCATCGAGGCGGTCTTCGAGGCGAAGGGCCGGGGCCGGGACGACCCGATCTCGCTGGGAGTCCCGTCTGTCGAGGCGGCCATGGATTACGTGGAGGCCACTGCGCTCGAGCGGGCCTTCATGGACGAGTTTCTCCCGGGCCCGATTACCGTCGTCCTCCGGAAACGCGACCTCGTGCCTGACGTGCTGACCGGCGGTCGGGAGCGGGTCGGCGTTAGGGTCCCGGATCACGACGTCGCTCTGGGGCTCTTCGAGCGGGTCGCACCCGTGACGGCCACGAGTGCGAACGTGAGCGGCCGCGCCAGCGTCACCTCGCTCGAGGACCTGGATCCCGAGATAGACGACGCAGCGGCTGTGGCCCTGGACGGTGGGGAATCGTCGGGGACCGGCAGCACCGTGGTGGACGTGGCCGCGGGCACCATCCACCGCAGGGGGCATACCGCGGACGCGGTCGAGGCCTGGCTACAGGAGCGAGCGTAGCGAGCGGGTTTTCACCCCGCATTCCGAAGCGAACCGGCAGGACCCGCACTTTGCGTCGTTGCCGAGCCGGGGCGGCGGGCCCTCCATGGAGCGGACGGTGCGTAGCGTCCGTCGGTAGGTGGCGGCACGACGCGTCGTGGGCTCGACCCGACGCACGACCCCGTACCGCGGATACTCCACGAAGGCCTGCTCCACCGTCGACTCGCGCTCCCAGGCCAGCGCCTTCGCCGCGCCGACCGCCCGCACCGACTGGGGCTCCCACACCCCCTCGGGCGGCGGCTCTCCTGGCGAAACGAGGGAGGGGGCCAGCGGCTCCTCCAAGACCTTCGCGACCCGTCCAACGACGTCTTTGCCCAGGAGCGTGGCTTCCCGGGCAGCTGGGTCGACCAGCGAGGTCCAGGCGTCGAGACGGTCGCGCGTGGTCCTGAGGCGGTCGAGGAGTGCGTCGGGCGCGATGCCGACGTCCCGGTCGGCGACCGCGGCCGGGCCCTCGGCCAGGAGAGCCGGATACGCGAAGGCCAACTCCATGGCCGCGTCGTGCTCGGGCGGCGGCGAGCGGTCGTGCTGTCGGGCGTAGAAGAGCTTCCGGGGGCAGAACGTGGCGAGTGCGAGGTCGGAGAGGGAAATCGGTTCGGACACGCGGAGAGTTGGCCCGGTCTTGACGGATAAACCCTCACCCGACCTGTGGAGCGACACTCACGGTGGCCTCCCCCCCCCC
>Ga0207797_1002542_pt1 | contig 12609 bp, 10 predicted proteins | sample PRCRCaboRojoPR_6_FD_187275 | JGI IMG/M metagenome (GOLD analysis project Ga0207797, IMG submission 187275) | Marine sediment microbial community from Cabo Rojo, Puerto Rico - PR CR 10% Liquid 1 (SPAdes) | ecosystem: Environmental > Aquatic > Marine > Coastal > Sediment | place: Cabo Rojo, Puerto... | reverse complement strand
AGCGCCTAGCCAGGGCTGCGGATTCGCGACTCGTGCGAGCGCCACGGCCTGCTCGACCGGAGGCTGCGATACGTCGGCCCGGGACCCCTGGCGGTTGACAGGCGGATGGCCGAGCAGTTGCTCCTGCGCATGCACGATCTGGAGCTGGAACAGGCGAAGGCTTGCCGCATCCGGGCCTATCGCAAGGCGGACTGGACCGCGGATAAGTGGTCGGAGAGCGTGGTTGAGATCTTCCAGGCGCAGGGCGAGAAAGGACTGCGCGCGCTGCCGGACGTCGGCAGGAGGATCGCAGGCCGAATAGAAAGCTGGCCGCGGTACGGCCTAGGGTGCAGCTATCAGGAGATGCACCGCGCCTACGGTAGGCCTGGCACCAGGAAGACGATCATCAGCCCCACGAGGACGACCAGGCCCAGGCCGAGGATGATCCACAGCCCTGTCCTACTTGGACCGCGGCGCTCGATCGCTGTCCCGCCCTCGCTCTGCTCCAGCGCCGCCCCGATGGCGGTGCCGATGGCTATCCCGATGGCGATCCCCAGCGCCAGGTTGTCGAGGGCCACCCCGAGCGCGACGCCGAACCCCGTTCCGATGGCGATTCCCGCGCCAATCTTGCTGCCGGACGATCGTCCTTCGTTCCTGTTGTCCGAGTTGCCTTCATCGTCTGATCTGAAGCTCATCGTTCCTCCTCTAGATGGAACACGTGCGTCCGCGGGTACGATCGCCCCATGACCACATGCACGCCCCGGTCATTCAGGTTGTACACCACAGACCACTGCGTATTCTCCTGCGCTACGTCGGCCAGCAGATCCATGCCATCCACGATGGCGAGGGAGCCGCGGCTGGCCGCCAGCCGAGTGCGAACCGCGTCGTATCGCCAACAACCGCCGGAGCTGTCGTCGTCAAGTGGGGCACGGAGGTGGTTGGTCGCCGCGTGCCAGGGAGCTCCGACGGGGCTACAGATCAGCTTCATCTCTCCGTCGTACAGTTCGACCAGCATGGACTGTCCCGACGCGTCGGCGATCAAGTAGTGGAGCGGCGGACCACCATCCCAGGTGATGTTGTATCGGTAGAAATCTACTATGGTACAGGTATCCGTCAGGCAGAAAAATAGAATAGTTCACACTTAAACAAAAAAACCGTTCCTTTTTCCGGGAACGGTTTTTTTATGTCCTTATCCCAAAGCCATCTCAAAGGTTTCTCCTTTTACTCAGATAGCTTATTCCCAGCCTGATTTTACCATATTCGATCTTTTCTTCCAGAAACTCGTAGTATGGTTTGAGCTCTTTTCTGAATCCCAGCTCATCAACCGCTGACTGTATCTTTTTAAGCTCCCCTTCTTTCATGAAATTATGAACTTGTACGTCATATCCGTCAGACAGAAGTTTGGCAAGGTGGGAATAGACGGTATTGGTTTGAATATTACGGAGCTTTGCTATTTCTTCTATTTCCATGCCCTGATTGAGTAAAGCCCATGTAATTCTATGGGTATCCATAAGCTTACCGGCTTCCGGGAAATGGGTCAGGGCCTGCAGGAAAACAGCGGCATATTTTTTTGCCTTGTACTCTCCTACTCCTTCAATACGCAGGAATTCCTCATAAGTAGCAGGCATAGAATCGGTTAACTCGTGGAGTGTATTATCGCTGAACACGGTAAAGGCTGGTTTTCCCTGCTTATCGGCCAACTCCTTTCTGAGTTTCCGAAGTTTCTCAAAAAGCTCATTTTTGGCCTGTTCTTTTTTGGTAAGCTTTCGCGGCGATTCCAGCCTTCTTTCCTGTCGTTCCCTGATTACCTCAGGTGCAACAAGCCTTACACGCTTGTCGTTAAAGAGAATTTCCCGGCTTTCGGAAGTTAGCTTCAAGGTATAATGATCCTTATAGTCAAGCTCTATAATTCCCTGTTGCAGCATCTGCTGGATATACATTTGCCAGGCAAAAGTGGTCACGTCCTTCCCCCGCCCGAAGGTTTTAATTTTATCAAAACCAAGCTTCCTTACATTTTCTGAGCGTACGCCTTTCAACACTTCAACCAGGGTGGAAATTCCGGCTTTTTGATTCATGCGGCTGATTGCAGACAAAGCCATCTGGGCCTGTATGGTACCATCAAAATAACGCGGCGGGTTTTGACATACATCACAATTGCCACAATCCTTTTCGGGAATCTCACTGAAATAGCTCAACAGGATCTTCCTCCGGCAAACCTGCCCTTCGGCATATTCCTGCATTCTCTTAAGCTTGGCCATCTGTATATTTCTGTACTGATCATCCTCAATCTGCTGAATGAAGCCAATCTGGGTCTGGACATCACGGTAACTATAGAAAAGGATGGTCTCGGCAGGTTTCCCGTCGCGTCCTGCCCGGCCAATCTCCTGGTAATAGCTCTCCAGGTTACCAGGCATATTGTAATGGATTACAAACCGGATGTTGGACTTGTCAATGCCCATTCCAAATGCAATGGTGGCACAAACAATATCCGTTTGCCCCTGCAGAAATTCTTCCTGCGTACGACTGCGTTCTTTGGATTCCAACCCGGCATGATAACATTTGGCTTTCTTGCCGGCATCCTGCAGGCGTTCAGCCAGGTTTTCGGTCGCAGCCCGGCTGCTGCAGTATATAATACCACTCTCACCGGGATGTCTGTTTACTATCTTCAATATCTGCTGCCATTTTTTCTGTCCCGGTAACACGGTCAGCGAAAGATTGGGCCGGTCAAAAGATGAAATGAAGTATTCCGGATCCTTCAGGTGAAGCAGCTCACCGATGTCAGACCTTACAGCTTTGTCAGCCGTTGCAGTTAAAGCCATGGTAGGCACATCGGGGAATATATCCTTTAGCTCCGAAAGTTTTTTATACTCAGGCCTGAAGTGATGTCCCCAACTGCTGACACAATGAGCTTCGTCAATTGCAATCAGGTTTATGTTGAGCGTCTTTAAAAACTCGGTGAACTTACCAGTGAATATGCGCTCAGGGGCCACATAAAGCAATTTAATATTGCCCTTCTGTAACTGACTGGCTATTTGCCTGGTTTCCTCACGGGTGAGGCTCGAGTTTAGATAGGAGGCAGCAACTCCATTTGACTGAAGGCTTTCCACCTGATCCTTCATAAGGGCGATAAGGGGTGAAATTACCAGTGTCAACCCACCGTTCATCAAGGCTGGAATCTGATAACATATTGATTTTCCGCCGCCTGTAGGCATCAATACGACAGCATCATTTCCTCGCAGCACATTTTGGATGATTTCTTTCTGCAAAGGCCAGAATGAACGATAGCCAAAATGCTTTTGGAGCACTTCCTCCATATTGCCAGTACTCTTGTTGGGATCCACTGCTTAAAAATGTTTACTTAAATGACAGAAAAAATACAAAAATAAACGTTTCATTCAACGGATAAATAAGAAATTTTGAAAACTTCGGACTAATAGAAGATTATCATACAAAAAATTTGGCCCGAATGATTCACTCTTTCATATATTTGTGGTAACAGAAAAACATGGTATGCAATATAAAAACATCCGCAATCGATCATTTGAGAAGGAATTTCGGTTTAATACCGCACGAAGCGGCGGTCCGGGAGGGCAGCACGCCAACAAAACCGAAACCCAGGTAGAGTTGCGTTTCAATATACCGGAATCCCAAATTCTGAGCAACGAGGAAAAGCAAAGGCTGTTGAAAAAACTCTCAAGCAAGCTAACTAAGGAAGGTGAACTGATCGTTACAGCAGAATCGAAACGTTCCCAGGTGCAAAATAAAGAAGAAGCCATAGAAAAATTCTATACCATGGTGGAAAAGGCACTTAAAAGGCGCAAAAAGCGAATACCCACCAAACCATCCCGTGCAGCAAAAAAGAAACGGCTTGAGGAAAAAAAGAAACACTCAGAGAAGAAGGCCAAGAGGAAACCACCGGATGTTAAGTAAATGGTATTTTACCAATTAAAGCAGAGCAGAAAAGGGAGAAGACGAGAGAGGGAGAAAACGGGAAAGGAGAAGAAGAGAAGATGAGAATATGAGAAGACGAGAGGGGGAGAAAATGGGAAGACGAGAAAATGCGATGAGGCGAAGAGGAGAATGGGGGAAAGGAAATTAAAGGGGATAAAGTAGAAATACTAAATTCTGAATCCTAAATGAATTCACTCTAAACAACCGCTTAGCGCCTTATCAATCATTATTAAGCTTTTTATAGCGGACTCCTAAATCCTAAATTTATTTTCTGCCTAAAAATACAAGGTGTAGGTGGGGTAAAAGAAATACAACAATAATCTTAATTCCAAAAGTATATCTCTGCATGGCATATGAAACTGAAAAAAGGCTTCGTGTTCTTTATAAATATTTTCTCCATCATTTTGTATTTTTTGTAAAGATTTGTATTGTTGTGCCAATTTCAGGAAAATGGAACAATCGCCTAAAATGCTCAATGGCAATAGTAACCAGCAAATCGTTAAAATATGAGCAACAATGCAGCAGTAATTTTCGATATGGATGGCGTTTTGGTGGACAACAAACACATTCATCGGAAAGCATGGGTGGAATTTTGCCGCCAATACAATCACCCAATAAAGGAAGCGGATTTTGACAACATAGGATTTGGTAAAACCAACAGGGAATACCTCTCCTTATTTTTTAACCGGGAGGTTTCGGAAAATGAAGCCATAAAACTGGGTGAAAAAAAAGAGCGGATCTACCGCCAGCTCATAGAAAAGGAGATCGAACCCGTAAAGGGACTTATTTCACTTCTAAGGAAAATCAAAAACGAATACGGATTTAAAACGGCAGTAGCCAGCTCAGCTCCCCGCACCAACATCGATTTTGTGCTGGAAAAGCTTAAAATCACTGGTTATTTTGATGTTCTGGTAGATGAATCCATGGTGCATGAAGGAAAGCCCAATCCGGATATTTACGTGAAAGCCGCTCAGCTCCTGGAGGTTATGCCTGAAAAATCGCTGGTTTTTGAAGATTCCCTATTCGGGGTCGAGGCTGCCTTGCGAGCCGGAATGATCGTTGTTGCCTTAACAACCAGCCATAATAAAAAAGAGCTTTCAGAATTCTCAGTAAAAAAAGTCATTAAAGATTTTACGGAAATCCAGCCGGAAGAAGTTAGAGATTTATTATCAGAAAAATAATCTATTCCTCAAAAGATGGCTTTTTAGACCAGAGTCAACAAACAAAAAAATTCCTTCCTGAAAAGGCAGCCACCTTTATCCAGGAAGGAATAGAAATCTAAACCTTTAACCCAAAACATATTTCAATTAAAAAGCATAGCAAAAACATTTTTATCTGTGACTACTCTACTACACGCTCTGCAAGACTTGTCAAATCTGTACTGTAGGTCAGGTTGTACTTGCTGATATTTGATTTTTTAACCTCGAAAGCAATCTTCTGATTTTTTACTACCAAATTGATGGCCGCACCCTTTTCCAAAAGTCCACCTTTCTCGGTTACAACAAGGGTTCCTTTATCTCCCACTTTTTCCAAAGCATCTTTTAGTTTATTGCTTTGCCAGTGACCCACAAAAAGAATATGACAGTCTTCATTAATCTGACTCACCTCTGTTGGATTGTTCACTACAAAATTCTGGGCGCCCCTTTGCTTTTGTTCGAGCATCTTTTTCAGACCTGTGTAAACCGATTTATGCCCCAAAACATCGATTATGAAATCGCCCTCTTTATATTCATCCGGCCATTCAATATACTTGGTGAAATTGTATACATAAAGGGTAATGTATTTTTCTTCCTGCGCATCCACCTTTAACACAGCCAGCGAAAACAAAAACAACAGAAGGATTTTATGAGTAAATAATTTCTTCATAATTAATGTTCAATAGCAAATTTGATCGTTTTTACCGAATGATTATTCAAATGATCATAAGCATGAATTTCTATTGAATAGTTTCCGGGATCAAACTGCTTGATCGGAACCTGGCTCTGTAATTTACCTCCGTTAATTTTATAATTGATATAATCCGTGCCGCAGGCTTTATCCGTTGCTCCAATATAAAGCTTTGAATTAGAAGGATAGATCATGTACTTTTCACCCCTGATTACCTTAGTACCTATGGATTCCACACTGAAGTGGGGATAAATCGCAGGAGCCTCTTTATCTACATAAACATCCAGTTTATGGGCTTCTTCCTTATTGTTAACCTGGTCCACTGCATGGAATTGCAATTTATGGAACCCCGGATCTGCAATTTCAACGGGCTTTGAGTAAGCTTGTGCATCATTGTTATCGATGCGATACATGATTTGCTTCAGACCCGATTCTGAATCCTTACCTTTCATGGAAAATTTGGTATCAGGCCTTACAAAGAGGGTATCCCTGTTAAAGAAATTTTTCCCATCATAACTTACTGAAGACTCAGGCAAACCAACATCATTGTATATGGCTTTGGTCTTTCTCTCGGATTGGTTACCAACCTGATCCGAGGCAGCAAAATTCAAATAACCCATTCCTTCAACTTCAAACCGGAAAGGTTGCTCATACGTATTGGACAAGCTTGAATTGTTGATGCTGTATGTTATATTCTTAACCCCGGATTTGCTGTCTTCAGCAGTAAGTTTTACCTTGCTTCGCTTAGAGATAAAAAGATGCTCGCCATTGTACTTATCGCCGACAATCTCTAGCTGAGCTGTCGGGGCTTCCTTGTCAATATAAAAGGAAAAAGATCCTTCTCCTCCATTGTCTCCCCCGTTATCCGAACCTCCCGAGTTCTGGTTAACTGAAGAAGTCAGGGACTGAAGTTTTTCCTTGTTGTTAACATAATCAATGGCATAAAATACCAGCTCATTCTCTTCCTGCTGGAACTTGCTTACCGGAATCGGGCTGTTGTAAGTCTTCTCCTCCCCTTCATTGATGGAATAACGAATTTCTTTCACCCCGGAAAGACTGTCCTTACTGTTGAGCTTAATAACAACATCCTGCCCCAGTATATTATTCTTCGTATTTCCTTCAATGGAATACTCGGTTTCGGGGGCACTCATATCCAGGTGAAAATTCAGTGAATCGGGTGATTCAACATTCCGGACATGATCAATGGCATAATACTTCAATTCATACCGCTGCTCTTCATTGAATTCAAGAGAACCTTCATAAGGTTGATAAGATTTTCCATTCAATGAATAATAAATGTCCTCGGTACCCGAAAGTTCGTCATCTGCCGACAAATCAATTTCAATTTCTTTTCCGTAAAATCTTTCCCCTTCTTTCATATAAGCCTGAGCATTCGAAACATCCAGTTTTGTCTCGGGTGCCTTGCTGTCGGCATATACTTCAAAAACGATATCTTGCTGGGGATACACCGGTTGTTTGTTTGAAGTATCTACCGCCCATGGTGACCGGATGGAGTTCCACCCTTCCGTATCAAAAAACATGGGATTGACATAATCAGAACTTTCTTCACTCTTTAAAAGATAAGATTCGGCATCTTCATCCGCTGAAGTGGAAATACGAAGATAAACCGGCATGCTTTTCTGAATGTACAACTTACCCTCGGGCGATTGATACATTCGCCTTTGATGGTCGAGGGGTTCCTGACCTTTTACTATACCAGATAGTAATAAGATAAAAACTAATAAAACACCGTATCCAATTCTTTTCATTTTCATCTTTTTTTGATTTTCAAATTTTATTTTTCTATTTGATTTAATCGAATGTACTGATTCTATCCTTAAGATGTTAATATTTTTTGATTAAGCTGATATTTTCCTTGATAAGGCCGGAATTTTCATTCAAAAAGTTAAAATTTTCAGGATACTGTTTTTTTTAAAAAACATTTTTTTATACTTTTGTCACGAATAAAATGTTTCAAATGGTTAAACAACGAAAATACTGGTGGTGGCCCGAAAGATTCACGAAAACTTCGTGAGGAGAGCGGGCTGTTTAAAATATTGCAGGCTCACCGTACTCACGGTGAGCCTTTTTGTTTCTGAACCAAATAGCTGATTCAATAAAAAAAACAGAAATATGAGAACAATAAATACAAATAACTGGTGGTGGCCTGGATTCTGCACGAATAAACCGTGAGATAAAAGGCCTGTGGTATGTTAAATCCAAAAGCCCATCGCTCTCGCGGTGGGCTTTTTTCATTCATAGAATGGACTGGAAAAACAAAACTTCCAGCATGTAAAAATTGTAATTCAACCAATGCCCTAAAATCAGTTCAATTTTCTACAGCAAAAAATCTGAAATATCATGAAAACAGTTAAAACCCTAACACGCACGTTGCTTGCTGATATGGTCACTCCGGTGGGAATCTACTTAAAGCTCCGGGATGAATATCCAAATTCCATATTATTGGAGAGTTCCGATTTTCATCACCTGGAAAACTGCTATTCCTATATTTGCCTGGAACCCCGGGCTGACTTTATCGTGCAGGATCAATTCATCACACAACGTATCGGAAATGATGCTCCTGATACAAATGAAATCCAAAAACCTGAAGATGTGATGCAATCGCTGGAATCTTTCATCCAGTCGTTTGATTTCACCGGGCAGGAAAAAAATCTGAATGGTTTCTTTGGTTACATGGGATTTGAAGCAGTTCAATATTTTGATAAACTTTCTTTCAGCCAGGAGAAGACGCCCCCGGCAATTCCACTTGTTCGCTATCACCTGTATAAATACATAATAGCCATTAACCATTTTAAAGACCAGTTGACCATTATCGAAAACCTTTTCCCGGGGGAAGAGAGCGCCATCGATCAACTGGCCTTTCTCATCAAAACCAAGTCAATTCCACACTATCCGTTTAAAATAGATTCGGATGAAACGGCCAATGTTTCCGGCGATAACTATAAAGAAATGGTTTCCAAAGCCAGGGATCACTGCCAGCGTGGCGATGTATACCAGATGGTCTTATCCAGGCGTTTTTCCAGATCATTTAAAGGAGATGAATTCAATGTTTACAGGGCACTGCGTTCTATAAATCCCTCCCCTTACCTATTTTACTTCGATTATGGTGACTACAAGATCTTCGGTTCTTCACCGGAGATGCAGCTAAAAACCGATGGAGAAAGGGCAATCATCAATCCCATTGCCGGTACTTTTAAAAGGACCGGTGATGATGCAAGGGATGAAAAGCTTGCGGCAGAGCTTCTGAAAGATGAAAAAGAGAATGCTGAACATGTGATGCTGGTTGATCTGGCGCGGAACGACCTGAGCAAAAACGCACGTGATGTAAAGGTATCCAAAATGAAAGAAATTCAGTTTTACTCCCATGTCATTCATATCGTTTCCAATGTAGAAGGAAAGATGAATGATGGAGGCTCTGCACTGAATATCCTGGGAGACACCTTCCCGGCGGGAACCCTAAGCGGAGCACCGAAAAACAAGGCCATCCGTTTGATTGACCGGTATGAACCGACCCCCAGGGATTTTTACGGAGGATGTATAGGATACATCGGCATTAACGGCGAAACGAATCATGCCATCACCATACGTTCCTTCCTCAGTAAAAGAAATACATTACACTACCAGGCCGGGGCGGGGATCATCAACGAATCAAAGGAAGAAAATGAACTTGCAGAAGTAAATAACAAGCTGGAGGCTTTAAGAAGAGCCATCCAGGCAGCAACCAATAACATTTAAAAACCAAATCCTATGAAAATACTTGTAATAGACAACTACGATTCATTCACCTATAACCTGGTACACATCATTAAGTATGCAACAGACCACCAGGTTGATGTGGTGCGAAACGACGAAATCACACCGGAAGAAGTACAGCCCTATGACCGGATATTGCTTTCTCCCGGTCCGGGAATACCCAATGAAGCCGGGATCATGAATAAGCTCATTGAAATTTACGGGCCAACCAAAAGCATACTGGGAATTTGCCTGGGCATGCAGGGAATAGCGGAAGTTTACGGAGCCAGGCTGTATAATCTTAGTAAAGTGTATCATGGTATCGAATCCAACATCAGGATTCACAATACCGGTGAAACGCTATTCAACCATTTGCCTTCGGAAATCAGTGGAGGCAGGTATCACTCCTGGGCGGTAGACCCGGGTACTCTGCCGGAAGAACTGGAAGTTACTGCCACTGATGATTCAGGTATCATCATGGCGCTGCGGCACAAAAAGTATGATGTAAGAGGTGTTCAGTTTCATCCCGAATCGGTGATGACGCCACACGGGATCAACATTATGCTCAACTGGTTCAATCCCGACGGCGGGAAACTGTCATTGCCCCGTTCGGATAACCAGTCCTATAACATTCATGATACGGAACACGGATATCTTTTTTGTTAAACCCAAATCGTATGGATTATGAAAAATGTACTTGAAAATTTATACCAGCAACGATACCTGAGTGAAGAAGAGGCCCATAACATACTGGTTGAGTTTGCCCGGGGAAGCTACAACCATTCCCAGATGGCCTCTTTCCTGACGGTATACCGCATGCGCAACATAACTGTGGAGGAGCTGAAAGGATTCCGTAACGCCATGCTTGAATTGTGTATTTCTGTTGACTTTGATGGTTTTGATACCATTGATCTTTGTGGTACCGGAGGCGATGCCAAGAATACCTTCAACATCTCCACGCTGGCTTCGCTGGTTGCCGCAGGAGCAGGTGCCAAAGTTACCAAGCACGGCAATTATAGCGTTTCATCAGCCTGTGGTTCTTCCAATGTCCTGGAATATTTTGGGTATCGATTCTCCAATGACCAGGATAAACTGAAAAAAGAACTGGATCATACCGGCTTCTGCTTCATGCATGCCCCCTTGTTTCATCCCGCGATGAAAAACATTGCTCCTGTTCGCAAAGACCTGGGTGTACAAACATTCTTTAATATGCTGGGACCTCTCGTCAACCCGGGTAATCCCAGAAATCAGCTCATTGGTGTGTTCAGCCCTGAAGTAGGCCGGTTGTTCAATTATTTCTACCAGGAACTGGATAAAAACTATACCATCGTGCACAGCCTGGACGGGTACGACGAAATATCGCTGACCGGCCCGACCAAGGTAGAATCACTGGATGGGAGCCAGCTTCTTACACCGGAAATTTTCGGATTTGAAAGGGTCGCCCCGGAATCGATCGAAGGCGGGAACGACATAGCCTCCTCCGCCAAAATATTTTACAACATTTTACAGGGCGAAGGTACAAGGGCCCGGAACACGGTGGTAACAGCCAATGCAGCGATAGCGCTGAATACCATGTGGCCTGAGAAAAACCTGGATCAGTGTGTTGAAATGGCAGAAGACTCGCTGTACAATAAAAAGGCCCTGGAAGTGCTTAACCGTTTAATGGATATACAGCAATGAACAGCAACAACATTCTTGAAAAGATATTTAAACACAAATCAAGGGAGATAGAAGAACGTAAGGCACAATCTCCGGCTAATTTGCTGGAGCAAAAGCCTGGTTTCCCGAAAAAACCCATATCCCTGTCAGGAGCTGTTCAAAAAGAAGACGACACGGGGATTATCGCGGAATTCAAAACCCGCTCCCCTTCCATGGGAACCATCAATGAGCAGGCTGATGTGAAAACGGTCACGCAGGGATACTTAAAAGCAGGCGCCACTGCCTTATCGATCTTGACCGACAGCCATTTTTTCGGGGGTTCAATGGAAAACCTTGGTCTAGCCAGAGAAACAAACGATTGCCCGATACTGCAGAAAGATTTTGTTATGGAAGAATACCAGGTCATCGAAGCCAAAGCATACGGAGCAGATGCCATTCTCCTGATCGCTGCCATGCTTTCAAAGGAAAAGATACAGGAGCTTTCATCGTTTGCAGCTTCGCTGGGGCTTGAAACATTGTTTGAAATCCACAGGAAAGAAGAGCTGGACAAGTTAAACGAGCATATTCACCTGGTGGGAGTCAACAACCGGAATCTGAAAGATTTCAGTGTAAACCAGGAAAATTCAGTGGACCTGGTGAATTCTATACCCAACGGTTTTATAAAGATAGCAGAGAGTGGAATAGAATCGCCAAAACAGGCATTCAATCTGTTAAATAATGGTTTTAACGGTCTTCTTATTGGCGGGCAATTCATGAAAAATCGAAAGCCAGAGGAGGCTTGCAGGATTTTTATTGATCAACTAAAAAATTATAGGAAGAAACAAAGAACCTAAAAGAAAAATGGATGATTATTAAATAGTAATAAGTGAGTCCAGTCTAAAAAGAATTTTATCAACATGAAGCTAAAAGTATGCGGCCTGACCAACAAAGAAAACATCAATGAGATCCTCCGGGACATTCAGCCGGATTATATGGGTTTCATCTTCTATGAGCCTTCTTCACGCTTTGTAGAAAATAAACTGGATCCGGGATATGTCAAATCATTGCCCGATGGTATCCATAAAACAGGTGTATTCGTTGATGCTTCCGTAGACTATATCTTTGATCGTGCCCTGCAATACGGATTGTCGACTCTGCAACTACACGGGAATGAAAACCCGGATTTTTGCAGACATTTCATGGACCAGGGATATGAGGTAATCAAGGTATTTCATATTTATCAGTCGTTCGACATATCCATGATGAATGCCTACCGGGATGTTTGCGATTTTTTTCTTTTCGACAGGGCCGGAAAATATAAGGGAGGAAACGGTGTGAAGTTCAACTGGGACATCCTTCACCAATACACCCTGCAGAAACCTTACTTTCTGAGTGGTGGGG
>Ga0207797_1002541_pt1 | contig 12612 bp, 11 predicted proteins | sample PRCRCaboRojoPR_6_FD_187275 | JGI IMG/M metagenome (GOLD analysis project Ga0207797, IMG submission 187275) | Marine sediment microbial community from Cabo Rojo, Puerto Rico - PR CR 10% Liquid 1 (SPAdes) | ecosystem: Environmental > Aquatic > Marine > Coastal > Sediment | place: Cabo Rojo, Puerto... | reverse complement strand
CGAGGTCGGCTCGTCCGTCGGGGCCGGCTCGTCCGTCGGGGTCGGCTCGTCGATCCGGATCTCTTCGGCCTCGGCCGACGTCCCGTCCCACTCGTCGGGGACCCGGACCGTCAACACCGGCGCGGGCGACGAGCGGACGACCTGCTCGGTGACGCTCCCGAGGAGGTACCGGTCGATCCCGGTCCGGCCGTGCGTCGCCATGACGACGAGGTCCACGCCCGCAGACTCGGCGTAGCGGACGATCTCGCCGGCGGGCTTCCCCTCGACGGTGGCCGTCTCGACCGGCACGTCGGCCTCGCGGGCGGTCTCGACCACCCGCTCGAGGGCCGCCTCCCCCTGTCGTTCGAGCCCGGCGACGACGCTGGACGCGTCGGCGTCCAGGGCCGCGAACGCCGAGGCGTCGACCACGTACAGCGCGTGGAGCGTCGCGCCGTACCGCGTCGCGAACCCGAGCGCGTGCTCGACGGCCGCGGCCGCGGCGTCACTCCCGTCCGTCGGAACCAGGACGTCGTCGTACACGGACGGTGATTCGAGGGGAGCGGGAAAAACGATGCCCCCTCGGAGGGAGCCGGGGCCGGTGTCGATCGGGACGAGTCACGGCCGACGCGACGACCTACGCGAAGTCCTCGTACGTCGGCGCCTCGTGCGCGCCGGGGAACTCGTCGGCCGGGGCGGTCGTCTGGTCGCCCGACGCCATCTCCTTGACCGTCACGTTGCCGTCTGCGAGGTCCTGCTCCCCGACGATCACGGTCGTCCCGGCGTTGATCGAGTCGGCGTACGACAGCTGCGAGCCGAACCCCCGGTCCGCGACGTCCGTCTCGACGACGTGGCCGCGCTCGCGGAGGTCGCGGGCGATCCGGGCGGCGACGTCCCGCGTGTCGCCGACCTGGAGGACGTAGTAGTCGGTCCGCAGCGTCTCTTCGGGCCAGACGCCGGCGCGCTGGCAGAGTAGCGAGAGGGTGGCGTGGCCGGGCGCGACGCCGACCGCCGGGGTCGGCTGCCCGCCGAACGACTCGATCAGGTCGTCGTACCGGCCGCCGCCGAACACCGACCGGGAGACCTCACCCGTCGAGTCGAAGCACTCGAACACCACGCCCGTGTAGTAGTCGAGCCCGCGGGCCGTCTCCAGGGAGACCTCGCAGACGTCCCCGGCGCCGAAGTCGTCGGCCGCCTCGAGGACCGCCCGGAGGTTCGCCACCGCGTCGGCCACCCGCTCGGTCCCGGCGAACGCGATCAGTTCGTCGAGGTCGCCAGTCGCGAGCAGGTCGTCGAACGTCTCGGCATCGTCGAGCGAGAGCCCGGCGTCGTACAGCAGGTCGAGGTAGTCGGCGCGGTCGACCTTCGCGCGCTTGTCGACCGCCCGGATCGCCGCGCCGGTGTCGACCCCGCCGGCGGACCCGCCCCCGGCACCGGCTCCCGAGCCGGAGCCCGCGGCGTCGCCCGTCGCCTGCTCGTCGAACGACGCGAGTAGCCCGCCGAGGATGTCGCGGTGCGAGACCCGGAACTCGAAGTCGTCGCCCGTCAGCCCCAGCGCGGCCATCGCGTCGGCCGCGAACGCCAGCACCTCGGCGTCGGCCTCGGGCGCCGACGAGCCGAAGACGTCGACGTTCGTCTGGTAGAACTCGCGGAAGCGCCCCTGCTGGACCTGCTCGTACCGCCAGAACGGGCGCGTCGAGAACCACTTGATCGGCTTCGACAGCTCCTGGCCCCGGTCGACGACCATGCGGGCGACCGTCGGGGTCAGCTCCGGCGTCATCGCCACCTCCCGGCCGCCGCGGTCCTCGAAGGCGTACAGCTCCTCGACGATCTCCTCGCCCGACTTGTCGACGTACATCCGGGTCCGCTCCAGCGCCGGCGTCCCGACCTCCCGGAAGCCGTAGCCCCTGGCGACGTCCTCCATCGCGTCGACGACCTCCCGTCGAGCCCGCATCTCGCCCGGGTAGAAGTCGCGGAAGCCCTTGAGCCGCTCGTACATTGTCGTACCTCCCCTTCCCCCGGGCGGCGCTTGAACGCTGCCCTTTGCCCGCGGGACCGAGGGGAACCCAACGGGACGGACCGCGGCGCGGCCCACCGCGGTGTCGTCGACGGGCCGGCGGCCGTCGCTCGCGGTGCCACGAGTCTCACGTCCCTGATCACGGCGCCGGGTCTCGCGCCCCCGACCTCGCAGCCGCGGGCCTCATGCGTCGATCACAGCGCCACGAGCGTCACGCCGGTCACGGCCAGCGCGGCGGCGACGAGCCGGAGGCCGAACGACGACTCCCGGAGGACCAGCCCGCCGAGGACGACCGCGACGATCGCCTGCGTGTTGACGATCGGCGAGGCGACGCTGGCGGGGATCGCGCCGAACGCCAGCGAGGTGAGGTGCTCGGCGGTCGCGACGAGCAGGCCGACGCCGGCGAACTTGGGGACGTCCCCGCGGGTCAGGTCCCACTCCCGGGCGGCCAGCGGCGCGAGGACGACCAGCACGCCCCCGAGCAGCGTCGGGACCCACACCGCCGTCGGGAGGCCGAGCTCCTGGAGCGCGACGCGCTTGCCGACGTCGCCGACGGCGTAACAGACCGCGCTGACGAGCGCGAGCTGGGCCGGTCGGGTCGTGACCGCCCGGCGCAGCGGCTCGAACAGGGAGCCGGCGCGGTAGTTGGCGACGTAGACCGCCAGCGTCGCCACCACGACGCCGACCAGCTGGACGGGCGTCAGGTGCGCCTCGAGGAACGCCAACTCGATCGGGAGCACGAAGACGGGGACGAGCTTGTTGATCGGCGTGACGTACGACACCTCCCCCTCGTCGATCGCCCGCAGGAAGACGACGATCCCCGCGGCGACGGCCACGATCGTCAGCGCGACCAGCGCGACCCCGCCCGGGCCCACAGCCCCGAGATCGGGGGGGCCGTCGCGACGGACGGCCAGGGCGGTCACCGGCAGGTACCAGGCGACGGCCGCCGCGTTCAGCCCCACGACCACGACCGTCGCCGGGTGGCCGTCGAACAGCCGCTTCAGGAGGAAGATGTAGCCGCCCCAGGCGAACGCGGCCGCGACGGCCGCGACGATGCCCGGCCCGACGGCCGGGAGCGGAACGCCGAGGAGGACGACGGGGGCGACGGGACGGACCACGCCCCACCCTCCTCGGGCCCCGGACATGAACGGTTCGAACGCGGGCGGCGGGACGTCGCGGGTGCCGGCCCCGAACAGCCGTGCCGGTGACTCGGAGCCGGCCGATCGCGGTAGCGCGGTGGTCGCCGTCGAACGGCCGGCGGGTCACTCCGGGCCGCGGAAGCCGTGGACCCGGGTCTGGGTGTGGTCGGGGAACAGCTCGGCGACCGCGGCCTCGCCGCCCTCTTCGGCGACGAGCGACCGTAGCTCCGCCTCGTAGTCCGCCTTCGGGATCTGCTCGCTGGGACCGACCTCGACGTCGAGCGTCGCCTCGACGAGCCGGTCGACGGCGCCGCGGCCGAACCCCGACAGCGGTGCGATGTAGTCGACGCCGTTGCGGTCCTCGAGGCTCTGGGCCTGCGCGCGCGAGACCGTCGGGACCCGGTCGTCCCGGCGGGTCCCGTCGGCGATCGCCGCCACGTCCAGCTCCGCGACCGCCTCCAGCGCGTGCTCGTGGACCAGCTGGATGCCGTTTCGCGGGTAGCCGTCCTCCCTGATGCGGTCGACGGCCTCGGCGGCGACGTCGAGGTCCAGTTCGACCGTCTCGAACGGGTAGCCGAGACTCTCGGCGGCCGCACGGGCGTGTCGCCAGCCGTCGGTCACGTCGAAGTGTGCGGTGACGAGCCTGACGTCGTAAAACGAGTCGAGCAGGAGCGCGGCCAGCGTCGAGTCCTTGCCGCCGCTGTAACAGAGCGCGAGCTCCATGCCCGTTCCCAGCTCCTCGCCCGCCCCCGGACCCGCCGCTATCCCGGCGTCGGACGTCGCCGCCGACGCCCCGTCGGACTCGCCGGTGACGTCGAAGCCGGGATGGGTGTCCGGATCGTCCGGTCCGGCGCTGGCCTGCTCGTCCGTCGACTCCCGCGCCCCGTCCGGTCCGGCGCTGGCCCGCTCGTCGCTCACCGGCGGCGGATGTTGAAGCTCTTCGAGTCGGGCTTCAGCTCCTTGAGGAGCTCCTTCATCTGCTCCTCGTCGATGCGGTCCTGGATCCGTCCGCTCTGGGCGAGCGCCACCAGCTGTCGCTCGACCTGCTCGGCGAAGTCGGGCTTGGACATCTGGACGGCGTTGAGCCGCTGGCGCGCGCCGTCGGTCAGGTACTGCTTGAGGATCGCCTGCTTCTGCGCGTCGGCCTGCTCCTGGGCGGCCTGCTGTGCCTCCTCGCGAGCCTGGCCCTGGCCTTCCCCCTGCGCCTGTTCCTGGAGCTCCTGCATCCGCTTCTCTCGGAGCTCGTCGAGCCGCTCGTCGTCGGGGTTTCCACTCATGTCCGTCTCCTACCCGCCAGGTCCCAAAAACGGTTACGGAGGCATCGACCGGTCGACGACGACGATCGCCGGTGGATCGACCGCCGCACCGTGACCGACCGCTGGCGCCCCGGCTCTCACGGCGGACCGCGGACCGGCCGACGGCGGGGGAGCCGGACGAACCACCAGCACAGAACGAGGACGGAGTCGCCACTCCCCGCGAACACGGTCGACGGCCGACAGGAGACGAGGCGTCCGTTCAGGCGTACCGCTGGAGGTCGTCGCGGTCCAGCTCCTCGAGCACCTCGCCTGCCGTGGTGTCGAGCAGGCTGCGGCCCTCGGGCGTGATGCGGCGACCCTCGCCTTCCGCAGTCGTCACGAGGTCGACCTCCTCGAGCTGCTGGAGGAGCGTCCGGATGACGTTCTTCGAGCCGTCGGAGCGGTGTTCGGCGGCGACGCGGTACCGCGTCGAGCCCTGCTTGCGGCCGCCGTACTCCGTCGAGAGCCGTTCGACGCCGATGGGGCCCTTCTGGGCGACCTTGCGGAGCAGGCTCGCGCCCCGGACGTACCAGAAGTCGTCCTGCTGGGGCGGGAGCTCCTTGCTCTCGCCGGTCTTCGAGAACTGCAGCCAGTCGGGCTCCTCGAGTCGGTCCTCCAGTTTCGCGGCGACCGCCCTGTTGAGGTCGTCCGCGGGAACGTCGTAGAGGGTTACCATGGGTCCGCGTTCCCGGGCGGCGGATAAAAACTCGTCGTATCCGTGTCGTTCTCGCGGCCTGCGGGCCGCTCCAGTCCCGTGGCGCGATCACGGGGCACAGGGGCGGAACGGTCACCCGTCCTCCCGGGACGACCGTCCGCTACCGGCCGCGGACCCCGGCGACGCTCATCACCACGCCGCCGATGGCGACGGGCGTCCAGTAGACCATCCCCCGGAAGATGACGACCGCGGCGGTGGCCGTCCCGAAACCGACGGCGGGGCCGGTCGCGGCCGCCAGCAGCGTCGCGAGCACCCACTCGATGCCGCCGACGCCGCCCGGGAGCGGCGTCACGCCCGCGATGGCGCCGATCGGGACCGCGAACAGCACGAGCGAGTAGTTGACCGGGGTGCCGATGGCGTGGAAGGCGAGCCAGAGGCCCGTCGCCTGCGCGAGCCAGCCGAGCGCGGAGAAGCCGAGCGCGATCGCCAGCCCGCGCGGGTCGGCGGCGACGCGCTCGATGGCGCGGAAGAAGCCGTTGATCCGCCGCTCGATGTCCCGGGGCGACGGCGGCGAGAGCCGCGGGACGACCCGTCCCAGCCACCGGATGACGGGGGTGAGCCGGTCGATCACGCGGTCCTCGAGGCCGTACCGGCGCTGCCAGGCCGCGTAGACCGCCGACGGGACCGCGACGGCGAGCACCACCACGGCACCGACCGCCAGGAGCACGTTCCGGTTCTGGCCCAGCGCGATCTCGGTGGCGTAGTAGCCGACGCCGACGAGCGCGAGCGTGATCGACGGGACGAAGTTCAGGGTGTCGACGCTGGCGATCGCCGCCAGCCCGGTCTCGTACTCGGCGTCCGTTACCCGGGAGACGAGCAGTGCGGTGACGGGCTCGCCGCCGGCCTGCCCGAACGGCGTGACGTTGTTCGAGAACATCGCCCCCGAGAACACCAGGAACGAGGAGTGGACCGCGATGTCGACGCCCAGCACGTCGAGGACGGTCCGGAGCGCGACGCCCCAGGCGGCGAGCCACGCGAGCGTGGCGACGAACACGAGCCCGACGAGCCACAGGTCGGCCGTCCGGAGCGTGGCGACGAGGCGGTCGACGCCCGAGACCCAGACGAGCAGTCCGACGACGATCACTGCCGCGCCGAAGCCCACAACGGTCGCGCGCAGGTTCCCGCCGGCCATCACCCGAGCAGTGGGTCAACGGACGCTTGAACCCACCGAAAGCGCGCTCGCGACCGAGCCGCCGCGCGAACGGGCGTGCGGTCCGCGATTGTCGACGACGCGCGTGCGGAGCACGACGCGGGCCGCCGTCGGCGACTCGAGCACCGCCGGTGGAGCGATCGGCGGCCGCCACCGTCCCGACGACCGGGCGGTGATCCCGGCGGTGCCGAACGACGGACGCGAAACCGGGTCCCTTAGGCGACGGCGGGCCGGAGGGCGTCGCATGGACGAGCGCACGGCACTCGGGCTGCTGGCCGACGAGCTGCCGGCGGCGGGCGACGACGCGGCCGTCGTCGACGGGACGGTACTGACGACGGACATGCTCCACGAGCGGACCGACTTCCCGGCGGGGACGACCCGGTACACGGCCGGCTGGCGGGCAGTCGGCGCGTCGCTGTCGGACGTCGGGGCCATGGGGGCGACCGCGAGGGCGGCGGTCGCCGTCTACGCGGCGCCGACGTTCGAGGCGGCGGCGCTGCGAGCGTTCGTGCGCGGCGCGCGGGACGTCTGCGAGGCCGTCGGCGCCGAGTACGTCGGCGGCGACCTCGACAGCCACGAGGAGTTCACCGTGGTGACGACTGCGACGGGCGCCACGGACGAACCCGTCTACCGGACGGGCGCGTCGCCCGGCGAGGCGGTCTGCGTGACGGGGACGCTCGGTCGGAGCGGCGCGGCACTCCGGCTCTTCGAGGCCGACGACTCCACCGCGACCGAACGGGCGAACGAGCTGTTCCGGTTCGAGCCCCGGGTGAGAGCGGGCGTGACGCTCCGGCCGCACGCGAGCGCGATGATGGACTCCTCGGACGGGCTCGCCCGGTCGCTCCACCAGCTCGCCGAGGCGTCCGGCTGCGGGTTCGCCGTCGACGCCGACCGGCTCCCGGTCGACGGGCGCGTCGACGAGGTGGCGACCGACGATGCCGACCGCCGGGAGCTGGCCGTCCACTTCGGCGAGGACTTCGAGCTCGTGTTCACCGTCCCCGAGGCCGCGCTCCCGGCCGTCGCCGAGGCGACCGACGTCCCCGTGACGCGGATCGGCACCGTCACCGACGGCGGCGTCCGGATGGACGGCGAGCCGCTCCCGGACCGCGGCTACACCCACGGCACCGAGGGGACGACCTGACCCCGTCGTCGGGCCGTCGACGACGAGTCCGGCTCCGGAACCGCCTCGTGTCGGGCGCGCTCGGCGTCTTCGTCGCCCGACTCCTCGTCGTCGCCGCCGGCTGGTCGGCGTACGCTCGCCCGACCCGACCCGTCCGGCCGGTCGAGCTAAGCGACGGCCGGGGGCGGCCGGGGACCGCTCAGGCCCCGATCAGCTGGACGGGGACGAGAATGAAACAGAGCGCCCCGAGCAGGAACGTGACGACGCCCAGGACCTGCCGGCGCCAGCCGATCGGCGTCTCGTCGACGGGGTCTGCCGGGCCGTTGTAGGCGATGAACGTGGCGAAGAGTCCCCAGAACGCCCACAGCCCGACCGACTCGTTGAGACCGAGCCCGAGCCCGTAGTGGAGGTACGCCGCGAGCCCGAACAGCCCGAGAGGGATCAGCGCGGCGAGCGTCTCCTGGCGCCGGCCGATCATCGCCCGAAGCATGTGGCCGCCGTCGAGCTGGCCGACGGGCAGGAGGTTCAGGACGGTGAAGAACATCCCGATCCAGGCGCCGAGGATCACCGGGTGGACCGTCCGGCCGGGCGCGTCGACGACCTCCGGCTGCCCGACCAGCTCGAGCAGGGCGCTCCCGAGGGGGTTCAGCGGGAGTCCGCCGGTCTGTGCGGCCCACCGGGGGTCCGGCGGGCTGTAGGAGACCGGCTGGCCGATCAGCGACGCCACGATCTCCAACAGCGGCGGGTTGTGGAAGACGATCGTCTCCCCGCCGCCGCCGAGCACGCTCTGGGGGATCCGCATCGGGTCGATCGAGAGGCCGACGACCGTCACGACGAGCGTCGCCGCGAGGCCCGCCAGCGGCCCAGCGACGCCGATGTCGAACAGCGCCTTCCGGTCGGGCATCTGTCCCCGCATGCGGATCACCGCGCCCATGGTGCCGAAGGGGACGATGAACGGGATGACGTACGGCAGGGAGACGTCGACGCCGTGGTACCGGCCCATCAGGTAGTGCCCGAGCTCGTGCGTCGAGAGGACGCCGAGCACCGCGACGGTGAACGGCCACGCCTGGAGCATCACGAGCGGGTTCGCCGTCACCCGTTCGAGCGGGATGTAGTACCAGGCGGTCGCGCCGACGAACAGCGTCGACAGGACGGTCGCGACGAAGAGCACGATGTTCACCCAGGGGACGCCGTCGACGCCGGTCGACACCGGCTCCGCGACCAGCACGTCACCGTGGGCGTCGGACCTGACGAACTGCACCTCGTAGCCGGCCTCGCGGAAGGCCGGCCAGACCTCGCGCATGAGCATCCTGCGCGGGACCAGCGACTCGCCGTAGTAGAACACACGGTCCCCGTCGCTTCGCGTCTCTCGCAGGTGAAAGACGGAGGCGAGGCGCTCCTCGGGAGGTCCCGCTCCGGAGTCGACCCGAGAACTCATCCGAGACCGGGTAAGGCGGGCGGCTGTATAAATCCCGTGTCGTGGGGGTTGACCGCTCGCCAGCGCGGACCGGAACACCCGTTACCCCTCGCCCGGGGACCCGGTGACCCGTGACCGGCGAGATCGTGACCGCGCGCCCGGCGTTCACGCTCCCGTACGGGGACCGTCGGGACGTTCGGGACGACTGTGCGTTACGCCGGTTCGATGCGCCAGGTTGTCGCGCTCGTGTACGACCACTTCTCGATGACGAGCTCGGAAGCGGAGTCGCGAAGCTTCACCATCAGCGCGCCGATCTCCTTCGGCGAGAGACCGACCTCGTCGGCGATGAACTTCGACTTGAAGAAGTACTCGCCGTCGTGAGCCTTCGAGACCAGGTACTGCTTGAGCCGCTCTTCCTTGCTGTCCGCGTCGGCGTCCGGCTCGCAGTCGGTGGAGGGTGTGGTGGCGCTCATCTCTGTGACCTCGCTCCTTCGTTGCGGAGCTACCAGCATATAAAGTCAGGAACGCTAGAGGCAGTTCGGACGCTTTCAGGATAAATCAGCGAAAAGGGAATCGTTCACGACGTTTTTTCTGCCCTCGAGACGTTTTACGGGCCCTTCGGAAACTTCCTTCACTCCCGAAAAGAGACGACGAAAAGTCCTCCTAATCCGGGCGAAAGCAGTCGTTAAACCGCCGAATCGGGGAGATCACCGGAGCGATTTAGCGGGTATCGTTGCCGGAACCGGTACTCGCGTCAGACGGGCGTCGCGCGCGGTCGTCAGTCGGACTCCGGCGGGTCGTGGACCCAGAACTCGGTCGCCTGAGTCGTCTCCTTCTTGAAGATCGGTACCTCCTCCTTGAGCCGGTCGATGCCGTCCTCGACCGTCCGGAACGCCTCGCGTCGGTGTCCCGCGAGCACGACCACGAAGACGATGTCCTCGCCGTCCTCGATCCGGCCGGTCCGGTGGTGCATGAGCACCTCGAAGACGCCCTCGCGCTCGCAGAGTTCGTCACTGATCGCCACCATGCGCTCGTCGGCGACGCCCTCGTACGCCTCGAACTCCAGGGCGGTCGTCCGGTCGTCGTCCGGGGCGTCCTTCGCCCGAACGCGCCCGGTGAACGTGGCGATCGCGCCCGCCCGATCTGACTGCGGGGACGCTTTCGCCCGCTCGACGAGCGCCCCGAGAGTGACGTGGGGCTGGGTGTCGTGGACGGCCTCCACGACCGCGTCGACGTCGACGGCGTCGGGCGCGGCTGCGGTCGCGACGACCGGACCGGCCGGCTCGGGGACGGACGCGTCGCCGTCGCCCGTCAGGACGACCGTCGGGACGGTTACCGCCGGGAAGCCGGCCAGTATCGCGTAGTCGTGATCCGGCGCGACGTCGTCGAGGAGATCGTCGAGCGTCCGGCCCTCGCCGGCCCCGACCCAGGAGCCGTCGGCGACGCCGTACGACGACGCCGCCTCGGGGGTTCCCGGGCCGTCGACCCGGCCGCCGGGGAGCGATTCGACCGTCGCGACGCGGCCGTCGAGCCGGGAGACGAGCCGACCGGCCAGCTCGCTCGCCCCGGGCCCGACGACGCCGAGCAGGTACATACCGGACGACGGGGGGCGAGCGGCTTGAACCTTCTCCACGGGACGGGGCCATCGCACGCCCGGGGACGGACGCGCCACGCGCTCGACGGGGCGCGGCGCGTCGGCTCCCGCGCTTGACAACCCTTAAGCCGCACTCACGGCAATCCCGGACCGATGAGAGTGGTCATCTCCGTCGGCGGCAGCGTTCTCGCCCCCGACCTCGACGCCCGGCGAGTCGAGGGGCACGCGGCAGTCGTCGAGCGGCTCGCGAGGGAGGGATGCGAGCTGGGGACGGTCGTCGGCGGCGGCGGCGTCGCCCGCGACTACATCGGGGCGGCGCGCCAGCTCGGCGCGAACGAGGTACAGCTCGATCAGATCGGTATCGACGTGACGCGGATCAACGCTCGCCTGCTCATCGCGGCGCTCGGCGACCGGGTCGACCCGACGCCGGCCCGCGACTACGAGGAGGCGGGCGACGCCATCCGGCGCGGTGACGTCTGCGTCATGGGCGGCGTCAGCCCCGGTCAGACGACCGACGCGGTCGCGGCCGCGCTCGCCGAGTACGTCAACGCCGACCTGCTCGTCTACGCTACGAGCGTCGACGGGGTCTACTCGGCGGACCCCGGGGAGACTACCGACGCGGAGAAGTACGAGGAGCTGTCGGCCCGCGAGCTGGTGGACGTGATCGCGCCGATGAGCCGGGACGCCGGCGCGTCGGCCCCTGTCGACCTGCTGGCGGCCAAACTGATCGAGCGAGCCGGTATGCGGACGATCGTCCTCGACGGGACGAACCCCGATCGCATCGCGGACGCCGTCCTCCACGGCGAGCACTCGGGGACGGACGTGATCCCCGACGGCGGCGGCGAGACGCCCACCTACTGGACCCAGCGATGAGCGGGCCGGGCGACGCCGACCGGACCGACGGGTCGGGCGACGACGCGAGGATCGACGGGTCGAGAGCCGACGACGCGGGGACCGACGCCGCCGAGGACGACGACCTCGGCGACGCCGTGGATCGGAGCAGTCCCGACGAGCCGGCCTTCCACGCGTTCTGGGCCGACGAGATCGCCGACGAGATCGAGGCGCGGGACCCGGACGAGCCGATCGTAATCAAGGGCGGCGTCTCGCCGTCGGGCGTCCCACACCTCGGCCACTTCAACGAGATCATGCGCGGCTACTTCGTCGCCGAGGTGCTGCGCGAGCGGGGCCACGAGGTCCGGCAGGTGTTCACCGCCGACGACCGCGACGCGCTGCGGAAGGTGCCCCGGACGCTGGCGACCGTCGACTTCGAGCTCGTCGGCCTCGGCGAGGTCGACGCCGGCGCGCTCGGCCGCAACCTCGGGAAGCCGTACACCGCGATCCCGGACCCGTTCGACGACGGCCACGCCTCCTACGGCGAGCACTTCACGGCTCTCCTGGAGCAGTCGGCCGAGGCGATCGGCGTCCCGATCGAGATGGTTTCGAACACCGACCTCTACGAGTCGGGGGCGTTCGAGGCCGTGACACGCCGGATCCTCGCGAACGCCGATCGGGCCCGCGAGGTGCTCGCGGTCTACCAGGACTCCGTCGAGGACGACTACGTCCCGTTCATGCCGATCTGTGAGGCCTGCGGACACGTCACCGCCGGCGTCCGCTCGGTCGACCTCGAGGCCGGGACGGTCACCTACGAGTGTACCGGCCTGGAGGCCGGCAACCGGACGATCGAGGGCTGTGGCCACGAGGGGACGGCGACGCTCCGGGAGGGGAAGCTCCCCTGGCGGTTCGAGTGGCCCGCCCAGTGGGAGGTGCTCGGCGTCGACTTCGAGCCGTTCGGGAAGGACCACGCCGAGGGCTCGTGGCCCTCCGGCGAGCAGATCGCCCGCGAGGTCCTGGGGAACGAGCCACCGGTCCCGATGGTCTACGAGTGGTTCACGCTCGACGGCGAGCCGCTCTCGTCGTCCGCCGGGAACGTGATCACCGTCCGCGAGGTCCTCGAGCTGCTCGAACCGGAGGTGTTGCGCTACTTCTTCGTCCGCAACCCGAAGAAGGCGCGCGACTTCGACCTCGCGCGGCTCGACCAGCTCGTCGACGACTTCGACCGCTTCGAGCGGGCGTACTTCGGCGAGGAGGACGCCCCCGACGTCGCGGCCTTGGCCGAGCGGGCGTACCCGTTCGTCGTCGACGGGGTCCGCCCGGAGCGCGTCCGCCTGCCGTACACGTTCGCCGCGGTC
>Ga0207797_1002540_pt1 | contig 12617 bp, 5 predicted proteins | sample PRCRCaboRojoPR_6_FD_187275 | JGI IMG/M metagenome (GOLD analysis project Ga0207797, IMG submission 187275) | Marine sediment microbial community from Cabo Rojo, Puerto Rico - PR CR 10% Liquid 1 (SPAdes) | ecosystem: Environmental > Aquatic > Marine > Coastal > Sediment | place: Cabo Rojo, Puerto... | reverse complement strand
GAGCGGTATCAGAACGTTCCGGGGAGAGGACGGCTACTGGAGGCAGTACCGGGCGGAGGACCTGGCCTCCCTGGCGGCCGTGCGCAGCGACCCCGGGACGGTGTGGCAGTGGTACGCGGAGAGGCTCCTGCACAACGCCCGGGTGGAGCCCCACGCCGGCTATCACGCGCTGGTGGAGATCGAGCGGAGGATCGGATCGCTGCCCGTTGTCACCCAGAACGTGGACGGCCTGCACTCCCGCGCCGGCTCCTCCGAGATAATCGAGCTGCACGGCAGCCTTCGGACCGCCTCCTGCCTCGATGAGCCCGGCAGGACCTTCGAGATCACGCCGCGGTTGCTGGAGGATCTTCCGCCCCGGTGTCCCTGCGGCGCGGTTCTGCGGCCGGACGTGGTCCTCTTCGGCGAGGTCCTTCCGCAGGAAGAGATGAGCCGGGCGGCGGAGCTGGCTCGGAGCTGCGACTTGATGATGGTGGTGGGCACCTCCATGGTGGTCTACCCCGCCGCGGCGGTCCCCTACGCGGCCCTTGGCGCCGGGGCCGGGGTGATAGAGATGAACCCGGAGCCCACCGCACTCACCGGAGAGCCGGGAGTGGTGAGCCTGAGGGGTCGCGCCGGAGAGCTGCTGCCGGAGCTGACAGAAACCGCCTGGAGGGATTCATGAGAGCTATGCTTGCAACGACGGTGCTGACGATGGCCGCGGTCTCCGCAGCAGCCATGGATGTCACCATAAGCGTCCCCCTGGGCGCTCCCTCCACCCTGGAGGGGGAGACGGGTCTCTCCCCCTGGGCACCGGGCCTGACCCTGGCCGGTGACCCCGGCGAGGTCCTGCTTCCCGTGCGCCGGGTCTTCGTGCCGGTGCCCCCCGGCAGCAGCCCCACCGTCGAGGCCCGCGCCCTGGACGTGGTCCGGGCGCCGGTGCCGGATGGAGGCTGGGCCAGGGCCCCCATGCTGGTGGGAACCGGGCTGGAGACCGCCGCTGTGCCAGCGCCCCCCCGAAGGTCCACGAGGTCTCGGGCGGAGCTGGTGGGAGTCAGCCATCTGATGGGCGTGCCGGTGGCCGTTGTGGACGTATGCCCGCTCTCTTCGGAATCCATGGCCTCCTGGGCGAGCCGGGTGGAGCTGACCGTATCGGTGCAGGACCGGTTGCCCGCGCCACGCGAGCTACCTCCGGAGGCCCTGGACGGACTGCTGGCCGGTGACGGCCCGGTATGGGGCGGCGCCAGCCTGCAATGGCCCGAGAGCCCCTTCTGGGGTCTGCCATGGGCCAGGATGGCCGTGGGTTCCACCGGCGGCTACAGGGTCACCGTCTCCGACCTCGAGGACGCCGGCTGCTCCGTCTCCGGGGCCCCGGTGGAGACCCTGCGGATGCTCACCGGGCCTGCGGTGATGTTCGGCACCGACCCCTCGGTGCTGCACACTCCCCAGGAGGTGGCCATCGAGGTGGAGGACCTGGATGGTGACGGCCTGTTCGACGGCTCCGACTACGTGCGCTTCCTGGCGCGGGGGATAGAGCGCTGGATTCCGGAGGGCGACAGCCTCCGGTGGATGCAGCACCGCTACGCCACCCACAACGTCTACTGGCTGACCTGGGGGGGCGAGAGCGGGGAGAGGGTGGCCCTCGAGGACGCAACCCCGGACGGCTCGCCCGCCTACGGGCTTCCGCTTCCATCATGGAGCGTCTGGGAGGAGGAGCTGCAGTACCAGGCGGACTACGAGACCAGAACCGGCTGGGTGTGGGAGGTGCTGGAGGACGGGGAGACGTTCCAGGCCGCCCTGGAGCTTCCCCGGGCGGGGAGCTGGGACCTGGAGGCGCGCATGCTGTCCCTGGGCACCGGCACCACCACGGTGCGGCTGTCGGTGGACGGCCAGCAGGTGGCCCAGGAGACCTGGACCAACAGGCAGGTCCGGTGGATAGTGGTTCCGGACCAGCCGTTGCAGCAGTCCAACCAGGTGGAGGTGAGCTTCTCCATAGAGGGAGGGGTCGATCCCTACCTGGCGGTGGACCTGTTCAAGGTGCGGGCGGCGCTTCCGGGAGGGGCCACGGACAGGCCGCTCTTCCCGGGACTGTCGGCTCAGGGTGGCAGGTACACCTTCTCCATGGAGCAGGTTCCCCAGGGCAGCCGGGTCTACGACGTCACCGACTTCCTCGGCCCGGTCAGGCTGGACGGCGTCCAGCCGGCGGGGGAGGGAATCTCCTTCTCTGCGACCGTGGGCGACAGCACCCGCCTGCTGGCGCTTGCGGAGGACGACTGGCGACTTCCCGACTCAATAGGGCCGGCCTCTCCCGGGAGGATACTGGGCACACTGGAGGAGGGAGACCGGCTCTTCGTGGCTCCCCCCTCGCTCTTCGACGGCGTCTGGGGCCTTGCGCAGATCAGCGAGGAGGCCGGACTCGTTCCGGCGGCCGTGACCACGAGAGAGGTCTACGACGAGTTCAACGCAGGCGTTACCGATCCCGGGGCCATCCGGTCCGCCGTGCGCTGGGGCCAGGACGAGCTGTCCCCCGGCGTGCAGGGTCTGGTCCTGGTGGGCAACGGTCACTGGGACGTGAGGATGACCACCGTCTCCACCCCCAGCCTTGTTCCGCCCTACACCCTTCTGGGCAGCCCCTCCTCCGGTGAGGGGGTGTGCTCCGACGACTTCTACGTCATGACCCATTCCGGCGACGTTCTGCCGGAGATGCCGGTAGGCAGGATACCGGCGGAGGACGCCACCGATCTGGCCTCCATCACCGCAAAGAGCCTGGCGTACGCGGAGGGGGCCTCCGCGGGCGACTGGGTCAACAGGATGATATTCCTGGCCGACGACGAGTGGGGCAACGGCATGAACCAGAGCGAGACGGTCCACACCATCGACTGCGAGAAGCTGGCCGAGGACCATGCCCCCCGCTACGCCCATAGGGAGAAGGTGTACCTGATCGAGTACCCATGGCCCTCCGGGGGCGGCCATCCCGAGAAGGAGGAGGCCAGGGAGGACCTGATAGCGGAGTACAGCCGGGGTAGCGCCTTCATGGCCTTCATCGGCCACGGCTCCCCAAACCAGATCACCAACGAGAAGGTCCTGCGGGGCTCGGACGTACCCTCGCTGACCAACGGCGCCAGGCTGCCCCTCACCTACTGGGGAACCTGCAACGTGGGGCAGTTCGACATACCTGGGTCCACCTGCATAGGGGGCAGGCTGGTGGCCTCCCCGGAGGGCGGCGGCGTGGCGTCGGTGGCCGCCACCAGGGGCACCTTCAGCGGCCCCAACTACTCCCTGGGGGCGGCCCTCATCGACTCCCTGTACGGCTCGGACGCCGGGCATTCCATGGGAACTGCAACCTGGCTGGCCAAGATCAACAACGCCTCCTACACGGGATCGGTACGCTACTACGCCTACCTGGGGCACCCGGACCTGTGGCTGATGATGCCGGATACGGCTCCCCAGATATCGCTGGCGGCTCCCCAGCTCCTCAGCGGCCAGGCCAACTCCCTGCAGGGCGACGGTTTCGCCGGACAGGGGCTGGCGGCCGTGGAGATCAGCGAATCCTCCGTGGACACCATATACACCACCCTGGGCGGCAACACCATAAACTGGCGCAAGCCGGGAGGCCCCGCCTACCGCGGCACAGTGGCCCTGGACGCCGGCGGTTTCGACCTGCAGGCCTTCATCCCCGTGCAGTCCAGGACCGGTGACCTGGCCAGGGCCGCAACCACCTATCTGGGTTCTCCGGTCACCTCCGCGGCGGCGCTGGACCCCCAGCCACTGGTGGAGGGAGACCCGCCGGAGGACTTCAGCGGCCCGGAGATACAGATGTGGGCCCGGGGATACCGCGGGGTGGAGGAGCCCAGGGTCAGCGGCGAGGTCACCCTGGAGGCGGAGCTGTCCGACAGCAGCGGCATATGCTTCCTGGGCGGGGACGGACGGTCCATCACCCTCTTCCTGGACGGCCAGGGCATCGACGTGAGCCGTGAGTTCTCCTACCAGCAGGGGAGCTCCACCTCGGGGAGCCTGGAGGCGGAGCTGGAGCAGCTCTCCGACGGATGGCACACCATCATTCTCCGCTGCTACGACGGCGTGGGCAACATGTCCATGGACACCCTTCGGCTGGAGTCCCTGCAGGGTGAAGACCTGGCCATACAGCAGGCGCTGGTCTATCCCAACCCGGGCAGCGGCAGGAGGTGCTTCAGCTTCCGGGTCACCGCAGACGCCTTCGTGCGCGTTTCCATCTACACGGTGGCCGGCAGGCGGATACGCACCCTTTCCGCCGACTGCTCTCAGGGTTACAATCAGATCATGTGGGACGGGCTGGACGCCGAGGGCGACAGCCCGGCCACCGGCAGCTACGTCTACCGCATCGAGGCGGTAGCCGCCGGGAGCAGCGTCTTCGACACGGAGGCCGAGGAGATGGGTGTCCTGGCCGTGGTGGAGGGTGGTTAGATTGGATCGGGAAGCCGGAGGGCCCGCAGCCGCTGACGGCAAGGTAGCCTGGCTCTGGAGCCAGGTGGAGAGGGCCCGGGACAGCGGCGAGGTCGATGTGGCCCGGGAGAGCCTCTCCCGGCTGCTGTCCGACCCCAGGGTGCGGGGCACCGCCGACGAGGATCTGGCCATGCTGCACCTCTGCCAGCTGGAGCTGGAGGAGGGGCGGGTGGCCGAGGTGGCGCGGCGCATGACCGGCTTCTCCTGGAACGTCCGTCCCGGTCCCGCCGCGCTCCTGCTGGCGGCGGACGTCTACATGAAGCTGGACTGGTTCGCCCAGTCGCTGGAGTCCCTGGACCGGTACCTGCGGGAGATCCCCGACGACCTGGACGCCAGGCGCAAGAAGGGCCTGGTGCTGCTGATGCTGGATCGGGACGACGAGGCCGAGCGGGCCCTGCTCTCGGTGGCCCGCCGGGAGCGTTACCGGGTTCCGGCCACCCTGGCCTACCTGGCCATGCTGGAGGCGAAGAACGACCGGCTGGAGGAGAGCCTGCACCTGCTGATGCAGGCCAGGGACCTGGCCCCCTTCGACACCCGCATAGAGCACACGCTGCTTCGGGTGGAGGCGCTGCGGGTCAGGCTGCGGCGCAAGGCGCTCTCCCACGACGGCCTCCCCCTGGAGGACGTGGTGGGGGGGATGGTCTCGGGAATGATGGAGCTGCACGGTTACACCGAGGAGCAGGCCAGGTACGCCCGGGACGTCTGGAACCACTTCTGCGCCCTGGAGACCCCCACAGGCCGCAAGCCCGCCATCTGGGCCGCCGCCCTGGAGTACGCCGTGACCCGCAGCGGCCCGCATCTCTCCCAGGAGGAGCTGGCCGAGGAGTACGGGGTATCCTCCTCCCAGCTGCGGGAGCACTACAAGACGCTTACCTCGAAGGTGGACCTCCAGGCCTCCGGCGACCTGCTGGCCGAGGCCGCCAGCCAGGGCTCGGCCCTGTCCAGCCTGGTGCACCGCGAGGAGCTGGCCGACGTACTGGCCGGAGCCGTCCGCAGGCTGTCCGACTTCGAGACCGAGGCCGAAGCGGTGGCCTGGGTCTTCGACAGGATGGACCCGTCCGGGGAAGAGGAGCGCCGCGAGGTGGAGGACTTCCTCCGGTTCATCTGGAACCGCCGCCGCTAGCCAACCGGGGACGGAGTTTAAGTTCATCAAGTTCAGAAGATATCAGGGACGGAGTTTAAGTTAATCAAGTACAGGGCTTGCGATCAGCCCGACCTCTGGCGCTCTGTACTTGATGAACTTACAACTCCGTCCCGGACGTTGCGAGCTAAACTTGATGAACTTAAACTCCGTCCCCGGTTGACGTTTGTTGGCCTCGGCGGGGCAGTTGCATATATTCCATGCTCCCGAAGAGCCCCAGCCGTCCCCGCGGTCGGGGATCAGTCAGCAAATCATGCGGTGCCATGGGGCGCCGGCATCCGTGCGGAAAGTGGTGGTTGAAGAGATGAGCGAGAACAAGTACGTCTACTACTTCGGAGAGACCAGGACAGACGGCGGCAGGGAGATGAAGGAGCTTCTGGGCGGCAAGGGCGCCAACCTGGCCGAGATGACCAGAATCGGCCTGCCGGTTCCTCCCGGTTTCACCATAACCACCGAGGCCTGCGACCTCTTCAACAAGGCCGACGGAGACTGGCCGGAGGGCATGGAGGAGCAGGTAAGGGAGAACCTCAGGACCCTGGAGGAGGAGAACGGCCGCAAGCTGGGCGATCCCTCCGACCCCCTCCTGGTCTCGGTCCGCAGCGGGGCCGCCATCTCCATGCCGGGGATGATGGACACCGTCCTGAACCTCGGCCTGAACGCCGAGACCCTGAAGGGCCTGGCCGAGAAGACCGGCAACCCCCGATTTGCCTGGGACTCCTTCCGCCGGTTCATTCAGATGTTCGGCGACGTGGTGATGGGTGTCTCCCACGCCAAGTTCGAGGCCGAGCTGCAGGCGGTGAAGGACGAGAAGGGCGTGGAGCTGGACACCGAGCTGGACGTGGAGGACCTCAAGAAGGTAGCCGACCGCTACAAGGACCTCTACAGCCGGGAGCTGGGCGAGGAGTTCCCCAGCGATCCGTGGAATCAGCTTCGGCTGGCCATAGACGCCGTCTTCGGCTCCTGGAGCAACCCCCGGGCCATCCGTTACCGGGAGATCAACGAGATCAGCGGCCTGCTGGGCACCGCGGTGAACGTGCAGACCATGGTCTTCGGGAACATGGGCGAGAGCTCGGGCACCGGCGTGGCCTTCACCCGCGACCCGGCAACCGGACGCAACGAGTTCTACGGCGAGTACCTGATGAACGCCCAGGGCGAGGACGTGGTGGCCGGCATAAGGACCCCCAAGCCCATCAAGACCATGTCCGAGACCAACCACGAGGCCTACGAGCAGCTCCTGGAGGTCCGCGAGAAGCTGGAGCAGCACTACAGGGACATGCAGGACCTGGAGTTCACCATCATGGATGGCAAGCTCTACATCCTCCAGACCCGCACGGGCAAGCGCACCGTGTTCGCCGCGCTGAACATGGCGGTGGACATGGAGCAGGAGGGCCTTATCGACCGCAGGACGGCCATTGGCAGGGTGTCCTCCCAGAACTTCAACCAGCTCTTCGCCCCGGTGCTGGACCAGAAGGGCAAGAAGGAGGCCGACCTCCTGACCACCGGCCTCAACGCCTCTCCCGGCGGAGCCTGCGGCAAGGTGGTCTTCACCGCAGATGACGCCGAGGAGTGGGCGGAAAAGGGAGAGGACGTGATCCTCTGCCGCCAGGAGACCAGTCCCGAGGACATCGGCGGAATGGCCGTGGCCAAGGGCATACTCACCGCCCGCGGCGGAATGACGTCCCACGCCGCCGTGGTTGCCCGGGGCATGGGGACCCCGTGCGTGGCCGGTGCCGGCGAGCTCGCCATCGACAGCTCCGCTAAGAAGATCACCGCAGGCGACGTCACCATATCCGAGGGCGACGTCATTGCCATAGACGGATACACAGGCCGGGTCTACGCCGACGAGGTGGCGGTGGAGCCATCCGAGATAGTTCAGGTCCTGCACGGCAACATGAGCAGGGAGGACTCCGAGCTCTTCCGCAAGTACTCCATGCTGGTGGGATGGGCCGACGACGTCCGTCGCCTGGGAGTCCGCACCAACGCAGATACCCCCAAGGACACCGAGATGGCCGTGCTCTTCGGGGCCGAGGGAATCGGACTCTGCCGCACAGAGCACATGTTCTTCGAGGGTGAGAGGATCATCTCCTTCCGGAAGATGATCCTGGTGGCCGAGAAGGTTAAGAGGCTGCGGGAGAGGATAGAGGCCGGCAACGGCGACGTGGAGTCGCTGGAGAGGGAGCTGGAGGCCCCGCTGTCCACCTACAACCAGGCCCTGGAGGAGCTGCTGCCCCTTCAGCGGCAGGACTTCGAGGGGATCTTCCGGGCCCTCGACGGCAGGCCCTGCACCGTTCGCCTGCTGGACCCGCCCCTGCACGAGTTCCTCCCCAAGGAGGAGGATGGGCAGAGGGAGATGGCCGAGGTCATGGGCATCTCCCCCGAACAGGTGCGGCAGACGGTGGAGTCCCTGGAGGAGTTCAACCCCATGATGGGCCATCGCGGCTGCAGGCTGGGCCTGATCTACCCCGAGGTCTCGGATATGCAGGTGCGGGCCATCATGGAGGCCGCCATCAGCGTCAGCGACGACGGGGTCGAGGTCCACCCCGAGATAATGATCCCGCTTGTGGGTCACTGGAAGGAGCTGGATATCGCCCGTAACAGGGCCCAGAAGGTGATCGACAGCGTCCTGGAGGAGCACGGGAAGTCCGACTCCGACATACACTACCGGATAGGCACCATGATCGAGGTCCCCCGCGCCTCCGTGACCGCCGACCAGGTGGCCGAGGTTGCCGACTTCTTCAGCTTCGGCACCAACGACCTCACCCAGATGGGGTGCGGCTTCTCCCGCGACGACTCGGGCGCATTCCTGCAGGACTACGTCGCCATGGGCATCTACGAGCGCGATCCCTTCGCCTCCATAGACGTCGACGGCGTCGGGGGTCTGGTGGAGATCGCCGTTCGCAAGGGCCGGTCGAAGAAGAAGGATCTGAAGCTCGGAGTCTGCGGCGAGCACGGGGGTGATCCCGCGTCCATCCGCTTCTTCAACCGGGTGGGACTGGACTACGTATCCTGCTCGCCCTACCGTGTTCCCGTAGCCAGGCTGGCGGCGGCACAGGCGGTCCTGGAGGACGAGGAGTAGCGGGGAGACGCTTGAACGAGCAAGGACGCACGGTAGTAGTAGCCGAGAGCGATCCCGATCTGCTGGGGATGATGGAGAAGGCCCTCCGTGAGGAGGGCCTTTCCGTCCACACCACCATGGACGGCTTCGGGGCGGCGCGAATGGTGTGCGAGAGGGCTCCCTCCCTGGCCATTCTCGGATACTACCTTCCCAATCTCTCGGGCCTGCGGGTCTGCCGCTTCCTCAAGAACCGCGACGAGACCGCGGGCATCCCCCTGGTGCTGATCTGCCCCACCGGTGACACCAGGATACAGCGCAGGGCCCGTTGGGCCGGCGTGGACCGGGTGCTGGCCCTGCCCTTCGGCGTAGACGATCTCACCGGGATCTGCGGAGGGCTGCTGGCGGAGTCCGAGCCCGCCGCCGAGCCGGTTCCCTGCTCCGATTCCGAATCCATTCGGGATACCCTCTGCGACATGCTCGAGCACAGGGTGGAGCACCTGGAGTCCGTCCGGGAGCTGGCGGGGCGTCTGGACCTCTCCACCTCGGCCCGGGAGGTCTTCATGCGCATCGCCGAGGGGGTGCTCACCGGCCTGGGCATGGACCGGGCGTGGATAGCACGATACCTGCCGGAGAGCGACCAGCTGCTCACCGAGGCAACCGTGGGAAGGGGCCTCTCGGACGAGGTCCGGCCGTTGAGCCTGGAGGAGAGACCGGAGCTGCCGGAGGCCATAGCGGTGCGGGAGAAGAGGGTTGTCCGCTCAGCGGAGCTTCCCCTTCCTCCGCAGCGGCTGGCCTGGGCCGGCAGCACCGACTACATCGACGTGCCCCTGATCGCACGGGGACGGGTTCTGGGGCTGCTGCGCTGCGACCACCTGGTGAGCGGAAGGGGATTCACCAGGGAGGAGATCGAGGCGCTGAAGCAGTACGCGGACCAGGCGGCGCCCACGCTCTTCAACTCGCTGGGCGTGGAAGAGATGAGCGAGGGTCAGGAGCAGATGTCCTCCATTCTGGGCAGCATGGACTCGGCGGTGGTGGTGGTGGACAACAAGAAGACCGTCCTGGAGGCCACCTCCCGGGTGAAGGACCTATTCGGCAAGCAGCCGGCGGAGATCCGGGGCAGGCCCCTGGGAGAGGTTGTGCCGGTGCTGGGGGATCCCGAGAGGGTCGGTCTTCTGCAGGAGGTTCTCGAGAACGGCTACTCGCGGACGGAGGGAGGAGTGGAGCTCTCCCGGGCGGGGAAGGACAGCCTGGTGCTTCAGATACGATACGTGCCGCACCGGCGGAGCGGCAGGATCACCGGGGCGGTCATAGTCGCCGTCGACGTCACCGAAGAGTACCACCTCAGGGAGAGCCTGAAGCGGCGCAACGAGGAGCTGGAGACCATCTCCAGGATCGGCAGCAAGCTCAACTCCACACTGGACCTGGAGGAGATCTCCACCACCCTGGCCAGGACCATCAGGCAGTTCCACCCCGACGAGGCGGTGTCCATCCTCCTTCCTGCGCGGACAGATAAGGGCTCGGAGGGCAGCTCGGAGTACTTCCGGGCTGCCGCTACCTCCGGCTTTCCCCGGAAGTACGACACTCTGGGCAGCAGACTGCGGGTGTTCGGCTCGCCGTCGGACTCCGAGGAGGATGACGTCTGGGAGCGCCAGGGCATAATCTCGGTGGCCGCCAGGACCGGTCAGCCGGTGAACGTGGGCGACGTCACCCAGGACAGCAGGTACCTGGAGGTGCTACCGTCCACACGGAGCGAGATGGTGGTGCCCATGGTGGTGAGGGACAAGGTGGTGGGCATCATAGACGTGCAGAGCTCCAGGCCCGCCAGGTTCTCCTCCGACAACGTCCGCCGGATAACCACCCTGGCCAACCATGCCGCCACTGCGGTGGAGAACGCCCATCTCCACGCCAAGGTCTGGGAGATGGCCCAGCGCGACAGGCTCACCGGTCTGCGCAACCTGCGCTTCTTCGAGGACAGGCTGAAGGAGGAGCTGGACAGGGCCGCAAGGTACGACTCGCCCTTCTCCCTGATCATGATGGACATAGACGACTTCAAGCACTACAACGACTCCTTCGGCCACCCCATGGGCAACGTGCTCCTTAGAACGGTCTCCCGGGCCATCGGTTCCGCCCTTCGCGAGGTGGACATACTCGTCCGCTACGGAGGCGAGGAGTTCGTTTGCATCCTTCCCATGACGGGGCAGAGAGAGGCGGCGGAGATAGCCGAGCGGATTCGGCGCAAGGTGCTGGAGGCCAACTCCGAGATACCCCACTCCTCCGAGCAGCCCCGGGGATGCGTGAGCATCAGCCTGGGCGTATCCAGCTTTCTCACCGACGTCCGGGACCGCGAAAGGCTGCTGGAGGTGGCTGACGAGAGGATGTACGCCGCCAAGCGGGCGGGGAAGAACCGGGTGTGCTCCCCGACGCCGGGCAACAGCCCTTCGGATTCCTGATCCTGTGAAGCTCCTGGACATCACCATGTTCTACAGCGCCACCGGAGGAGGAGTTCGGCGCTACCTGGAGATCAAGCGCCGCTGGCTGCGGCGGGAGCTTCCCTCCGTGGAGCACGTGCTGGTTGTTCCCGGAGAGGAGCCTGGGATGACCGAGGACGGCCTGGGCCGGGTCTACTCAGTGGGGGGGATCCCGCTTCCCTTCTCTCCCGGCTACAGGCTTCCCGTGGGCGCGGGCAGAATCTCCCGCATACTGCGGGAGGAGTCGCCTGACCTGGTGGAGGCGGGCTCGCCCTTCACCATGCGCAGGGCCCTATCCAGGACCGTCGGCTCCGGGGGCCCGCCGGTGTTCGACTACTACCACGCCTACTTCCCGCTCTCCTACGCCGCCGCCCTGGGGCGTCCCCTCACATTCCTGAAGGGCCCCCTCCTCCGGTACGGATGGAGCTGGCTCCGCCGCGTCTACGCCGACTCTGCCCGGGTGCTGGTGGCCTCCCCCGTGGTCCGCGAGGTGCTCCGCTCCCACGGCATCGGAAACACGGAGCTCGCCCCTCTGGGGGTTGACGTGGAGAGGTTCAGGCTGACCCCCGGACCCGCCGGGGACGTCCCCGTGCTGCTCTTCGTGGGAAGGCTCACCGAGGAGAAGGGCGTCAGCATACTGCTGGAGACCTACCGGCTGCTGAGACAGCGGGGCGGGGTTCGGCTCCTTATAGCAGGGGACGGCATAATGCGGGAAAAGGTCCAGTCCCTGGCCGGGGAGGACCCGGACGTCACCTACCTGGGCTACGTTTCCAACCGCAGGATGCCGGAGGTGTACGCCGAAGCCGACCTGCTGATATCGGCGGCACCCACGGAGACGCTGGGGCTGTACTTCCTGGAGGCCCTGGCCAGCGGCGTGCCGGTGGTGGGCCTCTCCGGAAGCGGGCTGATGGACGTGCTGCCGGACCGGGTGGCCCGGGCGGTACCCCACCAGCTCCCCCGGGAGCTGGCTGAGGCCTGCCGGGATCTGCTGGCGCAGCCGCCCTCCAGAGAGCTCTGCCGAAAAGCGGTGCTGGACTACGCCTGGCCCCGCAGCCTGCGCAGGATAGTCGCCCTCGAGGCCTCCATAGCTGGCCTGGAGCTGCCGGGGCTGTCGGCGTGAGCGGCGTGCAGCGGGTGGCGATACGGGCCGGTCTCACCTACGACAGGCATAGCCTCACCGGCGCCCTGCGGGACATGGTGGAGGCGGTGGGGGGCTGGCCCGACTCCATGGGGGCCGGCTCCAGGGTCCTTCTGAAGGTGAACATGCTGGCGGCCAAGCGTCCGGAGAGGGCCATAACCACCCATCCGCAGGTGGTGGCCGCGCTGGCCAGGCTGCTTCTGGACCGCGGCTGCAGCGTAGCGGTGGGGGACAGCCCCGGAGGCGCGGTGAAGGGCGTGCAACGCTACTGGGACCGGTGCGGTTTCGCCGCTGTCGCCGAGGAGATGGGCCTGGAGCTGGTGAACTTCGAGAGGTCCGGATCCGAGGAGAGGCGGG
>Ga0207797_1002539_pt1 | contig 12620 bp, 18 predicted proteins | sample PRCRCaboRojoPR_6_FD_187275 | JGI IMG/M metagenome (GOLD analysis project Ga0207797, IMG submission 187275) | Marine sediment microbial community from Cabo Rojo, Puerto Rico - PR CR 10% Liquid 1 (SPAdes) | ecosystem: Environmental > Aquatic > Marine > Coastal > Sediment | place: Cabo Rojo, Puerto... | reverse complement strand
TAGGAGGGATGGAACAGTGGAACGGTCATATCAAGTCGTGCCGTATTCGGTCTCGCCGGCGTTTCCCGGCGATGGGTTCCAGGTGGCGTGGATGGGGTCGCCGGGCTGGGCCGTGCCTCCGAATGGACCATCAAGGCTCGCGACTCTGAGGGGCTTGAGGCGACCGACAACGGTACCGTGATCTGCCCGGCTTCGCACGTAGTCGCCGTGTACGTGCCGCTCGTGAGGCGTGAGTAGCCGGGAACGCAGGCCGCGGACGAGACGCCGCCCGTAGATGATTCCGCCCTCTGCGAAACGCCCCCGGGATCGTGCGCGAACCATCGCAGGATGGCTCGCGGAGCGAGTCCGACTACCGCTACACCGAGCGCATCAAACGCAGGGGAAACGGTTTGCAAACGGTTGACCCGGTACGATGAAGGTGCGTGAGGGAGAGAGTTGGCTCCGATCCTGGAGGCGAGATCCGGGAACGGGGCGAGGGGGTGCGGATGAGTAGCAGAGAGAAGAGCAACGGATCTTCTGGAGACACGGAGGCGGCTGACGCGTCTGACTGGGTGACGTGGGTCGCTTTTCTTCTCATGGTCGTGTTCGCTGGCGGCAACCCCGTGGCGGTTCGGTTCAGCCATTCGGGGCTGCCACCTTTTTGGGGGGCGACGCTGCGCTTCATTGGAGCGGCGGCGATCTTCTGGATCATCGTCCTGGTGCGGCGTATCGCTCTACCGAAGGGCCGGGCCCTGGTGGGCGCCATCGTCTACGGTCTGCTTTCCGTCGGCGCGGCGTATGCGGGTCTCTACTGGGGGCTCATCCGCGCTCCGGCCGGGCTTGCGGGGGCCATGTTGGCCCTCGTTCCACTGCTAACCTTCTTGTTCGCCTGGCTGCACGGGGTGGAGGCGTTCCGCTGGCGCGGGCTGATCGGGGTCGTGGTGGCCACGGTGGGCATTCTGTTCGGCGTGGTGGGAGGCTTCGGCGGCGCGGTTCACGTTCCGTCCGTGCTGGCCCTGCTGGCGGGCGTCGCTTGCCTGTCGGAGGCCAGCGTGGTGTTCAAGCTCTTCCCGCGGAGCGATCCCTTCGTCACGAACGCGATAGCGCTCACGGCGGGCTTGCCATTGCTGGCCGGGCTGTCCCTGGTGGTGGGCGAGCGATGGGCCCTGCCCAGCACGTTCAACAGCTGGGCTGCTTACGGCTATCTGGTGGTCATCGGCTCGGTGGCGGTCTTCTACCTCTACCTGCGCATTTTGTCAGCCTGGAGCCCGTCGGCGACGGCGCGCGTTTTTCTATTCATCCCGGTGGCTACCGTCGTCATCGCGGCGTGGGTGGCGGGCGAGGTGATCACCGTCCCGTTCGTCATCGGCACGGCACTGGTCGTCGCCGGTGTCGTTCTGGGGTCGAGAGGGGAGGCGCCTGAAGCGGCCGAACCTACGTGCGGAGAGGTGCCCAGCAAAGCCGTCTGCTGACGTGCGTGCCGGCCCGGCGCTACTGCGCACGAAACGGCTTGTGGTACGTAGCGCACTACGAACGCGGAGACCACGGCTGCCTTATCGGACCCGTTCTTTAAGCGGCGCGTAACCTGGGGAGAGGTGGTCATGAGTGGATCAGGTATCTACGTGTCAGACGAGAGTATGCGAGCTCTGGTTGAGGAGGTCGTGGAGGCGTTCAACGCCCACGACCTCGACCGGGTGGCTGACTGGTACGCGGAGGACGCCCTCCATTACCAGCCCAACCGAACCGACCCTCTGCGCGGCCGAGATGCGATACGGGAGGACTACCGGGAGGCCACCTGGGTTCCGTTCCCTGATTTCCGCATCGACCTGGAGCGGGCTTTCGGCCAAGGCGAGTGGTTGTGCGTGCAGGCAATCTTCACAGGGACCCACGAGGGGCCGCTGGAGGGCGCCGGCGGAGAGACGATCCCCGCCACGGGGAGGTCGGTGCGTGTGGCCATATGCCTCGTGGTGCGGATGGAGGACGGAAAGGCGGTCGAGGTCTATGAGTACAACGATCAGCTTGGATTCCTAGCTCAACTTGGGCTGGCCTAGGCCCACTCTCGCAACTCAGAGCTGGTCCGTCGGAAGGCCGCATCCCGTGCTCAGGGTGGAACCATCATCGTCGAGGTGCCGTGTTATGTCAGCGATTCGATCCTCGTGAACGAGAGAACTCGGAATTCGGCGACGGCAGCGATCTCGGCAATGGACCGGACTATGGCCGTACGGCTGAACTGGGGAGCCAGGCTCCACCGAGAATTCCGAGTTCTATGTTGCTGCACCTCTGGCGCTGTCGTATCGTCAGCCGCCTGTATCGCTTAGCCTCTCTCAAACGGTCACCAAACGGAGTAAAAACGATGCGCGTGGTAGACTGAAGATGCAATGTGAAACGGGTGCTCCGGATGCGGGGTTGCAGGTGGGCATCCTGAAACTGACAGGGAGGTGTGAGACATGGATGGACCTATCTTGAACTACAGGTTGGGCAAGATGACGCACCGCGAGTATGAGGCTGAGGCGAGCCGGTACTGGGGTCGGGATCGAGGCGATAGAGGCCAGAAGAGCTTGGCCGAGCGGATCAGTCGTCTATTCAAGCGCAGCATCGAGAGCCTCGAATTGCCGGGGTGCACCCCGACGTCGGTGGGGCCTATCCCTTCGAGGATGCCGGGCTGCTGAGTAGAACCGGGACCTGATGGGCTGTCCGTGCACGGTGCGCAGGTACATGTTGCTCCGAGCCGCCGATGAGCCTAGATCAGTCGAGAGAGAAGATGCTCTGATGGAGACGCTCAAGGTTGCTTCGTTGATGGCGGAGAATGCAGGTTTCGTGGTTGCCGGGATCGTCCGCTACCTCGACGATCGGTTGGGTGCCGGCGCGAAGCTGGTCGCCGATCGGCCATGGCAGGAGCGCCAGGAGATGCTGGATGCCGGGCGGGTCCACGCGGCGTGGATCTGCGGGCTTCCTTACGTGCAGAGGGCGGATCAGCCCGACAGCGGCATCGAGCTGCTGGCGGCGCCCGTCATGCGCGGGGAGCGGTATCAGGAGCGCCCGATCTACTTCTCGGACGTGGTGGTCCGCCGGGACAGTGAGTTTCGCTCGTTCGCCGACCTGCGGGGTGGGGCCTGGGCCTACAACGAGCCCGGCTCTCACTCGGGCTACAACGTGGTCCGTTACCATCTGGCGACGATGGGCGAGACGTGGGATTACTTCGACCGGGTGGCCGAGTCGGGGGCGCACCAGACGTCGCTGCGGATGATCCTGGAGGGGGAGATCGACGCATCGGCCATCGACAGCACGGTGCTGGAGCTGGAGCTGGAGAAAGACCCGGCGATCGGTTCGAAGATACGAGTGGTGGAGACGCTGGGCCCGAGCCCGATCCCGCCGTGGGTGATCTTGCGAAGCCTGCCCGAGAGGCGGCGCGAGACGGTCCGGGAGTTGCTGATCGGGATGGACGAGGATGATGAGGGCAGGGCGATCCTGGCCGAAGGCCCCGTTGCCCGGTTCGCTTATGTGGAGGATAGTGACTATGATCCTATCCGCCGCATGGCCAGAGAGGCGGCCGTCGTTTCTCTCTGATCCACATTCCGACCCCTTTAATGGTCGGTGTGGTGATGCAGCGCGGCAGATGATGGCGGGGTGGGGGCCTCTGTATGTTGAAACGGTGAGCAAACGCTCTTCAAACGGTCATCTGGCATCATGATTGCTGAGACAAGGAGATGGCATCGAGGAGGTGAGTATGCCCTTCAGAGTTGAAGAGAGTATTATGATCCAGAACGACGTTTATCCGCGGTATCTGAGGCAACTCAAGGAACACTTGGAGCGCAAGGAGTAAGGAGGTTGACGATGTTAAGAGATGCACCGATTGTTGCGATTGTCCCAGCAGCGAATATTGAAGAGGCGAAGCGGTTCTACGGGGAGAAGCTGGACCTGCCGCGCGCTGACGTGGACGTTCCCGGCGATGATGCTGTGTATGAATGCGGCCAGGGGACGCAGCTGTACGTGTATGAGACGGAAGCCGGAAAAAGAGCCGAGCACACTCTGGCGGTCTGGATCGTGGAGGACGTGGAGGAGACCGTGGAGGAGTTGAGCGAGAAGGGCGTCGTCTTCGAGACATACGATATGCCTCAGCTCAAGACCGACGAACATGGGATAGCGGACATCGACGGTGTCAAGGCTGCCTGGTTCAGAGACCCGGAGGGGAACACCCTGTCGGTCACCGAAGCTCCGTGGTAGGCGGTGGAGGGCGCGGTCCGGTCCGCCTCTAGGGGCGCTGGGCCGCGGCTTGCCCACGAAATTCCAACTCTTTGCAACCAAACGCAAAGGGACCGCAAACCCAGCCCGTACGCAGGGCTGGGTTTTTTCTGTTACACTAACAGCAGTGGCACGAAGCCAAGATGCTCAACTGTCTGGAACCATGAAGCTTACGTTTCTGGGGACACGCGGAAACATTGACGCGCGGACGCGGCGGCACGGCATGCACAGCTCGATGAAGGTCTCGTACTACGGCACGGAGGCCGTCATCGACTGTGGTGAGGACTGGGTGGGCGAGGTGGAGGCGTGGGACGTCGACGCCATCGTCGTCACCCACGCGCATCCGGACCACGCCTTCGGCCTGAAGGAGGGCGCGCCGTGCCCGGTGTATGCGACCGAGGCTTCCTGGGAGACGATGGAGCGTTTCGACATCGAGGAGCGCCGGACGATGCCGGAGCGCGATCCGGTGGAGATTCGAGGGCCGGGCGAGGAGCACGCGATCGTGTTCGAGGCCTTTCCGGTGCTCCATTCGACGCGCGCCCCGGCCGTCGGCTATCGGGTGCACGCCGGCCGGGTCGATATCTTCTACGTGCCCGACGTCGCGTGGATCGAGGACCGCGAAGGGGCGCTCACCGGCGTGCGCGTCTACGTTGGCGACGGCGCGACGGTGAAGCGGTCGATGGTGCGGAAGCCGGGCGATGTGATCATCGGTCACGTGCCGATTCAGACGCAGCTCACCTGGTGCAGGAAGCTGAGCGTGCCCCGGGCGATCTTCACCCATCTGGGGTCGCAGATCGTCGAGGGCGACGAGCGGACGCTGGGGGCCGAGATCCGCGACATGGCCGAGGAACGGAACGTCTACCGGGTGGAGATCGCCCACGACGGGATGGAGGTGGTTCTGCGGTAGCCGCCGAGGCGGAAGTCTGCCGTGGAAGCGCGGAGAGGTCCGGTTGTGGAAGCATGAGGGCTTGGGCTTCCGAGGTTGGTTCTATCGGCGGTCCGTCTCACAGGCACCCTCGCGTCGGCAAGAAGCCCTCAGGAGAAGACGGCTTCGCAAACGTCCAAACTGGGCGTAATCAGGATCTAGGGTTAGGGTCTATGAAGAAGGAGGCATTAAAACGGTGTCAGTGATCTTTGGGGCTAATCGGTTGGAGGAGCTGGTCTATCGCGTATCGGAGCTCGACTTTGATAAGAGCGATCTGGAGCGTTTGACAGAGCTGGTCGACGACATACTGTACGACATGCTGCTAACCGGGGTGCGTCACGCGAGCTACAATAACCGGGACTTCATCCAGGAGCCGGATCTTCCCTTGACGGAGGGGCTGCGGGAGAGCATGCAGGACTTCGAGATGTACGAGGAAGAGCTGGAGATCGAACCGATACTGGAGCAGCTGACGACGTATCCGCAGCTGGAGCGCGAGCCGAGCCAGGAGGTGCTGGACCTGCTGCCCGATCTGACGGGCACCCTGATCATGGTGACCGCCCGGCTGATGACCATCGTCGATCCCGACATCTCCAACCCGGATGACGAGACGTGGGATCGGGTGACAGAGACGATGAACCTCCTGATCTAGACCCTGGTCGGTGGGCATATGTGCTTGGGCCTATGCCTGGGCACATGCAGGACTGAGAAAGCGTCCGGACGCCCGTTGGAGAGGAAGGGAGAGAGAATGTTCAAGGATAGGAGAGACGCAGGTCAGCGGCTGGCCGAGGAGTTGGAGAGGTACAAGGGCGAGGGCGTGCTGGTCCTGGCGATACCCAGGGGCGGCGTCGAGGTTGGATACCAGGTGGCCGAGCATCTCGATGCCGATCTCTCCTTACTGATCGCGCGGAAGCTTCCGTACCCCGATCAACCTGAGGCAGGATTCGGCGCTGTCGCCGAGGACGGCAGCACGGTGATCCTGGACAGGGCCACACGCTGGGTCTCGGACGAGACGGTGGAGAGGGTGGTCGATGAACAACGCGAGGAGATCGAGAGGCGCGTGGGGGCTCTGCGGAAGGGCGACCCGCTGCCCGAGCTGGAGGGCCGCACCGTGATCCTGGTGGACGACGGCATCGCGATGGGGTCCACGATGCGCGCTGCGATCAAGTTGTGCCGGCGGGAGAACGCGGGCAAGGTAGTGGTAGCCGTGCCGGTGGCGGGTCGCGAGGTGACCGAGACGTTTGGTGGAGAGCGGGCGGGATTAGCCGACGAGGTCGTCGTGCTGCAACAGCCGAAGTTCTTCCGCGCCGTGGCGCAAGTGTACGAGCGCTGGTACGACGTGCCGGACAGCGAGGTGGTCGCCCTGATGGACCAGTGGCGGCAGGATCACGGAGGATAGACGTAGGGGTTCGGCGCGATGGGCTGGTGGAGGGCCGGGAGGGTTGCCTGACCTCTCGGTGGTCGCTCGAGAAAGGGGGGGCGGGCGGTGGCGGAGTTCAGAGACAGAAGAGAAGCGGGACGGCAGCTAGCGGAAGAGCTGTCCGCCTACGGGGACCGTGAGGACGTGGTCGTGCTGGGTCTGCCGCGCGGCGGGGTGCCGGTGGCCTTCGAAGTCGCCAAGGCGTTGGAGGCGCCTCTGGACGTCTTCGTGGTGCGGAAGCTCGGCGTACCCGGGAACCCGGAGCTGGCGATGGGGGCGATCGCCTCGGGCGGCGTGCGAGTCCTGAACGACGGCGTGGTACGCCGGATGAGCATCCCGGACGAGGAGATTGAACAGACGGCCGAGGAGGAGAGGGAGAAGCTTGAGAAGCGGGAGGAGATCTACCGCGGCGCCCGACCCGGGATCGCGTTGACCGGCAAGACCGTGCTTCTGGTGGACGACGGGCTGGCGACCGGGGCGACGATGCGCGCCGCGGTATCTGCGCTGCGCGAGCACGACCCGGAGGAGATCGTGGTCGCCGTGCCGACGGCGCCTCCGGAGACCTGCTCTGAGTTCGAGGATATCGTGGATGACATCATCTGCGTATCCACCCCGCGGGCTTTCTTCGGAGTGGGAGGGGCGTACCAGGACTTCTCCCAGACGACGAATGAGGACGTGCGAGATCTCCTGGAGCAGGCGGGCTAGCCGGGGGCACTGCCCGGCTGTCAGGTCGGAGGGAGGGTAGGGGATGGGAGAGCGAGGTCGGCCCGCTGGCGCCAGGAATGCGCTCGTCGTGCTTATTGTGCTGGTAGCTATCGTCATCGTGGTGGCCATCGCCTTCCGGCGCGTGGGTGGGGGGAGACAACCGGGCATAACCCCGCTGCCGACGGATACACCGGAGACTACTGTGACCCGGCAAGTGGTGAGAGAACCGCCTCTGCGCGAGTTGATCGTCCTGGAAGAGACGCAGACGGAGGAGGGCTTCGTCGAGAGGTTGATCGTGGTGCCGGCGGACGCCGATGCGTACATCGCCTCCGGGTGGCCGACTCAGAACTTCGGTATGGGTGACCTTCACCTGGGCTACAGTCTGAACGACTTCGGCGCGGAGAGGATCCTTCTCCGCTTCGACGTCAGGGACATACCACGAGGTTCGGCGATCGAGAGCGCCGGACTGAGACTGCACGTGCGGGATTCGATACCCCCGGACGACGTACCGCTGGCCAGCCAACTCCGTCCGCTGGCGTCGCCCTGGGACGAGCTGGACGTCACCTGGCGGGACGGACCGGAACGGGGCCGGATACGTGAGTTCGCGGACGTGAACAGTGCTCGACGGTGGTACGAGTGGGACGCGACGTCGATCGTGCGAGACTGGGTTTCCGGTGTTCTGGAGAACTATGGGATGCTGCTCATAGGGTACGAGGCCGTGCAGCAGCACGAGCGGGTGTTCTACTCTCGTGAGACGCCGGTGGGAGGCCCGGCTGGCCAGTTCTACCCTCAACTGGTGGTAGAGTACACGGCGTACGATGACCTAGAGGTCCCCAGCTCAGAGGTAGCTCGGCTGCCCAACTACGTGCCGCCTGATTTCATCGTCTCCTGGAGTGGCGAGGATCGGGGAGGCGCGGGCATCGCCTCCTATGACGTGCAGTACCGGGTCGACGGGGGGGAGTGGATCGTCTGGCTGACGGACGTGGCCTTCACCTCGGCGAGCTTCGAAGGCGGTGAGAACGGTCGGGTGTACGAGTTCCGGGTGAGAGCCAGGGACAGGGCGGGGAACCTCGAGCCGTTCGGTGGTGCCGAGGCGAGCACGACGGTCGATTCTGAGCCGCCGACGAGCACCGCGTCGTGCATGCCGGGGGTCATCCGTGAGAGATCCTTCAACGTCTCGTGGACGGGAGAGGACGAGGGGGCCGGCATCCTCTACTACGACGTGCGGTACCGGATCGATGGAGGCGAGTGGATTCCCTGGCAGCAGCAGACGATAGCGACGAGCGCTACGTTTACGACGATGGAGGACGGACAGTACGACTTCGAGGCCCGCGCTGTGGACCAGTTGGGTCTAGAGGAGCCGTTCACAGGCCAACCCCAGGCGTCGATCACCGTCGACGCACGAGAGCCGTTCACGGAACCGGGATAGGGAGGGTTTCTGAGAGTGCATGATCCATCGGAGCAGCAGGACGTAGGCGAGCTAGTTCACGTCTCGGTGGACTCGGCCACCGTGGAGGCGAACCTGAGCATTCCGGAGGAGGCCCAGGCAATCGTCTTGTTTGCCCACGGGACCGGGAGCAGCCGGCACAGCCCCCGCAACAACTTCGTCGCGGAGAAGCTGCGCGAAGGCGGCCTGGCGACGCTTCTGATTGACCTGCTGACGCCGGAGGAGAAGAGGATCGACCGACGCACCCGCCGGGTTCGATTCGACATTGACCGGCTGGCCCAACGTGTGGTCGGCGCCGCCGATTGGCTGATGGATCAGCCGGAGATGGAGGGCTTGAACGTCGGGTTCTTCGGTTCCAGCACCGGAGCGGCAGCGGCGTTGATCGCGGCGACGGAGCGGCCTAACATCGCCCGGGCGGTGGTGTCGCGGGGAGGTCGGGTCGATATGGCGGAGGCGGTTCTGGACGAGGTGGAAGCGCCAACGCTTTTCATCGTGGGAGGAAGGGACAACCAGGTGCTGAGCCTGAATCGGCAGGCCCTGGCCCAGCTGGAGACGGAGAAGGATTTGAAGATCGTGGAGGGCGCCGGGCACCTGTTTGAGGAGCCGGGGGCCCTCGATGAGGTGGCGCGCTTGGCGCGGGAATGGTTCCAGCGCCATCTGGCGTCGTGAGGGAGACGGCTATCAGTTCCGAGGAGGATGGTGATGTACGAGAGCGTCGAGGATCTGCCGGATACGGTGCGGGACGTGCTTCCGAGAGAGGCACAGGAGACCTACCTGGAGGCCTTCAACGAGTCCTACGAGGCGTACGATGAGGAGAAGACGAGTGAGATGAACCAGGAAGCGGTGGCAAACCGGGACGCCTGGTCCGCCGTCAAGGTCGACTACACCCGGGACGACGAGACGGGCAAGTGGTACCCGGCCGGCGAAGTGCCGGAGGAAGGTGAAGAGGAAGAGGAGGAGGAAGGCTTCCTGGAGGACGTCTTGTAGCGAGCGGGCGGCGGAAAGCCGCTCTTGACGGCGTCTGATTGCGCCAGCCTGCAGACGTGCTGCATAATTCAACGAGAGGGGGACAGGAACCAAGATGAGGACAGTCTTTTCACTGTTTGATGCCTACGAGGATTGCGAGACGGCGGTCGATGAGCTGCTCGACGAGGGGTTCAAGGAAGACGAGATGAACGTGATCGTCGACGAAGAAGTGGCGAAGACGAATTTGGACGTGAAGCTGGACCGGGTCGACGTGAAAGCGACGGAGGAGCTGGGGGAGGAGGCGAGGGGCCTCGACGTGCTGCTGGGGGTGGAACAGCCGGTCGCCATGCCCCGGGTGGGCGACGTCTATGCGGCCGGGAAACTGGCGACGATCCTGGCCAAGACGGCCGCGGCCCCGGACACCGGCGGGCTGAGGGAGGCGCTGATCGACTTCGACGTGTCGGAGCCCGCGGCCGGCGCTTACGAGGAGGCGGTCTCGAATGGGGCTCTGCTCTTCTGGGTGCGGAGCAGCGATGAGCGCGCTTCGGAGGCAGCGAGCATTCTGCGGGATCATAACGGCATCAACGTCACCAGCTACGCTGGCTAGGGAGGGAGGAGGAAAGCGGTGCGCTATCACGAGCTTGTCCATCGAGTCCAGGAGCAGGGCGGTTTCGACTCGCGCGAGGAAGCGGAGACGACGATCCGGGCGACGCTCTCCAGCTTGGGGGAATGTCTCTACAGGACGGAGAGACGCCATCTCGCCTCGCAGCTGCCCGAACAGGCGAAGGCCTATCTGTATGACTACGTCGATTCGCAGGTGACGCGGGAGCAGGCAGCATGCCTGACGCTGGAGGAGTTCTACGACCGGGTGGCGGCGAGGGCCGACGTGACCCGGACCCACGGAGTCGAGCGGGCGAAGGCAGTGGCAGCGGTGCTGCGGGAGCTCCTGCCGGAGGGAGAGTGGGACCACGTGATTGCTGAGATGCCCAAGGAGTATCACGATCTGCTGGGGGTAGAGCCGCCGGAGCCGGCGTCGCCGACGACGGCGTGAGACCTACAGCCCTATCATTCTCGAGACCCTTGTGAAGGTGGAGCAGGGCCTTTGCAAGGGTCAGTTCGACGTGGAGGTTGACGTTGCCCGAGCTGCCGGACGTGGAGACGATGAGGCGGTATCTCCAAGCGACCTCCCTGCACCAGGAGATCGAGGGTGTACGGGTGGACGGCGGACAACTGCTGCAGGCGACGCCGCCGGAGACGTTGCAGGAGGAGCTGGTGGGGCGGTCCTTCGCGTCGACGCAGCGCCACGGCAAGTATATGTTCGTGAGGCTGGACGGGGGAGGAGATGACCTCCTGGTGCTTCACTTCGGGATGACGGGGGGCCTGACGTACTTCAAGGACAGGGAGGACGAGCCGGCGTACTGCCGGGTCCTGTTCCACTTCGCCAACGGCTACCATCTGGCCTACGTGTCGATGCGGAAGCTGGGCGAGGTGGGGATCACCGACGACGTCGATCGGTTCGTCGATGAACGAGAGCTGGGACCCGATGCTCTGGCCGAGGACTTCGATCTCCGTGCGTTCAAGAATCTGGTCGAGGGACGGCGTGTGATGGCGAAGTCCTTCTTCATGGATCAGCATACGATCGCCGGGGTCGGCAACGTCTACGCCGACGAGATCCTTTTCCAAGCCGGGATCCATCCGCGCACGAAGATGAGCAGTCTGGACGATGAGACCGTGGAGGATCTCTTCCATTCGATGAAGGACGTGCTCCAGGAGGCAATTGAGCACCAGGCGCACCCGGATCGGTTTCCAGACTCGTTCATCGTGCCGCGGCGGGGTCAGGGCGGAAGGTGTCCGAAATGCGGAGCGGAGCTGGAGCGAGTGAAGGTATCGAGCCGCAGCAGCTACTACTGTCCTAAGCACCAACAGCAGGACGGGGAGTAGGCGCGGAGGTCGTTTTGTGCGATCAGGAAGGACTACCAGGTGGCTTGCGAGGAGACCATGCTGACCGGAAGGGCTCACCGGAGGAGGGACGATGAGCGAGAGCACGATTGAGGTTGGGTCGCGCACGATCGAGGTGGGCAACCTGGAGGACGTGATCTTCCCGGACGAGGGGATCACCCAGGGAGATCTGATCGACGTCTACCGCCGGCTGGCCGACGTGATACTGCCCCATTTGAAGGGCAGGCCGCTGACGATGGAACGGTACCCGGACGGCATCGAAGAGCAGGGCTTCTACCAGCGGGAGGCGCCCGACTACTTCCCCGACTGGGTCAAGAGAGTCTCCGTGGAGGTGGAGTCCGACAACGGGGAGCAGACCCAGGTGGTCTGCGATGATGAAGCGACTCTCGTCTATCTGGTGGATCAGGGGGTGGTGACGCCGCACACCTGGCTGAGTCGTGAGGACAAGCTGGACCATCCCGATAAGCTGGTGTTCGATCTAGATCCGCCGGACAGCGACTTCGAGCCGGTCCGCCGGGCGGCGCGGGTGATCCGCGAGATGCTGGACGAGCTGGGATTGGTCTCCTTCGTGATGACGACGGGGTCGCGCGGAGCCCACGTGGTCGTTCCTCTGGACCGAAGCGCGGATTTCGACGCGGTGCGCGGGTTCGCCAAGGACGTGGCAACCGGGGCCGCGCAGAGGGCGCCGGACGAGTTGACGGTGGAGATGCGGAAGAAGGATCGGGGAGATAGGCTCTTCCTGGACTACCTGCGGAACGCCTACAGCCAGAGCTCGGTGGCGCCGTACGCCGTGCGGACGAGACCGGTCGCTCCGGTGGCGACTCCCCTGGACTGGGATGAGTTCGCGGACTCCGATCTGCACTCTCAGAGCTACACGGTGGAGAACATCTTCCGCCGCCTGGCACAGAAGGAGGATCCGTGGAAGGGGATGATGGACGAGGCCCAGGCGCTGGACGAGGCGCGGGAGCGGCTTGACGAGC
>Ga0207797_1002538_pt1 | contig 12626 bp, 11 predicted proteins | sample PRCRCaboRojoPR_6_FD_187275 | JGI IMG/M metagenome (GOLD analysis project Ga0207797, IMG submission 187275) | Marine sediment microbial community from Cabo Rojo, Puerto Rico - PR CR 10% Liquid 1 (SPAdes) | ecosystem: Environmental > Aquatic > Marine > Coastal > Sediment | place: Cabo Rojo, Puerto... | reverse complement strand
CCTTCATTCCCGCCAGGTTATCTTCAAGCCGGTCGTTTAACTTTCCCTTGGCTTCACGATTTCTCCGGAAAGCCCGGTGCATTCGCTTGATCAGAATAACTGCAAAAGCAAAAAGGAATGGTGTAAAAGACAGGGCAATTAAAGTCAGCGGAACGTCCATGAGAAAAAGGATCACCAGAACGCCGGAAATCGTCGTGGTGGCCTGAAGAAAACCTTCAGGGCCGTGATGAATAAACTCCTGCAACACGTTCAGGTCATCGATAATCCGCGACATCAGCTCGCCCGTCTTCTTGCTGTCATGAAATTTCAGGGGTAGTTTCTGGAAGTGATCGTATATGTCGTTTCTCATATTGAAGACCACCTTCTGGGCAATTCTGTGGCCGAAATAGTTTCTGGCAAATCTGACCACGGCGATAATGGAAAAGGCACCAAATGCCCAGAGGGAAAGGGTGATCATCCTGTTCAGGTTCTTTGCCGGGATGGCGCTATCAATCAGATTTCGCAGCAGGAGCGGCGGAACCAGGCCGGCAAGTGCCCCCAGGACGTGGAGGACCTGAATCGGAAGGTATTCCAGCAAATTGGGCCTCAGGTAATCCCGGTAAAACCTCTGCAACAGGTAGGTCTTCGAGTAATCAGAATAGTCCTCTTCATCTCTAACTTTATCCATCGTATAACCACTCTCTAAAAGTAAACTATCCGGGTAATCTTTCGCTCAAGCCTCAGCTACAAAGCTTCGGAACGAAGAACAAACAATGATAGCGAGAATATTTGTACCTTCAACCCCGTCCTGGTAACCGGAAGAGATAAGTATTAAACCTTAAAGATCATCGAAGTCGGAAATAGATTTTATTCACCTAAAAGACCCTGCCAGTCTTCGTAAAGGTTAACGTAATTGTCGAAGAACTCCAGGGCCTCCGCCTTCAACTCTTTCGCTTTACCTCCTTCGGAAAGTGACCTATACAGCCTGCTCTCTACTGCTCCTATCAATGCCTTTTTCTCCTTGCTGTCAGAGCTTTCCCGTAAGCTCTCGAGCGCGGAGAGCGAGTCTTCAAAGGAGCCATTTCTTCCGAGCCAGAGAAGTAGCAGCGATTTCCCGGTCTCTACCATAAATGGTGAAACCCTCCCGTCCGCAGTCAAAAAATATGCCTCTCCTTCCCTTTTTATTTCCGCCTCGAAGTACTCCAGACCGTAGCTCAGAAGTTTTCGGTCACCGCGATACTTCTCCAGGGCCGAAAGCAGGTTCCTGGGCGTATTGCTGGCGGAAATAATTCCGTTTAGATAGGATTTCCGCAGGTCACGCTTTTCCCCGGATTCTTTATATTTTTTCAGGTAAACCTCCGAGAGAAAACTCCGATCGATCTCCGGAGCAGTCTTTTTCATGTTCTCAATTGCTTCTTCCCAGCGCCCCAGGCCTTTCTGTAACCTCGCTTTCGTGGCATATATATCCTTGGGCTTCAAGCCGGTCTCCAGAAATTCTCCGTATTTTTCCTGCTTGCTCGCGGCTTTTTGTAGATGATCCAGCCCGCTATCGTAATTGCCCGTATTGAGATTCAACCGTGCCAGGAGGTAATCAGTCATGGGAGAGTAAGGGTCAAGCCGGTAAGTCCCTTCCAACCTGGCGATCATTTCGTCCGGTTTGAGCAGTTCGTCCCGAGCCACCTTTTCCGTTATCTCCGATTTAAGACTCGAAATTATCGATCTATAGCCCGACCTTTCAAGATACACGCTGACTGACTTCAGAGCCAGTGGTTTTTCTATACCGCTCGGGTTGCCGAGCTTCAACTGAGCCACGTACAGGGGATTTGAGAGTGAATAGACCGAATATTCTCCAAACGGACCCTGATAGCTAAACTCGATCCGTTCCATCTCGGAATCCTTACTCGGTGACTTATCGCCGGGGCCGTACTCGTACCCGGAAGCAGTAATGGAGAAATCAGAGGCTCTCTCAGCATCCTTCAACTTTAGAATTAGCCTGTCCACGTAGGGATACCTGCCCCGGACCCTTTTCCCTTTTCCCATGTCGAAACTTATAGTTATCTCCTCGCCCGGATCCAGATAAGCAAAACTCGCTTCAGCTTCTTCCCCGGCTTTTTCCGCTCCAAGAATCATCGTCCTTCGGGCCTCCTCCCGGGTCATACTCCTCCTGCAACCAAACAGACAGGCCGGATGGAAGCCGTCGGAAAAGAGTGATACCTTTTTCTGGAGCTCGCTCGGAAGCTCAAGCTGATAAAAATCATCGTATTCCGTATAAATATAAGCTTTTTGCGGATTGAACTGGTAGATTACCGGTTTTTCCTGTCTGGCAAAGTAGATGGATATACCGGCGACGACGATGGCAAAGATAAGTATTCCGCCAATGGTTTTAACGAACCATGACCAGGTAGATACGTTCCAGCTTTTTCTCAACCCTAATACCTCCTTCTTATAACGATATGAGCTTTACTGATTGGGCCCGGCGTTTTCGATATTCTCAATCGAGACCCGCTCCACATCGTCGACCAGGTCAAATCCATTTATTTTTGCATAGAAGAACAGTTCCGCCTCCAGGGCCCTTCTAATGTTCTTCTCTTTTCTAAAACCGTGCTGCTCACCTTCGAAAAGCAGATAAGCCGTAGGGATACCGCGGTTTACAAGAGAGCGGTACATATCCTCCGCCTGAGAAGGCGGGACGACTCTGTCTTCTTCTCCCTGGAAAAATATTACCGGAGAAGTAATGTCCTCCTGGTGTTTAATCGGCGACCGATCTTCATATTTTTTCTTTGCCTCCGGATAGGGGCCGATCAATCCATCCAGGTACCGGGATTCGAATTTGTGAGTACTCTCAGTCAGCTTAACCGGATCACTGACACCGTAGTAACTTGCGCCGGCCCGGAATACATCAGTAAAAGCCAGAGAGGCGAGTGTGGTATAACCCCCGGCGCTGCCGCCGCGGATGATCAACCGGTCCCTGTCAACTTCGTCGTTTTCAGCCAGATACAGGGCTCCATTTGCGCAGTCTTCGACGTCAACCAGCCCCCAGTTCCCTTTGAGTTTTTCTCTGTAGTCCCGACCAAACCCGGTGCTTCCCCGGTAATTCACGTCCAGCACGGCAAAACCTCGCGTAGTCCAGAACTGAATTTTATGGGATAGGGTGTCGCGGGTAGAGGAGGTAGGTCCGCCATGACTGATTACGAGTAGCGGTGGCTTCTCGGACTCCGGTCCCCGGAACTTTCCGTTTTTCGGCCTGTAAAAAAAGCCGTGAGCTTCTCCGGTATCGGACTCAAATTTTATCGAATCGGGAATAGAGATATAGCTTTCTTCAATTTCGAAGGAAGTGGAAGTTTTCAGCGACCGAACTTTTTTCGTCCTCCTGGAAAATTCTACGACGCTGGATGGAGATTGGGGTCCTCCACCAAGGAAAAATACCCTGTCGCCCGCCGCCTTTAAAGAAGCTATCTGGGTGTAATCCAGATCATAGGTCTCGCTTTCCCCGGAATCTAAAGCCTTCTTGCCAAGGAACCAGCGGCCGTGCTCCGTATAGGTATAAACAATTTCACCCTGCCCGGAGAAGTCAAAAGTGGATAGGCCAAATTGCCACCCCGGTCCGCCGAATTCCGCTCTCCTCTCGGTAACCGGGCTAACCCTGTTACCGTTCCAGCGATAGATATTCCACCAGTCGGACCTGTCCGAAACGAAGTACAGCAGACCGGTGTCGTTCCATTTCGGTACGATTACCGATTCCGCCTCGCCTCCAGCTACCACTTTTTCGTTTTCTATTTTTCCTTTTCCGTTTAGCTCACCCACGTGAAGAGAAGTCCCGTCCCACGGCATTCGTGGATGATCCCACGTGATCCAGGCAAGTCTGTCACCCGAGGGAGAAATTCTCGGGGCGGCGTAAAAATCGTGACCGCGGGACAAAACAGTATGAGAGCCGGATCCGGTAACATCGAGCGAGGCAAGATAATTTTCCGCCTCCCCTTCTCCAGTGTGGTCCTCACAGACGGAGATGAGCCTGCTCCTCGCCCCGTCCTTAACATAATCCGCGTACCTTAAACTGGCCTCGGGAGAAATGGGTCCTGGCTTCCGACCGAAATCCAACCGGTAAACTCTCTGGTCTTCAAAGTTCGAGAAGTAAATTGCTTCGTCTCCGATCTCGTAAGAACCGCCGCCGTATTCATGCACCCGATTCCGCACGTTGAAGCCTTCCGGCGTGACGTCCCGCGTGTTACCGGCTTCGTCTATAGTAACCAGGACGGTTCTTCCATCCTCACCCGGTCGCGTCTCAAGCCAGTAGACGGAGTTGCTCCCCAGTTTTATCTCACTCAGACCAACCTTTCCCGATGCGACTTTGTCCGCGGTAATAGGTGACTTCCAGGAACCGTAACTTTTAACTTTTTTCATGCTTTCCCCTCCAGAGGACATGTAAAATTTTGATCTCGGCCCACTGGACCGTCCCACTGGACCGTAATAAAATAACAAATATGACGGGGACATGTAAATTAAACGAAGGCAGAATTTAGTTGATTCAAAAACCCATTTTATGATATTATAAAATGCCTGTCATAATCCCACCCAGGTTGGGCTAGAGTCTCTCAAAAGGACCGGGGAGGGGAGAACCTTGCCAGGAAAGGAGGCATAAAACCCGGCAAGGAAAAACCTTTTCCCGGCCGACCCTACCCTCCCTGGGTGGAAAGATCTTCATTTCAATTAATTATAGCCCACCAAGTATAATAATTCAGATTGGCCGAAATCTAAGGTTCAGGATATCCGGTGAAATTTTTCTTATGTTAGAAAAGACAGGTCAGCTATAGCTCATCGGGAACTACTGGAACCCCTTCGGGACTCCATCACCCTTTCCAGTAAACCGACGGTTTCCGCAACAACTACATCCTGCTGCTCCTTTCGGCTGACTCTGGCCTGTCCGTCACCGGACTGAAAACCGTACCAGCCAAACTGACTGTGGTTGCCGCCGACGATTTCGACGAATTCCGTCCCCGGCGGAAGCTGTTCTCGGGAACGAGCAATCTTTTTCCGATTTATTATTTCGTCCCTGGTCCCGGTAATACTTAACACGTCCAGCCCCCCGGGGAAACTGGCTCCTTCGGGGGGGTACGAAGCCCAGAGCACCAGGCCCGCAACGCGATAATCCGTACTGGCAACAAATCGGGCAGCCATAGCTCCCCCCATGGAGTGTCCGCCAACAACCCAGGACTCGATATCCTTCCGGGCAGAAATAACCTTTCCAGCTTTTTTCCAGCCCAGGACCGCCAGGTTTACCGGCATCCTAACCAGGTAAACACTGTATCCCTCTCCGGCTATTCCCAGGGCCTGGGGGGCGTAAGCCCGCGCGGGAACCCTGGCTCCGGGATAGAATATTAGCCCCTCGTCGACTTTTACGTTATCGGGAGAAAAACGAAACCCGCTGACCCCGCCCAGATCGAACTCCTCGACCCGGACGGATTCCCCGCCTTCAAGTGCTTCCCGGGCCCGTTCCATGACGCCCTGCGGTCGGACAAACCAGGCCGCCGCACCGACACCCGCGAGGATAAGCGCAATTATCACCGATATCAGCGGTACGCGAATCTTCCTGTTCATATATTCTCCCGTCATCTTCGCAAAAAAGTTATAATTCAATAAAACTTGAATTTAGGAAATTCTACCTGACAAGACGGAGGGCGACCACCACTTATCGTACCCCGATTTCGGGTTTAACTGGAGCTAAAGCCAGTTATACTTAATCCATGTTTTATTTAATACTGGCCGGAATCAGTTTTGGCACGATCGGCCTTTTCGTCAACCTGATAGGGGATAATATTTCGACGCTACTAATCGTCTCTATCCGGTTGCTCTCGACTGCAACCCTGATTTACCTCTATCAGGTGATAAAAGGAACCAGGAAAAAGATTCGGCTCAATTCTCGCCGGGAAATATATACCGTAATAATCGGCGGAGTTATTGGTTTCGCGACCACTTTTAGCCTCTATTTAAAATCACTGCTGCTGATACCTGTTTCCGAGGCCGTCTTTCTGCATTATCTGGCATTCCCCTTCACCACGATTCTTTACTCTTATTTATTCCTGAACGAGGAGGTAACATATTACGAAATAATTTCACTCCTGGGAACCATCGCCGGAGTATTTTTAATTTATAACGTCGGCTTCAGCCGTGGACTTACTTCGATCATCGGCTACAGTATCGCTTTTGTTTCCGGCATTACCTATACCGCCGCCCTCCTCGTATTGAAGAACCTGGGAGAAAACAGAACCACGCTCCAAACCCTGTTCTGGCCGGCATTTGTCGGCGGAACTGGACTTTTACCGGTTGCTCTACTCGGGGGCTTTACCTTCAAACCGGGAGATGGCACCCTACCTCCGCTTCTGGGCCTGGTACTTGTTTCCACGCTTCTCGGGTATTCCCTGTTTGCACGGGGATTGAAAGAAACCAGAGCGGGCCTTTCATCAGTGATACTGATAACCGTCGAGCCACTTTCCGCCGCGCTGATGGCCGTTTTCTTTCTGGGGGAAAGACTTAACCCACCAACTGTTATGGGCGGAGGGCTGGTAATTATCTCTGGACTATTTCTCTACATAGGTGATATCAGAACCAAAAGAAGGACAAAAGAAGCTGGTTAGGTTATTTATCCGGGGAGAAATTCCCTCAACTGACGCAGATCCGTTAAAACGTTCTCGGCTCTTTCTTCCGCCCCGGTATCTCTATCGATGTAAAAACTCGTAATGCCCAGCTCCCTCGGCACCTGATAGTCAAACCGCCAGTGATCCCCAACGTGAACCATTTCACCGGCATTTACTCCGACGCGCTCCGCGACCTTCTGATAGACTCCGGGGTGCTTTTTGACCTCTCCAAAATCAGTCACACAGGAATAAACCTTCCGAAAGCGATCCTCAATACTTCTCAAAGCGTATTCGAGAAATACCCGGGGCGCGTTGGACGTAACTACGAGCCCATAAGCGCCATAAATATCTTCAATCAGTTCGACGGCGTCCCGGTAGAGTTCGACGTTCTCCGGCACCTGAATCCTCTCTATCACTTCACCCGGGTCCTCTTCCAGCTCAAACCTGTCGAACCAGTATTCCGGTTGATACCATCTTATGTCCTCGTCCCCTATTTCATTGTATTTGGAAGTTACGGTCTCCCTGGCTTCGGAAAATTCGATTCCTTTTTTTCTTGCGTAAAGCCTGGGTAACTCCTGAAACCAGAATTTATCGACGTAACTGTCCTTCACTATAGTGCCGTCGGCGTCAAATGAGACTAAGTTAATTTTCATAGCCTCCAATGATAATACCTAACCGGGGAAAAATAAATATCGCCAGTATTTCTTCCCGATCCGGAAGACCCATCCAAATTCAGAAGTTTAATTTTGCTCTATATCCCTTATAATGTAGAGATATGATAGACGTTATTAGTCTCGGAGAAGCCCTGATCGATTTCGTCCCGACGGAATCGGGCGTAAACCTTGCCGGCGTTCCGGGGTTCTATAAACGGTTTGGCGGTGCCCCCGCGAACGTGGCAATTGGCCTGGCTCAGATCGGAAGGAACCCTGGATTCATTGGCAAAGTCGGGCGGGATAGTTTTGGTGATTTTCTCGAGAGCGAAATGGCCCGAGAGGGAGTAAACGTAGACCACTTATACAGAAGCGACCTAGCACATACCACCCTTGCGTTCGTTTCTCTGACCTCGGAAGGAGAAAGGGACTTCATCTTCTACAGGAATCCAGGCGCGGACGAATTACTGCGACCGGAAGAGATAGACGAAAATTATTTAAGCCGGGCCCGGGTCCTTCACTTCGGTTCTCTTTCTTTAACGAAGGAAGAATCGCGGGAAGCAACTATGCAGGCTATCGAATACGCGCAAGAGAACGATCTGACCGTCTCCCTGGATCCAAACGTGCGCCTTGATCTCTGGGACGATACCGAGAAATTAAGACGGATGGTCCGTGATCTCCTCGCGGACGTCGACATCATAAAATTGAGCGAGGAAGAGGTAGAATTCTTCACCGGCCTCGAAGATCTCCGGGCCGGGATGATCCGTCTATCCGAACTTGGGCCGGATCTGGTGGTCGTAACGCTGGGCGATCGAGGTTGCAAATTTTATTATGAAGGCGTGACAAATAAAATCGATGGGTTCGACGTCGACGTCAAGGATACTACCGGAGCCGGAGACGGTTTTCTTGCCGGTTTTTTCGCGAGCCTGCTGAACCAGGGGGCCGATCTGTCAGGCCTTGAACTAGAACCCCTGGAGAAAGCCCTGAAATTCGGCAATGCAACCGGAGCCCTGACCACGACGGACTACGGTGCCACTTCCTCTTTCCCCAGTTTAACCGAAGTAAAAGAATTCCTCCGCCACAGGGATTGAGCCTTCCATTTCTCACAGATAACTTCTCCGCCTCCCACGCGTCCTTTTGCTATCGACGCTCCCTCCTGATAATAAGTTTGTAATTTCAGACATTTTGGCTTTGGTCAAATAGATAAACTACAGTCAAATTTTTATCGGCAAAACCAATTAGAGAAGTTCAGGGAGGAAAAATGAAGTTCAAGTCAACGGCTCTGATACTCGTCCTGATTTCCACGTTGCTCGTTTTTACGTTTCCGGTCTTCGCGGGAACCACCCTGGGAGGTTCTTTCCAGAAAAACCTTACGGACGATACTTTCTGGTACGGCGGCTTTCTCAGGACCGGTGGCCTGTTCAAGCTTGAACTCGGCGGGGAAACCCCGCACATGTCTTCGGGAGATGCCAGATTATTTAGTTACTTCCTCATGGACCTTCGCATGGGATCTTTCGGCGTAAACAACGGCAGGCTCAGTTTGTACTTCGGTGGAAGTCCCGTGATGCGGATAGACACTGGTTCGCCCTCCTTCTATATCTCGAAGTCGGAGGCCATGGGAAAAATAGGACTGCAGTTAAACCTCTATCCGTTCGCGATTCACGTCCAGTCGTCGGGCAAATTCGAATTAAGCGGCAATCTGGAGGAGATAAATGCCGGAATCGGCCTCGGGCTCTCTTTTTAGGTTCAATCGCCCATGTGGTCAAATTTGATCGGCTCCGGGAAAATTACCTCCTTCGCCGCCTTTAGCGAATACTTGTCCGTCATCCCGGCAATATAGTCCAGCGCTATTTGCTGGGGATTAAAGGGCTCCTCCACCCCGTAGAAGTCATCCAGGCCGTTCAGGTAATCCCCGAAACGCCTGTCGAGAGGGATATTGCTCTTCAGATACCTCTCGTAGTTCCTGCCGAACTCATCCATCAAACCCAGGAGGTGTTCGAAAAGTATCTCCAGAATAACTTCGGCGTGCTGGGAATACTGCTGCAACCTCTCGTGCCCGTAAATCCGCGAATAATTAAATTCCTTCAGATCCTTCATCAACTCGAATTTCTTCCGGGAGAAGCCTATTCTATCGTGCCCCCTGGACCAGGCTATCAGATCCTTGACGAATACGTCGATGATTTCGCCGTTTTTCGTTCCCAGCTCGGCCCTTACTGCGTCCGGAATATCTCTTTCCCGAATCAATTCGGCTTTAATAGCGTCCTCGATATCCCTTCCAAAATAGGCGATTTTATCGGCCATCCGCACCACGCAACCCTCGTAGCTAGTCGGAGGCGTCCCCCTTTCGCTCAGACCGTCGAGTCTTTTTTTCTTCCCCAGTGGCTCGATCGCCTGCGTAAACTCCTCTCCGTAATGCGAGACGATACCGTCCCTAACTGCATAGGTCAGGTTTAACCCCTTGCCGTACCGGGAAAGCTGATCGACAATGCGCAAGCCGTGTAACTCGTGCACGAAACCTCCGTTTTCCTTGTTGAGCCGGTCGAGTATTTCCTCCCCGGAATGGCCGAACGGAGCGTGACCGAGGTCGTGACCTAAAGCTATCGCCTGGGCAAGTTCCACGTCCAGTCCGAGCCCCTTACATATAGTCGCGGAAATCGTCGATACATGCAGAACGTGTTCTATCCTGGTACATATATGGTCGTTTTCAGGGGCAAAAAATACCTGCGTCTTGTTTTTCAGCCGTCGAAACGGGAGAGAGTGAATGATGGCAGTTTGATCACGAAAATAGGGCCCCCTGATATCTTCTTCGCGGTCTTTAATTCTACCCTTGTAGGTACTTTCGGGCAAAGGATTTTCCACTTTATCCCCCCTAATCGCGAAATTCAAGTTACGCCAGCGGCCACTTAGTTCCCCGGAAAACCGGGACTATTTTCCGGTGCCTTAAAAGATAAGATAATTTGAAATAACTGGCAAATACCTCTAGGATAATTGGGCCAGCTGTACTTTTCGGATTCTTTGAGGGGTTGTTTTTTGTAATCGGCTGGCAAAGGCTGCTCCGAGAGCGAGGGGTATAATGAGAATAACCAATCATCCCATTCTCTCTTTTAACGAGAGGGATACGGTTACTTTTACCTACGAAGGTGAAGAAGTAACCGCAAACAAGGGCGAGACCATCGCAGCTGCCTTACATAACCACGGAGTAAGGGAATTGGGAAAAAGCGGCGAGGCAGAGCGTTCCCGAGGACTGTTCTGTGCCATTGGCAAGTGCTCTTCCTGCTTGATGAGAGTGGACGGAGTACCAAACGTGAGGACCTGCATTACGGCCGCCCGGCAGGGCATGGAAGTGGAAAAACAGTCCGGCTTCCCTGAATTACCGAAAAGTTCGAAGAAAATTGAACCAGAGGAGGTTGCCTCCCGCAGTACCGATATTCTGGTAATCGGTGGAGGGCCGGCCGGACTAAAAGCGGCCCTTACCGGGGCGGATGCGGGAGCCGAGCTGCTCGTCGTCGACGAAAACCCCTTCCTCGGTGGCCAGCTCGTCAAACAGACCCACAAGTTTTTTGGCTCCAGCGACCAGGCGGCGGGAACCCGGGGGATAGAGATCGGAGAAGAATTAGTGAATCAGGTAAAAGAACGTGACAGAATCGAGACAATGACCGGTACGAGCGCGGTCGGGATCTATGAAGATACGGTCGGCCTGTATAAGAACAGGGAACGGTTCTTAAAGCTGAATCCGGAGAAAATCGTCGTCGCCTCCGGGGCGAATGAAGACATGATAACTTTTCCCAACAACGACCTACCCGGAGTCTACGGGGCCGGGGGCGTTCAGACCCTGATGAACGTTTACGGGATCAAGCCGGGCGACAGCGTTTTAATGGTCGGTGCCGGAAACGTCGGCTTGATCGTAACATACCAGTTGCTTCAGGCAGGCGTGGATGTGAAAGCAATAGTCGAAGTGAGACGACGGATAGGCGGTTATTTCGTCCACGCCGCCAAGGTAAGTCGCTGTGGAGTCCCGATCCTGACCGGGCACAAGGTGCTGGGTGTCCGGGGCGAGGGGAAAGTCGAGAAAGCTACAGTGGTGAAGCTAGACGAGTCGGGGAACGAGATTTCTGATACTGAAACGGAGTACAGCGTCGATATCGTCGCCCTGGCAGTGGGGCTCTCGCCGAGCTACAAACTACTGGCCCATGCCGGTTGTGAACTGGAAAATGTACCTGAGCTGGGAGGCTACGTGCCGGTAAGAGATGATAGGATGACTACTTCAAGATCCGATATATACGTCGCCGGGGATGCCGCGGGTATCGAGGAAGCAACCGCCGCGATGCTCGAGGGGACGATCGCCGGAGCGGACGCGGCACTCGAACTTGGTTCCGGTGGAGAGAAAGAATTGCAGGCGATTCGGGACTCGCGCGGGCAGCTTGAAGAGTTAAGGGCCGGTCCCGATAGCAAAGAGCTTCGGACCGGACTTCAGCAGGTGAAAACTTGAATTCCAGGGGCTATTTGACCGAGAAAGAAGTACGCTTCCCGGAGGAAGAAATTACTGATAGTGGGCCCGTTCCGATAATCGAGTGCCCGGAAGAGATACCCTGTGACCCATGCTGCGAGAACTGCCCGGCAGGAGCGATAGAGATGGAGGGGGTAACCGCGCTTCCGGAGGTTAATTACGATAGATGTACTGGCTGTGGAATATGTATGGAGGTATGTCCCGGTCTGGCAATCTTTATGATTGACGCTTCCTCGGAGGAGGTCCGGCTTACCCTGCCCTTTGAATTCCCCCTGCCGGAAATCGGTGAAACCGTAACTACCCTGAACAGACAAGGTGAGCCGGTTGGAACAACTACCGTGAAGGAGATAAAACCCAGGCAAGAATCGGCGGGGGACACGCCTACCGTGACAGTGGAAGTAACGGATACAGAAGCAAGGCAGGTAAGAAACATACGGAGGCAAAATGGGAGAAAATAGTCGTGAAAAAGAGACGATAATATGTCGCTGCCGGGACGTTACGGAGGCCGATATTAGAAAAGCAATCGCTGAAGGCTATGACACGCTGGAGCTCCTCAAGAGAAAGACGATGGTCGGGACAGGAACCTGTGGAGGTAGAACCTGTCTGCCCCTGGTCAGGCGGATATTGAAGGAAGAAACGAACAAAACCCCGGAAAAAATAGAACTACCGAGAGAACGAGCCCCGATCATCCCGGTACCGACAAAGTACCTTGCCGGAGAACGAGGTGAGGCCGATGATGGATAAAGAAGCAATAATAATCGGCGGCGGCTCAACGGGGCTTGCAACCGGTTATCACCTGGCGAAAAAGGGGCTCAAGCAGGTAACTATTCTGGAGCAAAACTACGTCGGGAGCGGCTC
>Ga0207797_1002537_pt1 | contig 12627 bp, 13 predicted proteins | sample PRCRCaboRojoPR_6_FD_187275 | JGI IMG/M metagenome (GOLD analysis project Ga0207797, IMG submission 187275) | Marine sediment microbial community from Cabo Rojo, Puerto Rico - PR CR 10% Liquid 1 (SPAdes) | ecosystem: Environmental > Aquatic > Marine > Coastal > Sediment | place: Cabo Rojo, Puerto... | reverse complement strand
GTCGATGAAAAACTATTGGATAAGCAATTGAGGTCGAGTGCGCCTCGAAGCCTCCTGCAAACCGAAGCGGTAGCATAGTGTTTGCTGGAGGTAGTTCACTAAAGAAAGTATCGTTCTTCGTACTGCCTTCAGTGGTGGATGGATTATATATAGATGGATACCAACACGGAACGGGTGGAGGGGCAAGCATTGAGGATGCCTTACCCGTAAACCAGGGTTCTCTTTACGGCACACTAGGGAAAGAAATGGAAGAAAGCTGGTATAAGTTGTCCTTAACGGCAGGGCAGGTAATAAGTGTTACACTGGCACCGGCACCTGACGTTGACTTTGAGGTCAGACTATATGGGCCTGACGAGCGACTCTTAGAGAGTGGCCATAGCCCCAAAGGAGAGCCTGCAGAAATCAATTATTCTGCCGGGGAAACTGGAGTCTTTTACATTAAGGTCGATCTGTCCTCAGGCGAGGGAAACTATCAAGTAAGCCTCGATGTGCAAAACCAGAACGATGCCGGTAGTGGGGAGGACGCTAGCGACTACGGCATACAGGCTTATCCAATAGGTCCAGGAACATTTTCTGGTTTCTTAAAGGACGACGATGACGAAGACTGGTACCGCTTCGACATAACGAAGGGCCAGATTATCTCGGCAAACCTGAGCGTCCCGTCTGACGCCGACTTCGACTTCACTCTGTACAGACCGAGTGGGAGCAGCGCAGAATCTGGTTACAGTTCCAAAGGCGAATCAGCGGCGTTGAGTTACGTGGCAGAGGAAACCGGAGTCCATTTCATTAAGGTAAACAGGTCTTCCGGCGAAGGAAACTATCAACTCAACCTCAATATTTCCGGGCAGGGCACGCATGACTATTGGAGTAACGTCGGAGAACATGATTACGCCACTGACGATACTAAGCAGGAGACCTAGTAGTTTACAAAGACGAACCCGACGAGGAGATTACCCTCGCGGACGTCAACCTTCCCGAGCCAAACGGGACGGATATCCCCTTTTTAAGAGACCCGGGGATACCGAGCGGTTCTACTTGCCGCGGCGCATGTGGCCTTGGACAGAACTTAAGCAGTTTCCTCGGGAAATGCCATAGAATCTGTAACGTACGGGCGGAGTCTTACGGGACGATAGCTACGGCGGAGGATCGAGGTCCGACTTCCATCCTCACGGGGTACAAAAGGAGAGGAACGGCCTACCGTCGAACTGCGTCCACTTGGTAAGGGACTTGTCCATCCCTCGTAAACTCACTTGGATTTCCCCATACCTTACTCCTCCCTCCAGGGCTCAAATCCCGGCGTCGGTTGAGGCAGTTTGGCTTCTATTTCCTCCCTCCAAGCTATCAACCTTTCATGCATTTCTCGCGCTTTGCCCCGCTCGGCTTCGGCTAGATCTTCTTCCTCCCGCAGGTCTTCTCTCAGGTTGTAAAGCTCCAAGGACCCATCCTCGAAGAACTCGATCAGCTTCCAATCGCCCATCCTGATCGAACAGCCGGGCGTTCCCCCCTGATTGCCGTAATGGGGGTAGTGCCAATAGAGGGCCTCTCTTTCCAAAGCTTTTTCCCCTTCTAACAGGGGCATCAGACTTTCCCCATCTTCGCTCTGTTCGGGCAGCGGAGGGAATCCGGCCACGTCAAGCAACGTGGGATAAAAGTCGGGACTGCTGACCGGTTCCTTGCAAAAGGAGTCGGCTTCCACTTTCCCCGGCCAGCTGACGATTAGCGGTTCCCTTACCCCTCCTTCATACATCCAGCCTTTGCCTTCCGCGAGGGGGGAGTTGCAGGTGGGAGAACCCTCGGCGGTGGCCAATCCTCCGTTGTCCGAAGTGAAGAAGATCGCCGTATTTTCCATCTGCCCCGTCCTCTCCAAAGCCTCCATCAATTCCCCCACGCTCTCGTCCAAACTCTGGACCATGGCGGCATAGCTGGGATCGGATTGGACCAATCGGCGCCTAATTCTGCGGTCCTTCTTGTGCTCACAGGGATAACGCTTTCCGATATCGAAAGTCTTCACCTGATCTTCAGTCAGCCCCATCATCTCTCTTTTCTTTCTGTATTTTTCCACGTATTCTTCCTTGCCCTGAATTGGTATATGGACGGTATAGTAGTCCATGTTGAGAAAGAAGGGTGCCTCCTCGCCCGCTTGCCCTTCTATTAACTGCACCGCTTCTTTCGTCAACCTATCGGTCAGGTATTCCCCTTCCGCTTCCTCCTCCAAAGTCTCGATCCCCCAGGGACTAAAATAACCGTTCATCGGCATGCCCCAGCTGCAGCCACCGACGTTGACGTCAAAACCGTGTCGATCCGGGTAGTAGGGTTCGTCTCCCAAGTGCCACTTGCCCACATGCCAAGTCCTGTAACCGCCTTCCTTGAGCGCCTGCGCGATGCTTGTTTCCTCCGCAGGCAGGTGGTCGACGTAAGGGGCGTCGATCAACTTTCCCCGGGAAGGGTGATTTGAGCCGATGAAGTTGGTCACGCCGACGTTTGCCGGATACTTGCCGCTCATGATACTCGCCCTGGTGGGAGAACAGACCGGAGCGGCGGCGTAGGCGTCGGTGAACCTAACTCCCTGCTCCGCCAGCCTATCTATATTGGGCGTCTCGTAGAAGTAACTCCCGTAACAGCCGAGATCGCGCCAACCAAGATCGTCGACGAGAATGAAGAGAATATTCGGTCGATTTGATTGCAGCTTGTCTTCTCGATTATCTTGAACCATGCATTACCTCCTGTCGAACAAAAGGTTTTCGGTTGTGATTATGCCAAAAACCGTCCCTCAGGTACAAGTACCCCCGCCGTTACGGATCCGATTGGAAAGCTTGACTTTTTCGGGCTTTGCTTCTATTGTGAAATCGCATTTGATGGTTAGAATAATTTGACGGCGACAGCAAAAAACTAATTTCTCGGAGAGAGTAAATCATGGAAGGAAATTCTACCCAAAAACCCCAATTGGTGATGCAATTGGATTCTCTTGAGAACCTGCCCCAGCCGAACCTCCCTTCCGGCTACCTTTTGCGCCACTTCAGGTCCGGCTACGAGCGGGCGTGGAATAAGGTTATCGGGAGATCTTTTCTGGGTCGGAACGATTTCCAATCGGAAATCGCGGAAAAGGATTATTTTAAGCCGGAACGGGTCTTTTTCATATTCTTTGCCGAAGCCGGAGATGTAGACGCCGAAGATGCCGTGGCCACTGCGTCTGCCTGGCACAAAGAAGGCTGGGGAGAACGGACCGGTTATCTGCATATGGTCGGAGTCGTACCCGCCCATCGCGGAAAAGGGCTTGGATTAAGAGTTAGCGCTGCCGCTTTGAGGAGGATGGCCGAAGAGGACAAGGAGCAGGCAGTTTTGGAGACGGACGACTTTCGCTTCGCGGCGATCAAGACCTACCTCAAATTGGGCTTTAGACCGAAGGTCGTCCACCAAAATCAGCCCGAGAGGTGGAGAAAGGTACTGAGGAAACTAGAAACCCCGGAGTTGATCGAAGATCTCAATCAGTAGATTAGAAAGTCTCAACTTGGGAATAGTCGGCGCCGGCGGCCGAGGTGGAGGATTTAAATCGGCTTTAGAGGCCATCGACCGGGTCCGTATCCACGCGATCTGCGACATAGACGAAACGGCTTTAAGCGAAACGGGAGCTATTTTACGTCCCCTGGAGGAATATTCCGATTACGGAGAGATGCTGCAGAAGTCGAAGTTGGACGCGGTCCTGATCGGCACTCCGATGCCCCTTCACTTTCCCCAGTCCAAGCGAGCGCTAAAAGAAGGGATTCACGTGTTGAGCGAAGTGCCGGCCGGGGTTTCGCTGGAGGAGTGCCGGGGGCTGGTAGAGGCGTGTCGAGGCTCGACGGCCAAGTACATGATGGCTGAAAACTACGTCTATCTGAAAAACAACGTCTTGATGAAAATGTTGGTCAAAGAGGGGCTGCTGGGAGAGCTTTATTACGGCGAGGGCGAATATATACATGAATTAAAGGAGCTAAACGAAGAAACCCCGTGGAGGAGACGCTGGCAGACGGGCGTGGACGGGGTCACTTATCCCACCCATAGTTTGGGCCCCTTGCTGGAATGGATGGAGGCCGACAGGGTGGCTCAAATAAGTTGCGTGGGAAGCGGACGCCACTACCGGGACTCTCAAGGCAGAAGATACGAACAGGAAGATACCTGCACCGCATTGGCCAGGACGGAACAGGGTAGGTTGATCAGGCTAAGGCTGGATATGCTTTCCAATAGGCCCCATGCGATGACCAATTACTCCCTTCAGGGTACAAAAGGATGTTACGAGTCGGCCCGCAGTCCGCTCGAAACCGACAAGATCTGGCTCGAGGAGATCTGTGACGAGAAGGACGGGTGGATGGAGTTGCAAGAGCTAGAAGGAGATTATCTGCCTTCTTTCTGGAAAAATCCTCCCGAAGCCGTCCAGCGGTCGGGTCACGGTGGGGGCGACTATTTCGTCCTCAAAGCATTCGTCGATAGCATCGTGGACGATGATCCTCCACCGATCGGAGTTCACAAAGCGATGGATATGAGCATACCCGGCCTGATCAGCCAGAAGTCGATCAATGAGGGAGGTAGATGGTTGCCGGTGCCCGACTCCAGGGAGTGGTGATCTTCCCCTTCCTCGAGCGGACCGTTTGACTTTATCTCTTTTAACGGTTACAGTATGGTAAATATTTAGAGAGGTAATCTCCATCTTATGATTTTTACGGATAGTTGGTTCCTTGAGGCCGGCAGCGGAGAATCTTATTCTCTCTTCGTCCCTTTTTTGGGTTCGTTTCTTTCCCTCTCCCTCCTTGAAGAAAGCGTCCGCATCCATCTTCATCCCCACCCCCATCATAGGGGATGTCCTCAAGGCATTTCCCTTTAAACTATACTTACTTTCTCCATAATTTTATTCTGCAAATAGATCGGTCAAAATGTTTCCTTTACCATTCAACCGATTTTGACTATCCACACTGAAGAGTCATTCTGGTTCCAAAACAGAAAGAGGTCCAAATGAGATCAAAAGATATTTTTCAAGCTTCGAGGCGACTCTCGGAGGTAGCCAAGCGCCTGAGAAGAAATTTAGAGTTGTGGAATTACGAGGAGGTTTTCCTGCCTACCCTGGAGAAATTAAATTCGGAATTGGACAAAGGAACCAAATTCGCTTACGCCGACGAATTCTATTTGATCAAGCCCGATCTGACCTCCCAAATACTGCGTCACTTGAACGATCCCGGTCGGCTGAGGCTCTTCTACTTGTCCGAAGTGCTGGAAGGGGGAGTGGAGGGATCTTGGCAGTGCGGAGTCGAGTTTATCGGGGGAAGGCAGTTATGGATGCAGGTAGAAGTTCTGACTGTGGCCATCAGCTGCCTGGAGAACCTAGACATCAAGGATTTCTACGTCGATATCGGCAGCATCGAGGTATGGAACAGCGTTACCCAAGGAATATCGCAATATAGAGAACAAGTCTTTCGTGCCCTTTATCGACGCAACTTCGAGCTGATCGAGGAACTGGACATAGAAGAAGCGGTCAAGGACCGCATCTGGGAGCTTTTCAACCTGAGAGGGAAGAGTAGCGATTACGATAAATTGGAGAAGATCGTGGAGGCGGTGGATAACGAGAGGGTCTATGTAGATTTGGGCACTGTCAGGCCGCTTCCCTACTACGATGACATAATTTTCGAGATCTATTCGCCGCAATTGGGTACGCCCATCGGCGGGGGCGGGGAATACCGCTTTGAGGGCAAAGACGCTTTCGGCTTCGCCTTCGATCTGGAATCCATTCTGAAGCTTTCCCCGAAGAATGGGGAAAAGGGGAGAAAAACTATCAGTGGAGGGCTGAAGGAAAGCTACAGACGAGCGAAACGGGCCGTAAGAGAAGGAGTGGAGGTCGATATCGAAGGAGACGTCTCCGCCGAGGAGAGTGATCGCTGATGAAGATAGTTCTACCGAGAGGCAGGTTGTTGGATCAAACGGTCTCTTTTTTAAACGAGGTCGGTTTAAAACTGCAGAAGCCGGACACTCGAGAGTTGATCGTAAAGCAGGGTGAACATAGTTTACTCTTTGCCAAACCATTTGACGTCCCCGTTTACGTCGAGCACGGAGCTCATATCGGAATCACGGGAAAGGACGTAGTGGAAGAGAGGGATGCGGACGTCTTTGTCCCCACTTCCCTACCCTTTGGAAAATGCCGGATGAGTATCGCCACGCCCGAAGGCGAGCCATTTTCCGTGGACGAGATGGATGGAGCCCGCGTCGCCACCGAGTTTCCCCAGATAGCTAGGAAGTTTTTCCGTAGGGAGGGGGTCAACGTGGAGGTAATGCCTGTCGCCGGCTCGACGGAACTGGCCCCTTTGGCCGGCATGGCCGATGCAATTATGGATATAGTGGAGACGGGCACGACCCTGCGGGCCAATAATTTGGTCGAACGAAGAAAGGTCATGGATATAACCGCCCTATTACTGGTCAACAGGGTGGCCCAAAAGACCAATTTCGGGGAGATCAACGAACTGATCGCCAAAGTGAGGGAGGCGATAAGAGATGGGCAGGTCGCGTGAGGAGGGGCTGGAAAGCTACGTCCGAGAAATTCTAGATGAAATAGAAGAAACGGGGGAAGAAGGGGTTCGAAAATATGCCCAAAAGTTTGACAACTACGGGGGTAAACTGAAACTCGAGAGCGGAGAATGGGAGTCGATAGAAAAGATACCCCGAGCGGACAAGGAAACGATCGACAGAGCGATGGCCAGGGTGAGGGAATATCACGAAAAACAGAAGATGGACGATCGGCTGGAGGTAAGGGAAGGCTCCCTTTACGGCACGCTCTATCGGCCCCTTTCCCGGGTGGGGCTCTACGTACCCGGGGGTAAACCGTTGCCCTCCTCCCTCATTATGAGCGGGGTACCCGCCAGACTGGCCCAGGTGGATGAAATCGTCGTCGCTACTCCACCCAAGGAGGGACGGGTAAACCCCTACGTCCTTTACGTGGCGAAAAAGTTGGGCATCGATGAGCTGCTGAAACTGGGCGGAATTCAGGCCATAGCCGCCCTGGCTTGGGGCATGGGAACGGAAAAGGTGGACAAAATATTCGGTCCCGGTAACCGTTACGTAAACGAAGCCAAAAGGCAGTTGCGGGGGGAGGTGGGCATAGATAGTCTGGCCGGACCTTCTGATATCTGTGTCATCGCCGACGGAAGTGCTGCGGAAGAGGCGGTTTCCTTGGATCTGGCCTCCCAGCTTGAACACGGAGAAGGGTCCAAGGCCTGGCTTTTGACCGTGGACTCGGAGTTGGCCTCCTTTTGCAGAGAAGAGGTAGCGGGGGCGAAGGTAGAGGAGCGGGAAAGCTTGGGGGACTGTGTGGCCCGGGCAAACGAGATAGCCCCAGAGCATCTGGAGATAATCACTCGGACGCCGCTGGAGTTGGTGGACTCGATCAAGAACGCGGGCGCTATTTACTTGGGGCAGTTCACTCCCGTGCCCGCCGCCGACTATTTTCTGGGAGTCAACCATATCCTGCCTACTGGTGGAGCGGCCCGTTTCGACTCTGTCCTTACGGTGAGCGATTTTCTCAAGCCGATCAGTCTAGCTTACACGGGAAGAGAAGAGTTTCAACGGGAGAGTCAGGTGGGAATCAGGCTGGCCGAAATCGAGGGGCTAAATTTACATAAGAGGGCGCTTGAAATAAGGAGGGAGGATGAAAAGGGAGACTGAAGAGGTAAAAATTACTGTGGAGGTCGAAGCGAGAGGGGGGATCGAAACGGGCGATCCCGTACTGGACCACCTCTTGGAAACCCTCTTTTTCTACATGGGGAAAGAAGTTAGGATAGAAGCGAAAGGAGATTTAAGACATCATTTATGGGAGGACTTGGCGATCTGTTTGGGGGAAGAGTTAAGTGCTAAATTAGGTGATAGGAAAATCGCCCGTTTTGGTAGGGCGGTGATGCCCATGGATGACGCGCTGGTGTTGGTTGTCGTGGACGTATCTCGTTCTTATTTGGACTTTCGGCTCGATGCTGAGGAAGAGGAGGAAGGTTTTTCACTCGGTCTGGTCAGAGAATTTTTGATGGGACTGAGCAGGTCGACGCCACTAACTCTTCACGTTGAGAAAATGCATGGTTTTAACGTTCACCACGTGATCGAAGCCTGCTTCAAAGGTCTGGGCGTGGCCTTGGGCGAAGCCTTTGCCCCTTCTACGCGTCTAGAAAGCACCAAGGGGGAGATTTGAATATTGAACTAGAATTTTTTACGTTCTTTCAATACTTCTGAACAGGAAAGGGAGTGTTACCCTTGATAGTGATAGTAGATTTAGATGTTGGCAATTTGGCCAATGTAAAAAAGGCTCTTGACGGGGAGATCACCGCTGATCCGGCAAAGATAGAGCAGGCCGACAAAATAGTGTTACCCGGGGTGGGAAACTTCGGAGCTGCCTTGCAAAAGCTGGATCCTTTTCGAGAACCGTTGCTGAAGGCTATTGAAGGGGGAAAACCCTTTTTGGGCATCTGTCTGGGAATGCATCTCCTATTTGATAAGAGCGAAGAAGGTTCGGGGGAAGGTCTAGGTGTCTTATCGGGCGAAGTGGTAAAATTTAAGAGGGTCCGTACCCCTCATATAGGTTGGAACCAAGTCTACTCTCAGAAAGAAGGTCCGTTGATGGCCAATATTTCCGACGGCTCCTACTTTTATTTCGTCCATTCCTATTACGTGTCACCGGAAGACGAAAACGTAATCTCAGGCACGACCGATTATACTTTCAAGGGGGAGCAGGTAAAATTCCCCTCGATAGTGAGAAAGGATAACGTGCTCGGGGTGCAGTTTCATCCGGAGAAGTCGGGCAGTGTCGGTTTAAGGATGTTACGTAATTTTAAGAAGCTTTAGCCGTCAATTACCAATTCGGAGGGAGATTTCGGGCAATGAAGTTTTATCCTGCGATTGATTTGATGGACGGAAAAGTGGTTCGGTTGAAAAAGGGCAAACGGAAGAATTTAAGGGTCTACGGCGATCCCCTTGAGATTGCCCGTTCCTACGATCGATTCGTCGATAGAGTTCATATAGTCGATCTTGATGGAGCCTTCGAAGGAAAAAGCAAAAACTTGGAAGTCGTGGAAGAGATAGCCAATAGTACTAATCTGGAGGTCCAATTTGGCGGAGGGTTGCGTAGCTATGGAGACCTGAAAAGAGTCGATCGATTGGGTGTCAGCTATCCCATCATCGGCACTAAGGCGTTCGATCTGGACTTTTTAAATCGTGCCTGCAAGGAGTTTTCCGGGATAACGGTTAGCTTGGACGTCAAGGGGGGGAACCTCGCTTTGGAGGGTTGGCAAGAGCGATCCTCCTTGACGGTGACTCAGGCCTATGAGAAGCTGCAGGGCCTCGTGGAACGGTTCATCTATACCGAGATAGATAAAGACGGAACGCTGGAAGGGATCGGCGACGTGGAGAAATTTTGGGCGGAAGAAGAATTTATCTACGCCGGCGGAGTAACTTCTCTGGAGGATCTAGCTCGGTTAAAAGAGAGCCCTTTTTCCGGCGTTATAGTAGGAAAGGCCCTCTACGAGGGGACATTGGACTTGAAAGAGGCGTTGAGACTTATAGAAAATTAACCGCAGGCAAACCCACATCATAGAAGAAAGGATTATTTTATGTTAGCAAATAGAATCATTGCCGCACTGGATATAGATAAGGGGAGAGTGGTGAAGGGGGTCAATTTCAAAGACATCAAGGATGCGGGGGACCCACTGGAATTGGCCAAACGTTACGAAGAAGAAGGGGTGGACGAGCTAGTCTTTCTTGACATCACCGCTTCTCACGAAAAAAGGGATATCTTGGGAGAGCTTGTCGAACAGGTGGCCGAAGAGATCTTTGTCCCCTTTACCGTAGGGGGCGGAATCAGGAGCGTGGAAGACATCCGGGAAACAGTTAAGCGAGGAGCGGATAAAGTATTCGTCAATACGGCCGCCGTGGAGACACCTTACCTGATTGAAGACGCCGCTCGTCTGGTCGGTAGTGCCAATCTGGTCGTGGCGATCGACGCCAAATGGGAAGAAGAATTGGACGGCTGGCGCGTCTACACTCACGGGGGGCGCGAACCGCGGGAGTGGGAAGTCAGGGACTGGGCCCGAGAGATGGAAAAGCGGGGGGCCGGGGAAATTTTACTTACTTCCATGGATACCGACGGGACCAAGGACGGCTTCGACATCCCCCTGACGAGAGCCGTGACGGAAGCTGTCGATATCCCCGTGATTGCTTCCGGGGGAGCGGGCGAAACCGACCATTTCCTGGAAGTATTTCAGGCGGGGGCCTCGGCGGCTCTGGCCGCCTCCATTTTTCATTACGGGGAGTACGGTATAGATGAGTTGAAAACGAAGCTTATAGAAAGGGGGGCAAATGTCAGAAAAGCTCGCTGAGGGAGAACTAGAAAGCGTGTTGAAGCAAGTCGACTGGGAGAAGGGCGGGGGTGAAACCGTGCCTGTCGTGGTTCAAGAAGAGGATGGCGAGGTTCTTACTCTGGCCTATATGAACAAAGAAGCACTCCGCCTCACCCTGGAAGAGGGGACCGCCCATTACTATTCTCGCAGCAAGGGGAGGATCAGGATGAAGGGCGAGGTAAGCGGCAACGTACAAAGAGTAAAGGAAGTAAAGCTAGACTGTGACGAAGATGCCTTGCTCATCCGAGTGGATCAAAGTGGACCGGCGTGCCACACCGGCGAACGGAGCTGCTTTTATCGTCGACTGGGAGAGCCAAAAAGCACAGGAGGGTTGGACTATTCCTTAAACATACTGAAAGAGTTGCAAAAAGTCATCGCCGATCGACAAGAAGACCCTCAGAAAGGATCTTATACTTCCTCCCTTTTCGCCGCAGGCGAGGAAGAGATTGCCAAAAAGTTCGGCGAGGAAGCGATCGAGGTAGTTGTCGCCGACGGGGAAAAAAGAGTGAAGGAGGAAGTGGCCGACCTGCTCTATCACCTGCTAGTTCTGCTCCGTCAGCGAGGGGTGGAGCTGGGCCAGGTAATGGAGGAGCTGAGGGGGCGTAGGAAAAATAAGGGATCGGGATAGGTGATGGGACGGGACTGGAAAGAGACCGCTAAAAGATGGCAGTGGCTCGTCCTTGACGTGGACGGGGTGTTGATCGACGTAAGCGAAAGCTACGACCGGGCAGTGGAGCTTACGGTAGAAGAGTTCGCCTCCCGTCGAGGGGAGGAATATCAATTATCTAGGGAGACGGTACAAACACTACGTCGTCGCGGGGGATTCGGCGAGGACTTTCAGCTCTCAGAGGCGTTAATCCTTTCCCTGGCGGGAGCGGGACCTCCGGCGCTGCTAGAAGAACTGCCTCCGGGCGCAGGGATCGAATGGGTCCGGAACAAGTTCGACGAACGCCTGGATCGAAGCGAAATCAAGGCGGTGTTCAATTCCTTCTACCTCGGCAAAGGGGAAGAAACTGGTAGCGGTCTATGGCAACAAGAAGAGCCGTTGGTCGATAAGGAAACGTTGCAGCGGGCGGAAAACTGTTTTAAACTGGGCGTCGTCACCGGCAGAGACGAAGGGGAGATGGAACTAGCTGAGACGTTATTGGGCTTTCACTTTGAGCACGCAGTCACCCGCGATCGAGCCCTCAAACCTGACCCAGAGGCGTTAGGACTGCTCGTGGGAAGTAGCTGCGGTGTCTATGTGGGAGATACTCTAAACGATCAATCCCTGGTCGAAAACTATAATCGGACCGTGCAGGGGGGGAGCTTCGATTTCCTGCTGGTTGGCGAAGATATAGAGTATCTCTGCAGTTTCTTGCAGGAGCTAGTTCCAGATTAAACCAAAGTCCCCTTTCTTTTATCATCATCTTTAGTTCGTTTGCTTTTCTTTAGATCGATCATTCCTTGGGTGCATGAAGTGCTCAAATGGGAGGAGGTGCAACCGTTTTTGAAGTAAAGGTAAAGGAAAGCTAGGTTTTTCTTGGGACTGGGAATTTTATAGCAGCTAAATCCTGATTATCTGACCCGATATCGAACTGGATTTCGGGCTTAGCAGAAATTCTACTACGTCGGCCACTTCTTCCAAAGAAGTCCAATCCGATCTATCGGAATTGGGCATGGCTTCGCGATTATTGGGCGTGTCCATGATTCCCGGGGCCAAGGCGTTGATCCTTACTTTTCTCATCTTCGCTTCGTTATCGACCGACTTCGTCAAAGAGTTTAGTGCCGACTTGCCCACATTGTAAGCGAGCGAACCGCTGTCGGAATCCAAAGCCCTGGTCGAGGAAAAGTTGATTACGCTGCCCCCTTCCTCCAATAAGTCTCCCAGATACTTGAGCGTGAAGAAGACGGTCAGGGTCTGTCTTTTGAAAACGGTAACCATATCTTCACCCTTAGTAGTCGCGATGCTGCCCGTGGCGAACCCTCCGACCAGGTTTACGATTCCGGATATTTTTTCGTATTCTTCCTCAATTTTGGTGGAGAGCTCCTCCACTGCCGCCTCTTCAATTAAATCGGCCTGGTAGTAACTGGCCCGGGCCATATCTTCTCCCCGCTCTTTCGCCCGTTCAAGTTTACCTTCGCTTCTGTAAATCCCCAATACTTCCGCGCCGCTCTCGATCAGGCGAGAGACGACGGTTGGACCGACCCCACCCGTAGCTCCGGTTACGACTATTACTTTGTCTTCTAGATT
>Ga0207797_1002536_pt1 | contig 12632 bp, 10 predicted proteins | sample PRCRCaboRojoPR_6_FD_187275 | JGI IMG/M metagenome (GOLD analysis project Ga0207797, IMG submission 187275) | Marine sediment microbial community from Cabo Rojo, Puerto Rico - PR CR 10% Liquid 1 (SPAdes) | ecosystem: Environmental > Aquatic > Marine > Coastal > Sediment | place: Cabo Rojo, Puerto... | reverse complement strand
ATCAGAACCGCGTCGAGAACGGAGAGATGGCCGCTGTGTGGCTCCGTGGGGAAGGAGAAGTGACGCTCAAGCATTTCTACCAGGAGTCGAGCGGCCAGGTCCGCCTTCAGCCGGCCAACCCGACTATGGATCCCATATACGTCGATGACCCCAGCCGGGTGGAGGTCCAGGGAAAGGTCGTGATGGTCATTCGAAAGCTGGATTGAGACACCGCTGCCGACGCTTGGAGCCCAGCCCCTCGTGGGGTTGGGCTTTTTTTGTGTTTTGGGCTGCGTCGGAGCGAGTGGAGTGATCCTACCAGCGGAGAGAGGACACGGGAGATCGATCGTGAGGCCTATTTGGGAAACCGGGAGCGATTTGGGTTAAATTGGGATATCTCGTCCTTGACGCCGCGGCTCAATTCTGATATGATAAGCAGCATATTAGAACAAATGTTCTATACCCGATTGGAGGGCGATGATTTGGGCTATGCCCTCTTTGTTTAAAGTATGGAGTGTGGAACGATGGGTGATGAAGGACGAGAGAAAGCGCTGGACAGAGCGCTCGAGAACTTGACCAAACGGTTTGGCGACGGAGCGATTATGCGCTTGGGGGACGCTTCCCATTTGGATGTCCAGGTGATCCCTACCGGCTCGTTGTCCCTCGATCGGGCCCTGGGCGTAGGTGGCGTCCCCAGGGGGCGGGTCACCGAGATTTATGGTCCGGATGGGGCGGGTAAGACGACCCTCGCCCAGCACGTCGTCGCCGAAGCTCAGAAGATGGGTGGCGTGGTCGCCTACATCGATATGGAGCATGCCCTCGACCCGGCCTACGCGCGAAGGTGCGGCGTGGACACCGATTCATTGCTGATCTCCCAGCCGGATACTGGTGAGCAGGCACTGGAGATCGCCGAGACGCTGATCCGCTCTGGCGCGATCGACGTGATCGTCGTGGACTCGGTGGCTGCGCTGGTGCCGCGCGCCGAAATCGAGGGGGAGATGGGAGACTCGCACCCCGGCCTTCAGGCGCGCCTGATGAGCCAGGCCCTTCGGAAGTTGAGTGGGGCGATCAAACAGTCGAACACGGCTTTGATCTTCACTAACCAGCTTCGCGAGAAGATCGGTGTCATGTTCGGCAACCCGGAGACCACCTCCGGCGGTCGGGCGCTCAAGTTCTACGCCTCGGTGCGTCTTGACATTCGCCGCATCACGTCGATCAAGGAGAGGGGGGAGCTGATCGGTACCCGCACCCGTGTGCGCGTGACCAAGAACAAGGTGGCCCCGCCGTTTAGATTGGCGGAGTTCGACCTTATGTACAGCGAGGGCATCAGCAAGGAGGGAGATCTCCTCGACATAGGGGTGGAGCTGGGCGTGATCGAGAAACGGGGCTCCTATTACTACTACCAGGATAAGGATGATTACCTGGCCCAGGGTCGGGAGAATGCCAAGGAGTTTCTGGCTGAGCATCCCGATGTGGCTGCCGAGATCGAGGCTGCCATCCGCGAGACGATGGTCTCGACCGATGGAAAACCGGTGGATTCCGAGACAGAGGCTGAAGATGAGGAGGCTGAAGTTGAGGAGTAGGCTGCACCGCAAGGGCTATGCCATCCACCGGGGACAGGAAACACGATATGCGTAAGAAGCTGGAGTTTCAGGCGGACCGCATCGAGGCGGTGCTCCACATGCACAAGGTACGGGCCCGGGTAACCGGCGGCACGGTCACCCCCCGCTGGGTCCGCTTCCAGGTGCTGCCGGCGATGGGGGCTAAGATCTCGAAGATCAAGCGGCTGAGCGAGGAGCTGGCCGCGGCTCTCGATACCTCGAGCTGTCGCATCGCCCGGCGAGGGGCCGCCATCGACCTGGAGATCCCCCGCGACGACCCGGAGATGGTGCGCCTGCTCCCCCTGTGCCGACAGCTCGACGCGGCGGAGATTCCTCCGGTGACGGCGGTTCTGGGGTTGGCCGATGACGGGGCGCCGCTGTTGATCCGCCTGCCGAGCCCGGATGTGGCTCACGTGCTGGTGGCGGGGACGACGGGGTCGGGGAAGACGGTGCTGCTGCAGACCATCATCCTGAGCCTGGCGATGCTGAACCAGGCGAGGGAGGTGCGGATGGTGCTGCTGGATCCGAAGGGGAGCGCCTTCCGGCCGTTTGAGGGGGCCCCGCACCTGTCGCGGCCGGTGATTCGCGAGGCAGGAGAGGGGGAAGAGGCGCTGGAGAGCCTGGTGCGGCTGATGGAGAAGCGGGGGGAGCGGGGGCGGGAGGGGCCGCACGTGGTGGTGGTGATAGATGAGCTGGCGGACCTATTGATGACGGGAGGGAAGGATCTGCAGCGGTCGCTGACGCGGCTGTTGCAGCGGGGGAGGGGGGCGGGGATCCACGTGGTGGCGGCGACGCAGAAGCCGACGGCGACGGTGGTGGGATCGCTGGTGAAGGCGAACTTTCCGGTGCGGCTGGTGGGACGGGTGACGAGCGCGACGGACGCGCGGGTGGCGAGCGGGTGGAGTGGGACGGGGGCGGAGCGGCTGGAGGGGAGGGGGGACTTTGTGGCGGTGGCGGAGGGGCGGGTGACGCGGTTTCAAGCGGCGTACGTGGGCGTGAGAGAGATCGGAGAGGTAGTTGGAGGCGTAGAGAGAGGGAGGAAGCGATGAGGGAAGAGGGATACGAGAGGCGGGACCGCTGGGGGCGGGTGAAGCTGTTCCTGGGGGTGGTGACGGTGGCGTTCTCGGTGACGTTGGCGCTGGTGGTGGGGAATCGGCTGAGCAGCGAGGCGCTGGGGGTGCTGGCGGGGGCGGTGTGCGGGGTGGGGGCGGCGATACCGACGAGCCTGATCGTGGTGGCGGTGAGTCGGCGGCGGGAGGGGGAAGATGCCAGGCGCGAGGAGGTGTCGCGGCAGGGGAGGGAGCGGGGCGCCTACCCGCCGGTGATCGTGGTGTCGCCGCAGAGCGGCCAGCAGCGGTCGACCCCGGGGTGGGATGCGCTGCCGCCGTCGCTGTCTGCGCCGATGGAGCGGTCCTTCAAAGTCGTCGGCGGGAGCTCGGACGACGCCGAGCGGTCCTGACGCAGCGATCTGACGAGCGACCAGAACGGAAGGGCTGTTCCCGCCAACCTGATCCACCCAAACTATCGCTGCTGAGGTCCGCTAGATGCTCAGATAGCCCTCTGATATCAGGCTCGTGACCAGCATCACCATGTTGATGTCGCGGTGTGCTGCCCAGCTCTCGGCTTCCCTGTGTGCATCCTCAAGCCAAAACGCTTCGATCGCCTCCCTGAGCGAGACGTACGCCATCAGTTCCTCCACTCGCGCACGCAGAGCATCCAGGCTGCTGATGTCTCCTGGGTGCTCATCGAGCGTCCGCTGCAGTCTCTTAACGGCCTCGAGGCCGATCGTCAAACCCAGCTCCCGAAAAGCCAACCGGAAGCTGATGGGCTGGTCAAGTGGATTCTTCCGCGCATAGCGCTGTAGACTCCGCAAGGAGGCGTCCAGCAGATCTTTCAACAAGACACTTTGTTCCAGATTCGCCTGGGTTGTCAACTGCGCCAACCGGTACGCGTCGGTCAATAGTCCTCCAATGCCAAGCGCATCGTCGGTAGCCCACCGTCTCCCCTCACATATGCCCCTCATATCATCGATCTCCGCACCCAGGTCCGGCCAGCCTGATTTCTTCGGCGCCGCCGCTTGTAGCTCCTGATAGGTAACGAGGCCGTCGAGAGGGTCGTGCTGGCCCATCGATGGGACGAGAGGATACGACAGGTCGATGCTCATCTTCCAGACTATGCGCTTCTGAGCCCCTGTTGCAGGCCTGTACGTAAACGCCTCGTGGGCCGTCTTCGCCAGCTCTGTCGCCCACCGGTTGTACGTCGAGTCCCCCGTTGCCTGACCGACGCGATTCAACGTGTGCATCCATTTCGTTAGATAATGGTAGTACTGCCCGTCCCGCTCCCACTCCAGACGCTGATCGAAGGGCTCATCGGGCCCTCGCTCGGGCAATTCCTTGCCGATCCTCAATCCTCCCTTTGTCGGATGTCTTTCGCCCTTCTCCTCTCCGAGCCCGCTGATCCAGCCTGTTCGAGGGTCGTCCTTACGATGGCGTCCCAGGGTATGATGCACCTGATCCACGAGGTGCAAGGCAAGATCTTCGTATTCCTCCTCCCCTGTCTGCTGGTGAAGCTCCAGGAAGTTGCAGATGGCAAAGGCATCCGTCCACAAGTAGCGCCGTGGGGTCCCTCCGCCGACCAAACCGGTCAGACGGGCAAATTGGACCATAAGATCCTGCGCCATAGATAGACTGGCGTCCTCTCTCATCGTCGCTCCTCCCGCAATGATGCCATCACCTGTTTCAAGCGACCCGGTTCTCCGGCGTCGAACCAGTCCGCAATCAGACGGTGCGAGATGGAAATCTCCGAGGGGAGCCGCAGCGTGCCCGCTCGCAGCTCTGCTACAACCTCATCGTGCGACAACCAGCGGGCATCCTCCAGCTCGCCGTCGTGAAGCCGAATGGTTGTGGTGGTCGCCTCAGCGGTGAAACCCAGCATCAGCGAACTGGGAAACGGCCACGGTTGGGACGAATGGTACCGAACCCCGGCGACTCGAATACCTGTCTCCTCGCATACCTCACGGGCCACGGCAGCCTCCAGGTTCTCCCCTGGCTCGACGAAGCCCGCGATGATCGAGTAGAGCCCCTCGGGCCACGTCGGTTGTCGCCCCAGCAGGCACCTGTCGCCCTGAGCGACCCGCACGATGATCGCAGGATCGGTTCGAGGGAAATGATGACGGCCACACGCCTCGTTCGTGCACACCCGCAGGTGTCCCCCATGCACGCTCGTCGTAGCGCTCCCGCAGTCTCCGCAGAACCGGTTTCGTCGATGCCAATAGGTCATCGCCTTCGCGTAGGCCAGCAGTGCGGCCTCCTGCCAGTCGAGCAATGCGGCCACCGCTCGCAACGCAACAAACGTTCCACGTCCCGCCACCGAAGGAGGGATTTCCTCAGAGTCGGTCAAACCGATGGCGAAGTAGGACCGCTCCTCCGATTCTCCAAGAAGGACAACTGACTCTGCTCGTTGGAGCAGAGTCTCCGACTCCTCCAGCCGCAGCAAGACGGGATGGGGCCTTGATTCATCGGCAATCAGGACGTTAGACGCCCAGATCGGGATGAAGCGGGCTGTCGGATCCTTCAGGCGCTCCCGGACCCAAGCTTCACTCTGGCGCCGGCGGGAGGCCCGCTCCAGAGCAAGCGCGGTGAAGGTGTTCCGCACGGAGCGCTCGTCGTTATCCATCTTCTCACATCCAGCTCTCGAACGAGCCCTGGGTCACTTGGACCACCTCTTCCCCCCGTTCGGGTGAGAAGTAGCGACGGACAGGCGTTAGCTCGAGTCGGAGCCCCGATTCCGAGGCCCAGCGGGCAAGAGCCAGCAGTTCTTCCAGACCGCGTTCCATCGCCTGCGCCTCCTGGGGGCCAAAGCGGTATGTCAGCAGGTATTGGTTTTCGTTGTGCAGGTAATCGAGGATTGAGTGGGTCGCCCGGACGATCCTCCGCGGGTCGCTCTCCTGATCCAGATTCTGCAGGGGCTGCGTGGGCAACTTCAGGTTACGCGTGAATATCTTGAGTATCGGCGGAGAATGGAGCAGCTTGGCCAGTGCCGCCGCATGCTCAATGCTCAGATCGTCTGGGTAGTTCTCCTTCTTCCTGTCGTCGGTGCGAACGGCGACTCGCAGCTCGAAACGCTCGTCTATGATTGTGGTTCGGCGCGCTGGGTCTTCGGGCGGGAGCAGTGCCTCAATCGCCTCGACGGTGCGCGTCGCGTACCTCTCGAGGTAGACCTTGCGCGGCTGATCCTCGGGAAGCCGCGCAGCTGACATCACCTCTCCCACGTTCATCATCAGCCGTGGTCTCTTGAGTTGCAGAGCCTCTCCAATAGCACCCATCGTGCCGCTGAAGCCGATCGGTAGTACTGGGGCATTCGCCCGATAGCTCAACCAGGCCACGCCGGTGTGGGCGCGCATGCGACCGGCATTCCAGATGCCACCTTCGGGGAAGATAGCAACGACCCCACCCTGTCTTAATACGGCCAATGCCTTGACCAGGGCCGCCCGATCGAAATGGCCGCGATTGACCGGGATGGGGCGATAGATGCGGGCAGCGAGCGCGATGATCTTCTCGTGAGGAGTGTCGGACGCCCCAAGCACCTCCACCTGCCAGGGCGTATAGATGATCATCAAGACCGCTTCCATTGCTGCTCTGTGGTTTCCCACGACCAGAAGTGGCCCGCTCTCCGGGAAGTTCTCCTGCCCACGGATCTGTATTCGGAAGATCAGCGGCAGGATCAGGCGTCCTATGAGACGTACGACGGCGCGTGGGACTCGCCGACGAGGATAGGCAATCACATGTTCATCCGGCACTTTCTCGACCCTTGACCTCCAAACGTCGACTCATGGATCGCTGAGACCCGATATCTTGCTCTTGGATCATCCATTCTGTCCCGATACTCTTGGGCCGGATTTGGACGCGATGTTCCGCGCTGCTCGCTTGCTCATGAGGTGGCGAAGCGCTTGGATGTCATCAGGCACGACGTAGGCCACCGCTGCGAAGAGAGCGGCGCACGCCAGCCACGTGCTTACGCAGATCACAATGATAGCCGTATGAAGCGAGGCTCGCATCGCGATGACGCCGGCCAGGAACGGTGCCAGCGCGGCGCCGCCATCCTCGACCAGTTTGCGCACGGCTTGCGCCGTGCTCCGGGCCTCTGGTGGCGTGATGTCGGGCACGGTCGCCATCGCATTGGGCGCAGTGGTCGACATCGTCACCCCTGTGAAGCCTAATAGAACGGTGAATAAGAGCCTGTTCTCAGCCGGGGTACCCATCGTCAGAAGCAGGAAGATGGCCGCCGCCAGCGTCCCGAGCCCCCCCACGATGGCGCGTCCGCGCCGTGTGCGCTTGAAAAGTGCATCCCCGAAATTTCCACCCAGTAGGAAGCCCAGAGAGAGGGCAGCGATGGCCACCAGCATCGTCGTCATCGCCTGCCCGGAGGTATACCCACGCTCTGCCTCCAGATAGCGGAAAAACCAGAAGATGAGCACATTCCAGGCAAAGACGCCGAAGAACCCCTGGGCCATAAGCAGAAGTAAGCTGGGAATACGCAGCAACCCCCGCACCGTCTCCCAGTCGATGCGATAGACCTGGACGATGTCGAGTCCCTCCATCTCTGGCTCGGCGCTGCCCCGAGCCCGCTCCCGGACGGTGAAGAGGATGAGGGCCGCAATCAAGATCCCGCTGCCGCCGGTAATGAAGAAGACTTTCCGCCAGCCCAAGACCCCACCCAGGGAGGTCGCCAGGACGGTCCCTACCATATACCCCAGCGGGCCCGACATTTGCATCACGCCGTAGACTTTGCCTCGCATCTCCGGGCCGAAGTAGTCGGCGAGCAGGCTATAGAGGCCGGGGTAGCTGGAATCGTCGATGCCCGTGCTTGAGCGCGTTACCATGAAGAGTGGATACGTGGGGGCCAGTGCGTTCAGCCAGGTGGTCGCCCCCCAGAGGAAAGAAGCCAGCGCTAGCAGCTTGTTGCGCGCGTACCGGTCGTACAAGTATCCCCAGATTGGATAGAGTAAAGAGGCGACGACAATAGCTAGGCTGGACACCGCTCCCATTTGGGCCTCGTTGATCTGAAGATCCTCCATGATCGGGGTGGTGAGCGGCCCAATGAGCAGCTTATCACCCTGGTGAAGGAGAAGGAACAGAAAGAAAACAAACGCGACGAACCAGCGGTAGCGGGACCTCATGGCTGTACCCTGTCGATCCACGACGTAGTGTTCATGCTCCCCCTCTGGATCCCTTCGGGATGGCTTGCCTCTCGATCTCTCCGGTCCTCAATTCACACACTCACCCGCGCTCAGTCATCAACATTCTTAGCTGCCGCGCAGAGGCTACTGCCTGTCCTTGCCAGTGATTGTTCATATAGATCAGGGTCAAGGGGGCTTCGGCCTCCAACTGACGGATCTTTGGCACCCATTCCATCAGCTCCTCATCGCTGTAACTATAATCGTACCGCTCCCAGGCTTCGTCGTGTTGCCACCACTTTGCCCGGTTTCTGCCGTGGAAACGGACGTACGCAACAGGTCCTGTGGCAACAGCCACCGGCGGCACCAAGCTGCTGAAGCGGGGCTGGTCGACGCAGCAGAACCCCATATCCAGCGATCGGAGCTGTTGGAAGGTCTCTTCACTGATCCATTCGCGGGAGCGGAACTCAACCACCACGGGCAGGTCGGACATCCCCTCGCGCACACGCTTCAGGTAGTCGCGGTTCGCCTGGGTGGCGTGGAACGAGTGAGGGAACTGGGCCAACACACAGGCGAACTTTCCCTGATCAATCAGCGGATCCAGGGCTCGGGAGAACTGCTTCATCTCAGGCTCGGGGTCGCTCCGATCATGGGTGATGCCCCGGTACGCCTTGATCGAAAAGAGAAACCCCTCAGGGACTTTGGCCGCTATCTGACTCAGCGTACGTGCGTCGGGGATGCGATAGTAGCTGAAGTTCAGCTCGCACGTAGAGAACTCCTGGGCATAGTAGCTCAACCACTGGCGCTTGGGTAGGTCCTGCGGATAAACCGGGCCCACCCAGTCATCGTAGCTGAAACCGCTCGTGCCGATCAATACTGTCATCATTCCTCCCAATCGCTCGTAGGTTGTGCATCTCTTCGTCGATTCACCCCCAAGAGAAGTCCGGGAAAATGGAAATTCGGTTCGCTGATCCTGTTCCCTGGGTCGCAAATGCCCTCGATGCGCATTATACCAAAATTCGTGGCGCAATGCACTCCCTGCCCGGATACCACAGCGACGGGTCACGACCCGCACCAAGCCAAAGCTTGCCAGAGGTCGCCAAGCAGAGGGAACATAGCCGCACATGGGGTAAGCTTGTTTTCAAGAAGATCAGACCGTCGGTTGTTTGGGCGGTGTTCTATGCTACACTTGAAGTGAGGCGATCATTTTTTAGCGCGAGCCATCTTCCGAAACTGCAAAGGCCCGGGACGGGACTATCTCCGTTGGGCGAGGATAGTCGACCGGGCCCAGTATGCCAGAAGCGGCCCGACGTACATAACCAAGTGATCAACAAAGAGAGCAATGCCTCGCCCGATCGAGTCGAAGGACGGCACTCTCCCACGCTCGCGCCCAGGCGGGCCGAGTGCGTCAGGTAACTCATAACATAGAGGAGTCGGAATAATGTCGAGAGAAGCAACAATTACGTGGCTGAAGAACCGGCAATTTGTCGGCACCGATGGGACCAAGCATTCGGTGGTTATGTCCTCCCAGGATGAAGAAAATGCGGTCGGGATGAGCCCTTCACAGCTGCTCTTAGTCTCCTTAGGTGGTTGCACTGCCTACGACGTGGTGAACATCTTGGAGAAGAAACGCCAGCCTCTGACCGGGCTAGAGATCAAGGTGACTGGAGAGCGAGAGGAAGATCCGCCCTGGACCTACCGCAAGATCCACATTGAGTACGTGTTGCGAGGCGATGGACTGAGCGAGAAAGCGGTGCACGATGCGGTCGAGCTGTCGGAGACGAAGTACTGCTCGGTGGCGGCGACGGTACGCCACGCCGCTGAGATCACTTACGAGTATACTATTGTAGATGACGCGTAGCGTCGACTGGCCCACGGTCAGATGCTGCCGTCGAGCAAGGTGGCAGCGTCTGACCTTTCTTGCTGCCAGAGAAGCACGACGCCCCGGCAAACCTCATATCACCTCCCTGTAATCCGCAACGAATCTTCACCTATCCCTCATCATATCTTCATATCCTGCTGGTAGCATTCGACCATCACAGAACCCGGGTTCTGCCCGTTGACAGCCCCTATCCGGTGTGCTAACATGCCAGTGCTGATTTCATCTGCGTTAGATCATCGGCGAGGCATAGACCATCAGTGAAGGTCATCATTCAGATTCCCTGTTATAACGAGGAGGCAACGCTCCCGCGGACGGTGCACGACCTGCCCCGCGAGTTGCCGGGCGTGGACGAAGTCGAGATCCTGGTCGTGGACGACGGGAGTTGCGACCGCACGCGCGAGGTGGCGGAAGCGCTTGGAGTGGATCACATCGTTCGCCTGAAACGGAACCAGGGGCTGGCGTATGCGTTCATGGCCGGACTTGAGGCAGCGCTGGAGGCTGGCGCCGACATCGTTGTCAATACCGACGCCGACAATCAGTATCGTGGTGAGGACATCGAGCGGCTCATCCGACCGTTACTGGAGGGAGAAGCCGACATCGCCGTGGGCGATCGAGATGTATCGACCGTTGAGCATTTCTCTCCAGTAAAGCGGCTGCTACAGCGCTGGGGGAGCTGGGTGGTTGAGAAGGCAGCGGGTATCACAATCCCAGATGCGACCAGTGGTTTCCGCGCCTTCACACGGGAAGCCGCAATGCGCCTGACGGTGTTGAGCGACTACACTTACACGCTGGAGACGTTGATCCAGGCAGGAGCGCGACGTATGGCAGTGAGCTACGTGCCAATCCGCACAAATCCCCAGGTGCGTGAGTCACGGCTGATGCGCAATATACCCCACTTCCTCACAATCTCAGCAATCACCATCCTCCGTTTCTACGCCATGTATCGTCCCTTGCGCCTATTCCTGAGTCTTGGCGGTGGGATGATCGCCGGGGGCTTCCTGATCGGGATTCGATTCCTCTACTATTTCGTGACTGGTCCGGGGACGGGGAGGGTCCAGTCGCTCATTCTGGCGGCCATTCTAATCATCGTTGGTTTCCAGGTCTGCTTGATCGGATTGATGGCGGACTTGGTGCGGCTGAACCGGAAGATGCTGGAGGAGGCGCTCTATCGGACCCGGCGGGTGGAGCTGAATATCGACCGAGAGCGGCCCTTCGAGTGATGAGGCCTCGTTGGGTTGGACTCCTTCTCATCGCTGTGGCCCTGGTCACGAGCGGCTGCTCCGACTTCGTCGATGCGGATCAGTTGCGTGCCAGCCCCGACAGCCGAGCCACGCTGACAGCAGAACATCGCGTGGGACAGACATTCGTCGCCCGCCACGGCGGGTTGGACGGCGTCGAGTTCTGGCTGGACCCAGGATCTGACAGCGAGGGGGAGCTGCGGCTTCATCTTCGAGCTGAACCGGACGCTGAAGAGGAATTGGCCACAGCGACGCTCTCACTGACGGCGGTGACATCACCCGGCTTCTACCGTTTCTCTTTCTCGCCCCTTCGCAATTCCCATGGAAAGTACTACTATGCCTTCTTGGAGATGGCTGGAACAGGCGAAATCGACGTCGGCGTGGGACCTGGTGATGCCTATCTGGACGGTGCCTTACATCGCGATCACGAGCCACAGGACGCCCAATCGCGCTTTCGGCTGATCTACGACCCGCGGTGGATGGTAGTCGACCTTGTTGGTGCTGCGATCCGTGGTGCGGGGCTGCTCGGGATAGCGGGCTTACTCTACGTCGTGCCGGGGTGGGCCCTGCTGGCGTGGCTATGGCCGGAGCGACTGTCCTGGGCAGAGAGGCTGGGATTGGCTGCGGGCGTAAGCCTGGCGTTGTACCCACTTCTGTTCCTCTGGACCGACCTGGTGGGATTACATCTCGGACCTTTGTACGCCTGGATACCGGTTGGATGTGGGCTGGCAGCGCTGGTGTGGCGATATCGAGACTGGCGACCGCAGAAGGGCTGGGAGTCGCTGAGGGAATGGGCCCGCTCCGACGCTCTTTGGCCCGATCTGGCTTTGTTGGTCGTCACCGGCCTGGTGTTCGGCGTGCGCTTGTTGGTGGTACGCACGCTGGATGCGCCGATGTGGGGTGATTCGTATCAGCACACGATGATCGCCCAGCTGCTGGTGGACAACGGCGGGTTGTTTGAGTCGTGGGAGCCGTACACACCCTATCGAAGCCTAACCGTACACTACGGGTTTCCCACCATGGCAGCGCTCCTTTCCTGGGTAACGAAGATGAGCAGCGTGCAAGCGACGTTATGGGTGGGTCAGCTGGTGAATGGGATCGCCGCCCTCACCCTCTATCCACTGGCGCTTCGCCTGGTCGATGGCAAGCGCTGGGCTGGTACGGGCGCTGTGTTGACAGCCGGGCTACTTTCGCCGATGCCAGCCTACTACGTCAACTGGGGGCGGTACGCTCAGTTGGCTGGACAGGCTGTACTACCGGTGGCGCTCTGGCTACTTTGGGATGCGGTCGAGGGAACTGATAGAGGGAGCTCTTGGAAAGTACTCTTACTTGCAGGAGGCGTGCTGTCAGGCATGACGCTGGGGTACTATCGGATGCCATTCTACTATGCTGTCTTCGTATTGTCTTGGCTGGTTAGCTGGGGAGCGACTCACTGGGGCTTGACGCTGCTACCCTGGCTCAAAGCAATTGGGCGCTTAGCCTTGATCGCAGGTATCGCAGTGTTGCTCTTCTTGCCATGGGGAGCGAATATTGCGGGCAGTCGCTTGACATCCGCGTTGACTGGTGGCGTCTCCGAGACCTCGCCCCTGGAAGCTGTGCTGATGGACTACCGCATTTGGCGCAACATCAGTTTTTTCGTGCCACAGCCCCTGCTGATTGCGGCTCTGATCGTACTGATATGGAGTGTGGTCCGAAAGTATTGGGTCGTCCTCTCCCTCGGGCTATGGATGTTGGCACTGACCTTGTTAGTAGCTGGT
>Ga0207797_1002535_pt1 | contig 12632 bp, 8 predicted proteins | sample PRCRCaboRojoPR_6_FD_187275 | JGI IMG/M metagenome (GOLD analysis project Ga0207797, IMG submission 187275) | Marine sediment microbial community from Cabo Rojo, Puerto Rico - PR CR 10% Liquid 1 (SPAdes) | ecosystem: Environmental > Aquatic > Marine > Coastal > Sediment | place: Cabo Rojo, Puerto... | reverse complement strand
TAATGCCCTCTTGCCATTTTTTCTGCTCACGCTGATCCAGACTCTCAAGTCCTGAGGTTAGTCCGTAGCCGGTTTGATTGACCAGCTCGATGGCGTGATCAAGGTCATCCGCGCACATGACACCGATCAGCGGACCGAAAAATTCAGTCATGTGGGTATAGCTGCCGGGCTGCACTCCCCATTTGATTCCGGGACTCCAGATGTACGGATTGTCATCCACCATTTCCGGTTTTAACACCCAGGATTCTCCCTCTTCTAACTTTGTGAACGCGTTTTCCAGATCACCTTTGGGCGGATGAATAAGCGTGCCCATTTTGTTGTGAAATTTCCAGGCCGTTCCCACACTGTAGCTCTTAGCTGCATCCACAAGCTGCTTTTTGAATTTCTCATCCTCGTACACTTCTTTTTCCAGAATGACCAGAGAAGTTGCCGAACATTTCTGACCGCAGTTGCTGTACGCCGAGTGCATAATGTTTTTGACCGCCTGGTCGCGGTCGGACATGGCGGTGACAATAGTGGCGTTTTTACCACCAGTCTCTGCCGCCAAAAATTTGCCTGGGCGATTTTTCAGGATTCTCATGCCGGTATCGGTGCCGCCGGTGAGGATGATATAATCCACATCCGGGTGTCCGGTTAAGTTGTCTCCAAATTTGGAGCCAGAACACGGCACAAACTGCAGTGTCTTTTGAGACACTCCGGCCCGCCAGAAACACTGGCACAACACATACGCTGTTATGACCGCATCGGATGCCGGTTTAAAGATGACCGTGTTGCCGGCGGCCAGACTGGCAACAATGCCACCGCACGGAATGGCAATGGGGAAATTCCATGGTGAAATAACCAGTCCCACGCCTTTGCCGCGGCCTTTGATGTTTTCTATTTTTTCGTAATTGACAGCTGAATAGGCATAAAACTCGATAAAATCAATGGCTTCCGAGACTTCCGGATCGGATTCGGTGAAGACCTTGCCGGTATTTATGGTGGCTGATCCGATAAGATCGCCCCGGGCATAACGGATTTCTGTGGCCACTCTTGCGAGAACCTCGTGCCGCTCTTTAGCGGATTTTTCCCGCCAGCCATCCGGGTCTTTTCGAGCGGCTTTCACCGCTTTTTCAATATCATCGGCATTGGCCATGTTGTACACGGCAGTGGGGATTTTTTCCGGTATCTGAGAAGGATCAAAGCATTCCCGTGTCTCACGTTTTTTATTGATTTCTTTGCCGGCAATCACCAGCGGTATTTCCATTGGGTCACTATCTGGCCCCTTTTTCCATTTTCTCCGAATACCCTCGGCCCATTTGCGGTTGCCGGGAAGCGACCAGTCCGTGTCCGGTTCGTTGTAAAATTCACCCGTCACCACCGGTCCCATCTTTTCCGGAAATTTTTCCCGTGATCTGTTCTGAGTGCGGCGAGGTTTGGCTCCGGCATTATCCATATGTTCACACGATTGCAGAAACTGCTTTTTGAGAAACTCCCATTCTTTGGACCCGACCTTGAGGTTCGGAGAATAGCGCAAAAAGTTTTCTTCACCGGTATTTTCATCCAGGCGCCGCACCAGATAGGCGATGGCGCTGATAAACTGTTCTCTGGTCGACACCGGCGCGTAAAGCACCATCTCTTCGTCGGTTTCCTGAATGGCACGCCGGACGTGATCGGCCATACCTTCCAGCATCTCAAAGCTGAAATAATCCGTGACCTGCTTTTCCTTTGCCAGGGCATATGCATAAGCCAGCTCAAAAAGATTGTGAGACGCTATTCCGAGATGGACTGCCTCTATGTTTTCCGGGTCCATGCCGTAGGCAACCATACGCCGGTAATTGGCATCCACATCCAGTTTGTTGTCATACGGCGCCAGCGGCCAGTTTTTGATCGAGGATTCAACCAGTTCCATTTCCATATTCGCGCCCTTGACGATACGCAGCTTGATCGGCGCACCACCGTCAGTAACACGCGTTTTGGCCCAGTCGGTGATTTCTTTCTGCAGCGGCCAGGCGTCCGGGATATACGCCTGCAGCACGATGCCGGCGGAATGGTTCTTGAATTCGTCCTTGTCCAGCGTGCGCATAAACGCCTCTTTGGTGATCTCCATGTCCCGGTATTCTTCCATATCCAGGTTAACAAATTTCTGCTCCCTGGTGCCATCGGGACGGACAAATTCGTTATCCTGCGCCGTACGAAATAATTGGGAAAGGCGGTCGATGAGAATATCAATCGTATGTTCAAAAGCCAGAGAACTGATCTGGGAATAGATGGTGGAAATTTTGACTGAAATGTACTCGATATCCGGCCGCTGCAGATCTTTAAGATACGTTTTCAATCGGAACAACGACTCTTCCTCGCCGAGAACGGCTTCGCCGAGGTGGTTGATGTTCATGCGCACACCCTGCTTGCGGCGTTTTCTCAGGTGATTATTCAGATAATTTTTTTCTGCGGGCAGCACAGAACGGCTGCTGTCATCGCGGATTCTGTCCACAACTTTTGGAACAGAAAGATGAGGAAATTGTTGGCCAACACTCAGAAACAACTGCATTAATGCTTGTTCTGTGTTTGAAAAAAACTCGGGTACCCCGTACTTTTTGAGAATAAAATTGAGCTGATCAGCGATGCGTTTGTTGTCGCTCGAGCGGAAACTCTGGTCAATCATCTTTGTCAGTACAACCTTGTCTGTGGGATGGGTTAACAAACTCTCCATCTGCTCCTGAATTTTATTTTCTTTTGGAGTTAAAAGATGGTTAGCACGATTTTGCCATTTTTCGGCCAGGGAAATTGCATCCTGGAGGATCTTGTCCTGTGCGCACATATCATTCCTCCTGTAGGTTGATAGGTTGAACTTTTTTATCCTGCTTGCCAACCGCAAACAAAGGCTGCGGTTTTCTGTTATACCCCATGTTATTTTGAATACATATTCGCCAAAATGATATTAGAGATTTTTGAACAAATAATCAAGGTTATTATTCAATGATCAGTAAAAGCTCAGTGACCGTCCCAACAATGGGTCACAAATGGAACACAAATCATACTATAATTTAAAATCATTTCATATGATACAGCATCAACACAAAAAAGAGTTGTGACCCATCGTTACTTTATTTAGAGCATCTCCACCTCTAACTGAGCTATTACAATGATCAATGAATACTTGTTTTGAATTTTTAAATGATTTAAAAATATGGATAGGATAATTGTCAGGCGAGCGCTGCTCGACAATGCCCAGTGTGTTCCAATTGGTTTAAAAAGCGGCAGGTTGTCAAATGAGTTTGCTGAAAAGTGATTTGTAATGCGGTTCGTGTTTGGCTTTAATGTCCTGCAGCTTATTGAACCGGAACGGAGAATGCTGCTCAAGCGTTTGGATGTACGGCGCGGTGAAATGATCGCCTACAAATCCGGCCGCTTCCAGAATCATGAGCTGAATACTCGTCCGCATTAACTGCATGTATTGCGGCGTTTCGTTGCTGGTAAAACCATAATCGCCTGCCAAGACATTTTCACCAAAATTCAATGTCTGCGTGGTGATCGCATCCAGACAGGTGTGCTCGGATTCCAGAGTGTAAAGTGACTGCTGACCGGCCTGGGCATCCTCGTGCACATCCTGAAGATCATCCAAAAACTGGAGATAGGCGCCATAACCGAACATAAAGCGTTCCTGATCCAGAGTCAGGTCACCGGCAACGAGATAACCGTCCGCTAAAACCGAGGCACCGCCTTTTTCCAGACTGATACGCAGCACGTATTCTTCCGGAAGCATCTCATGACTGAGAAGCACCACGCTCTGAGTTTGAGCGTGATGAATGGCCAGCAAACTCTCAAATACTTTGGGATAACGCGTTCTGTCAAATTCATTTTCGATCATCTCAACCAGAGCGTAAATAAAGGCCTCATGCCGGTTGCGAGCGGCAACAGGAACACCAGCCAAACGCCTGGCAAAACGCTGATTGAACTGCGACTTTTCATGATTGGGGATAGAGACGTTATCAACGTAATTATCGGTGTAAGGATAAAGCAGACTGTAAGCGAACATGGAATCTGTCAAACAGACTGGCCGGTCGAGCATGAGCTGCAGACCGTTCATGATCCACACATTCCGGCATGCCTGAAACAGATCAGCAGGGGAGATGGATGGATCGAATTTTCGAGCCTGCCTGACAAAGTGCTCGGTCGACGATTTATAGTCCGGCGACATGATCAGGTTTAAATGCGATTCGTGAAAATCCAGTCCGGATTGAAAAAACGATCGTATTTCATAAAACAGTTTTTTGTGCAGAGCAGGATCTTCAAAACGATGTTCAATATCTTCTGCTTCCATTTCAGCAATAAAATGGCGCAGAACAACTTCACGTTTTTCCTGCTCAGCCTGGGTATATGTCCGGCCAAGCGGCAAACCATGGCGAGGGGAGGCGTACCATAGATTTTCAAACTCTCTGGTATGGGATTTGACATGCTGAAACAGGCTTGTTTGCTGGAAATAATCAACGGGTAAAGCTATCGGCTGAGCCATAACATTCTCCAATTACTTTAGGTTATATTGACAGTATACGAATGCTATGGATTTTGTTTCTAAGCAAATCAATTATCAATTATCAATAATCAATGAACTGGGAATTATCATGCATTTTTAATTATGTTTTTTATGATATGCTCTAGTAAATGCTGAATTGATGGAGAAATTGTTTCAGGCAGGAATGACAGGTTTGCGAAACCAGATAGATTTCGCAAACCTGATATTTGTATTTATTCGCAAAGATCCAATCCATACTTTTCGCTGATGTCCAGCGGCGGCATCGGGCCGTCGACCGGTTTACCATCTTTGACATACCAGTCGTACCAGTCAATCGTACGATACAAGACATCGATTCGTCCTGGCTGTTTCCGGTTGCCGTGGCCCTCGCCGGGATATTGCACCAGCCGCACCGCCTTGTGGTTATTCATTTTCAGCCGGCGATAAAATTCGATGCTCTGCGAAGGATGCACGCGTGAATCTTCCTTACCGCCGAAAATTAACACGGCAGTTTTATTTTCGTTTTTATGGGCGTGATAAATGGGACTCCGTTTTAAACTGAACTGCCACATTTTTTCCAGCATTTGTCCGGAATGCACATACAGTTCTTCGTATGGAATATCGGTTGTACCGCGTTTGCTGACCAGATCACTGATGCCAACAAACATGCCCGTGGCTTTGACGAGATCGGTGTAATAGCTGGAAAACCAGGCCGCTGCAAATCCGCCGTAGGAACCGCCGCCGAGACCGATGCGGTCTTTATCCGCCAGGCCAGTATCGATAAAATGTTTGATGCCATCAGCAATGTCATCGAATTCCGTGCCGGCTGCGTCTTGATAACCAGTGGCGCCGAACTCGAGTCCATAACCGGTACTGGACCGGTAATTGGGATAAAACACGGCATAGCCTTCTCCGGCGAGCACCTGCCCGGGACTGGCGTACCGTGTCAGCCAGCCATGCGAGCGATGCGATTCCGGTCCGCCGTGCACATAAAACACCATGGGATAAGTGTCGCCCTCTTTGTAACCAACCGGCTCGATGAGCAGTCCCTCGATGGTCACGCCGTCACGGGCTTTGTATTGCGCGACCCGTTGTTTGCCCAAATCACGTTCACTCAGCCAGGGATTTACATTGGTCATCCGTTTCATCTCGCCCTCCGGCTGCCAGTAAAAGAGCTCTAATGGATGATTGGGCGTGTGGCCAATCATGGCAAAATGCTCGAAATCCGCTGTGTAATCCGGTGGATCAAAAATGATACCGCCGTTTTCCAGAGACGAATTAATCACTGTACGTTCACCGCCTGCTTTGTCCACCAGACTGAGCGTAGTGGCGGTCTTTTCTGCGGCGCGGTACAAAACGGTGTCGTTATCCTTCCAGTTCACCCAGTTTACGTGACCAATGAAATGTTCAGGCGTTAAATTCTTTTCCTGTCCGCCTTTTGCCGGTATCACATAAACCTGACTGACGGCGTGGTCGTGGAGCGTCTTGGCAGCGCCATAGGCCACATGTTTGCCATCAGGACTGAATTCATAATTGCCCAGTTTGCCGGGATTATCGGTCAACTGACGCTGTTCATCGGTCGCAATATCCAAAATATGAACATGCCGAAACATATAATAATCATCGATCAGATTGCGATCCGAGGCGGAAAACGCAATGCGACTGCCGTCTGGTGAGAATGTGAAATCCCAGACAGTAATGTCTTTTGTCAACTGTTCACTGGATTCGATTGGCAGATTATTCATATCCACATCCGCACGATACAAATGGCGGTGCCGCCATTCTTCTTCAAAATAGATAAAATCATAGCCCTTGTCGTCCAGTTTTTCCATGCGTTCGGTCTCGGGCTCGACCGCTGTAAAAGCGATTTGATCGCCATCGGGGTGCCAGTGAAAGTCAGAGATGCTGGCTTTGTGTTTGGTCAGCGGTTGGGCTTCACCGCCGTCGATGGGAATCATCCAAATTTGCATGTGTTTCTGATCATCGCGTTTAGCCCGAAAGGCGATCGCGGATCCGTCCGGACGCCATTCGATAGAATAAATTTTGACCTGGCCGGTTACAAAGGGACGGGTTTCGCCGGTATTGACATCGGCTACGTAGAGTTCGTACCAGGCGCCGCCCGGATCGTCGTCCGGATCGCGGGGAACGCTCATGGTATAGGCGATGTGCTGCCCATTCGGGCTGATTTTGGCTGAAGTGACGTATTTTAAATTCAGCACATCTTCCGGTGTTAACGGCTCGGCTGTGGCCTGCAGCGCGAGTGCGGCAAAGAATACCAGCACAAAAATCCACTTGGTAATGCGTGTGAAATCCATACAGTATAGCATACAGTCTCCTTTAAATTTATTTAATCACAGTCTCTAATATAGTAAATTGTACAACCGAATGCACTTGGAATAAGTTCCAAAGAGGTGTGATCGAGAGGAGGATGTGGTGAGTATTAATTTTAACGTTTGCGGAATCCCCACGTGAAACGATCAAAAATCAATCATCATGTACTGATCGCTTTGGATGGGCATTTATCAGCATGGCAATTAACGAAAATTTTCTCACACGTATTGAAGAAATTGAAATGATCTATTCCCTCTGCTGCGCTTCTCACCGAGATCGGCGGTAAATATTTATCCATTCGAAACGTTATTGAGCCTTTTTAATAGGCGCCACCATCAAGTCATCGAAAATCCGAGTGATGTCATCGGGATCGATTCCTTTTTTAATATTGTCTACGTAATGATGCCGGGGATCGTCGGGCTGCAGCCGCCACATATGGGTACCGTCTCCAAATATGTGGTTATAGCCGCGTGAATGCAGCTCGAAAAAATTCTGCCAGCCGCGTACTGCAATGTACACTGCAATGAGGTCGGCACTGTGATGGTACTTACGATTCCGGCCCTGCAAAAACACCGAATAGGCGCGAGAGACGGGATTCGATTTCAGAGCAAAATCGAACATCAATGAGCCGGTCGGAAACAGATCGGCAAAATCGCCGCCGCCGGTAAAAATGATATTGGTCGGCCAGTCCCGGGCTATGTGGACGATAGCAGCGGGATCGGGTTTGAAATTGCCCCAGCGTCCCGGATTTTGCTGAAACGGATATCGGCCGCCCATACACACCAAATGCCTGACCTTGCGGCGAACCAGGTCCATACCGCTTAGTGGACTGATATCATCCGGTGTGCTGGATAGAAGATACGAGAGATTGGTGAGATATCCGACAGTAACTATCACCACGCTAGAGTCCGGCTGGGAGGCCAATATCCGGCGATACAGGTGAGTGGCGTTTTCCGCGGTTTCGCCCAGGCCCGCATCCTGTGGAAATTCATCAGCAATAATTCGGGCATATTTCGAATTGCGGTATACCCCCAGCGTTTTCACCGCGCCGATGGGGATGTCCGGCCGGCCGCAGTAGGTATTGACCGCGTCCACTGTAGGCACGGACCAGGGATTGAGACTGCTGACCATGGTAGCGAGGATGTCAGCGTCGCCGGCGTCTGCCAGTCCGTGCAGCATCGCAAGCGCACCCACATCATCTACATCTGATTCCATATCGGTATCAAAGATAATGTTTACTGGCTGCGGCCAGACGGCAGTAATACCCGCAAAAAAGAGTACCACGATAAAAATCGCTAATTTTTTATGATTCATAGGAGTCATCCGGTTTGCTATTTGTCAGTCTCTGTACATAATGTCGTCAATCTTTCGATTCAAGACCCGCTCGTTTACAGACCTGATTGTGCTGTGAATATAAAAATTATTAGCGGGTCTACAAATGACCAGTGTTTAATCTTTTTTAAAAACGCGCAGTTTAGGATTTATATTTATTTATCTTCTACCTTTTTCGACGCCAGACCAATCACCAATCCGGTTAATGCTCCGAATGCAGTAAGTCCCAGAACAAGCCTGTTTCTTGCCTTCTTTTCAGTGATGTTTTGAGGTTTATTATCACCAACCGAAGTAGCCAGATAGGTCGCGCCGCCCAAACTGACAGCCCCGATAGCCACTTGTTTGAGAATAAAGCCCTGTTTGGTTTTTGCCCGATCAAAACCAATGGCCTTTTCAACGGCACCGGGTTTTATGTCCCCGCCGGCAACCCAAATGTATTCTTTTGGTTTTTCATAATTGGGATCATATTCCAATGCTTTTTGCATGTGATAATTTGTCGCTGATCTGTTTCCTTTGTCGTATTCTCTCAAGCCTTTACTGAATTCTTTATAGGCTTTGATAGATACAGTTTCTTTTTGGTGAATTTTAACTTTTTCAGATTCGGAAATGGAAATTTCGAGATTTGAGAGGATTTGTTCGCTTATATTATCCTGAAGATCAAAAACACTGTTTTCGTTGCCGGTTTCTTTGATAGACACGACAATCCTGCCGCTCTCGACTTCGACGAGCCGGGCATTGACCCTGAACTGTTTTCCAAACTTTTGCCAATGACCTACCAAAATATACTGAACGCCTAACAACTGGCCTGCCTGCTGTACGGTTTGATCATCGATCATGCCGGTCATGCCCAGTTCGATTTCGTTCATGACGTCCCGGATTCGCTTTCTCTCCACAACCGTTATCTCTTCAATCACAGATAAATCTGTGATAATGGTCTCAGCCGAGCCTGTTGACAGCATAGCATCAATCGATTCATCACCTGTATTACTCTGAAAATTTAAAATAGCTACAGTCGGTTTCGAATTTTCATTTTGCAAGGCAAACGCAGAAGGAATGAAAATCGAATTCAGAAAAGCAGCAAGAACAAAAATTGAGATGACTTTTGTGTTCATATTATCAAATCCTTATAATTTGAAAATTCCTCGGTTACCACGCCTGCTGTTATGCGGATCCGGGCAAGCAAGGAATTACAATGAATCAAGTGTTATTTAATATTATGGTGAATAAGCAATCTTTTCGAGTTTTTCCAAGAGGTCGGCCGGTGCTTTCCAAGATTTTTCTTTAATTATTTGTTTGAAAACTCTTTTTCGTTGCTCTTTATCGTCTAACTCGCTCCTTTTTTCTTTAAGCAGATTGGCAATCTCGTAAACCTGATGAAATCCATGGTATATTCTTTCTGCTTCTTCAAATGCTTTGATTGCCTCATCGAAATTGCCTGCTATGAGTTGATTAAAACCTTCTCTTTCTTTTTGAAAAGCTCTTTCAAATTTAGAAGAAAAGCTTGTCGTTTCTCTTTCATGTTCTTGGGCGGCTGTTTTCTCATCACTTTTATTTTCTTTATTTAAAATTTCAAGAAATCGGTGGGCTACTGACCCGCCGATTGACTCTGCGGCATTGACTATTTTTTTGGCTGATTCGATTTCACCCTGATATAACAGTTCTTCGACCCGATTACGATAATAACGCTCGACAATCTTTCCTATCTCCTGATTTAACGAGTCGTCCTCTAATGCTTTCTCCATGAGTTTTTGAGTGGCAAATGATTTGTGCGCATCATCTGAAAATAGAGACGCCATCATATTTTGGGCTAATTGAATTTGCTGAATTTCAGTTTTCTTTTTCTCCAACTGGTTGTTCAGGATTCCTCCGATGATTATGATGAGAATCGGTGATAATAAAAACTGAACAAAAACCCGAAATTTGTTTTGCTTGTCACTCTCGAGCTTTTTGATTCTGTTTTCGAGAGATGCAATTTTGTCTTCGTTTATTTTATCCATTGATGACGGCCTTTTAAGGATTGTCAATACTTTTGAGAATTGTTTTATTCTGTTTAATTGCTGTTAGGGATCAGTTTTACCACCGTATTATTGAGAAAATCGCATTTGCTAAGAATTATTTATACTGCGGAAACGTTTGTCATCATCAATCAAGTCCTGGAGGACATGTTTATTCTAAAACATGAACTGTAATCCCTTGGATGTCATTAATTGGAAACGTGAATCCAACTTTTATCAATACAGGGATAGACTGATTCACCAAAAAGTTTATATACCCATCACTATTCATATTTCTATCTTTCATTTAGCATAATTTATTGCCTATCAGGCCAATAATACTAAATTTTCTGAATGACGAATAATTGCTTTAAAACAAAAAAGCGCAAAAGCCATCACATCATTGCTCTGCTGCGCCTGTTAAGGGTACTTTCATAAAAATCCCCGGTTTAATAATTTATCCCGTTCGAACGTGCAGGATTATATAAATTATTCGCCAAACAGTCAAGCATATTTTCGTTTTTACTGTCTTTTGCAGACGGATTTTTTCACAATAGGGCGGAGGGGCTAATAGAAGAATAAACAAATCGGTCAATCAGGAATGTTTCTCCGGCTTTTAAACGCTCCGGTTTCTTCGATGACGACCGGATAGCCCCCGAGTTGTTGTGGAATCTTGTTTTCCACGTCCGGAGTACGCTCGGTGACAAAGATCTTGATACACGGTTTTTCCCGGCACACTCCCTGGCCGGTGCCAACGACACCGGGAATGGACATTAAACTGTCGGTGTGCTGCTTGAGAACCTCTTCGATTGGCTGGTCAGACATTTTCTCTCTACTTTTTGTCTTGTCATTACATGCTTGTATAACGATAAAAAAAGTCACTATGCATAAAAGACACAGCAGGCAAAGGAGTACCTTTCGGTTTCGGTTTTTCATGCATTGAATAAAAAGCTTCATTTCAGGCTGTAAAAGATAACATGTTACGCGAAATAGCAGATACAACCCGGAAAGTCAGGGTTGCATCTGCCACGCATATTTTAGAAATTCACAGTGACCGTATTCGAGCAGGCGGAACCGTCTGTTTCACACACTTTATAAGTGTAGGAACCGCCGCCAACATTGTCGATGTTATCCGTATAGAAACCGTCATTAGGTGTCGTGGCCACTACCACACCGTCACGATAAATATCGACATTCGTTCCGGTGGCACCGCTCCATTCGAGATCGGCTTTGTGACGACCTTTTACTTTATAACCCGTGGCGGTCAATGTAATACCGTCTCCTGATGAAGTGGATACTGTGACATCCTGTGATGTCGAACCTGTGGCGCCGTCGTCATCTGTAACTGTCAGAGAAACAGTGTAGGTGCCGTCAGCCGCATACGTGTGGCTCGGATTCTGTGAGGTTGATGTGCTGCCGTCACCGAAATCCCAGCTCCAGGACACCACACTGCCATCGCTGTCGCTGCTGTTGTCGGTAAAGTCGGCAGTCAGGTCTGTGGTGGTAAAGCTGAAATCAGCCGTGGGCGGACTGTTGGTTGTGCCGCCGCTGGCATCGTCAATAACGACATTAAACCGGCTCAGCACAGCATCGATGGGATTCGCCAGTGTGCGTGTGTCGCTGCCGGCAAACAGCAAGCCCACCGGATTTTTGTTGCTGTCATCCGTAACAATGAGCGAACCTGAATCACCGCCGTCAGAAAACGTACCCGGAGTAATCGAGATTTGATCGACAAAACGGGCCAGTTTCACGCATTTGAACGGACCGCGCGATTCGTAGCACACATCGACTGTCACGTTCAGCTCGGAAACCTCGCCATGCGTCCAGACGGTCGTCCGGCCGTATTTCTGCACTTTGAGTCCGACAGAAGCAGAGACCGTTGTGGTGCCGGGCGTTCCATAGCCGTCGCCGGACGGGGTGGCTGTGCCCACATTCGCGGTCGAGGTTGCAGCAAGAGCCGCATCGATATAATTATTGCTGCCATCGAATGCAATCGGTTCGTAATCGTACAGCGTGCCGATGGCATCTTCCGGGTCCTGTCCGCCATCATAAGTACCGGGTTGCAGCACGTTATCGCCAATTGCCGCTTCGTTGATGTTGGCGTAAACGTGATTGTTGCTCAGCGCGTAAACATTGCCGCTGCCGTCTTTAACGCGGCAACCGATTGTGCCGGCCGTTACATCCGGGTGGCCGGATGATACACCGATCGGCACAGGCCGACTGAACCGCGTTTTCGGATCAGCATAAACTGTAAAACGGCCGGTTACTTTGGTGACAACCGGGACGTCTTCGATTTGTGCCGGAAGCACCTCGAGCACATCTGCCTTTGACAGTGATTTGAGATTGCCATCTGTTCGCTGATCAATCTCAGACTCGGTGTAAACCACAATGGCCAGTTTGCCCTCTTCAGTGAGACCGGTACCCATTCCAACGACCTGCGGGTGTTTGAATAGCGTCTCGGTGTGACGATCCTGAATCGA
>Ga0207797_1002534_pt1 | contig 12634 bp, 10 predicted proteins | sample PRCRCaboRojoPR_6_FD_187275 | JGI IMG/M metagenome (GOLD analysis project Ga0207797, IMG submission 187275) | Marine sediment microbial community from Cabo Rojo, Puerto Rico - PR CR 10% Liquid 1 (SPAdes) | ecosystem: Environmental > Aquatic > Marine > Coastal > Sediment | place: Cabo Rojo, Puerto... | reverse complement strand
AGATCCGCTGTTTTCCTTTGTTCAGAACACGGATTGCAGGAAAGGACGGATCAACGGCTGGGGGCCGGGGGAGATCCGGTATTTCCTGAGATCCGTTGTTCTCCTTTGTTCAGAACACGGATTGCAGGAAAGGACGGATTAGGGTCGGTTAAGAGGGGACCATGCCACAGCTGCTCCACAGAGAGCTGACAGGCCGGATCATTGGGGCGTATTACGATCTCTACAACGGTACGTCCCGTGGGTATCCGGAGTGGATCTACGAGAATGGGCTGGTCAAGCTCCTTCGCAGACAGAGAATAGGATGCACCCGCCAGCCAGCCTATGAGATCCTGTATAAGGAGCGGATAGTAGGACGGCAGCAGCTCGACATCTTGATCCTTGACGAAGACGTCGTCATCGAGTGTAAGGTGGCACGGCGCCTGGAGCGGATCCACAAGGCCCAGCTCTTATCCTATCTGAAGACCATCGGTGCCCGGGTGGGCCTACTGCTCAACTTCGGCAGCCCCGAGCCGGAATTCCAGCGAGTCTACTTCGACCCCACGACATCTGGCGAACAAGATGGCAGTGGCCGGGACGTGAGCGAGTTACCGGACGGTCTGCTTCATCCGCAACTGGTCGGCGAGGTGCTGGACACGGCTGTCGAGGTCCATCGGGCCTTGGGGCCCGGTTTCGTCCACCGCATCTACGCCAACGCGTGCTACCATGAGTACCGGCTGCGCGGTATCGGCGCGGAACCGCGTAAGGAGTACCAGGTCATCTTCCAGGGCGAAAGCCTTGGCTCTCTCAAGTTTGGTCACCTCCTCATCGAGGACGCGGTCATGCATTTTCCAGTTGCCATCTCCGACGTAGCGGACGTCAGCGTCCACAACCTGAAGGATTGGATGCGCCGGCAGAGGATCTCGCTCGGAATCCTGACCAACTTCCACGAGTCAGCGGTTCACCCGCTCTTTGTCCGGGTGTGATCGTGTGCCCGCATCGCTGGATCTCGGTTATGCTTCTCGTCGCAGTGGCTGGTGATACAACTGACTCGCTCCGTGCGTCAGCGCTTCACGTGGGGAGGTGTTACAATCGGTCCTTCTCCTGAGATCTGTCTTTCTGCCCGCGTCGTCAACGCCGGCCGCGCCGAGGGCGAGGCCCTGGTCTCGCCGGAACCCATCGGCTTCCTCGGCGGGGTCGAGCCCGAGACGGGAGTGGTGATCGAGCCGGGGCATCCGCTGGAAGGTGAGTCCGTGGCGGGACGCGTGCTCGTCTTCCCCACGGGGAAGGGGAGCACCGTCGGCTCCTACACCCTCTACCGGTTGGCCCGGAACGGTTTGGCGCCGGCCGCCATCATCAACGCCGAGGCCGATCCTGTGGTGGCCGTGGGTGCCGTCATCGCCGAGATTCCCATGGTCGACCAGGTCGACATCTCCCGCATCCAGACCGGCGATTGGGTCGAGGTCCGTGGGGACCAGGTCGTCATCTCCGCGGCCGCCTAGCGGACAACTGCGGAAACAAAAAGGCCTCTTGCTCCAGCGAGCAAGAGGCTTATCAGGCGGAAGGGGAGGGATTCGAACCCTCGGTGGCCAATAGTGACCACAGCGGTTTTCGAGACCGCCCCGTTCGTCCACTCCGGCACCCTTCCAGCTATCGTCGACAACGCGTATTATAGCACAGCCCGGCCCGTGCGCAATGGCGTGGGTAACAGCGTGCGCCGCCCGCGACCGCGCCTCGTGCTCCAGGTGACCGGCACCTGGGCCGCGATGAGCCGCCGAGAACACTCCTTCCTATAGGCCTCCTCATACCCCCTCTAGGTCGAGACGGAGGTGTCGGTCACCTCCGCTCCAGCTCCTGCAGCAGGTCTCGGGCCTCCACCAGGTCGGGCGTCTCGAAGCCCTCCGTGAACCAGCCGTAGATCGGCGCCAACCGCTCCCGTGCTTCCTCACGCCTCCCTTGCTCCTGCCAGAGCCGACAGAGGCTCACCGTGGCGCGCAGCTCCAGCGACCTGGCGTGCTGGCGGCGCGCCACCTCGACGGCCTCCAGTAAACTCGCCTCCGCCTCGGGCTCCTCGCCCTGCGCCAGCAGCAGCTCGCCCCATCGCCGACGAAGCTCTACCTCGTAGTACCGCTCGTCGCTCTCCTCCACGAAGGCAAAGGCGTCGGCCAGGGCTGCAGCGGCTTCCTCCAGCCGTCCAGCGCCTGCCAGTGTCTGGCCTAGAGCCCCCAGCGTGCCCGACAGGTAGCACCTAGCCCCCATCGACTCCATCATGGCAACGCTCTGGCGCATCTGCTCGATCCCCTCCTCGACCTGCCCGAGTTGAACCAGGGCCTCCCCCCAGTAGCCGGTCCCCGCCCCCAGCCAGGATGAGAAACTGAGCCCTTGTGAGAGCCGCATCAACTCCTCTGCATCCTCCTTCAGCGCTGGTGCGTCTCGGCGCAGTTGGTTGAGAACGCAACCGCCGAAACAGATGACGTCGGCGGAGGAGAAGGGATGATCGAGTCTGCGCGCCAGAGCTAACGCCTCACGACTCTCCTTCGCGGCCTGGTCAGGATAACCGAGAGACCATAGACAGGAGGCATGATACGCCAGGGCGCTCATCCCCGGATCCGATCCGCGCAGCAGCAGGAAGGCGCTGTGGTGTTCCTCCGGATCATAAAAGGCGGTCACCCGCTCCAGATGGGCTCGGGCCGTCGCGTACTCCCCGAGACCGAAGGTGATGAAGCCCAGGTACCAGTGACCGAGCATAACCAGCAGTGGATCATCGGTCTGCTGCGCCAGGCTCAACGCCTCTTGCGCCAGCTCGCGCGCTTTCTGGTACTCGGCCCGCACGTAGTGAAGGATCGACATCTGACCGACGACCCGGCACAGCTGCGGCATCTTCCCCATCCGCTGGGACAGCTCCCGGGCCCTGGTGACGGCCTCCTGCCACTCGGGACTGGGAATACCTCCCATGCGAGCCATGGTCAGCGAGACCTGCAGCGCAAGCTCCGCCTCGGCGCGCTCCAAGCGGAGATTCTCTCGGCCGGGGTCCGGCAGACTCCTCAGCAGAGCCAGCGCCCGCACCAGGTGGGAGGCCGCCTCTCGATAGGCGGACACCCGGGTAGCCTGGTCCCCGGCCCGCTGCAGGTACTGAACGGCCTTCTCGGTGATCCTTGCCCTTTCGAAATGAAGCGCCAGCTGGACTGCCATCGGGCCGCCTTGATCCTCAACACCATAGAGCCGTTCCAGGGCCGTCCCCACTTGCTCGTGCAGGTGCACCCGTTCCACCTTATCCATGCTCCCATACAGGTACTTCTGGAAGAGGATGTGCCGGAACCGGTAGCGGGACAGGAGCTGACCGTCGACGCGTTGAATGCTCTCAGCGCGGATCAGGCGATGGCCTCTGTCCAACTCGGCGCTGAGACGCGTCAGCATCGCCTGTTCGTCTATCCCCTGGACCTGAGCGACGACCTCAGCGGTGAACGTCTCGCCCTCCACGCTGGCTACCCGCAGGGCCGCCTGCAGCCGTGGAGCCAGACGACTGATGCGTTCAGCGACCACGGCCTCCACCCTGGCCGGCAGCGTCTCCCAGTCCAGCGTCGGCCCTTCGACCCAACGGCCTTTCCCGTCCTGCTGCAGGTCACCGCGCTCCTGCAGTCCTCTGAGCAGCTCGATGGTGAACAGGGGGTGCCCCCGCGTCTGCCGGTAGAGCATCTCACGGAACGCCGGGCCCAGCTGATTGGGCTCGTTATCCAGGAGAGCCTCCAGGAAGTGCCATCTCTCGGTCTGACCCAGGTCCACCTCCGTGTCGCCAAACATGCGTCGGAACTCGTTGACAACGGGATCGAGCGGGTGCCGCTCCCCACGCCGCCCCAGTGCCACCTCCTCCGGCCGATAGGCCCCCAGGACCAGGATGCGGCTGCCCACCAACTGACGTCCCAGGTGGAAGAGGAGGTTGATGGAGCCGGCATCCGCCCACTGCACGTCGTCCAAAAACAACACCAGCGGCACGTCTCGGGCCACTGCCTGCAGCACCCTGGTGTACTGCTCGAAGATGGCCAGCTGCTGCGGTCCCGCTGCGCCCGGGCCGTGCGGGCTCCGCGCCAGCAGCTCGTTCAAGTGGATCAACCATCTCCTCCCATCGGACGAGGCGTCTCCCCTGCCGTTTTCCAGTGGCGTCTGTCCGAAGGTCGTGGAGCGGTCAAGCAACGCTCCTCGGGGGATGAACGTGTCGATCAGGTCCGGGCCATGCTCCACCATCGCCCGGACCGTCAACGGGAGCGCGTGCCAGAGGCGGCGGGCGCGTTCCCTGGTGATGACGCCCGCGGCCCACCCGGCCTCCACGTCCCCGGTGAGCAGCCCCAGGATCTGACGGAAGGGGGAATAGGGATCGCCAATGCCGGTGTAAGCGTTGCAGGTCCCGGCAGCCACGAGCAGCTTGGCGTGACGATCCTGGGCGCGCCGGGCGAACGCCTGAACCAGGGCCGTCTTGCCGCTGCCCGCGTCGCCGGTGACGAACACGACCCGCCCGCGTCCGGCCAGCGCCAGCTCCAGGAACCCGTCCAGTCGGAGCAGCTCTGGCTCCCGGGCCACGAAGACCGGTCTCTCGGTCTCCCCGGTCTGCTTCTCGACCAGGAACGGAGGAGGTTCGACGGCGACCGCTGCACGCTTCGGTGTGGAAGCGGCGGTGACCTCTGCCCGATACGCCTCTTCGTCCGCTCGTCCGTGTATCGTGCCATCGCGGATTTGCTCGTAGACCTGGGTCGTCTCTGGGCCCGGTTCCACCCCCAGTTCCTCGGCCAGGACACGGCAGCACGTCTCATATTGAGCCAGGGCTGCGCCTCGCTGTCCGCTCAGCGTCAGCGATCGCATGAGCTGGCAGTGGGCGGCCTCGTCCCAGGGCTCCAGCTCCAGCTGCTTCCAGGCATAGGACTGGGCCTTCTCGTAGTCGCCGGCCTGCTCATGGGCGCCGGCCAGTCGGTGAAGGACAGAGGAGACCTGGCGGGCCATATGCTCCCTGGTGAACAGCGCCCACTCCTCGAAGACCGGGCTGTCATCGAGGGAGAAGCCCTCCAGGAAGCCGCCCCGGTACAGGGCCACGGCCTCTTCCCAGCGATTGACGGCTGACGCGTCGCCGTCATCGACGGCCGCCAACTCGCTGAAGGCTCCGACGTCGAGCCAATGGTCGCTGGCCGTGTTGAACTGTAGCGTGTTGCGAGTGATCAGCAAGAATGGAGGAGCGGCCTCGCGGTCACGGATTACCTGGCGGAGATTGGAGAGGGCGTAGCGCAGGTTACTCAGGGCGTCCCGGTCGGGCCAGTCGGGCCAGAGCAGCCCCGCCAGAACCTCGCGGCGGTGAGGCCGGTCGGACTCGACAGCCAGATAGGCAAGCAGTGCCCGGACCTTGTTGGACTTGAAGCTGGTAACGCGCCGTCCGTTCAAGGTCATCTGGAAGGGGCCCAGCAGGGAAAGCGATAGCTTGGCCATCTTCCCTCCCGGAAGAAGCCTGGGAGCAAGCGGGAGCCTGGGTATATTATACCTCAAATCGAGGCGATTTTCCAGCATCATGTCATCAGGGATTTCGAAGTCGTTCAGTCTTAGCCGTACTCCAGGAGTTGCTCTGCATGACTGATTGACTCGAAGAACGTGTTGGCACTTCCTTGGCCCACCGATAGCCAAGAAGCGCGCAAGAGATACGTCGGCTTAATCAGCTCAAGCCGGATGGCGTGCGTAGCTAAGCCACAATACGGCGGCCCCGCCGCCACGTTCCCGCCACGTTCCCGCCACGTTCTCGCCACATTCTCGCCACCTCCGCCTGCTATACTGCGGGTGACTCAAGACTTAGAAGACAGATCCAGAGACAGGAGGAGACAGGTGCGATGGAGAGCAAGTCCGCTGGCAGTAGGAGAGGCACACGGTTCGGATCCATTATCATAGGGAGGCGCGTCATGCGAGCACGTTGGAGCAGCACTCAAGGATGGGTGAAGGGAATCGCCGTCGTGGTAGCCGTTCTGGCCGTTGGAGCGGTGATCGGGTTCCTCACGTTCAACCCGCGGTCAGCAGAGATCGAGTCCGCCGCTGTCGTTTCCGCCGATGAAGGCGGCAGGCGGCGCAGCGTCGACGCCTACGCCGCCCGGTATGCCGGGCTGGCGGAGCATTACGCCGCCGGGGACCTCCGTTCGGAGCGGAGCAGGAGTGCCTACGCCTCCCGGTACGCGGGCATGGCCGAGCACTACGCTGGCAGAGTCGCCAGCAGCGAGCGAGCCGTCAGCGCGCTTGCCGCTCGGTATGCGGGTCTGGCGCAGCACCACGCTTCTGGGAGCGAGGTCTCGCGACGCAGCATCCGGGCCTACGGTGCTCGATGCACAGGCATCGCCGAGCACTACACCGGGAAGAGCCACAGCTCCCGGCGCGGTATGGCCGCCTACGCTATCCGCTGCGCAGGGATGGCCGAACACTATCTGACAACCGGGAAGTGAGACGGTCCCAAGCGGAACCTTGCGGAGGGTGCGCGCCACAGCCCACCCTTCGCAGGGTTCGGCTCGAAGATGATAGGCCTGGCGAGGTTGCACCCCGACTTGACATCCCCCGGATCTATAGTACAATGCTGCGGTTCAAGTCAGATTCTGGAGGAAATGATAGTATGCGCATTGTGATGATCAACACTCAAGCGGCCCGGCTCCGCGATCGCGGAGTTCTGCTGCCCTGGTCGCAGTGCGCCTATCGGTAGATGACTTGATTTAGTCTCAACAAGGCCGTGGGCGATTGCGACGCCCACGGCCTTTTTTGTTGCCAATCCTGGTGTCTCTTTGCAAGGCCGTGGGCCCCCACGGCCTTGTTTGTTGTGACACGGCCGGATGGACCGACAAGGGACACCCAGGAGGAAGGTCATGTATCAGCCACATCAAGTCGCATTGAAGGTCTCGAGCGTCCGCAAGGAGTTCGTGAAGGACAACGGATTCCGCTGGCCCTGGAAGCGGAACGGCAGCGGCCGCACCACGGTCAAAGCCGTGAACGACATCAGCTTCGAGATCCGGCGGGGCGAGGTCTTCGGCGTCCTCGGACCCAACGGTTCCGGCAAGTCGACGCTGGTCCGCTGCATCTCCACGCTGCTCTTGCCCGACAGCGGCGCCATCGCCGTCTTCGGTCACGACGTGCTCAGCGACGAGATGGCCGTCAAGCGGCTCATCAACCGGGTCTCGGTGGAGGCGTCGTTCTTCAAGAAGCTGACGCCGATGGAGAACTTGCTCTACGGCGCGAGGCTCTACGGCGTCAGCGCCGGTGAGGCGCGGCAGCGCGCGGTGGAGATTCTCACCCGTCTCGGGCTCAAGGAGGACACCCTCTACCGCCCGATGGAGGAGATGAGCCGCGGTATGCAGCAGAAGGTGGCCGCCGCTCGCGCGTTCCTGACGCAGCCGATCCTGCTGCTACTGGATGAGCCGACGACGGGGCTCGACCCGCGCTCGAAGCGGGAGGTGCAGGACTTCTTGAGGGAGCTGCGGGACACGCACGACGCCACGATCCTTCTGACGACGCACGACATGCAGGAGGCCGATGCCCTCTGTGATCGGATCGCGATTCTGGACGAGGGACGGATCGTCGCACTGGACACACCCGCCGGCCTCAAGGCCCGCGTCCCCGGCTCCAACGGCCACCAGCCGACGCTGGAGGACGTCTTCATGGAGCTGACGGGGAAGAAGCTGGTGGAGAATGAGTAACGGTAAGGGTTGACTTGCTTCCCTTCCGCTCAGAGGCTCAAGAATGCTCACAGCGGACGACAGTCCGCGTCGGACTGCCGGACTGTCGTCCGGCTGGAGCCTCTCAAGAACGCTCGGAACGGACGAGAGTCCGCGTGGGGGGGCTAAGAATGCTCAGAGCGGACGAGAGCCCGCGTTGGGCTAGAGCCCTTTTAAGAATGCTTACAGCGGACGAGAGTCCGCGTCGCACCGAAGACATCCGAGGTCTCTGGTCTCATAGGAGGACATCATGGCACAAATCATGCACGAAATACGCGCATCGTACGCGTTCATCGAACGAAACTTCAACCTAACAAAGCGGTACTGGGGATGGGAGGTGGTCTGGATACTCTACTCCATCGCCAACGCCCTCTCCATCACCTTCATCGGCGCTGGGACGGAGACCGTGACCGGGCAGAAGATCGACGCCGACCACATGATCCTCTACCTCCTGGTGGGGACGCTGGTCTGGCACTACCTGTCCGTGGTCTTCGATCAGGTCAGCGAGGTGATCGCCTGGGAGCGCTGGGAGGGGACGATCGAGTATACTTTCATGGCGCCCGTCACCCGGTTCACCCACATGGTCGGGCAGACGCTCTACTCCCTGGTCTACGGCCTGCTTCACACGGCCCTGATCCTGGGCGTGGTGGCGCTCTTCTTCCAGCTGGACCTGAGTGAGGCGAATCTCCTGGGAGGAGCCTTCCTGCTGCTCGCCGGGAGCCTCTCCTTCATCGGGCTCGGCATGGTGGCGTCCGTCCTTCCGCTCCTCTTCCCGGAGCGGGGGGCGCAGATGACGCACGTCATCCAGGCGCTCTTGCTCCTGATCTCGGGCGTCTACTTCCCGGTGTCGGTCCTGCCGCGGTGGATGCAGCCGCTGACGCGCCTCTCGCCGGCGACGTACGTGCTGGAGGGGATGCGCTCGGCGCTACTCGACGGGGCGGGCACCGCGGACCTGCTGGTCCATCTGGGCAAGCTGCTCCTCATCGGCGTGATCTCCATCCCCATCGGACTGACGATCTTCCGCCAGGCGGAGATGTACGCCAAGCGCACGGGGAAGCTGAAGCGGAGCGGGTGAGGCCCGCCGCTTCCAAGGCCTGCTCCCGGGGGCTACGTCCCCTCGGGAGCGGAGCCCTTTTCATTGGCAGTCCTGGCCACCCGATTAGGTCCGGGCTCTGCTCTGAGGAGGAGGACAGTGGACACGAACATCTCGATCCGGCGCGCTGAGCCGGAGGATTACGAGGCCCTGCACCGCATCTTCTCGGCTCCGAAGGCTATCCGGGGCACGCTCCAGCTGCCGTTTCCCTCGCGGGAACGGTGGCGGCGGCGCCTGGTCGAGCCTGCCGAGGGCCTCTTCAGCCTGGTCGCTTCGATCGAGGACGAGGTGGTGGGCAGCCTGACCCTGCGTACCTTTCCCTCCCGGCCGCGCCGCCGCCACGTCGGGTCCATCGGTATGGGGGTCCGGGACGATTGGCACGGCCAGGGGGTGGGCACGGCCCTGATGGAGGCGGCCGTCGACCTGGCGGACAACTGGCTGAACCTGACCCGGCTGGAGCTTACGGTCTTCACCGACAACGCGCCGGCCGTTCACCTCTATAAGAAGCACGGCTTCGAGATCGAGGGGAGGCTGGTCCACTACGCCTTCCGAGACGGGCAGTACGCGGACTGCTTCGCTATGGCACGTCTGCGAGACGCGGCGCGTGTTGACGGTGCGCCGTAAAAAGGTTGACAACCGGCGCCAAATCCCGACAATATAGCTGTGTACGCTGTGGGAGAAAGGATGTCTGGATGCTGACACTCATCATCGACGCTGACGACACACTCTGGGAGAACAACATCTACTATGAGGCGTGCGTGACTGACTTCGCCGCCTTGATGGCGGAAGAGGGTTTCGACCCACAGGAGGCGAAGCGGACGCTGGACGCCGTGGAGAGCGAGCGAATTCCGCAGGTCGGCTACGCGCCGCAGGAGTTCGCTCGCAGCATGGTTATCACCTACGAACGGCTCTGCCAGCGGCACCACCAACCGGTCCGGGAGGAGGTCGCCGAGACGGCCTTGCAGATCGGGAGGAGGGTCCTGAGCTACCCCATGGTCCCGCTGGACGGCGTGGAGGGGACGCTGGAGCGGCTCAGCTCGCGCTGCCGGATGATCCTGCTGACGAAGGGAGATCGGGCGGTGCAGGAGGAGAAGCTGGCCCGATCCGGCCTGGGGCGGTTCTTCGACGAGGTGCACGTCGTGATGGAGAAGGACGCCGCCGTCTTCCGGAAGCTGATTGAACGCCACAGCCTCGATCGGGAGCGGACCTGGATGGTGGGCAACAGCCCCCGGTCCGACATCAACCCCGCAGTGGAGGCCGGAATCGGCGCCGTCTACGTGCCGCACGACGAGACCTGGGACTTGGAGATCGAGGAGATCGCGGCGTCGGATCGGATCACGGTCCTGGAGCGCTTCCAGGAGCTGGACTCGTTTCTGTCTGGGATTGAGAGCAGGGAGGAGGAAGCATCGTGATGTACGAGCTAGATCCGAAGGATTACGAGAGCGTGCAGTCGCTGTTCGAGCCGCTGCGCTATCACCTGGCCAGCGCCGCCGTCCTGGACGGCAACAACCCGGGCCGCGTCTTTGTGGACGACGTGGAACGGCCGCGCTCGGCCTTCATGCTCTCCCCTGAGGGCTGCTACCTGGCCGGAGACGCGGACGACCGGGCCTTCAACCACGCTCTGAATCGGAAGATCGTGCACGAGCGAGCGCTGGGGGAAACGGTTCGCGTCCTCTTTCTGGTCGTGCATCCACAGAGCTGGCGGAACCGCCTGCCGGCGATCCTCGACCCGCTCTCTGCTGTTGAGGTGGAGCGGCGCCACTACGTCTGTGAGGAGGTCCGCTGCGACTGGCGCGCCGTCCTGCCCGACGGATACGCGGTTCGCCGCATCGACCGGTCGGTGCTCGATGACGCTCGCCTGACCGTGCCGGACCACGTGACCGGCTGGATGAGGAGCAACTGGGGCACCATCGACCGGTTCATGGAGCGCGGATTCGGGTTCGCGACGGTTCACGAGGACGAGCTCGTCTCCTGGTCCCTCACCGACTGCGTCAGCGGCGAGAGCTGCGAGATCGGCATCCGCACGGTGCCCGCCCACCGGCGCCGGGGCCTGGCTACCGCCACGGCCGCCGCCGCGGTGGAGCACGCGCTCTCTCACGGCTTCACGATGGTCGGGTGGCACTGTCCGGAGGAGAATCTCGGCTCCATCGGAACGGCGGAGAAGGTCGGTTTCCGTCTCGAGCGGGCATACAACGCCTACTACACTCGCCTGGACCAGTAGACCGGCGCCCCGAGACGGGGCTACGAGCGACGTAAGCCCTGGTCATGTCGAGCGACCGGAGGGAGTCGAGACATCTCGCCTCTCGTGAGGGGGAGATTCCTTGGTTCGGCTACGCTCACCACAGGCGATTCCGCTGCGCTTCCCTCGGCATGACGGGAAGATCAATCTTTTTTTTGGGACGACTACCTGAGGAGGAGACACGGCAATCAATGACTGAGAACACCGTTGAAGCTCTCATCTTCGACTACGGCGGCGTGCTCATGCGGACCGCTGACCCGAGGCCGCGGCGCGAGCTCGGCCGCCGCTTCGACCTGGAGCCCGGCGCGATCTACGACCTGGTCTTCAACAACCCGCGCTGGGACGACGTGCAGCATGGACGCATCGACAGCGACGCCTTCTGGACCGACGTCGCGGAGAGGCTGGACCTCGAGGCCGACGCCTTGGCCGCTTTTCGGCGCGATTTCTGGAGCGGCGATACCCTGGATGAGGAGCTGATCGGCGTCATACGCCACTTGCGCGAGAAGGGCTACCGGACCGGTCTCCTCAGTAACGCGCCTCCGGACATGGAGGCGTATCTGGAGGAGCTGGGGATCGTCGATGCTTTCGACGCGATCGTCATCTCCGGTGACGAAGGCGTCACCAAGCCGGCGCCGGAGATCTACGACCGGGCGCTGGACCGGTTGAACGCCGCCGCGGAGGCGGCGGTCTTCGTCGACGATATGCGCGTCAACGTCGAGGCGGCTCGCCGGGTCGGCCTCCACGCGGCGCGCTTCCGCGGGCTGGCGCCCCTCCGTCTCTACCTCCAGGATCTGGGCGTTCCCACGCCCGAGCGGACGCTCGAGGCCGTCGATGACGTCCGCGCCGTGATCTTCGACTGGGGCGGCGTGATGGAGGAGCTGCCGAACGAGGCCGACGTGGCGCAGTGGGAGCGGCGTCTGGCCGTCGCCTCGGGCGCGCTGCCGGAGGTGCTGTGGGGTGAGGTCTGGAACCGGCTCAAGGTGGGGGCGATCAGCGACGAGGACTACGTGCGGCACGTCGCCGAGCAGCTCGACCTGCCGGGTCGCGACGCCGCCCTCAGCTTCCTTCAGGCCTTCTACACCAGCGACCGCTTTAACCCGTCCGTGATGGATGCGGCCCGGTCGCTCCGGGAGCGATACAAGGTGGGAGTGCTCAGCAACGCGTTCCCCGCCCAGGTGGAGACGATTCTGGAGCAGTACGACGTGGACGTTCACACCGAGTTCGACGTCTACGTCAACTCGGCCCTGGTGGGGCTGTCGAAGCCGGACCCCGCTATCTACACCCTGACGCTGGAGCGGCTCGACGTCGAGCCGGAGCAGGCGATCTTCCTCGATGATACATTGCGCAACGTCGATTCCGCCCGCGAGATGGGGATGCACGCCATCCAGTTCGTCGATCCGGAGGTCTCGCTGCCGGAGCTGGAGGCGCTGCTCGGTCATCCGATCGAGTCGTAGCCCGACGGGGCCCTGGCGTTTCCGTTCGTAGCATCCGTCCGTACCGTTCGTAGTGACGGCTTCAGCCGTTGGGCCGGCTGCGGGAGCGACTGAGGTTGCCACTACGATGCCCGAGACTGGTATTCTGGTCGTAGTGACGGCTTGAGCCGTTGGG
>Ga0207797_1002533_pt1 | contig 12636 bp, 12 predicted proteins | sample PRCRCaboRojoPR_6_FD_187275 | JGI IMG/M metagenome (GOLD analysis project Ga0207797, IMG submission 187275) | Marine sediment microbial community from Cabo Rojo, Puerto Rico - PR CR 10% Liquid 1 (SPAdes) | ecosystem: Environmental > Aquatic > Marine > Coastal > Sediment | place: Cabo Rojo, Puerto... | reverse complement strand
GAGGTGAAATAATGACAGGGCAGGGACGTCCGAGGCCCGCTCAGGCCGGGTCCAGCGAGACCGTCGCGGTCCGTGACCAGTCGGTCTCGTCGACGACGGCCACCTCGCTGCCGGCGAAGACGTAGAGGTAGTCCCCGACGTATCTGGCCCGCTCGGCGGGGCCGTCCGTCCGGACGACGTGCTCCGTGGCGAGCGAACCGTTCGTGTAGTCGACGAGTCGGCCCTCGCCGCCGGCCGGCAGGAAGACCACGCCGTGCTTGCGGTCGATCGTGAAGGCGTGGTGGGTGCGGCTGACGGCCGACCAGCTGGCCTCGAGCAGCGTCGAGTCGGCCACCTGCGGGTCCGTCGGGTCGCCGACGTCGAAGAGCGTCGCCTTGACCTGGCCGTCCTCCTCGCCGATGCCGAGGACGTGCTCGTCGTCGATCGGGTGGAGGTAGTTCGAGAAGCCGGGCAGCTCGAGGGTCCCGACCTCCGTCGGGTCGGCGGGGTTCGACAGGTCGACGACGTGGAGGGGGTCGACCTGCCGGAAGGTGACGACGTAGGCCGTCTCGCCGACGTACCGGACGGCGTAGACGCGCTGGCCCTCGCCCATGTCCGTCTCCTGGCCGCGTCGCTCCAGCGTCGCCGCGTCGAGCGTGTAGAGGTCGCTGACGCTCTCGGCCGCGCCCGCCCCGGGGATCGTCGTCGCGACGCGGAGCGTGCCCTCGTGCTGGTCGAGGGAGAACTGGTTGAGGGGGCGGCCAGGGACGGTGGCGGTCTCGTCGACCCGCAGGTCCGTCCCGGCGACGTCGACGCGAACGAGGCCGGTCCGGACGAGGTCGCGCTGGCGGTCGGCCCGGTAGGTCGAGAAGCCGGCCTCGAGGGCCTGGGTCACCTCGTGGCGCTCGTCGTCCTCGAGGCGCTCCAGCCAGGACCGGACGGCGCGGGTGATCTCCCGGCGGGTGGACTCCGGCGAGATGTCGTAGGACTGGACCTCCTCGACCCGGGCCACCACGTCGGGGGGCGTCCGATCGAACGCCTCGGTGAGGAAGTCGGCCATGACGGTCGCGCGGCTGGTCGTCTTGGTGTAGGTGACGTAGAGGGCGTCGGTGGACATGTAGACGACCGTGTTTCGGCCGGTGCCGACGAAGCTGACCGTATCGACGACGTCGCCGTCGCTCGCGTCGAGCGCGATGGCGGTGTAGGTGGCGTCGACGGTGATCTGGGTCCCGGGGCGGTAGACCTCGGTACAGGGGACGGCCGCGTCCGCGCCGACGGGCGCGATCGGACAGGGCGAGTCGTGGACGGGCGTCCGCGTCACCAGGTAGACCGTGCCGTCGCGCTCGCGGGCGGTCACCAGGTCGTCCGCGAGGGGGCGCGACCAGACCTCGGCGGGGTCGGCCGGATCGCTCACGTTGTAGGCGACGAGTTCGTCCCGCTCGAGCACGAGCAGGCGGTCGCCGGTCCGGAGGAGCTGACCCGTCGCGTCGATGGCCGCGATGGCCCGGGGATCGGCGGGGTCGCTCGCGTCGAGGACGTGGGTCCCACCGGGTTCGTCGTGGGGTCTGGCGTCCTCGCTGCGGGGTTCGTGCACGCGGACGGCCCGGCCCGGCGCGTAGTAGAAGGCCGTGCCGTCGGTCTTCACGCGGTCGGGCTCGTCGAGGGCGGCCACCTGGACGTTGGTCTCGCCGACGCGGGAGGGCTCGTCGTCCTTCGGGGCCGTCTGCGGCGCGGGCGTCGCCTGGGGGGCGCTGGTCGCCGGCGGGGCGTCGGCCGCCGTCTCGCGCCGCACCGCCGTCTGGCGGCGGGCACCGTCGTCCCCGCCGGCGGCGGAGACGTAGCGGACGTCCCGCTCGCGGCCGCGCTCGACGTAGGCCTCGAAGGCGGCGCGGCTCTCGAACTGTGCGAGCCCGGAGAGGTCGTCGTCGGTCGGCGTCGCGGCCGTCGCGTCCGGCGGCGCGGGCCCGAGGAAGACGAGCGTCGCGCCGACGCCGACGAGCGCGCCGGCGAGCAGGCCCACGACCAGGACGGTTCGCGTCATCGACGCTGGCATGTCTCTCAGTCGCGTCCGGGCCGTAGATAAGGCAGCGATGGGTCAAACGGCCGTTTGAGTGACCGGACGCAAGCGGTATAGGGGCCCACGGCCTAGAACGCCCGTGGCCGGTCCCCTGCGCTTTCGACGCTCGACGGAATCCTGGAACCCCCAACGGGTCGAGCAACGGCTCCATCGCCCGCTCGACGATCGCTTCGGCGCGACGCTATCGGGCCCCTGGTTCGCCCCGCCAGATGGTTACGACGCCCGGCGGCTCGACATGGACAACGGCGACGTCGCGCTGTTCGCCTGGACGGACGGCGAGGCCTACTGGGTCGGCAACACGGAGACGCCGGAGGTCCTCTGGCGGACGAACAAGCTGGCCCTCGGCGACGCGCCGGACGGTCTCGGTGACTGGGCCGAGCGGGAGCTCGGCGCCCAGCTCCGCGAGGAAGAGCCGTGGTTCGCCGACTACGAGCACCTCGCGACCTTCTTCCTGCCCGTGCTGTGCTCGAAGGACGGCAAGGACTCGACGCGGACCTTCTTCCGGGAGCACGCCGCGGGCTTCCCCGACGCCGACCGCGAGGCGGGCCTCACCTTCTACGAGGACCTCCTCGCGACGGGCGTCTTCGAGGAGTTCCGCTACACGATGGCCGCGAAGCTGGGGACCAGCGAATCACAGGACCTCGTCCGGATGCGGGCGACGATGGCGGAGTTCAACGCCGCGAAGCTGCTGGCCGACGCCGGCTACGGGTTCACGCCCGAGCCCGGCGTCGACGACGGCCATCACCTGGACTTTCGCGTGCCCGAGGCCGACGTGCTGGTGGAAGTGACCCGTCCCGAGCCGCCGTCCCGGCGACGGGCCGGGACGCCCGCGGCCGCCCTCCGGCAGACCGTCGGCGGGAAGACCGACGGCCAGCTCCGGGTGGCCTCCGAGGCCCTCCTGCTGGTGGACGCGACCTCCTTCCGGGACGACGAGTGGGCCGCCGTCCGCGACGAGCGGCCGGCCGTCGGGCACCGACCCGCCGTCGTCTACCGGTTCCGCCCCGACGGCAGCCGCGAGGGTTACGCCGTCGGCGACGTGCCCCTCGCGTTCGACTGGCTGGCACCGCAACCGGCCTGAAGCGGGCGACGTGGCGCACTTGCCAGTCAGTGAGTGTCACGATCTAAAAATCGGCGACGCGGCGGTCGCGCCGGCGTGGCCGTCAGTCCTCGGAGGTGCCGCGGGGCCGTTCGCTCGGGCGCCGGGCGCCGTAGAGCTGGTAGGCGAAGTACAGCTCGTAGAGGCCGGCCAGGCCCACGACGACGTAGACCAGTGCCTCGAGCGTCGGGACGGACCCGAACAGCAGGTTCACGAGGTTCCAGTTGGCGTCGATGAGGCTGCCGAGCCCGACGAGACCCCAGTTGAGGGCGCCGACGATCACGAGCAGGAGGGACAGCCAATCGACGTAGTTGACGCGGACGCGTCCGTCAGTCTTCATTGGGTTTCACCGGAGACCTCTAGGTCAGGAATCAGGTTAGTTATGACCCACTTGGCGGGCGATCGCCCGACGGCGCCGTCCCGGTCGGTGCCGGCGGGGGCGTGACGCCGGCGGTAAGGTCGCGTTTGCCGCCGCTCGTGGCCGGTAATGCCGGGTTAGGACGGCCGGGTCACTCGAAATGGTCGAGCACGGCCGGCGCGCCAGCCGGCCCCGCGTGGTCGGCTCAGCGCTCCGCGAGCGGGACGAACGCCTGGTCCTCGGGCCCGACGTAGCGGGCACGGGGCCGGATCAGGCGGTTGTTCGCCTGGTACTCGAGGACGTGGCCGACCCAGCCGCCGACGCGGGACATCGCGAAGATGGGCGTATAGAGGTCGATCGGAATTCCCAGCTGGTAGTAGACCGAGCCGGAGTAGAAGTCGACGTTGGGCGCGATGCCGCGCTCGCCGAGCGCCTGCTCGTCCATCAGGAAGGCCTCGATGCTGGTGGTGTAGTCGTACCACTTGCGGTCGCCGGTCGACTCGGCCAGGGCCTCGCTCCGCTCCTGGAGCAGCACCGCGCGGGGGTCCTTGACCTCGTAGACGCGGTGGCCGAAGCCCGGGATCCGGCCGCCCGCCTCGAGGCGGTCCTTCGTCCACGTGACGGGATCCTCGCCGCTCTCGTCCAGCGCCAGCAGCGTCTCCATCACGTCCTGGTTCGCGCCGCCGTGCCACGGTCCCGCCAGGGCGGCGATGCCCGCCGTGACGGCGTTGTAGACGTCGGCGTACGTGCTCGCGACGACCATCGCCGTGAACGTCGAGGCGTTCAACCCGTGGTCGGCGTGGAGGATCAGGGCCATGTCGAAGGTCTCGGCGGCGACCTCGTCGGGCTCCTCGCCCGTCAGCATGTACAGGAAGTTCGCCGCGTGGCCCAGGTCCGCCCGCGGGTCGACGGGCGCCGCGCCGTTCCGGAACCGATCGAAGGCCGCGAGGATCGTCGGAATCTTCGCCGTGATCCGCCGACCCTTCCGGAGGGCGGCGTCGAGGTCCTCGGGGTCGGCGTCGGGTTCCGGATCGTAGGCGGACAGCGTCGAGACCGCCGACCGGAGGGCGGCCATCGGCTCGGCGTCCTGGGCCGCGAGTTCGCGGACGAGGTCGAGTACGCCCTCGGCCACCGGCCGCTCCTCGGCCATCGAGCGGGTGAAGGCCTCGTACTCGGCGGCGTCGGGCAGGTGGCCGTGCCAGAGCAGGTGGAGCACCTCCTCGAAGTCCGCGCCGGTCGCGAGGTCCTCGATCCGGTAGCCGTGATAGCGCAGCTCCCCGGCCTCGCCGTCGATGACGCTCAGTTCCGTCTCGTCGACGACGACGCCCTCGAGGCCGCGGTGGAGGGTCGGCCGGGTGACTTTCTTGAGGAGATCTGACATACGAAGGCCTACACGGCCGACCACGTAAAGCGCGGCCGTCGCTATCGGGACGTAGGAACGGCAGCAAGCTTGAAGAGCGCTGCCGGGGTCGCCGTGGCCTTCCCACGCGCTGAGAACCGCCGGGCGATTCATCGCGCCGCTGGCACGACCTAGAACTGGACCAATGGCTCTAGCCGATCTCATGCGCGAGGCCGTCGTGACGGCGGCCCCGGACACGCCGGTGAGCGACGTCGCGAAAACGATGCGGGACGAGAACGTCGGGAGCGTGGTGGTCGTCGACGGCGAGGCGCCGGTCGGGCTGGTCACGGATCGAGACGTCGCCGTCCGCATCGCCGCCGACCGGCTCGACGCCGGCGAGATGGACGCCGAGGCCGTCATGACCGAGGACCCCGTCACGGTCGACGTCGAGACCGGCATCTTCGAGCTCAGCGAGCGCATGTGCGAGGCGGACGTCAGGCGCATGCCGGTCCTCGAGGACGGCGCCCTCGTCGGGATCGTCACCATGGACGACCTGCACGTCCTGCTGGTGGGCGAACTCGACAACCTGACGGACGTCATCCGGAGCGAGTCACCGCCCTACTAGTGGCGCTCGCCCGGGTGGAGTTTTTAATAAGCCGCCCGGCGATGGTGGCCCAATGGCGAGTGCGGCCGCCGAGCTCTGGGAACCGCACGTCCTGGCGCATGCAAAGGCGCGGCTGTTCCCCGAGGACGACCGGCCCGGCACGTACGCGGTGGTGGATACGCAGTTCGCCCGCGATACCTGGCTGGACGGCGAGAGCGTCGACGCGGCCGTCAGGGAGCAACTCGCCCCGTACAACCACGTGCGGATCGGCGGCGGCTACCCCGACTTGATCGGCGTCGGACCGCTCGATTCCGAGCTGCTCGGCGTCGAGCGCCTCGGCGACGAGCCGCCGTTGGTCGCCGTCGAGGCGAAGGGCGTGACGGCCCACGGCGCCATCGACGTCCAGCGGGGCGTCGTTCAGGCCTACGACCGCCTGGCCGAAGCCAACGTCGCCTACCTGGCTGCGCCCGCCCGTGGCATCTCACAGACCGACCGCTCGCTCGCCGAGCGACTGAACGTCGGGATACTGGGCGTCGAAGAGGGAGGGACTGTCGAGCCGGTCGTGACGCCACGCGTCGTCGGCAAGCGGTCGACCGACGAGGCGAGCGCCATCCGGTTCCAGGCGGGTGCACAGGGCGTCGCGGACCAGTCCTTCGGGCTGAATCACCCGAAAAACTATCTCGGATACGTTCTCGCCCACCACGCGACCGGGGCAACTGCGGAGTTGTTGGAGGAGTACTCCGTCGTCGGCGCCACCGACGACGCACGCCGCGGTGCGGCGTTCCTGGGTCTCGTCGAGGTGAATCCGGACGGGGTGGCACTCACGCCGCTCGGTCGCGACGTGGTCCGTTTCGCGTTGGCCCGGCACGGGTCGGTTGAGGCGGCTCTCGGCGAGTTCGAGCAGTGGTACCGCACCGCCGATCGATTTTACGACGTCGCCCCGGTCTGGGGCGAGCTTACCCGCCGGGTCGTGTTCGCGTATCCAGCGACGCGGCTCCTCGTCGAGGAGTTGCAGGCGCTGCACGGGGACGGACTCACGGCGCCGTCACTGGTCGACCTCGTCGTCTACCTCCACCAGCGACATCCTGCCTTCACGGTCGAACTGTTCGTCCGGGGCGAGGAGACGATCCGGCGTCGCGTCCTGACAGAGGACGGCGAACTCCGCGAGAGTCAACTGGCCGATGGTGGCATCTACCATGCACCGACCGTCTTTCAGCTGAAAACGATGCTGTTTCACGCCGGACTCCTGACGACTCGAGGCACAGAACCGAGCCGCCTCGAGCCGACAGCGGACGTCTGGGCCCTTCGCGAGCCCGTGTAAGTGCCGGTCGATTATCCGTCCTGGTAGCCCATGCCGCTCCCTCGGGGGAAGGGTGATACCCCGCCGTGACCTTGTTCCCGCCATGGAGGTCGTCGTCTACGGCCCGCTCCGGGGAGCGACCGGCGCGAAGACGGTCCACGTGGACGTCGACGGCGACACGGTCGGGGCGGCCCTCGACGCGCTCGTGGCGACCCATCCCCGCGTGGAGCATCACCTCTACCGGGCGGACGGCTCACTGGCGCCCAGCGTCAGGGTGTCCGTGGACGGCGAGCGGGCCGACCCGGAGGATCCCTGCCCGCGGGACGCGACGCTGTCGATCCACCCCGCGATGCGGGGCGGCTGAGGCGAGGGCCCCGCTCAGAGGTCGTACTGCGCGCGAACCAGGTGGTCGATACCCCGGGCTTCGAGGCGATCCATCGGGGCGAGCATGGTGAGCTGGACCACGCCCGGCAGGCGGCCGATCTCGACGCCGCCGGTGAACGTACACCGGGTGCGGACCTCGCCGACGCTCATGTCGAGGAGGGCACTCGCCCGGTCGAAGGCGTTGTCGGTGGCGTCGTTGATCGTCGCGCCGGAACCGATCACCTGGATCGGGCCCGCGTCGGTCTCGACGTCGACGCCGTACTCCTCGCCCAGGGCAGCCCCGCGCTCGACGTCCTCTGCCGTGTAGGGTTTCGCGATGTGTGGGAGGTCCGCCTCGTTGGGCAGGAGGAGCGGGCCGTCGAGGTCGAGGCCGTCGATCACCTCCACGTCGAACTCGGTGTAGCCGCTGACGTCCGTCGTGTGCAGGGCCAGTTCGCCGTCGCCCTGGTTGGCGTGCAGGTCGCCGACGTAGATGCCGCCGCCGTCGACCTTCACGGGGACGACCAGGACGGCGCCCGGCCGGACGGCGTTGACGTCCATGTGGCCGTCGGTCCGCTGGGCGAGGGCGGCCTCGTCGGCGAGGCCCCAGTCGTGCTCCGCGCCGATCAGGAACTGGCCGAAGTCGCCGGCGTTGTGCGAGTCGGGCATCTCGATCGGCGGGGTCGTGCCGATGTTGCCGACGAACGGCCGGAGGTGGCCGAGCGCCCCGGGCATCTCGTGGGGTTCGTACAGCAGGATCGGGTGCTGTCGGGAGTTCTCCGGCAGGGCGCTGGCCTCGTGGGCCCGCTCGGCGAGGTCGTGGGCGGCCGCCTCGTCGACGGTGATGCCGACCTCGCCGTCCACGTCGAAGACGGTCGTGATGCCGTACTCGAAGGCGAAGGAGGAGGCGTTCGCGCCGCAGTTCGCACACCGGATCGCGTCCTCGCCCGTGCCCTCGACGACGGTCTCGGGCCACTCGGTGCCACACTCCGGACAGACGTGATCGACGAAGGGGTCGTCGCCGAAGGCCCCCTCGCGCTCGGCCATCGAGCCGGTGCTCGTCGCGACGCTCGTCACCTCGACGTCCCGGAGCGTGATCGCGATCGCGTCGCCGACCTCGGCGCCCTCGACGGCGATGGGCTTGGTCACCTCGTGACCGCCCTTGAATTCGGGCGTGATCATCGGCCCCCAGCAGGCCGGCGGCGTGTGCGTCCGGACGGTGCCGCCGTCGGCGACGGTCCCGGCCCACTCCTGGTCGGGCCCGACGAGGCCGAGAGTGTATTCGTCGACGAAAAGCTCCCGCTGGACTTGTTCTGCCATGGCCTCGAACACTATGGTAACGAGTGACATAAACCACGCGCCCGGTTCCCATCGGCGGGGAACGTTCCCTGGCAAGCCCACCGGGCGAGCGGTCCGTGCCTCGTCCCGACCCGCGGGAAGGCTTATGGCCGACTCGGCCGAACCGTCGGCGCCATGGACATCCTCGAGATCGACCGGGTGATGGTGGCGACGCCGGACGCGGCCGCCGCGGCCGAGCGGTTCGAGGAGCTGCTCGGCCTGCACTTCGGCGACGTCGTCGACTCCGAGACCGACGTCGGCGGCGACGTCCAGCGCAACGAGGTGACCTACGCCGAGCCCGGCATCGAGCTGGTGGCGCCGGCCGCCGAGGACAGCGGGGTGGCCGCGTTCCTCGAGGCGAACGGCCCCGGCCTGTTCGGCCTCGTCGTCCGGGTGGCCGACGTGGACGCCGCCCGGGCGGAACTCGCCGAGCAGGGCGTCGAGCCGATCGCCGACGAGACGCCCGACGGCGTCCGCGAACTGCACTACCACCCCGAGGACTTCGGGGGCGTCTACACGCTCCTGACGGCATATCCCCACCCCGGGTTCGCCCGGGCGTGGGAGTGACCGTCAGGGCCGCCTGACGGTCGCGCGCAGCTCGGTCTCCGGGCGGAGCGAAAGCGACGGGGCAAACGTCAGCGGTCCGTCCGCGGTCACCTCGAGTCGGACGCGTCCCAGCATCGTGGCCAGCGCCATCGCGAGTTCGAGCCGGGCGAAGCGCATGCCGATGCAGTGCCGGGGACCACCGCTGAAGGGAGCGTAGGCGTACGCCGGCCGATCGACGTCCCGCGTCCACCGCGCCGGGTCGAAGCTCTCGGGGTCGTCCCAGTACCGCTCGTCGCGGTGAAGGGCCCACAGCGGGATCGTCAGCTGCGCGCCGGCGGGGAGTTGGTAGCCGCCGAGGGTGACGGGCTCGGCCGCCTCGCGGTTGACCGCCCACGCCGGCGGATACAGCCGGAGGGTCTCCCTGAGGACGTTGCGCGTCCGCTCGAGGGCCTCGAAGTCGCCCGTGTCCGGCAGGCCCGTGCCGACGACGGCCTCGACCTCGTCAGCCAGTCGCGAGCGGACGTCGGGGTGGCGGCTCAACTCGTACCAGGCGTACGTGAGGGTGACGGCCGTGGAGTCGTGACCCGCCAGCAAGAGGGCCGTCAGGTTGTCCTGCACCGCCGCCATCGAGAGGTCGCCCCGCTCGTGGGCGGCGAGCAGGACGCCACAGACATCCGAGTCGCCGGGATCGCTGTCGGCGACGATCGAGGCGACGAAGTCGTCGAGCGCGGCGACGCGTCGCTCGAACCGACGCTCGGTGGGCGTCGGGACCCAGTCCGGCAGCACCTGGCCGACCCGGCGGGGGTCGGCCCGGTCGACGAGGGCGTCGGCCGCCTCCAGGACGACCGCCTCCCGGCCGTCCAGATCGACGCCGAGTAGCGTATCGCCGAGGACGTGCAGCGTCAGGTGTCGCATCGACCGCAGGAGGGCGAGCTCCTCGCCGTCGGCCCAGCGATCGACGTCGGCGGCCACCCGCTCGGCCATCCGGGGGCCGTAGGCCTGGATGCCCTCCCAGGTGAACGCCGGGTGGAGGTGCCGGCGGAGGCGCCGCCAGCGGTCGCCGCTGGTGGCAGTCACGGCGTGGTCCTCGACCCCGTCGAACGTCTCGAGCTGCTGTCGGCCGATCGTGAAGGCGTCGTGGCGTTCGACGAGGACCTCCTCGACGAGGGCCGGCTCGGTCACGAGGTACAGCGACCGCCCGGGGAAGGTCAACCGGACCACGCCGGCCTCGCTCGCCCACGCCTCGATCGACCCGAACGGGTCGCGAGCGAAGGCGAGCCCGTGACCGAGGAGGGGTACCCCGTCGGGCGCCGGGGGACGCGGGGCGTCGGCCATGGCCGAAGGTTGCGCCCGCGGCCCCAAAGCACTGGCCCTCGGTCGAGCGAAAGCAGGAAACGCTCTTGTATCCGGGTCGGGTCCTGGGGACATGGCCGTTCACGAGACGATCGTGCTGCTCGCGATTCTGGCCGGCGTCGTCGGCATCCTGGCGCTGCTCGTCCGCCTCCGGGGAGAGCTCCGGGACGGGGACGACATCGACACCGACCGGCTCTCGGCCGCGATCGGCGAGACGTGGCGGACGATGGGGCTGGAGCGGACGGTCGGCCAGCTGGAGACACACGCGAACGAGATGCGGCAGTTCCACGGCGACATCACCCAGCTGCTCCGGACGCCACAACAGCGCGGCGAGTTCGGCGAGCAACAACTCGACGTGCTCCTGTCCGACCACCTCCCGCCGGCCATGTACGGCATCCGCGAGCAGGTCGTCGGGGGCAAGACGCCCGACGCCCACATCGACTCCGCCGCCGGGTCGATCTGCATCGACTCGAAGTTCCCGCTTGACAACTACGAGCGGTACCTCGAGGCCGACAGCGACGCCGAGCGAGCCCAGTACGCGCGGGCCTTCGGGACCGACGTCGAGCGGCAACTCGACACCATCGCCGACAACTACGTCCGGCCGACCGAGGGGACGACCGACTTCGCCTTCGCCTTCATCCCCTCCGAAAGCGTCTACTACCACCTCGTCCGCGAGGAGTACGACCTGCTCCGGGAGTACACGAAGCGCGGCGTCCAGGTCGTCTCGCCGCTGACGCTTGGCCACAAGCTGGAGCTCGTCAAGGCAGACGTCCAGGCACAGAAGCTCTCCGAGCAGGCCGAGGAGATCCTCGACCAACTCGAACGGCTCGGGGCCACGTTCGAGGACGTCGAGGACGAGTGGGAGACGCTGTATCGCCACATCCGCAACGCGAAGAACAAGGCCGACGACGTCGAGGGGAAGTACGACCGGCTGCGAGCGGAGTTCGACCGGATCGACCAGCCGTCGATGGAGGAGTGAACGGGGAAGGCCCCGGGAACACCGTCGAGGGATGGGTACCGCTGGAAATCCGTCGTTTCAGTCTCTAGAGGTTCGAAGAGGAAAGCCTAGGCCGGGATTTGAACCCGGGCTCTCGTCCTTACCAAGGACGCGCTTTACCGCTAAGCTACCCAGGCGCGCACCGCTTGCTTACCGTGAATCGCCTTTAGCGGTTACGGTTCACTGGTCCCCGAGGGTGGTCACGCCCTCGGTACCGGCCGCGTCGGCGGCCATCGCCGAGAGCGCGTCCGGGTCGGCGTCGGCGAAGAACACGCCGGGGTCGGGGAAGGGCGTCACGGCGAGGTCGGCCGCGTACTCCCGGAGGCGCGGCGGTGCCGTCCCGCCCGCGACGGTGGCGCCGGCGATCACGGCCAGCTCGAGGACGTCGGCCTCCAGGTTCCGGTCGAGCGTGGGGTCGCCGGACTCCCGACGGACCGTCTGGTCGCGGCCGAACGCGCGGACGACGCCGACGGCGGCGTCGGCGGCCTCCGTCCGGGCGAGGAGGTAGAAGCCGCGGGCGACCATCACGTCAGCGGCGAGGATCTCGACGTCGGCCGCGGCGCCGTCCTCGAGCCAGGGCTCGTCCTGGGCGAGCTGTCGGGTCAACCGGAGGCCGTCGTAGATGAGCTGGACGCCGGCCGCTCGGGCAGCCACGGTCTCCCGGAGCTCGCCGTCGGTCCCGAACACGGGGGTCGAGCCGTCTGCGATCGCCCGGACGCCGTGGAGCGTGAACACGCCGGGCACCATCGACCCTTCCTCGATGTAGCGGTCGATGGTGGCCCGGAGCGGCGTCGGTTCAACGTCCTCCACGGCCGCGATGGCCGCTCGCCGGACAGCCACGGCGTCCTCCATCGGGTGAAAGTTGCGAGGGGAAAGCCAAAGACCTTTGGAAAGGCCCCGATATTCGGGGGCATGATTCGCTCGGCGGCGGACGGCCGCGTCAGGGTGGTGACGCTCGACCGGCCGGAACGGCGGAACGCCCTCACGAACGAGGGGCTGTACGACCTCGCCGACGCCGTGCTCGACGCCGAGGAGCCCGTGCTGTACCTGGAGGGGGCCGGCGAGGCCTTCTGTGCCGGCGCGGACCTCGACCTCGTCGCCGACCTGGACCGACAGGCGGCCTACGAGTTCGCCCGGCGGGGCCAGCGCGTCGCCGACGCCATCGCGGAGTACGACGGCGCGACGATCGCCGGCATCGACGGGGCGGCCCGAGGTGGCGGCGTCGAGCTGGCCCTGGCCTGTGACGTCCGGGTCGGGACGCCAGAGGCCACCCTGGCGGAGACGGG
>Ga0207797_1002532_pt1 | contig 12639 bp, 5 predicted proteins | sample PRCRCaboRojoPR_6_FD_187275 | JGI IMG/M metagenome (GOLD analysis project Ga0207797, IMG submission 187275) | Marine sediment microbial community from Cabo Rojo, Puerto Rico - PR CR 10% Liquid 1 (SPAdes) | ecosystem: Environmental > Aquatic > Marine > Coastal > Sediment | place: Cabo Rojo, Puerto... | reverse complement strand
CAGGACCGGGACAGGGAGACGTCCATTTCGTTGCCCGACTGGTCAAGCACGTCAACCGTGACTCCGGAGTTGCCGCCCCAGCTGGTGACGCTCGCCGGCTCGGTCTGGGGCCCGAAAAGCCAGGCGTAGCCGCCGCGGTACCAGGGATCGTACTCGCTGCCCTCCACTCCGTATATGCTGGGGGGGCTGTAGTCGAAGTCCTGTATGCCGTCGGCCTCCTCCAGGTCCACGCCCCTGTGGGCGTCGTCGGCGTTGACGATGTTCGATGCCCGGGTGCGGGCGATCAGCCCCTGGTCGATGTGCCAGATAAGGACCCCCGAGCCCGGCAGTCCCCAGTCCCTCTCGCCCGCGTCGTTCATCCCGTCGCCGTCGGGATCGCGCTGGCGGTTCTCCAGCAGGAGGTACTCGGATCCGGACAGGGGCACCTTCACCACCGTGTCGGTGTAGGCGTGGGAGAGTGTGACCTGCCCGACGCCGGCCACCTCGCGGACCGGGGTCCATCCCAGGTCCACCCGTGACCAGGCGCAGGGGGCGGAGGGCCAGTAGCCGCTGTCCATCCACTGTCCATATCCCATGAGGCCCCAGCCGCCGATGCCCACGGTGCCGGTGTAGGTGTTGTAGAGGTCGGGCAGCCCCAGCTGATGGCCGAACTCGTGACAGAGGGTTCCCAGAACGCCGAACCCGTAGCCGTCCTGGGACTCGGTCTCCGGTATGATGCTGCCGTTGGCCACCAGCACGCCGTCGTCGGTGGGAATACCGCCGAAGCCGCTTCCGGCCCCCGGCAGGTAGTACTGCATGTCATACAGCCGTACGAATATGGAGGAGATGTCCTTGGGGCTGTTGTAGAGGACGTCCGCCTCCTGGCCCGCGCCGGCGTGGGCCAGGACCACCGCGTCGAACTGCGAGTAGTCCACGTCCGCGTCCGCCGCCGTGACCCCGTCGTAGAAGAGCTGAACCGTCCAGCGCATCCAGTCCTCGTCGCGGCCGTAGTAGCCCATCTGGTGCGGAAGCGTATAGCTGTCCTCGAGGCCCTCCGGGAAGACCTCCCACTCGATGTTCAGCGCGCCGCCGCTCACCGCGTCGAAGTAGTCGGCCATGTCCTGGGCCAGGCCGTTGAAGTACTCGCGGTCGTGGGGCTCGCTGGGAGAGAGGTCGAAGCGGCCGTCCCCGGTGGTGGAATCGGTGAAGTCCTCCAGGAACTGCACCCTGATGAAGGCCACCCTGACCGTGGTGTCGGCCAGGCTGGAGACCGCCTCGCCGGTGGAGGCGCTGACTATGGCCGGGCCCTCCGCCGGACCCTCGTTGAGCGGGGGGACGGCATCGGGCACCAGGGGCGCCGCCGCGTAGACCACCGTGCAGAGCAGGAGGAGGCCGAGGACCTGCCGCATGCTAGAACGCTACCGACAGAGAGTACTTCTGGTTGTACTTCCCCTGGCTCTGCAGGCTGGACTCCACGGGGATGAAGGCCATGTCCAGCTGGAAGTTGGAGTAGCGGATACCGGCTCCGAAGGTGGCGCCCGATATGGTGGACTCGCCCTCGGTGTCGTGGCTGTAACCCATCCGCAGGCCTATCAGGTCGTAGTACCAGTACTCGGCCCCCATGCCCCACTTGTTCTCGCCGAACTCCTCGCTGAGGCCGTCGTCCACGCTGGTGAGCAGCTTGCTGTAGTCCGCGGCGATCCGCAGACGGCTGATCTGCTCGTCGAAGGGGGTGTACGCCAGGCCGGCCCGGATGGTCCGGGGAAGGGGGTTGCCCTCCGACTCGCCGCCGTAGCTCATGTCGGGGCCCAGGTTGGAGAGGGCCGCGCCTACGGCGAAGTCGCCCCAGCTGCCCATTCCCAGATCGTCCATGGGAACCTGGTAGAGGACTCCCGCGTCGGCGGCGAAGGAGGTGCCCTTGCCCTCGTCCTCGTAGTACAGGTGGTCGTAGATGTACTTCAGGCCCAGGCCTACCCCCACGCCGGGGGCCACCTCGGTGCCGAAGGAGCCGGTGAAGGCCACTCCGTAGGTGTAGAAGGTGCCGATGGGGTCCGGGTTGCCCTCCTCGGTCTCCTGCTGCTCTCCCATGGACATGAAGGTGATGTTGCCCCCCACGCCGCCCCAGCCCTCCAGCTGGCCCGCGTAGCCCAGGTACTCGAAGTAGAGGTCGTCGGCCAGCTGGCGGAGCCATGGGGAGTGCTGGAAGTGTATCTCGTTCTTCTGCTTAACGAAAGCCAGCCCAGCCGGATTCCAGTATGAGGCGGTGGCGTCGTCGGCAACGGCCACGAACGCCTCGCCCATTCCGTTGGACCGGGCCCCGGGGGTGATGTTGAGCCATATGACGCTGGCGCTGGAGGCCGCCGCCGGGACTGCGGCTGCCAGTATCAGCGCAGCTGCCAGAATCTTCGCTGCTGGGTTCATGCTTGTGGTCCTCCTGCCAGTGTTTCCTTGCGGCGTGTCAGTTGTGGGGAACCGAAAGCCCGCCTGCCAGAGGGCGATCCTCAGAGTCTGGCAATATATGAAGCGGCCGGTCCCGTGTCGTCTTTCTCCGTCTGTCCACGGTTGGAATATACCCTGCACCCCCCGCCGGGTTCCGCCGCCGGCCTAGCGGACTACGGCCAGCACGCCGGTATGATGCGAGGGTACGCCGTCCAGAGCGTCTGCGCTCTCCAACTCCAGGCGGTATATGTAGCTTCCGCTGGCCACCGGGTCGCCGTCGTCGTCGCGGCCGTCCCACCAGATCTGGTTGGACCCGACGTGGCCGGGTACTCCAGACCGGGAGAGCACGCGCCTTCCCGACGCCGTGTAGATCTCCAGCCGCACGTAGCCGGATCCGGTCTGGGTCCAGTTCACGGATGCGCCGCCGGGGCAGGGATTGGGGTAGACGAACACGTTGCTCAGGCCCGTAGCCCCCGGATCCAGGACCGTAAGATCCATCTCCTCGTAGGATATGTTGTTCAGCCCGTCCGCCGCCCGCAGCCTGAGGTCGTGTCCCCCCACGGACAGACCGCTCAGGGGCACCTCCAGCCGGCCCGAGGTGGAGCTTCCCGGAAGGTAGTCGAAGTAGGCCGCCACCGCCTGGGGGCCGTCGTCCACGTAGAGGGTCAGCTGCCTGCCCGGCTCGGAGAGCAGGTTTATCCCCGAGCTGTCGGCCAGCTCGGCCACCACCACCACGTCGGAGCCCACCTCGGGATGCTCCACTCCCCGGAAGCCCTGTATCCACATCTCCATGGAGGGGCCCGTGGTGTCGGAGGATGACGGAGATCCCAACCCCAGGCTCTCGGGGTAGAGCCATCCCAGGAAGCCGGGGCCGTCGGGAAGGAACAGGTGGACCCTGGCCCTGCTGCCGGTGTCGGCGTCCAGGGGAACGAACATCGAGAGCTCCAGGTCCCCGGCGGGGGAGCTTCCGCTGAAGAAGGCCCTGGCCGTGGGCACCAGGGAGAGGGGGAGCTGGTGGCGGAAGGGGGAGATGTAGGGGATGGTGTCGTACTCCACGGCGGTGACGTAGGTGTCCGGCTGCGCCGACTCGAAGGCCAGGACGGAGACCAGGCCCGACCCCGAGGCCTGCCCCTCCAGCGTGGAGGCCTCACCGGTGAGGAGGTCCGAGAGGGTCAGGGGCCCCAGGTCATCGGGGACCGCCGGCGTCAGGGTTCCGTCTCCGAAGAGGATGTACTGCCTGGTGGTGGACACGTAGCCGGTCTCCAGCTTGGCCTGCAGCAGGCAGAGGTCGAAGGGCAGCGGATCCGGGGCCAGCATTCGCTCCACCTGGTTCATCAGCAGGTTCCGGTTGCCGGTGGACCCCGTCCCCCCCACGGCGCCGCAGCTCACCACGGCGCCGCCGTCGGCCACCGTCACCGTGGCCTGCGAGATGCAGCTCCGGTCGGGCTTGTAGAACTCGCCCACGTCGCAGGAGCCGAAGTAGGCGTAGGGCATTCGGCGCCCGCACTGCAGCAGGTCCACGTCCTCCAGGAAGAAGAAGCCCTCGTCGCATATCTGATCGTGGGCCCCGTGGCCCAGGAAGCCCACGATTATGGCCCCCAGGTTCCACTGGTCGATGAAGTCCTGCCGGGCCTCCGGCTTGCGCCACTGCTCGTTCCAGTCGAAGAAGACCTCGTAGCACTTCACGGGCAGGTAGCGGTGCGGCACGCTCTGGGTCATCACCCGCTCCATGTCCCTGGTGTGGTAGAACTGGTTGTAGGAGGGTCCCTCCGGGTAGCGCTCGTCGTCGGCGGCACCGATGACCCGGCCCTGCCACTCGCCCGGGGCCCCTCCGGAGCGGTATGCCAGGCTCTTCTCCACCACCACCGCCAGCTCCTGGGAGTCCAGGACGCATATGCGGGACATGGCCAACTGGGGCGAGGACGAGCCCTGGAGCTCGGCGAAGCGGTCGTCGTAGGGGTAGCTCTTCGTGGAGCCGTAGATCACGGGAACGTAGCAGGGCTCCTCCGTTCCGAAGCCCCGCATGTCGTAATGTCCCGAGCCCACCAGCACCACCTCCAGCGGCTGCGGGTCCCAGTTGGCCATGGCCCAGTCCAGGAAGACCCTTATGGCCTGGGGGTCGGCGGGGCCGCCGTTGAACTCCTGGTATATCTCACGGGTGGTGACGAAGGCGGTGGAAACCCCCGGCTGCTGCAGGGGCAACGCGCCGTCGAGGAAGTCCTCGTGGCAGATGAACACCCTCTCGGCGCCCTCCAGGGCGCCGACTATCCGTCCCGGGCTCCGGCTCTCCACGGAAGCCGGGGCCAGGAGGTCCGAGCGGGAGGTTATCCACACCGACCTGCTGGTCCTCCGCTCGCCCACGTCCAGCTCGAAGGAGGAGGGGTTGGAGGTGCTCACCAGGCTGGCGGTGGAGTCCCTCTCCACGAAGAGGACGAGGGCGTCGTCCAGGCCTCCCTGCCAGGTGAAGCGCCTTCGGCCCTCCTCCATGTACCACTCCAGGGGAATGTGAAGCTGGCCCTGGGCGTGGCAGGCGGTCCAGGGATGGGCCTCGATCCAGTCCACGTAGAAGTTGTCGTTGCCGCTCTCCCGCCAGACCTTCACCGTGATCTGGGAGGGCTGCGACGAGAAGTTGGAGGCCGGGACCTCCAGCACCCGTCCGGGACCCACCTCCAGGACGGTGTCCGCCAGCAGCTCTCCGTTGAGGTACACCTCGGTCCCCATCTCGTCCTGCTGGCCATCGACGTCGGCCACGTACCCCACCCGGAGGGTTCCGGAACCGGAGGCGCCGGGTGTCTGGAGGGTCTGTTCCAGCCAGGCCGGCTGGCTGCCGAAGACCTTGAACCAAGCCCACCAGCTGGGGGCGTCCTCGATCAGCCAGAAGTACTCCTTCTCCAGGTGGATCCTGGCCGGGAAGCTATCGGGCATGGCGGGGGCCCCGGTCAGGCCGCCGTCCAGTGTGTCCATCCTGGCCCCGTCGTCCCCGCCCCAGGTCAGCCAGTAGCTGTTGCGATGGTCCCAGCGGCTGGTGTAGTGACCGGAGAACACGTTCCCGTCGGACTCCCACCAGGAAAGACCGGTGCCGAAGAAGACCAGGCTGTCGGTGGAGTCGAAGACTCCGTCCCCGCCGTCCATTACCGCCACGGGAACGGGAATGGGCTGGTAGGCCCGGGACCAAGGCTGCCCCCCCATCATCCGTCCCCGGCCCCTGTAGAGGGCCAGGCTGGCGCTCTGCGTGCCCACCGCCCAGGGCAGCTCGGCGCCGGTTAGACGGTAGACGCCGGTGGTGTCCAGGCCGATCTCGGCCCAGGGACGGCCCCAGAAGGGGCTGTCGGCCCGCCCGGCGCGGCGGGCAAGGGGCCAGACCCGCCCGCCACCCAGCAGCAGACCCTCGTAGAACCGGCCCTCCAGGCCGCGGGCGCGCACCGGGGCGCCGCCGCCCGGATGGGATACGGTGAGGTCGATGCCGGAGGCCGCCAGAAGGCCGCCTTCGGAGGAGATCACGGGGTGTACGTCCACCCGGGCCATGCGAATGCCGCGATAGGGTGCAACCTCCACGAGGGTGGCCCAGTCTGCGGGCAGACCGCTCCGCGCCGGATGGAGGGAGTCGCAGTCGTGGGAGTCCAGGGACACGGCGGCGGGAGCGGCGCCGCCGGTGTCCAGCCTGCGCACTCCCAGGGGGGCGGCTGAGACATCCACCGGAACGTCCGGGGGAACCGCCACGTAGAGGTGGCGGACGGGAAGCAGCAGGCCGTCGAGGGAGGAGCAGCCCGCCGCCTCGTAGGCGCAGAGGCCGGGGGGAAGCCCTTCCACCCTCTCCACCGGCCCCCAGCGCAACTCCGCCGTGGTGGCGTCGGATCCCAGCCCGATCGCCGGGGCCCGGGGAGTGGAGAGGGGCCCGGAAGCCGTCCCCAGCAGGGAGAGCGCGGCCATAGCTGCGATGATCACTGGTTTTCCCTTCCGAGCCCGGGCGATGTCATCGGCAACGGGTTAACGCACTACAGCGATAATACCGACGGACTCCTCGCCGGTTCCCCCCCCACCGGCGCCTCCCGCGCTGAGCCGGTAGATGTAGCTTCCGCTGGCAACCGGGTCTCCGTCGTCGTCGCGGCCGTCCCACCAAAGCTGGTTGTAGCCGGCGTCCCCCGGGATGTCACGACGGGAGTACACCCTGCGGCCCGACTGGGTGTAGACCGCTAGCCCCACGGGCCCCGCTCCGCTCTGGTACCAGTTGAGGGAGGTCCCGCCCCGACAGGGGTTGGGATAGACGAAGACCTGCTCCAGCATGCCTTCTCCGGCCTCCAGTACCGTCACTGACATCAGGCTCTCGGATATGTTGTTCAGACCGTCCGCTGCCCGCAGCCGCAGCTGGTGCTCCCCCGGAGACAGCCCCGAAAGGGGCACCTCCAGCCTTCCGCTGGTGGAGCTGCCGGGGTCGTAGGTGAAGTAGCCGGCCACGTACTGCGGGGTCTCGTCCACGTACAGGGCCAGCTGCCTTCCCGGCTCTGGAAGGAGGTTTATGCCGGAGCTGTCGGAGAGGTCGGCCAGCAGGCTGAAATCGCCGCTGACCTCCGGGTGGTCAACGTTCCGGAAGCCCCGGACCCACATTTCGATCCCGGGGCCGGCGCTGTCGTCCGGGGAGGGGGCTCCCACCCCCAGGCTCTCGGGGTATAGGGCCGCCAGGTACCCGCCGGAGGCGGAGGGCTGGAAGAGCTCCACCCTCCCCAGAGATCCCGTATCCGCGTCCACCGGGACGAACATCTCCAGGCCGATGTCGCCGGCGGGGGAGCTGCCGTTGTAGAAGGCCTGGGCCGACTGCACCCCGGGCAGCAGCTGCTGGAAGCGGAAGGGGGTGTTGTAGGCTATGGGGTAGTTGCTCTCGGCGGTGACGTAGGTGTCCGGCTGGGCCGATTCGAAGGCGATCACGGAGACCGGCCCGGCTCCCGGTGCGGTGCCGGAGAGGACCGAGGCCTCGCCGGTGAGCAGGGGGGTCACCTCAGCCTGAATGCCGGTGTCCGGCACCGCAGGGGTCAGGGTCCCGTCCCCGAAGAGGATGTACTGCCTGGTGAAGGTGCCGTATCCAGCCTGCATCTTGGCCAGGAGCAGGCATCGGGCGAAGGACATGGGGTCCGGCTCCAGCATCAGCTGCATCTGGGCCTCGAGGAGGTCGCGGTTGTCGGTCCTTATGGTGCCCGCCACCGCCCCGCTGCTCACCACGGACCCGCCTCCGGGCACGCTTACCACTGCCTCGGAGATGCAGCTGCGGTCGGGCCTCCAGAACTCACCCACGTCGCAGGAGCCGAAGAAGGAGTAGCTCATCCGGCGGCCGCACTGCAGAAGGTCGGCGTCCTCCAGGAACAGCAGCCCCTCGTCGCATATCTGGTCGTGCGAGCCGTGGCCCAGGAAGCCGATGAAGACGGCTCCCAGGTTCCACTGGTCGATGAAGTCCTGCCTGGCCTCCGGCTTGCGCCACTGCTCGTTCCAGTCGAAGAAGATCTCGTAGCACTTCACGGGCCGGAACCTGCCGTAGAGGTAGCCTTCCAGGGCCGCTTCCATGTCGACCGTGTGGTACCACTGGTTGTAGACGGGGCCCTGCGGGTAGCGCTCGTCGTCGGCGGCGCCTATGACCCTCGACTGCCAGTCGCCGGCGGCCTCGCCGGTGCGGTAGGAGAGCGACTTCTCCACGATCGTGGCCAGCTCCTGCTGGTCCAGGGCCGAGATCCGGGACATGGCCAGCTGCGGCTCGGTGAACCCCTGCACGGTGGCGTAGTAGTCGTCCAGTGGGTAGCTGGTGGTGGCGGGGTTGTAGATCGCAGGAACGTAGCAGGGCTCGGAGGTGCCGAAGCCGCGCACGTCGTAGCTGCCCTGCCCCACCAGCACCACCTCCAGGGGGGCCGGGTCCCACTCGGCAACTGCCCAGTCCAGGAAGGCCCTTATGGCCTGGGGGTCGGTGGGGCCGCCGTTGAACTCGTCGTATATCTCATCGGTGGTGACGAAGGCGGTGGGCACGTCCGGGTCCTCCAGGGCCAGGCTGCCCTCGTAGAAGTCAGGGTGGCAGATGAAGACCCGCTCGGCGCCGTCGATGGTGCCCACTATCCGGCCCGGGCTGGCGCTCTCCAGCGACGCCGGGGCCATCAGGTCGGACTCCGGGGCGATCCACACCGACCGGGGCGTCCGCAGCGGGCCCACCTCCACCTCGAAGGCGGAGGGGTCGGCGGTGCTCACCAGGCTGGCGGTGGAGTCCTCCTCCACGAAGAGGACGTACGCGCTCTCCAGGTCGCCCTGCCAGGTGAAGGTGCGCCTTCCGGTCTCGGTATACCACGACAGCGGAACGTGCAGCTGCCCCCCGCCATGGTAGGCGCTCTGGGGGAAAGCCTCCACCCAGTCGATGAACACCTCCCGGGAGCCGGTCTCCCGCCAGATCTTCACCGATACCTGGTTGGTCCCGGGCAGGAACCCGGATGCGGGAACCTCCAGCTGGTACCCGGCGGTGGCGTAGAAGGTGGAATCCACCAGCAGGCTTCCGTTCAGGTAGATCTCCGTACCGATGGTGGCCCTGGTGGTGTCCCTGCCGCCCTCCTTGGTGTAAGCGCTCACGTATCCCACCCGCAGTGTCCCGGAGCCGCCGGCCCCGGGGGCGTCGAAGGTGGCGTTCAGCGTCTCGGGGGTGCTCCCGTAGGACTTGAACCAGGTCCATCCGCTGGATACCTCCGGCCCCACCCAGAAGTACTCCTCCTCCAGATGAACCCTGGCCGGGAAGGAGTCGGGCATGGCCGGGGCCCCGGTGAGGCCGCCGTCCAGCACCTCCATCCTGGCTCCCGGCTCCCCTCCCCAGGTGAGCCAGTAGCGGTTTGTGTGGTCCCACCTGCTGGTGTAGTGATCCGGCGCGGCCTCCCCCGACGGCTCCCACCAGGACAGACCGGTGCCGTAGAAGAGAATCCGGTCGGAGGGGTCGAAGATGCCGTCTCCCCCGTCCTCCACCAGTATGGGGACGGGAATGGGCTCGTATGCGTCATCCCACGGCTCCTGCCCCATCATCCTGCCGCGGCCGCGGTACATGGCGAGGGTGGAGCTGGGCTGCCCGGTTGCCGATGGTATCTCCTCGCCGGTCAGCCGGTAGACGCCGGTGGTATCGAGGCCCACCTCGACCCAGGGCCTTCCCCAGAACGGGCTGTCGGCGCGTCCGGCGGGCCGCGGCCATGACCAGACCAGGTTCCCGCCCAGCAGCAGCCGGCTGTAGAAGCTCCCCTCCATGCCGGATGCGGCGGCGGGTCTTCCGCCTCCGGGGTGGGATACGGCAAGCTGCAGGGAGGAGGCGGCCACCGGCCCGCCACCCCTGTATGTCACGGGGTGCACGTCGATCCTGGCCAGCCTGATTCCCCGGTACCGGCCCACTTCCACCAGTGAGGCCCATTCCTCCGGCAGGAGACGGTCCGGGGCCGCGAACAGGGAGTCGCGCCTCTCGGAGTCCAGTCCCACGCCGGCGGGCACGGCTCCCCTGGCGTCGAGGCTGCGGACGCCCCCGGGGACGGCCGAGACCTCCACCCCGGTACCGGGGGGAAGGGCCACGTACAGGTGCTTCACCGGCAGCATCAGGCCCTCCATCGTGCCGCATCCGTCCGCGGAGAATCCGCAGAGGCCTTCCGGGAGGCCCTCCACCTCCTCCACCGGACCCCAGGCCAGGCGGGCGGTGGTCTGGTCGGGGGTTACGGAAACGGCCCGGCCGGTGCGGACCGATGCCGAGGGAGGGGACACCGCCACCAGCAGCGCGGCAGCAAGGGGAAGCATGCTACAGCTCCGACAGCTCTAGTATGGGGCCGTCGCCCTCCTCCTCGTCTGGAAGGCGCTCCCGGTCGTCCACCGACTCCCTCTTTATCCTGGCCTCCTCCATGTCCACCATCTTCTCCTGGGAGTCTATGAAGGACCTTATCTGCGAGAGTATGGCCATTCGCCGGTCCTGGAGCTCCCTCACCGTCTCGGTGAGGACCCCCACCCTCTCCTTCGCCTCGCTCACCAGGTCGGCGGCCTTCACCTCGGCGTCCATGACGATGAGCTCGGCTTCCTTCTCGGCGTCCTTGCGGGCCCTCTCGGCGCTCTGCTGCTGCTCCACCAGGACCTCCCGGACAGCGCCTTCCATGCGGTCGAAGTCCGAAGCCCTCGCCCTGAGGACCGAGAGCTCCTTCCGAGAGCTCTCCAGCTCCTCGGTGAGCTCCTCCCAGGCGTTGGCCACCATCTCCAGGAAGGCCTCCACCTCGGAGGGATCGTATCCCCGGAGGACCCTTCCGAACCTCTGCCTGCGAATGTCCAAAGGCGTTATACCCACCAGTCACCCCGTTTCGATTGCTTCGGGTCGCCCGGCCTTCCACCGGGTCCACATCTTCTGCGAGCATGTGCACCGAGGCGGCGGGCAGCAACCCGCGGCCCGGCTGCGGGCGGGATCATGCCCCGCGGCTTCCGAACAGGTACCTGCCCAGACGCACCGTGGTGGCGCCCTCCCTCACCGCCTCGACGAAATCGTCCGTCATGCCCATGGAGAGCTCCGGCAGCTCCATGCCCAGGCCCGCCCGGAGGCCTTCTGCCAGCCGGCGCAGCAGGGCGAAGGCCTCCCGTGCGGCCGCCGGCCCCCGGCCCAGGGGGCCGATGGTCATCAGCCCGTTCGGCTCCAGGCCCAGTCCGGCCATCCTGCCCAGCGTCTCCTCCAGCAGCGGGGGGTCGGGGGCGAAGCCGTGCTTGGACTCCTCCCCGGAGGTGTTCACCTCCACCAGGAGACGCGGCTGGGGCAGCTCCTTCACCTCCATGCGGCGGGCCACCTCCGCCGCTATCTTCATCCGGTCCACGGAATCGATGGCGTCGAAGTCCCGCATGGCCTGCCGGACCTCCTTGCGGTGCAGGGGGCCGATCATGTGGAACCTGCAGTCCGCCGGCCGCTCCCCCAGGCGTCGTATCTTCCGGCCGCCCTCGGTGACCCTGTTCTCCCCAATCAGCCGCACCCCGGCATCGATGGCGGCCCGGACCACGTCCACCGGATGCGTCTTGGTGACGGCCATGATCCGGACGTCCTCGGGGTTCCTTCCACAGCCGCTGCAAGCTGCGGCGATCTCCTCCCGGGCCTTCCGCAGGCGCTGCGCGATCACGTCGCTCTCCACCATGGGTCCCGGCGCTCCCTTCGGATGCTGACACCTCGGCACCTCTGCTCCGGCTAATATGGATAACGCGGCCTGCGGGAAAAAGGTCCGGAGCGGGCTGGCTGCGTCAGTCGGTTGTGCCTATCTTCGGGGCTGGAGATTCGCGAATATGGGACTGGGAGAACAATGGCCGAGACAAGGGCAGACCCGGAAGAGGTAGTCCGTCTCCGAGACCGGGGCAGGCACCGGGAGGCGGCCGAGCTGGCCGGCCGCCTCATCGAGGCCTGCGCCGACGACGTGGAGCTCATGGGGCTGCTGAAGACCCGGGGCTACATACTGAAGGGCCTCGACCGCCTGGAGGAGGCCGAGGCCGACTTCCGCCGGGCCCTGGAGCTGTTCGACGGCAGCGCGGGCCTGCGGGAGGCGGTGCTCTGCCGCCGGGGGCTGGCCCTGCTGAAACGCGACAGGCCACACCTGGGGGCCAGCCTGGCCGAGCACAGGCGGGAGCTGGAGCTCGCCGAGAGGCTGGGGGACGCCAGGATACTCTGCGGGACCCTGGCCAACCTGGCAAACGTGCACGTCAGGCTGGCCGGCTACGGGAAGGCCAGGGACTGCGCCGAGAAACAGCTGGCCTGCGCCGAGGAGCTGGGGGACCGGCGTATGGTGCGCATGGCCCTCTCCAACCTGGGCAGGGCCCTGATGTTCCTGGGGGAGACGCAGCCGGCCCGGGAGCGCTTCGAGGCCCAGCTGGCCATGGCGGAGGCCTCGGGGGAACCGGAGGGCATCTCCAACGCCCTCAACAACCTCTCCATGCTGGAGATGGAGAGGGGAGCCCCCCGGGAGGCCCTGCCCCACCTGCAGAGGCAGCTGGAGCTGGGCCGGGAGAGCGGTGACCGGCACATCGAGATGCTCTCCCGGGGCAACCTGGCCGTCTGCCTGCTGAGGCTGGGCAGGCACCGGGAGGCGCTGGAGCAGGCCAAGGAGCAGTTCCGCCTGTCCTGGGAGAAGAGCGACTGGATGAACATGGCCGTCGCCCTGGGCAACATGGGCGAGGTCTACATACACCTGGGCGAGCTGGAGAGGGCCCTTCAGTGCATAG
>Ga0207797_1002531_pt1 | contig 12639 bp, 11 predicted proteins | sample PRCRCaboRojoPR_6_FD_187275 | JGI IMG/M metagenome (GOLD analysis project Ga0207797, IMG submission 187275) | Marine sediment microbial community from Cabo Rojo, Puerto Rico - PR CR 10% Liquid 1 (SPAdes) | ecosystem: Environmental > Aquatic > Marine > Coastal > Sediment | place: Cabo Rojo, Puerto... | reverse complement strand
TTGAAGGTGGCGATCGCCTGGTCCAGATCGTCCTCCAGGCCCGAGTAGCGATAGAGCTTCGTGTACATGCGAGCGGAGAAGTAAAGGGCCCAGGCCGCTTCCCCGCTCTTGGGGTGGTTGCTGTACACCTTCTCGTAGCGTCCGAGACATTTTGCCCAGTTGTGCCGGTACCGCATCTTCTGGTTGGAGCGGTAGAGGGACTGCCGGCAGGCGTTGGCGCTCTCGAGCAGCGCCGCCTCCGTGGAAGCGAGGCTCGCCGTGCCGGTTCCGAGCAGGAAGGCGAGCAGGAGTATGAGGGAGATCGCAACGGCGGCGTTGCGATTCCATGTTCGGTCAGAAGCCGTCAAAACTTTGTCCCACCGTTGGTTCGTGCCTCTAGAGCGCGGACCCGTTTCTTCCGCGGCCTCCGCCGGCAACGATCCGCTCTCCATGCGAGGGGTTCAGTGAAAAATCCAGCCTTGCTTCGGCCGTCGCCGCTCTCCCGCGGCTCGGACGTCCTCGGACGAGCCTCCCGCTCACCCGGCTCCCTCCACACTCCCGGACAGGTACTCCTGGAGACGGTTCAGCTCGTTCATGGCCTCGATGGGCGTCATGGACGGGATGTCGAGCTCCCGGATCCATGTCCGGAGCCGCTCGTCACCGCCCCCGAACAGGCTGAGCTGGGCCGTCTCGTTCCGGGAGCCCCCGTCCCCGCCCCGGGCGATCCGGGGCCTCCCGGTCTCATCCACCTCCCCGCTCTCCAGCCTCTCCAGGATCTCCTTGGCCCGTTCGATCACCCCCTCCGGGAGGCCGGCGATCCGGGCCACCTGGATCCCGTAGCTGCGGTTGGTTCCGCCCGGGACGAGCTTTCTCAGAAAAATGATCCGATCGTTCCACTCCTTGACCGCGATGTTGAAGTTCTTCACCCGGTCTCGCGTGGCCGTCAGCTCGGTCAGCTCGTGGTAGTGGGTGGCAAAAAGCGTCCGGACGCCCCGTCCACCTCGATCGTGCAAGGATTCGGCCACCGCCCAAGCGATGCTCAACCCGTCGTAGGTGCTGGTGCCCCGCCCGATCTCGTCCAGAACCACGAGACTTCTCGGGGTGGCGTGCCGGAGGATGTTCGCGGTTTCGTTCATCTCCACCATGAAGGTGCTCTGCCCCCTCGCGAGATCGTCGGAGGCGCCGATCCGGGTGAAGATGCGGTCCACCAGGCCGATGACCGCCCTGGAAGCTGGGACGAAGGAACCCATCTGGGCCATGAGGACGGTGAGGGCGGCCTGCCGCAGGATGGTCGACTTGCCGGCCATGTTGGGTCCGGTGATGATCAGGAGCTGCTGCCCGCGGTCGTCCAGGAGGATGTCGTTGGGGACGAAGGCCTCCTCCTTCACGCTCTGCTCGATCACCGGGTGGCGGCCGTCCACGATTTCGACGACGCCCTCGTCGTTCACGTCGGGTCGGACGTAGCCGTTCAGCTCCGCCGCCTCGGCCAGGCTTGCGAGGGCGTCGAGCACGCCCACCAGCTCCGCGCTCCTTCGTATCCTGCGGTTTTCCGCGGCGACCCGGCCCCGCACGGTCTCGAAGATCTCCATCTCCAGGGCCGCCCGCTTCTCCTCGGCGCCGAGAACCTTTTCCTCGTAGGCCTTGAGCTCCTCCGTGATGTAGCGCTCGCCGTTGACCAGGGTCTGCTTCCGGACGTAGTGATCCGGCACGCGGGAGGCGTTCGCCTTGGACACCTCGATGTAGTAGCCGAAGACCTTGTTGTACCCGACCTTGAGGCTGTTGATCCCGGTCCGCTCCTGCTCCTTCGCGGCCAGATCGGCGATCCACCCCTTCCCGTCCCGGGTGATTCGAATGAGCTCGTCCAGCTCCTCGTTGTACCCCTCCCGGACAATGCCCCCTTCCTTGAGGCTGACCGGGGGCTCGTTTCGAATGGCCTCCTCGATGATCGCCGCCACGTCTTCCAGCGGGTCCATCTCGACCCCGACCTCCCCCAGAAGCTCGCTGGCGGAACCGTCCAGGGTCTGCTTGATCCCGGGGAGCCTTCGAACGGAGGTCTTCAGGGCCGCGAGATCCCTGGCGTTGGCGCGGCCCAGCGAGATCCGGCCGTTGAGCCGCTCCAGGTCGTACATGTCCTTGAGCTCCTCCCGAACCGCTTCCCGCGTCATCCGGTCCTCCCGGAGGCTCCCCACGGCGGCCAGCCGTCTTTGAATTTCCGGGAGATCGAGCAGGGGATAACCCACCCATCGCCTCAAGAGGCGCGAGCCCATGGGCGTGACGGTGCGGTCCAGGACGTGGAGGAGCGTCCCTTTGCTCGAATCGCGCCGGATGGTCCGGTAGAGCTCCAGGTTGCGGGTGGTGGTTTCGTCGAGGAACATGAAGCCCCCGAGGTGGTACGTGACCAGGTCTCGTATGTGCTCCGGGCTCGCCTTCTGAGTCCGGCGCAGGTAGTGCACGACCGCGCCCGCCGCCGCGATCCCCTGCTTCATGTCCCGGCACCCGAAGCCCTCCAGGGATCGCACGCCGAGCTGCTCCTCGAGAAGCCTTCCGGCACCGCTCCTGTCGAAGGCCGTCTCCTCCAGGAGCTCCACCCGGTAGGGTTTCAGGTCGGGCTCCCCCGCCACGGGATCGCCCTCGGGAACCAGGACCTCGGCCGGGTCGACGCGTCCCAGCTCGCCGAACAGCTCCTCGCGCGTCGACACCTCGGTCACGCGGAACTCGCCGGTGGACAGGTCGAGATGGGCGATCCCCCAGCAGCCCGGTTCGGAGGCCACCGCGGCCATGAACACATTCTCGGCTCGGGCCTGCTCGTCGCCCTCCATCAGGGACCCGGGGGTCACCACGCGGGTCACCTCCCTCTGGACAATGCCCTTGGCCGCGCTCGGGTCCTCCACCTGCTCGCAGATGGCCACCTTGCGCCCCTGCTCCACGAGACGGACCACGTAGGCCCGGGCCGAGTGGTAGGGGACGCCGCACATGGGCACCTTTTTCCCCTCGTGGGTCCCCCTCGACGTGAGGGTGATCCCCAGGAGCCTGGCGGCGTTCTCCGCGTCCTCGAAGAACATCTCGTAGAAGTCGCCCATGCGAAAAAAGAGGATCGCGTCCGGGTGTCGGTCCTTGATCCTCAAGTACTGCCGAAGCATGGGTGTGGCCTGGGTCATTCCTCCGCCTCTCCAGCCCTCTCCGGCAGGGCCCGAACCGGTTCGGCCGGCTGCTCCGCGGCCGCGCCGGCCTCGACCGCGTCGGTTCTACCGATGGTGTCCCACCGCCCGCACTGGGGGCACTGCCACTGGAGGTCCGCGGGCCGGTACCCGCAGCGGCTGCACTGGAACTCCAGGGAAGGCACGTCCAAACGCTCGATGAGATCGCGGTAGGCGTCCAGGGCCTCCGCCTTCCAACCCTGGTCCAGGTAGATGCCCCCGAGAAGCGTCCGGGCTTCCCAGAACGACGGGTTCAGCTCGAGCGCCCGGGCCAGCTCGCGAACAGCCCCCTCGACGTCTTTCCGGCTGTACAGGAACCGGCCGAGCGCCAGGTGGGTGAAGGCGTCCGGGTTCCTCTTCGCGCACCCCCGGAGGAACTCCTCCACGGGCCTCGGATCCCGCAGCCCGGCGTACGCTCCTTCGAGTCGCCTGTAGGCCAGGAAGGTGAACGCGGGCGAGACGTCCGCGATTTGTTTCCAGGTGGCCACGGCCTTCTTGAAGTCCTCCTTCGCACGGTACAGGTCCCCCAGGTGAAGATAGGCATCCACACAGGTGGAATCAATGGAGATCGCCTTCTTGAAAGCGCTTTTCGCCTTCGACACCTCTCCCTTCCCGAACCAGGCCTTGCCCTCTTCCGTCTTGTGATGCGCGAGGATGTGGGCGTGGTCCCCCTTGACCAGCCGTGCGATCCGCTGTCTCGTCTGGAAGGCGTTCTCCCAGTCACGAAGATCCTCGTAGATGGTCTCCACCTCCTCGAGCGCGGCCACGTTGGAAGGCTCCTTCTGGAGGAGCTCCCCGAAGGTCTTCACGGCCCGGTCCAGGAACCCGCCTTTCCGGTAATCCATGCCCAGATCGAAGAGCGCACGGTTCCTCTGCCGCCCGTTGATGTTGGGCCTGAGGATGATGTTTTGTCGAATGCGGATGGCGCGATCGATGTCCCCCTTGGACCGGTAGAGGTTTCCAAGGGCGACGTAGGTCTCGATGGTGTCCGAATCCAGCTGGACCGCCCGGGTGAACTGCTCGATGGCCTGATCGTGGTCATTGGAGAGGATGTGCTCCACTCCCTTGAAGAAGGCCCGGCCGCCCTCCTCGGAGAGGTAGGACCCTCTTTCCGTCCTCTTGCGGTTCGTGGCGCGCCCGAGGATCAGGCCCGAGGCGAAGGAGAGCGCAACGGCGACGACCGCCTGATGGGCGGGATCCAGAAACCATTGCTGGATTGCTTGCCACATCGAGGGATCCCCTGCGCCCCCTACTCCGTGTCGCTCTTTTCGTTGACCGGTGAGGAGGAGACCTCATCCGTGGTGATGGGGAGATTCCGGAGCGAGCTCAGCTCGGCGTCCTTCTCGCTCGAGGCTTTGCGAAGCACGCGGATTTCCTTCTTGAGCCGAAACCTTTCCACCATGCCGTAGAGACCGGCGATGAGGATGCCGAACAGAAAGGCGACGGTCACGACGTGGTAGACCGAAACGCGGTTCAGCTCCCAGTGGAGCCCCGGGAGATCCGCCCGGAATGCCAGGTCCGTGGAAAAGGCGGCCTGGTTCTGCACCACGAGGATGACGACCACGAGCATGATCAAGATGCCGACGATGAATTTCACGTGCTTCATGCATGACCTCCCGGCTTTGAAGGAACCGGCTCAAAGCCGGTCGAAGTAAGGGCGCAGCTCGCCGTATGTCTCCCGGATGTGCTGCGGAATCACCCGCACGTCCCCGAACACCGTCATGAAGTTCGTGTCTCCGTGCCAGCGCGGGACGATGTGGAAGTGGAGATGATCCTCCATGCCCGCCCCGGCCACCTTCCCGAGGTTCAGGCCGACGTTGAAGCCGTCCGGCCCCATGTGCTCCCGGAGGACCCCGATGGATGTCCGAACCAGGTTCATCACGTCAAGCATTTCCTCGTCGGTGAGCTCCTCCATCGCCCCGACGTGCCGGTTCGGCGCCACGAGCAGGTGGGCGTTGATGTAGGGGTACTTGTTCATGATGACCAGGCTCTTCTGCCCCACGTGAAGAATCAACCGTTCGGCGTCCGCGCTTCGGTCGTCCCCAGGGCAGAGGATGCACCCCTCCGGCTTGTCGTTCGACAGGATGTACTCCATTCTCCAGGGTGCCCAGAGGACTTTCATGCCGGTGCTCCTCACAGAACTTCCCGCAGGCTCCTCCCGAGCGTGCGGCGCCTCATCAGGTGTCGTCGATCTCCACGATGCGAGCTCGAACGGTCTCGCCCAGCTCCAGGATCCCGAACGAGTGCACCCCCCCACGGCTGTATCCGGTGAGGGTCCCGGGGTTGAACAGCAGGACGCCGTCCCTCACTCCACTGGCGGGGATGTGGGAGTGGCCGTAGACCACGACGTCCACCCCGGAGAAACGCCGGGCCGCCTCCGCCTCGCAGGTGGACGGGCTTCCCCGGCCGTGGGTCAGGCCGATCCGAAACCCGTTGAGCTCCACGATGCGTTGCGCAGGAAGCAGCTCCCGGACGTCCGGGGGGTCCATGTTGCCGTGCACGCCGAAAAAGGGTTTCTGTGCGAGGAATCGAACCACATCGGTCGAGACCACGTCGCCGGCGTGCAGCAGGGCGCTCAACCCCGAGAGGTGACGACCGTGGATCCGCCGCAGGGCCGGCGTCACCCCGTGCAGATGGGTGTCTGACAACACCCCGACTTTTATGGCCATTTCGAGCCGGCTCCCCTTCCACTCCGCCCGTCGTCGAGTTTCAGGGAGTATAGCAACCTCACGGAAAAAGACAACCCATAATCCCGGCGGGGCGGGCGTCTCCATCCGGCCCGAGCCTCGTCCGCAGCGGGATGGGGAAAGCGGCCGTTCATCGAAGCGCCGTGCCGTCCATCTCGGGGAGCCCGGAAGGAGGTCGCCTGCCGAAAACGGCGAGAGAGTCGAGTTGAACCCCTCACCGGACTCTGCTATGTTCTCTGACGGCTCCGGGGCCCGTGCCGCGGCCCGGAGACCCTGCATCCCGAGGAGGTGGAAGAAGATGCCCATCTACGAGTTCTACTGCGAAAGGTGCCACATGGTGTTCAACTTCTACTCCGGCTCCGTGAACACGGAGAAGCGGCCCCAGTGCCCCAAGTGCCGCGAGGCGACCCTCGATCGCCGCATGTCGGTCTTTTCCACCTTGAAACGCCGGGGTGACGAGGAGGGCGAGGACGTGGAGATGCCCGACCTGGACGAGACCAAGCTGGAGCAGGCCATGAACGTGCTGGCCCGGGAGGCCGAGCAGATGGACGAAGAGGATCCCCGGCAGGCCGCGCAGCTGATGCGGAAGCTCACGGACATGACCGGCATGGAGCTCGGCCCCGGCTTTCAGGAGGCCCTGAGCCGCATGGAGGCGGGAGAGGATCCCGAGCAGGTGGAGGCGGAGATGGGCGACCTTCTGGAGGCGGAAAACCCCTTCGAGGTCAAGAAGAACTCCTCCCGGATCCTCCGTCGCATGCTCCCGCCCCGGGTGGACGAAACCCTCTACGACCTCTGAGCCGCCCTCACGCGGCGTTGAACGGGCGGCCGGACCGCTCAGAGCTCGACAAGCGCCACATCTCCCCAGGCGGCCATGGCCTTTCCCAGAATCACCAGGCCGCCGCGGAGCCCCGCGACACCCGCCGCCCAGGAGGCGGCCTTCTCCAGGTCGGATCGGGCACGGACCCGATTCCCGAGGGCCGTGGCCGCAGCGTCCGCCAGGGCGGTGGACGTGGCGACCACGCACGCCGCGTCGGCCCTGCCCAGGCTGAGGGAGTGGCCGACGGAGCCGGAGGACGAGCACACCCCCAGCGGCATCTCTTCCTCCGGGACGCTCAGGCCGATGCGCCGGCTCAGGGGAGACCGTCCGGCGAACACCCGCACCGTGACGGGCCGGTCCAGGGACAGGAACACGTCGCCCCCGTTCTCCACCACCACCCGGTCCGTGAACCGGAGCAGCCCCTTGCCCACGTGCTCGGCGATCGACCCGGCCACCGAGGCCATGGGGCCCACCCCCGCCTGCCCGGAGGCCCGGATCATCCCCCGCACGATCGGCGGGGCCAGGGGATCGTCCGCCACGGGGGAGAGGGTGGACAGGAGCTCGGGATGCTCGCTCAGGTAGGACTCCAGGGGCTGCCTCGCCGCGAACACGAGGTCCCGGGCCTCGGACTCGAGCCGCTCCCCCGCCGCGATCCAGAGGTCCGTCTCCCGGACCTTCACCTCGAAGGGCACGAGCCCCCTGGCCTGCACCCGCCTCCGGTATGTCCGTTCCGAGTCCCCGTTCAAACCCCTGCTCCCGCCGACGCCGATCCGCCCCGCCCCCGCCGCGGAGCCCTTGCAAATCGGCCGCGCTTGGATAGAATGGCGGGTGGTTGAACCCGCGTTCCGGTCTTGATACCGCCTCCGGGATCCCCGGGACAAGGGAAAAGTCCACCCGTGGGCTCGAGGACCGTCCTTGGTTCGAAGCGAAGAGCACGAAGCCGACGTCGTCGTGGTGGGGGGCGGCGCCTCCGGCCTGATGGCGGGGGGCCAGGCGGCCGCCCGCGGGGCCAGGACCCTGGTGGTCGAGAAGATGGCCCGCCCCGGCCGCAAGCTGGGGATCGCCGGGAAGGGCCGCTGCAACCTCACGAACCGATCCGACGTCGCGGAGTTCGTCGAGGCCTTCGGAGAGGCCGGCCCCTTCCTGCGCCAGGCGTTCCACCGGTTCTTCGTCCAGGACCTGGTCTCGTTTTTCGAGGACCTCGGCCTCGCCACCGTCACGGAGCGGGGCCGCCGGGTCTTTCCGGCCTCGGCCAGGGCCCTCGACGTGGTGGACGCCCTCCGCGGGTGGGCCCTCGGCCAAGGCGCGCGCGTCCTGACGGGCCGGACCGCCCGGCGTCTCGTCCTGGAAGGAAGCGGGGTGATCGGCGTGGAGCTCCTGCGGCGTTCCCCGGCCGGCGGCGTTGAGACGGAGAGTGAGCGCGCCTCCGCTTCGGCCGTGGTCCTCGCCGCCGGGGGCGCCTCCTACCCGGCCACCGGCTCCACCGGCGACGGCTACCGGATGGCCGAAGCCGCCGGACACCGGATCGTACCCGTGCGTCCGGCCCTGGTCCCGCTGGAGGCGAACGGTGCATCGATCACCGGCCTCCCCGGGCTCACCCTCAGGAACGTGGGGGTGCGCGTTCTCGAGGACGGGGCTCGCACCCTGGAGGGCTTCGGGGAGCTGTCGTTCACCCGGTTCGGGGTCTCCGGGCCTGTCCCGCTCTCTCTGAGCCGGGCGGTCGTGGACGCTCTGCGCGAAAACCGGAGGGTGACGCTCTCCATCGACCTGAAACCGGCCCTGGATCCGGCCAAGCTGGACGCCCGGATCCTTCGGGACCTGGCTGCGGCGGGGAAGAAGCAGATGCGAAACCTCCTCCGGGGCCTGATCCCCAAGCCGCTGGTCGCACCCTGTCTCGCCGCCACGGGGATCCCCGGGGACCGGGTGGCCCACCAGCTCACCTCGGAGGAGCGTCGCCGGCTCGGGGCCTGGCTCAAGGACGTGCGGCTGGAGATCACCGGCCATCGATCCTTCGAGGAGGCCATTGTCACGGCCGGAGGCGTGGATCGATCGGAGATCGACCCGCGCACCCTGGCATCCCGCCTGGTCGAAGGGCTCTACTTTGCGGGAGAGGTGATCGACATGGACGCCGGGACCGGCGGTTTCAATCTCCAGGCCGCCTTTTCCACGGGGTGGCTCGCCGGGCGATCCGCCGCCGGTTCCGCGATGAATCGAAAGAGAGAAGGAGTGCAATCATGAGTCGATGGGCCGAAGAGGACCCCTGGGTCTGGGTGGTTGTCCAGGACCCGGAGCGCAACGAGCAGTTCCTCGGGCAGCACGACCAGGAGCGCGACGTCTCCTTCATTCCCTTTTTCCGGGAAAAGGAGGAAGCCCGGGCCGCGCTTTACGGCCTGGCCCGGGACGAGAGCCTCGAGTACGAGGTTCAGGCCATCCGATACCGCAACCTGGCGGAGCACGCCGCGCGAAACGGGTTCCGGCTCTTCCTGCTGGACGGCCGTGGCGTCGTCCTGGAGCAGCTGGAGCCTTGAAGCGCCTCACTCCCACTCGATGGTGCTCGGAGGCTTGGACGAGATGTCGTACACCACGCGGTTCACGCCCCGCACACTGTTGATGATCCGGTTGGAGATGCGGCTGAGCACCTCATAGGGGAGGCGGGTCCAGTCGGCGGTCATGGCGTCGAGGCTGTCCACGGAGCGCACGGCGACCACGTGCTCGTAGGTCCTCTCGTCCCCCATCACGCCCACGGACTGCACCGGCAGGAGCACGGCGAAGGACTGCCAGGCCTTTTCGTAGTAGCCGGCCGCAATGATCTCCTCCTGAACGATGGCGTCGGCGTGGCGCAGGGTCTTCAGCCGCTGGGGGTTCACCTCTCCCAGGATACGCACCGCCAGCCCCGGCCCGGGGAAGGGCTGGCGCGTCACCAGCTCCCGGGGAACCCCCAGCTCCACGCCCACCTGCCGCACCTCGTCCTTGAACAGCTCGCGCAGGGGCTCGATGAGCTCCAGATTCATCACCTCGGGCAGGCCGCCGACGTTGTGGTGGCTCTTGATGGTGGCGGACGGCCCCTTGAAGGACACGCTTTCGATCACGTCCGGGTAGAGGGTGCCCTGGGCCAGGTAGCCGACCTCTCCGATCTCACGGGCCTTGGCCTCGAACACGTTGATGAACTCCCGCCCGATGATCTTCCGCTTCTCCTCCGGATCGGTCACCCCCTGAAGCCGGGAGAGGAAGTGCTCCGCAGCGTCCACCCGGTGGAAGTCCGTGTGGTAGTGCTCCTGGAAGAGGTCGGAAACCTCCTGGGCCTCCCCTCGTCGCAGGAGGCCGTTGTCCACGAAGATGCAGGAGAGATTCCTGCCGATCGCCTCGTGGAGGAGCACCGCCGTCACCGTGGAGTCGACCCCGCCCGAGAGACCGCAGATCACGCGATCATCCCCGATCCGCTCGCGGAGCTCTCCAACCGTGGCCCGGACAAACGAGGCCATGGTCCAGGAGGGTTCGCAACCACAGATCCGGAAGAGGAAGTTCTTGAGCATGCGGCTGCCGCTGGGCGTGTGGACCACCTCCGGATGGAACTGGACCCCGAAGAACCCGCGCTTCCGTTCGGCCATGGCGGCCACCGGGCTGTTCTCGCTTCCGGCGAGCGCCCGGAAGCCGTCCGGCATCCGTTCGATCCGGTCCCCGTGGCTCATCCAGACCAGCTCGGACTCCCCCACGGAGAAACCGTGAAACAGGTCGATGTTGTCCTCCACGGTCACCTCGGCGTTGCCGTACTCCCGGTCCGCCGCCCCCGCCACCCCGCCCCCCAGGACGTGGGTCAGGTACTGCATCCCGTAGCAGATCCCGAGCACGGGCACACCCATCTCCAGGACGGACGGGTCGGCCATGGGCGCCCCGTCGTCGTAGATGCTCGAAGGACCTCCCGACAGGATCAGGCCGCTCGGCGCGAAACTGCGGACCTCCCCGGTGGTCATGTTGAACGGGTGGATCTCGCAGTAGACCTGGGCTTCCCGCACGCGGCGGGCGATCAGCTGGGTGTACTGGGACCCGAAGTCCAGGATCAGGATGCGGTGGACATAGAGCTGATTCGACATGGGATGGTTCCCGTATTCCGGGCCGCACGGTCCTTCGGCCGCCGGCCGGTTTCGGGCGCCGGAGCGCCGTTACTCCACACTGTAGTTCGGGGCCTCCTTGAGAATGATCACGTCGTGCACGTGGCCCTCCTTGAGCCCCGCCGGGGTGACCTGGATGAAACGGGGCTTGCTCCTGAGCTCCTCGAGGGTCCGGCAGCCCAGGTAGCCCATGCCGGCGCGGAGCCCCCCGGTGAGCTGGTACACGGTGTCCGCGAGCGAGCCGCGGTAGGGGACCCGGCCCACGATGCCCTCGGGGACCAGCTTCTTCTCGGCCTCCACGTCCCCCTGGAAGTAGCGGTCCTTGCTTCCCTCCTTCATGGCCTCGATGGAGCCCATGCCCCGGTACACCTTGTAGGTGCGGCCCTGGTAGAGGATGGTCTCGCCGGGGCTCTCCTCGGTGCCGGCGAAGAGGCTCCCGATCATCACCGAGTCTGCGCCGGCCGCAATGGCCTTGGTGATCTCGCCCGAGAACTTGATCCCGCCGTCCGCGATGATCGGAACGCCGTGCTTGCGCGCCTCGTCCGCGCAGTCCATGATGGCGGTGATCTGCGGAACGCCGATGCCCGCCACCACGCGGGTGGTGCAGATGGATCCGGGTCCCACGCCCACCTTCACGGCGTCCACGCCCGCCTCGATCAGGGCCCGTGTCCCCTCCGCGGTGGCCACGTTCCCCGCCACCAGCTCCAGGCCGGGGTGGCTGCGTTTCACAGTCCGCACCGTCTGGAGCACGCCCTCGGAGTGACCGTGGGCCGTGTCGATCACCACCACGTCCACGTTGGCCGCAATCAGACGCTCGATGCGGTCCAGGGCGTCCTGGCCGACGCCCACGGCCGCCCCCACCCGGAGCCGGCCCAGGTCGTCCTTGCAGGAGTCCGGGTACTTGCGGATCTTCTCGATGTCCTTGATCGTGATGAGCCCCTTCAGCTTGCCGTCGTCGTCCACCACCAGGAGCTTTTCGATGCGGCGCTCGTGCAGAATGGCCTTGGACTCCTCCAGGGTGATGCCCATCCGGGCCGTGGCCAGGTCCTCCTTGGTCATGACCGAGTCCACTCGCTGGTCCAGGTTGGACTCGAAGCGGAGGTCCCGGTTGGTGATGATGCCCACCAGGTTCCCTTCCTCCACCACGGGCACGCCGGAGATGCGGTACTTCTTCATGATGTCGAGCACGTCGGAAATCTTCCGGCCCGGCTCGATGGTGATGGGATCCACGATCATGCCGCTCTCCGACTTCTTCACCTTCTCCACTTCCAGGGCCTGTCGCTCGACGCTCATGTTCTTGTGGATGAACCCCATCCCGCCCTGCCTGGCGATGGTGATGGCCGTCTCCGACTCGGTCACGGTGTCCATGGCGGCGCTGACAATGGGGGTGTTCAGGGGCACGTTCCTGGACAGGCGCGTCCGGACGTCGGTCTCGTTCGGCACGAGGTCCGAGCGGTCCGGAACGAGGACCAGGTCGTCAAAGGTGTACCCGGTACGTATTCTGCTGTCTTCACTCATGGCTTTCTCCCTCCAGATGGTCGATGAGCAGGCCCTCCAGGATGTCCGAAAGACAGACGACCATTCGAGAGGCCTTGAACTGGTCCAGGATGCGGAGCACGGCCAGGGCCCCGGCGGGGATCACGTCCGCCCTGCCCGGGTCCAGCCCGGGGAGACGCACCCTTTCCTCGAGGGGCAGGCGAACCAGCCGGTCCAGCAGCCGCTCGAGACTCGCCCGCTCCAGGGCCAGGCCGTTCATTCGCTCCGGTTCGATCCCCGAAACGTCGATCCCGTGGATCATGACCGCCAGGGTGGTGGCGGTGCCGCCGGTCCCGATGATCCAGGGAACCCCA